>WNGG01014480.1_pt1 | contig 14907 bp, 8 predicted proteins | sample 5400661 | NCBI WGS metagenome assembly WNGG01 (sample SAMN13153372, study PRJNA577476) | soil metagenome | isolation source: 100 cm soil or saprolite under Garry oak tree replicate 1 | place: USA:California | collected 2016-06-15
CCGCGACCGATCGTGAAGCTCGTGAGCGGGACGACTCTTTCCTGCCATGTGCTGTCGACGGCCTCGGGCACGGTCCAACTCGTGCCGTCATCTTCCATGAGTGTGACGTGCACGGTTTGGTTCACGCTAAGCCCGCGCAACCGGATCCGAAGTTCATTCGCCGCTGCCATGGTCTCTTGGCGTGCGGCAACCCGTGTCTTGACGACGAGCGACGCGGTGTAGTCGGGGGGACTCCAGCCGCTGGTGTCCGTCGGGAGTTCGAGGTGGAAGATCGGCTCGCCGTTCGCGGGTGACAGCGCGACGCGAAACAAGCCACGGCGTCCGGCATCGCCGATGCGGGTGAAGGCGAGGCGTGCGACGTCGGTGCCCGGGTCGAACAGCCGCAACGGAGTTGTCGTGGCGACGACATCGAACCGCCACGGCGCTTGACCGTTGTAGTTCCAGTCGGTTGGCTTTCCAGCAACGCCGGCGGGGAACGTCAGTGCCGAGCCGCCGCGGAATGCCGTGATGACGAATTCGTGCGGCCCTTCCCGCAGTGCCGCTGCGGGAATCGTCGCCGCGTATTCGTAGGCGGACATGCGGCGCATCGGGAATCCGCGATAGAATCCACCCGGTGTCGCCCGCACGAATACGCTGACCGACTCCGGATCGGTGAGATCAACAATGCGCGCGCGCAGCTCGGCATCGCGGCCGGCGAGGTACTGTGGCGCCGCCAATGAGACGACGGTCAGCGGCACGGTATCGCGCGGAGGCGCGTGGTATTCCTTGAAACCGATGCGCCCAAGGAAGGGCGGAAGTGTCGCGGTGTCCACCGCGCCGCCGGCACTCAACACGTACACGCCGGGGGTCACCGTGACAGACCCTCCATTCGCCTGAACTGTCTGTTGATTGCCCGCCGTGATGGGCTGCGCCGTGAAGGACGGGCCGAGGTCGGGCAGGGTAATGGTCATGGGCCAGGCACGGTTGATCGCTCGCGTGACGATCTTGTCGGCCCGCGGCGGCTCGAACGGATCGCGAATCGGCACGGCGTCGGGGTACACCTCGAGACGCCAGATCCCGGACCGCACTTTGTCGAGGAAGTAGATGCCCTCTCCGTGATACTCCACTGTCGGGGAGGAGCCGTGGCCGGCGACGCGTTGCAGCGCCGCAGGATCGGGTGGCTTGGCGCCGGTCGAGCTCGTGTACAGGAACGCGTCGCGCGCGACGAGCTCACCCAGATCGCCGTCGTAGGAAATGTGGAAGTCCCCGAACCGAGTATTCTGGGGATACGATCCATACGACTGCAGTCGCGGCAACCGTCGCATCGCTTCGGCGGCGATGATCGCGCTCAGCGCCTTGCGCGGCGTGTACACCAGATTCAGGTAATGCGTCTGCCAGCCGAGGTTGCGTGAGGCGGTCGCGAGCATGTCGTAGGCGAACATCGCGGCGAACTGCGTGCCCACGGCGCGAAACGTTCGGGCCATTGCGGGATACATCGTGCCGGTGCGCAAATCCGGGCTGTCGAACTCGTAGACGATGCGCGGGAGATGGGCGAGCTCAGGGCGCAGCATGTCCGGATACGCATCCGCACCGCGCAGGTAGTTGCCCTCCAGCTCATGCCCGGCGTTGAGACCCGTCGGATACCAGCCGAATGTGACGCCCTGCGCCTTCGACCGCCGAATCGCCTCGGCGATCCGGAAGTCCTGACTCACGTTGTAGAAAATGAGCTTCCGGCACCCGGTGCTGCGCACCGCGTCCGTGAGTGCGTCGATGTAATGGATGGAACCCTGCAGATCTTCGGGGTGGTGCCACGGCTCGTTCACCAATTCGATAAAGACGATCGCGGGCTCGTCCTTGAGTGCGACGTGCGTGTACGGGTTCACATGATTGAGGATCTGGCGAAGGTAATTCACTTGCGCCGCGAGCGCGGCGGCATCGGTGCCCATGCGCCCCTTGCCGAAGTGCCTGCCAAACCCTGGTGCAGTCGTGTCAGCGAGCGCATCGGGCCAGTTGGAGCCGTACAGCTGGATTGGGCTGAACAGCATGTAGATGCCGCGCGCTTTCGCCCGCGCGATCAGATAGTCCAGCAGATCCAGGTGATCGTTGGCGATGAGATTGCCGGCGCTGTCCGACGCGTCCCAGTCGCCCCAGAACGTGAGCCGCAAACCGTCCCACCCCATGCGCGCGAACTGCGCCATGTCCTCATCGATCATCCGCTTGCGGTCGCCGTGGACGTAGCCCGCGGCGCGATAGTCGGACGCCGTCGTCACCACATAGTTCGCCCCAAACAGAGCGACCTCCTTTTGGGTATCGCGCCAACGGACAACGCCCTGTTTATCGACGTAGACGAGCTCGCGCTGCGCGTGGGCAGCGGGCGCGCATAGTGTCGCGACCGCGATGAACAGGATCGTCAGCCGCACCACAAGGCTCCTAGGGATGGTATTCGCGCTCTGTGTGGCCGGCGAGCTGCGAGCGGTAGAAGTACACGTCACGCAGCCGGCCAGACGCATAGCGCTCGGCTTCGTCGTTGAAATGTCGCGACCGCGCGTCGCCGCTCTCGCCCCCGGCCCTCACGGCCTGCGCGCGGACGCTGTCGCCGAACTCGACGACGGCGAGGAAGCTGTTGCCGCTTGTGCCGTACCATTTCTTGGTGTTGGCGTACGCTCGGGCGCCGAACGACGCGAGCGACCCCCACACGCCCGCTGTGAACGGCACGGGGATGCTCGGCTGCGCGTCGTCGAAGTGTGGCGCGATGTCGTCGTTGATCCGCTGGAACCGATTGATTTCGCCCCAGGGTGTCTTCCAGGTTCCGAAGTCGGCGGTGAGCGCGTCGACGGCAGCCGCGAGCGGTTCGAGCAGGTCGGCCGGCTTGGTGCGTGACGTGGTCACGTATTGCATGACCGAGATGCCTGCCGCGTGCGCGTCGCGACCGACCCGTCGCGCGACGCGCTCGCCCCAGAAGACCGCCAGCGACGTCGGCACCGACTCGGCGCCCCAGCGATAGTCCCAGCCCCGGAGGGCGGCGATCGGCTCGGCGAGCTTCGCTTTCAGCGTGTCGGTCGCCGGTGTCTGATCGTAGGCCGCGACGAGCGGCGGGATCATGCGCTCGAACGCGGGGAGATAGCTGTCGAACGCCGCCGCCGTGAGCTCGCCACTCGTCCAATCGCTCTTCCCCGCCAGCACGCGCAGCGCATGGTAGCCCCGCGGGGTCTCCTCCGTGCCGGTCTCGACGTAGCGCGGATAGTCCTCGCGCCGGGGACTCGATCCTGCGCCCGCCGCCGACCAGGGCCAGTTGTTCGAATTGTAGACCCAGCCGCTCGCCGGATTCACGACGTTCGGCGTCTCGTCGAACGACAGCACGCCGCGGTAGGCGGTAGCGGGATTGCTGCCGTCAACCGGTTTCGTCCAGTCGAACGCTGTATCGCGGCGCGGGATGTAGTTGGAGTGGAAGTACGCGATGTTGCCGGCGCCATCGGCAAACACGGTGTTGTTGGAGGCGTTGGTGTGCAGCTCCATGATCTGGCGAAAGCCGGCCAGATCGTGTGCTTTGGTGCGGGTGTACGATTGGATCAGCGCGTTGACGTGACTGTTCATGAGGCTGACGCTCACCAGACGATCGCCTTCCTTGCGCACGACCGGCCCGCGCGGCGAGTAGTAGACCGTGAAGGTCTTGCGCGCCATGCCGCTGTCGGTCTTGAACGGGACCGTGATCGCGCGGGAGCGCATCGACGGGGGGGACGTTTCGAGAAACTCGTCGATGTTGTCCACGCCGCTCGACGTGTGCATCCACCCGGCGGTCGCATTGAATCCTTGATAGATGAAGAACTGCCCCCAGGTCACCGCACCGTAGGCATTCAGCCCTTCCTCGCTCACCATTTGCAGCTCGGAGCGGAAGTAGAACGACGTGTGCGGGTTGATCCAGAGCAGCGCGTGATGGTTGGCGGCAAGGCGCGGCGCGATGGCGATGCCGTTCGAGCCCCCCCCCGACGGATCGCCTTCCCATTCGTCCGCGTCGCCGCTGGTGCGCGCGCCGGCGGAGTCGCCGTAGAGCGCCGCCAGGTCGCGCAGGTTGATGCTCTCGATGTCGCCGCCGATGCTCCCCTCGGTAAAGGACAAGGCCATCCAGGGCTCGAAGCGCGTGATGGTGCGGGGCTTCACCTCGGGATGCTTATAGAGGAAGTAGTTCAGGCCGTCGGCAAACGCATCCATCAGCCGCTTCAGCCACGGCGGGCTCGTCCGGTACTCGGCGCGCAGCGAGTCGGCGTCGATAAACAGCCTTTGCCGCAGGTCCTGGAACATCGCCGCTGCCCCTTCGGCTTCAGCCAGGCGGCCGAGGGAGTTCAGATAGTTCGTCTCGATACGGTTGAAGTCGTCCTCTGCCTGGGCGTACTCCATACCGAAAACGGCATCGGCGTCCGTCTTGCCGTAGACGTGCGCGATGCCCCAATCGTCGCGAATGATCGTGACTCTCGCCGCCTGCGCTTGCCAGCGAAGCACATCGCTTCGCCGCTGAGCAGGTGCGGAGGCGACTAACAGCAGACTACTGGCGAGTAGCAGTATCGATCGCAAGGGCGGATCTCGCGGCTAGGGTAAAGTGCAATGAGCCTCCTGAGTCGATCTGAACGAGACCACCGGAAATCAAATCGCGGTACGTTCCCTCGGCCATGCCGGTGGCGATGGTGGTATCCACGCCGCTGGTCTCGTTGTTGATGGCGACGAAGCCTTGGGCGCCTCGCGAGAAGGCGATCGCATTAGCGCCGTCGTCCCACCAGTGATTGATATTCGTTCCGGCGACGACGTGCCGAAAGCTCACCATACGCAGTATTGATGGGTCGCGATGTTCGCAGACCCATTGGCCGATGGTGGCGGTTTCTAGACTCGCGGCGCAGGAGACGGCAGTGGTCCAGCCGTTCACGTCGGAGGGCGGGCCCATCGAATTCCCGGCCGGGCAATCGAACGCATAGCTCGATAAGATGGAAGGATAGCCGTAGGGCTGCGCCAGCATCCAGACGTTGGCGAGGCGGAAGACAATGCCGTCACGATAGCTCAAGCCGCATTGATGCTGGGTGTCGTGATTCTCGAGGAACACGACCGCTTTGTCGGACGGCATGAGCCCCCACGCTGTTTCCGAGAACTGATTTCCGGCTGTGCCATTCGGGTTGAGCTGGGAAATGTGTTCGCCGTTCACGCCGCGAAACTTGTTCCCCACGCCGGTAAAGGTGAACTCGGTGATGTCGGCGGCGCCGCCCGAGCTGTAGCCTTCGCCGAAGTAGTCGCGTGGGGACAGCGCCTCACCGCTCCCGCCGATCACCTCGAGAAAGACGTAGGGCGGCGATCTGCCCTCAGCCGTCAGCGTGTTGTTGACTCGGGCCAGAATGTCGTCGAGCTCCACCTGCTGGATATGTTTCGCGGCGTCGATTCGGAATCCGGCGACGCCCAGGTGCGCAAGTGACAGCAAGTAGTCTGCGATCTTCTGGCGCACCGGAGCCAGCCCGGTGTTCAAGTCGGGTAGCGAGAGCAGCTCGCAGTCCTGCACGTTGGCCGCGCTCTGGTAGTTGTTCACGTCGCACGCGGTGTGGAAGTCGCTGACGGAATAGAGCCCGGGGTAGTTGTACTTCGTGTATGCCGTCCCATTGCTGCCGACTCCGGGACTGGGGTAGTTCGTCATGTGGTTGATCACAGCGTCCGCGATGATGCCTACGCCGGCAGCGTTGCAGCGATTCACCATGTCGACGAACTCGGCGCCTGTTCCCGAGCGGCTGCGGGCGATGCTGTAGCTCACGGGCTGATAGCGCTCGCTCCAATCGTACGTCGGGACGATGCTGTGTTCTTGGGGTGGCGAGATCTGTACGGCCCTGAAGCCGGCCGGACCGAGGACGTTCTCGCACTCGGCCGCGATGTCCGTCCATTTCCACTCGAACAAGTGCACGAACACGTCACCCGCGGCCATGTGCCCGCTCGCCCGGTAGGCTTGCGCGAGCGCCGGCCGCTGCGGGGCAGGACCAGCCAGCTGCTTGGAACAAGCCGCCGCCGCGAGCGTCAGCAGAGCCGCGGCGGCGGTGTTACGTCCCGACATCACTTCCAGTTCCGCTGTTCGCTAATACCCTGAGTTCTGACGCAGGTTGGGATTAGCGATCAGTTCGTTGGCAGGCAGCGGATACAGATCGCGGAACGTCGGCAAGGCCGACCCACCCGGGGTGCCGCCCTTCCACGCCCACAGGTACGCCCCGCCCGTAAACACACCGAACCGGACGAGGTCGCTGCGCCGTTGCGCTTCGAACATCAGCTCGCGGCCCCGCTCGGCGAGAATCGTGTCGACCGGAGGAAGCGCCGCGAAATTGGCGGTCGTGTTCCCATAGGCGCGCTGCCGGACGGCGTTGAGGTACGTCAGCGCATTCGCCGCGCTGCCGCCGCCGCCGCGAATGTTCGCTTCTGCGTAGATGAGATAAGCGTCGGCGAGCCGGAAGATCGGGAAGTCGGTGTCGACCATTCCTTTGGCCTGCGCGGTGTCGCCGTTGGCCTTGAGGTTCGTGAACTTGGGAGCGGCGATTCCCTTGGTGAAATCCCCGCGATCGCTCACCGAATCGGTTTGACCCGTCGTATAGAAGAAGGCGGCGCGGGTATCACCGGCAGCAAAGCGGCGGTAGGTCTGTTGTTTCATGCGATACCCGCCCCAGCAATAGTCGATGCCGTAACTGGCCGCCGACATGCTGCCACCGCAGCCCGCGTGAATCAGGAATGTCATGCCACCCCAGGTCTGGGTGCTGCGGCCATCCTGAGCGGCAACGAAAATGAGCTCCGGGGATACGTTGTTATCTGCGGTGAAGTTGCTCCTGAAGCTCGCCGGCAGGCTGTATCCGGCGTTGATCACCGCTTGGGCTTCCGTCACGGCACCGGTGAAGTTCGGCGTGCCCGTATACACACCGGCGTTCAGATACAACTTGGCCAGCAGCATGTGGGCCGCTTCCGGTGTCGCGCGCCCGTAGGTGGACGGCCCTCTGGGCGGCAGTTGCCCGATGATGTCGTTGACCTCGCTCACGGCGTAGGCGTAGATGTCGGCCCGGGTCGCCTGTTTCGGCGGTGTCGCGCCGAGCGGATCGTTCTCCGTCACGAGCGGGATGTTTCCAAAGAGATCGATGCCGTGCCAGTAGCTCAGCGCGCGGAGGAAGCGGGCCTCGGCCCGATAGAAGTGCACATTCGTGCGGAGCGTCGGATCGAATTGACCGCGCGAGTCGAGCTTGGCGTCGGTGCTTTGCCGCAGGAACTCGTTCACCAGCATGACCTGATAGAACACGCGGTAGTACATGGCGTTGACCATGCTGTTGTCCGCGCCCCAGAGCCCGGTGTTAAGGTCCGGGAGACCGGGATCGTTCCAGCCGATCACGGCCTCGTCCGTCGGCATCTCCTGCAGGTACCAGTACAGCCGCAGGTACTCGCCGAACCCTTCGTCGATACCGCTGATGTCGGGATTCCCGTCAGGCCCACGCTGGCCGGTGACGATGAGGCCACCGTAGATCTTGGCGAGGAAGGCCCGGTACGCATTGGGATCGTTGAAAACGTTGGCGCTACTGACACTGCTCTTGGGTGCTACCGTCGGATCTGTGCAGCCGATCGCCGCGAAGCACAGGAGGGCGGCGGTAACGCTGAATGTCTTGACCGTGCGATTCATGGCTCCGTCCCCCTAAAACCGGATGTCGAGCCCGGTGCTGATCGTCCGGGCACGAGGATAGATGTTGTTGTCGATGCCGTTCAGACCCGACGTGGGATCCACGCCGCTGTAGCCGGTGATGGTAAAGGCGTTTTGGATCGTGCCGAACAGGCGGAACTGCTGCCCGCGGTACGTGGCAGCGTAGCCCACCGTGATGTTGTCCATGCGGAGGAACGAAGCGTCCTCCACGAAATAATCGGAGTAGTACTGCGGCACCACGAATCCGGTCGTGAGTACCGAGCTATGCAGGTTCGCCGGCATTGCCGAACCGGTCAGGTTCTGATAGGCGCCGAGTGAAGACGCCACGTTGTTGTAGACCCAGTTGCCGAGGTATGCCCGCAGGGTCAGGCTGACGTCGAGGCGCTTGTAGTTGAAGTACGACGAGTGGCCAAGGATCCATTTCGGGTTCGGATCGTGGAAGGGGCGACGGTCGGAGTCGTTGATGACCCCGTCCGGCCGGTATAGACCGACACATCCCGGGGCGGCCGGGCAACTGACTGTGTCACGCCGCGTAGGCTGGTCTACATACATGTTTGTCAGGGTCACCGGATCGTAAATGGGCTTCCCACTTGCATCGTAGCGTTGCTGGTAGACGAAGAACGAGTTGATCGGGACGCCTGGCTGCAGCACCTCGACGTTGTTGCCCACGCCGCCCGAGATACCGCCCGTCAGGATCTTCGACACGCTGCGGTTGGGATTGATAGTGAGCAGTTCGTTGTTGTTGTGGGCCGCGGTCGTGCCGCTGAACCGCTGATTGCTGAAGCCAAAGTCGGCACCCACGTTGTACGCGGTCGTCTTCTCCCAATGGATGTTCGGGTCGACGGCACTGGGGCGGATCGTGGTCGTGTACACGTTGCCGAACTGCACCTGCGTCTGCCCGTCGCTGTACGTGTAGGTCGGATACTGCAGGTAGTCCTGGAAGGCCTGGTTGCCCGTCTTGGCCCAGGACGCCCGCAGCTTGAGATCCGACAACCCGCCCAACCCTTGCATGAATGATTCCTGGGAAATCCGCCAAGCGAGCGCCGCCGAGGGGAACGTCCCCCACTGGTTGCCCGGTCCAAACCGGGAGGAACCGTCGCGCCGCACGCTGAAGGCGGCGAGATAGCGATCGTTGATGTTGTAATTCATCCGGCCAAAGAACGAGATCAGCTTGTTGTACGAATACCCGCCGACCACGTCAAGCCGTCCCGGTCCATAAGTGCGGGCGGGCGAGTAGCCGAGATAGCTCTCGAGGACCTGGTTCGTCTGGCTGTTGTTCGCGATGTAAAGCAGTCCCTGTCCTTGCCGCACCTGCGCCGCCAGGTTGTTCGGGTAGAACGTCGTGCGGTCGGCACGCGCCAGGTCATATCCCAGGTTCACGTTGGCCGTCAGCCCTTCGAGGAACGGCGCGCGATACTCCGCCTGCACGTTGCCGACGCTGCGCCACGTGGTGCCGTGGTCACGCGCCCAGGTCAAGCTCGCCACCGGATTGCTCGGCGCGGCGTTGGAGGTCTTCCAATCCCAGTATCCGGTCGAGCTCGACGAATCGAGGACCGGCTGGGTCGGCGCCATCGCGGCCGCGTTGCCCAGCACGTCGCCCGGTGTGAACTGGTCGAGCGCGCGCGAGCCGCGGACGCTGGTGTGCAGGTTCAAGCGATCGCTGAAGAGCTGCTGTGTGTAGTTGAAGCCCAGCGATACCCGCTTCGTCGAGCTCGCCCGAATTATCCCATCCTGATTGAGATATCCGAGCGACAGACGGTAGCTCATGTCGTTCGTGGAATTCGTGACGGCGAAATTGTGCTCCTGGCCATAGGCGGTACGGTCGATCAGGCTGAACCAGTCGGTGCTGGCGCCAAGGAGCAGCGTGTCCCGCGTTGGTGCGTACTGATTGAGCGCGGCGGCGAACTGTGCGGCGTTCATCAGCGAGGGCAGCCGAGTCACCGATGATGCGGAGGCGCTGCTGGTGTACTCGAATTGCGGCTTTTGATGGGTGCCGCCGGTTTTGGTGGTGATGAGTACGACGCCGTTCGCCGCATTCGATCCGTAGATCGCGGCCGCCGACGCGTCGCGCAGCACGGTCACGCTCTCGATGTCGTTCGGGTTGAGGTAGTTGAGCGGATCGCGCCCGGCCGAGAGCCCGCCGCCCGCGCCGTTGCCGAGCGGCACACCGTCGACGACGTACAGCGGCTCGCTGCTGGCATTGACCGACGTGGCGCCGCGAATCCTGATGGACAGGCCGCCACCCGGATCGTTGTTGTCGACGACCTGCACGCCGGCCACCTTGTTCTGAATGAGCATCTGCGGGCTGATGACCCGGCCGGTGTTGAACTGGGAGTCGCCCACGGCCGTCACCGCGCCCGTGATGTTGCCGGCGCGCTGCTGGCCATAGCCGGTCACGACGACTTCCGAAAGTCCGATCGCCTGCGCGGTGAGCGCGAGGTCGACCACGCTGGTGTCGCCCGCGGTGACCATGACCGGATGGTTGATCTGGACGTACCCGATCATTTTGACGCGCAATAGGTCACTGCCGGCGGCAATGCCGCCGATCGTGAAACGACCATCGTCGCGGGTCTGCGTGCTGCGATTACCGACCGCTATGATCGCTCCTGCAATTGGCTGCTGCGTGCTGTTGTCGGTGACACGTCCGCGAACGGTACCGGTGGGTTGCTGAGCGACGAGCGGTGGCGGGGCGGTCCAGGTCATTGCAGCCCACAGGACGCCGCACATCAGATAATGGAAATGGCGCATTACGACCTCTCAGTCTGAGACGGTTGATCGCGATGGAGGCTTTCCAAAAGGCTTCCCGGTCTAGACCGTGTCAAGGATGGGGATACATTCTTGGGCGTGCGCTACGAGACATTCCGGAAAGGCCTGATCTACGCCGTGCTGGGGGGCTTCGGGACCACCCCCGAAACGCTGCGCCGCGCCGTGCTGGAACGGGCGGCTGGTACGCGTGATGGCGTTCCGCCGGAGCTGACAACGTATGTCGACACGGTGGCGCGCCACGCCTACAAGGTGACGGACCAGGATGTCGCCGCTCTGCAAGCACTCGGTCATTCGGACGACGACATATTCGAGATCACGGTTGCGGCGGCCGTCGGAGCGGCCATGCACCGGCTGGAGCGCGGCATGGCGGCGCTGCATGGGGAGGAGCCGGACTGATGCGTGTCCGCGCGGTCGAGCACGGTCATCGCCTGCCCCAAAAACTCAAGCTGGGACTGATCCGGCTGATCAGCGGCCGCCGTGTGCCTGATGTCGTAAAGACCTTGATGTACCGCCCCGAGTTCTTCGGCCGGCCGCAGTGCGAGTGGACGCAGGCGGTGATGCGCGGCCCCTCCGACTGGAGTATCGGCGAGCGCGAGCTATTCGCCGCCTTTACCTCAAAGCTGAATCACTGCGTCTTCTGAACGGAGTCGCACGCCGCGGTCGCGGCGCTGGCCCTGACGGATGAGAGGTTCGTCAAGGCGGTGGTGGATGACTGGCGCAGCGCGCCGCTCGACGCGAAGCTGCGCGCGACGCTCGGCTTCCTCGAAAAGCTGACCCTGCACCCCCACGACGTGCGTCCGGCCGATATCGCGCCGCTCCGCGCCGCTGGGCTTTCGGACGCGGCGATCGAGGACGCGATCAACGTCTGCGCGCTCTTCAACATCTACGACCGGCTGGCTGATGCACTGGGGTGGTACCTGCCGGATAAAGGCGGATACGCCGCGTCGGCCGGAAACCTAATGAAGCGCGGTTACCTGCTCTAGCTGCAGACGGTCGTTGTTTCGTGCGATGACAATTAGACGGTCTCCATTGGCGCGTTTCAGCAGCGCCATATGTCGCACTTGCCCTTCGATCACGAGGCCACTGCGCTCCATATCTACGGCGGCAAACTGGCCGTGTCCGTCGCCGTGTAACAGCAATCCGTAGCTCGCATCGTAGCGGCCCTGGACTGGCGTGACGCCGTAGAAATTCCCCGCGACCACGAGGTCGGTCTTGCCGTCGCCGTCGAAGTCGCCGGCCAGCGACGCGTAGATCGGCGCAAATTGCGCCTCGACGGCCAAGGGCCGCAGCTCGAACGTACCGTCACCACGATTCAGCGCGAGGACACTGGCAAACTGATCGGCCTCGAGCACGCGCGCCTGGCGCAGCGCCTTGCGGGGGACGATGTCCTGAATGCGGCTCGCACCGAATGCGGCGTTGGTGGGGTAGCGGCTACGCAGCGACGGTACGACTTGGAGCAGCTCGTCACGCCCCGCCAGCGGATAGCTGGCACCCTGCTGGTAACTCGTGAGGATCTGCACCAGCGAGCCGGTTTCGAACAAGTCGCCGACATAAAGACGTACCGGTTCTCCGCGCGACGCGGTGAGAATCGAATTCCATCCGAGATTGCCGAGGACGAGGTCGGGGCGGCCATCGCCATTGAGATCCGCGGTCTGAATGCTGCTCCACCAGCCGTTTGTGCCGGCGAATCCCGCTTGCTCCGTGCGATCCACGAACCGGCCGTTCTCCTGGTGAAAGACGCGTACGGGCATCCATTCCCCGACGACGATCAGGTCGAGCTTGCCGTCGCCGTCGTAGTCGAGCCATGTCGCCGCGGTGACCATGCCGATCGAGTCGAGTCCGGGAGCGAGCTGCGTGGTGACATCCCGGAAGTGCCCGCGCCCGTCGTTCTGCAGCAAGTAGCTTCGGGGCGCGATGCCGTAGCGGCGCGCGACTACGCGACTGCCGACAAACAGGAGGTCTCCGCCCGGCGCGACGCACGAGCCGTTATGAAAAAAATCAGGAAGTGCATCGGTAGCCCGACTGAAATGCCCGTGGCCATCGTTGAGATACAGGCGATCGCGCAGCGGCTCCCCCTCCCAGAATTCGTTGCCGCCGCTCACCACGTAGAGGTCGAGATCGCCGTCACCATCGGCGTCGAAGAAAACGGCATCCACGTCCTCGTGCAGGCTGTCGGCTCTAAATGCCGGCTCCGCTACAGCGTGAAACCGGCCGCTCGCGTCCTGCACGAACAGCTCGCCGGCCTGCCACTTGGCGCCGCCGACGTAGATGTCGTCCCGACCATCGCCGTTGACGTCGCCGACCGCGAGCGCTGGGCCTTCGGTCGACAGCAAATGCGGCATCAGCGGCTCGCGCCCGTAATCAAAGAACCTGTTTTCTTCGTGTTTGAAGGCGGGCGCAGTGGAACTGACGTCCGTGAAGAGCGACTTGGCCGCGGGGCGCGCGTACGAGTAGGGGCCTCCCGTGGCGTCTACTTGTGACAACGTGATCGCGCGATCCACCGCGAGGTTCGTCAACACCTGGGATCGCCGATCCGGCCACACGACGGTGAGGGAATCCACGACCCGTGCGCTCCCCAGCCCAAAATGCAGCCGCGGATCGACCGCTGATTCGAAGCCGCGGGTGGGCATCACTTCTGACAACTGATGTGTCCCGCCCGCCGCGATCATCACCTTCGCGCCGATTCCCCCGGTGTTCTGCCCAGTGCCGCGCAATGTCACGGTGAGGTAGTGACGACTCGCGGAGTCGAGCTCGCGTGCGCGATTGCGGTAAATCGCGGCTGGTGCGTTGACGTTGTTGACGACGAGATCGAGCGCACCGTCATTGTCGAGATCCACGTATGCCGCCCCGTTCGAGAAGCCGGCTGCTCCGACGCCCCCCCCCCACGCCGCGGCGACATTGGTAAACGTCAGGTTGCCGTTGTTGTGAAACAGGTAGTTCGGGTGGGCGACGTGCGGCATCTTCGCGACCAGTCGCGCGGCGGGGGGCTCGGTGCGCGCCGGAATGCTGTCCAAGGACGCGATGTAATCGAGGTCGTTCGGCCGACGATAAATGCCCGTTGTGACGAACAGGTCCTTGCGGCCATCATTGTCGAAATCGGCAAATAGTGGCGCCCAGCTCCAGTCCGTGGCCGCGATACCGGCGAGCAACCCGATCTCACTGAATCGGAGCTTGCCACTGGCTACACCGCGATTCAGCTGCAGGGTGTTGCGCGCGTACTGATAGTGATAGCCCGCCGCCAACTTCAAGTTGAGAAGCTCGTAGCTCTCGGCGGTGGATGCCGTCTTGAGGATGCGCTCGCTGTCGGGCAGCATGTCGAGCACGGCGATGTCCGGGCGCCCGTCGTTGTTGAAGTCGGCGGCGTCCACGCCCATGGAGAAGCGACTCGTGTGGCCGGTGGCTTGCGCAATCGATTCGGTGAAGGTGCCGTTGCAGTTGTTGAGATATAGAAAATCGTTTTCGGGAAAGTCATTCGCTACATAAATGTCGGGGCAGCCGTCGAGATTGACATCACTCACGACCACGCCGAGGCCGAATCCTTCCACGCCACCGTAGATGCCGGCGGCCGCGCTGACGTCCACGAAGTGTCCCCCGTCGTTGCGATAGAGGCGGTCGCCCGCTTTGGCGTTGCGGACCAGGCGGCTCGTACTCGCACTCGCGGATCGCTCGGTAAGCGTGGAGCTGTTCAGCAGATACATATCGAGGTCGCCGTCGCCGTCGTAGTCGAAGAACGCGGCCTGGGTCGAATAGCCGGCGAAGTCGAGGCCGTACTCTGCGGTGCGATCGGTGAATGTGCCGTCGCCGTTGTTGATGTACAGCACGTTCCGGCCCTGCATGCCGAGGTAGTTCACGCCCGAGACGAAGATGTCGAGCCGGCCGTCGCCGTTGACATCGGCCATCGTGACGCCGCTCTTCCAGCCGACCGAATCGGCGACGCCGGCTCGGGTCGTGATGTCCTCGAAGCGGAAGTGGCCCAAGTTGCGGTACAGCCGGTTTCGACCCAGGTTCGAGGTGAAGTACAGGTCGATCAATCCATCGCCATCGATGTCTCCCGCTGCGACACCGCCGCCGTTGTAGTAGTACAGATAGTTGACGATGTTGACCGCGGAATCTTCCGGCAGTGTATTGGCGAACGTGACGCCGCTCGACTCCGGCGCAACGGACGTGAAGAGCGGCGGGGCGGGGGCGGAACCCGCTCGACAACCCGCAAGGGCGACAATGAGCGCGAGAAATTTTCGCAAGGGGCGCCAGTATAGCGTGAAAACTTTCGTTTCGCTCGGGCTCACGTTGCTCTTCGTCACGCTCGGCTGCAGTGAGAAGCCGATCGATCAGGGCGCGCTGATTACCGCCCGGACGGTCGGCCTCGACGATTTGCAGCGTGGGCGGCTGGTCGAGGCCGAGCAGGAATTCAAGCGAGTGATCGCGATCGCCCCGCGTGACCCGCTCGGGTATGCCAACCTGGGACTCACGTATCT
>WNGG01006834.1_pt1 | contig 14905 bp, 14 predicted proteins | sample 5400661 | NCBI WGS metagenome assembly WNGG01 (sample SAMN13153372, study PRJNA577476) | soil metagenome | isolation source: 100 cm soil or saprolite under Garry oak tree replicate 1 | place: USA:California | collected 2016-06-15
CTCGCCAAGGCCCTGCTCGCACGCGGCACGCTCGCCGCGGAGAAGATCGCGCGCCTCACGCTCGTCGATCAGGCCTTTCCAGCCGATCTTCCCAAGGACCCGCGCCTTGCGACGCTCGCCGGCGACATCTCCGACGCGACGTTCGCCGCGCGCGCGATCGCTGCCGACACGACTTCGATCTTCCATCTCGCCGCGGTGGTCTCCGGCGCCGCGGAGGCGGATTTCGATCTCGGAATGCGCGTCAACCTGCAAGGCATGCGCAACGTGCTCGAGCAGGCGCGATCCTGCGCGCGGCCGCCGCGTCTCGTCTTCGCGAGTTCGGTCGCGGCCTTCGGCGGCGACCTTCCCGAAGTCCTCGACGACTCGACCACGCCCGCGCCGCAGACCTCCTACGGCTCGCAGAAGGTGATCGGCGAATATCTCGTGAGCGACTTCTCGCGCAAGGGCTACGTCGACGGCAGGTCGCTGCGCCTTCCGACCATCGTCGTTCGACCCGGAAAGCCGAACGCCGCGGCCTCGTCTTTTGCGAGCGCCGTGGTGCGCGAGCCCTTGAACGGAATCCCATACGACTGCCCGCTTCCGCCCGAAACCGGCGTGTGGCTGCTTTCACCGCGCAGGGTGGTCGAGGCCTTCATCCATGCGCACGACCTTCCCGCCTCGGCTTGGGGTCCCAACCGCGTGGTGAATCTTCCCGGGATCACCGTGACGGTCGCCGCGATGATCGAGGCGATGGCGCAAATAGCCGGCGCGCAAACCGCGAAGCGCGTAGCGTTCACGCCCGACGCGCGCATCGAAGCGATCGTGAAGACCTGGCCGGTGCGCTTCGCGACACCGCGCGCGCTGGCGCTCGGCTTCAAGGCCGATCCCGGCATCGACGCGGTGATCCGCGATTACATCTCAGACGAAGGCGTGAAGATCAGCTAGTTCAGGCGACTACGGGGCGATACCGACAATGAGGAGTGGAACCGGAGGACTATTTCTCCCATGTCGCAGCACGTTGTAGACCTCTCCTTCGAAATAGGCGATCCCTGTGGACATCCGCCTTCCGCCCTTAACGTCTTTAAGCATCTCCTTCATCGGGAGAATTTCGATTCCCACATCAATTATGTTGCCACTGTAAAAGAGCAGATGTTTCACGAACAAGTCAAATGCAACGAACGCGTACTTTCCGAACTGAACTTCGATTGCAATTCTTTGCTTAACGAAATCGGTCTGCTTGTAGGACTTAATCGGCTCTTCAATCCCCTTCGACTTCAAAACCGCCGCTTGTTCCTCAAAAGGAAGGTTAACTATTTCTTTCAGATATTCGCGGTTTGTCGTAACACAGTATTGATACCGCGACTCCTTCCAGTTCAGTTTCCTAAAGCCCTTTGCGAAGGCTGCGTTAAGGGCCCGCGGACTAAACAGCTTCTTCCGCCGCATCGTTTTCTCTTTGCTTACCTTCGTCTGATGCGACGATGCATCGACACCATCTACTACATCCCTTATTTCGCCATAGAGCTTCGGCTGATGAACCTGAAGAAACTCCTCACCGTTTAAGTGCGAGTACGTCTCAACAATTCTCACGGCTTATAGTCTTTGGGATCCTGAAGCAGCTTGAGTTGGTTCGGATTCTTGCGCCAGGGGGCTTCTGTCAGATACAGCCCGGCATCCTTTGGATCGAAAACTGGGCGTGACATTGGGCGTGTCTTAAGTTCGCCCGATGCGGCTTTTCTGATGCGCTGCTCAGCAAGTTTTACGTAGGCTGGCGCAATTTCCGCCCCAGCACCTCGACGATCGTGTCTAAGGGCTGCAATGATTGATGTCCCCGTGCCGACGAACGGATCGAATACCCAGTCCCCCTTATTTGTCATCGACAGGACAAGCCGTTCTATCAGTTCAACAGGAAATTGGCAGGGGTGACTAGTCTTCTCCACGTGATTGCTTTTCACGTTAGGAATGTCCCAGACATCCCCAGGATTCTTGCCTAACGGATTTGAAGAATACTGCCCTGCCTTTGGGCCTTTGTAGTGTTTCTTTCCTGGATATTTTTGTGGAACTCGCACCGGGTTGAGGTTGAATACGTACTTGTCGCTCTTGGTAAACCAAAGAATCGTTTCATAACGTCCTGAAAATCGCTTAGTACAATGGAGCCCGTGATCAAATCGCCATACGACTCGATTCCGAAGATGCAAATCCAAGCTCTTGAAGACTGGATACAACAGTGAGTCGAGAGGGATGATGGCTCCCTTTTCCACGTAGTTTCCGACTTCCCAGCAAATACTACCGGTTGGTCGCAAAACGCGAACGCACTCCTCAATGACACGAGCTTGCTGTTCCAAGTAGTCGTCAAGATGAATCCGTTTCTCGTACTCTTTGCCTAGGTTATAAGGCGGGGAGGTAACGATTAGCTGAAACTGCTCGTCTGGAACGTCCGCTAGAAGGTCTAGGCAATCACCAGCGTAAAGGACTATCTTCTTACGAGACTCAAAGGTATGCGCGATGTCTATCGACTCCAACATTGGTCTCCTAGTGTTATGTGATCTACTAACGCTTCGAGTTTAGGAGTGGTTGTCTTAGTCAAAGTATACGGAGTCTGCGGGGAGTGAGTCGAGCTTTCTTCGTTACAGTAGCCGAAACGTCTCCGAGCACCGTGGCACGACTAGAGGACAAGGCGCCAACCTTCGAATCTACATGATCGGCAAGGGAAAAGGCGCAACGTGGATGTGCGTGGGGTAGGAGTGGTACGAATGGCAGAGAAATGAAAGCTAGAAGAACGCGAGCGTCCTCGCCTCGATGCTCTGGCGCGGCGGCGCTCCCGCGGGCGTGTTGGGGTCGTTGAACGAGCTGTGCGCGGTGAAGCGCGCGCGCCCGTCCTTCGCGGAATCGAACACCTTGAAGACCAGCGCCTCGTCGCGCCGCATCCGCGGGAAGTAGAACCAGCGGTGTTCCGGGTTGTAGCCGATGCGGTAGGTCTCGCCCACGCGGTGCGGATAGCGGCGCTCGGCGCGGATCAGGTCCTTCGACGCGAGGCTGCACGCGTCCGCGATCGCGAGCGGGTTCGACTGGATCGGCTTGCTTGTCGCGCGCCAAACCTGGATGATGGCGAAGCGGCGGCGAAGCAGATTCTCCGCCTCGTCGGGCAGCAGCTCGCGCACGCGCTGCGGCCCCGACCACTCGGTGTAGTCGTTGTGCACGTAGAGCACCGGCTCGCGCACGAGCTTCGCCTCGCGCTCGGCCTCGTCGCCCGAGCGCAGCGTGTGATCGAAAACGACGACCCGCGCGGCGCCGGAAACCTTCTTCACGAGCGCCTCGACCTCGGGATAGTAGACGCGCTTCAATTCATCGGCGTCGAAGAAATCGCGCACCTGTGTCCTGTGCTCGACGAATTCGAAGCCCGTGACCTCGAGATCGAATTCGTCTTTCAGCGGCCGGCCGTCGCGGATCGTCACCGCCCGCTCCTCGGTTTCGCCCGACTGGCGGCGGCGAATGTTCCCCGGGCCGAAGGTCTCGTTCACCGGTTTCACGCCGGTGTCGATGGTGTAGTGGAGCCCGGCGCTGACCGCGCCGGATTCGGATTCAATGGCCGCTGGTCCGCTCATGGTCTCACCTCACTTTAGCCGGGTCATTATAGTCCCGGCTCTGATAGTCTTCGTTCCGAGGAGGAACCATGAGACGGGCCACGGCGGTTCTCGTGTGGGTGCTCGCGCTCGCCGCGAGCACGGCGGCGCAGGAATTCCCCTCGAAGCCGGTGCGCCTCGTCGTCCCGTTTCCCCCTGGGGGACCCCTCGACATTTCGGGGCGGCTGATCGGGAAGGAATTGCAGGACCGATGGGGGCAGCCGGTCGTGGTCGAGAACAAGCCCGGAAGCACGATCGGTCCCGAGTACGTCGTGAAGAGCGCGCCCGACGGCTACACGCTCATGATCATCAGCTCGACCCCGCTCGTCACGCTGCCGCACCTGCAGAAGGTGCCCTACGACGTGTTGAAGGATCTGGTCGGCGTGACGCAGACCACGCTCCTCGCCTACGCCTTCGTCGTCAATCCGGCGAGCGGGATCGCGTCGATCCAGGAACTGATCGCGAGGGCCAAGAAGGAGCCCGGAGGGCTCAATTACGCGAGCGCGGGAAACGGCTCGGGGCAGCATCTCTACGTCGAGCTGCTGAAGAGCGCGGCGGGCATCAGTCTCACCCACGTGCCTTACAAAGGCGCCGCGCCCGCGCTCCAGGCGGTCCTCTCCGGAGAGCCCCCCATCATGCTCGACGTGACCGTCGCGGTGATCCCGCACGTCAAGGCGGGCAAGCTGCGCGCGCTCATGGTGACGGGCGGCGCGCCGCTCGAGCAACTGCCGGGAGCCGTGCCGTTCGATTCTCTTTTTCCGGGACTCGGGATCCCGGGCTGGCACGGGATCTTCTCCACGGGCGGAACGCCGAGGCCGGTGCTCGACAAGCTCGCCGCGGACATCCGCTCGGTGCTGCAGATCCCGGCGGTCGCGAACCGCTTCCGCGAGCTGGGGGTCGAGCCTTCCGGCGTGTCCGGCGACGCCTTTAACGACATAGTGCGGCGCGACTACGCGCGCTGGGGCGAGATCATCCGCAGGAACAATTTGCGGTCGGATTGATTCAGCCCGCGAAGCGCGGCTCGGGAACGCCGCGGATTCCGAGGCCGGTGATGCGGAAGAGGTTCCCGGCGAGGAACTGCGGCTTCGCCTCCTTCGCGAACCGGCCGTGCACCGCGGGGTGCTTCACGCGCGCCATCGAGGTCACGTAGATCTCGTCCAGCCTCTCGCCGCCGAAGACGACGCTGGTGATGTTCCTCACCGGCATGCCGATGCGCCGCTCGACGCTCCCGTCGGGCGCGTAGCGCACACTCGAGGACGCATTCGATCTTCATTCATGCGGCGCGGAGCGAGCGACCGGCGCGGTCGAGCAGGCCCGCGGCGATGAGCGCGTCGCGGATGCGCTCGATCTCGGATTGCGGAAGCTTCACCAAAGGCGGGCGCACCACCGCGCGCGGAAGCTTGCCCATCATCACCAGCGCTTCCTTCATGCGGTTGTGCATGTCGACCCAGGGCTCGGCGTAGAACGCTTCGGCTGTCGGCCAGATGCGCTCGTTGATCTGCCTCGCGGTCGCGAGGTCGTTCGCGCGCACCGCCCGGAAAAGCCTGGCCTGCAGATCCGCGATCACCGAGCCGCTGCCCGAGAGCAGGCCGTTGCATCCGAGTGCAAGCGAGCTCAGGAGCCAGGAGCTGTGCGTGGTGAGCACGTTCACCGGCGGCTCGAGCGACTGCAGGGTCCGGATCTGGCGCTCGTGCAGCTGGGGACTCGCGCACCAGTCCTTGATCGCGCGCACGGCGGGCACCGCTTCGATGATCTTCAATAGCGTTGCGAGCGGATAGCCCTGGCCCGCATGGGTCGAAGCGGCAAGGGGGTACTGAAAGGCGATGATCGGAAGCCCCGCCGCGCCGGCGATACGCCGGAAGTGCTCGACCGCCATTTCGGGACGTTGTCCCATCGTGAAGGGCCCGGGCGGGAAAACGAGGAGCGCCGCCGCGCCGCCTTCCGCCGCCATCCTCGCGATGCGCGCGGCCTCGAGGCTGCCTTCGGCGTACACGCCGTGGACGATCGGCAGCCGGTCTCCGATTTCGTCCTTCGCGATCGCGAGCACGCGCTTCTGGTCGTCGAAGCTGCACGAGGCGACCTCGGTCGAATGCGCGTTGAGGGTGATCGCGGACAGTCCTTCCACCGAGGCGACGTCGCGCAAGTGCGCGCGGAAGGAAGGCTCGTCGATCGACAAGTCCTCATGGAACGGCAGCAGCACCGCGGGGATGACCCCCTGGGGAATCCACTTCGTGTCGCGCGCCATAGTGACTCCTTTACTCGACCCGGATATTGTAATCGCGGATCACCTTCGCCCACTTCTCCGACTCTGCGCGCGCAAAGGCGAGGAACTCCCCGGGCGTGCTCCCGATCACGTCGAACCCTTGAGCGTCGAGCTTGCCGCGCACTCCCGGATCGGCGAGCGCCTTCGCGGCTTCCGCGCGCAGGCGCGCGACGATCTCCCCGGGCGTTGCGGCCGGCACGAGCATCCCCACCCAGGATTGCGCGGCGAACCCGGGGAGCGTCTCGGCGACGGTCGGCGTGTCCGGCAGCTGGGGGATGCGGCGCGCAGCTCCGATCGCGAGCACCTTGATGCGTCCCCCCTTCACCTGTGGAATCGCCTGCGGCGCGGACACGAACATGACGTTCACCTGGCCGCCGACCAGATCGATCATCATCGGCGCGCCGCCCTTGTAAGGCACGTGGGTCATCTCGATCCCGGTGCGGTTCGAAAGCAGCAAGGCGTTCAGATGGTTCGAGCTGCCCGCGCCCACCGTGGCGTAGGTGACTTTTCCCGGATTGGCTTTCGCGAAGACTACGAGCTCCGGCACGGAGCCCGGCGCGAAGTTGGTCGCGCCGGCGAGCACCTGCGGCGAGGTGACGAGCAGGCTCACGTGCTCGAAGGACCTGAACGGGTCGTAGCCCAAGTTCTTGTAGAGCAGATGGTTGACGGCGTGCGTGTCGAAGACGAGCAGCACGGTGTGGCCGTCGGGAGGCGCCTTCGCGGCCTCCGCCTGCCCGATCGAGCCGCCCGCGCCCGCCTTGTTCTCCACGACGATCGGACGGCCGAGGCCGGAGGAGAAACTCGGTCCGATGATGCGCGCCACCCCGTCGACCGTGCCGCCCGCGGGCCAGGGAACGATGAGACGGATTGGCTTGCTCGGATATTGAGCTGGGGCCGGCGCCGCAAGCAACGAAGCGACGAGCGCCGTTGCCGCCACAAATGACCGGTTCGTCGGGCGCATCGATTCAATACGTCATCGAAGCGGCGTTCAGGATTCCTATCGCGAGCGAGATCGTGCCGAGAAACAGCCCTTGCGCGATCTTTCCCTCCGGGATGTCCCGCGACAAGGTGGGCACGATCATCCGGACAGCGAAGTATGAAAGGAGCTGAACCACCAAGGCCACCGCTCCCCAAAGAAGCATGTCCCACCAAGCGACGCTGTGCGCGATCGCACTGGCAAGCGGAATGACAAATCCGAGCAACGCGCCGGACAGGGAAAGAGCCGCGGCGACGTTGCCTTGCCGGATCAGCGCGATTTCGCGATACGGCGTGACCCACGTGTAGACCGCAAGAAAAACGGTCACCAGGGCCAATGCCATCAAGAAGTAGACAAGGAAATCGTCCACCCCGCCGACGGAAGCGATGAAATCACTCATGAGCCTGCCCCCTTTTTCCGTTCCGGAATGTAGTGTCATTCGAAATAATGCGGCACGAACCTGCTGGTGTTTTTCGTGATTGGAGAATCGTCTTCGCGGATTCCGATGCCGGCTGCCTGATCGTCCACGATCCATGCGCCGATCACCGCATAGTTTCCCTCGAAGCACGCCAGTGGCGCGTATTTCTGGAAAACGTATCCCTCCTCGCCGTAGGTTCCGCCTGTCATGAGCGCGCCGGCGTTGCGCCGCAGCCTGATGTTGGAGCCCTCCCGCGCGAGAATCGGTTTCCTGACGTAATCGGCTCCCGCCAAGGGGGCCGCATCGAAATAGCACGGCAGGAGGTTCGGGTGCTCCGGAAACAGTTCCCATAGAATCGCGAGGACGGCCTTGTTGGAAAGCAGCATCTTCCAAGGCGGCTCGATCCAGGAGCGGGGCTCCTCCAGGATGTGAGGGCCGAATCTCTCCCGCGCCAGCCATTCCCACGGATAGAGCTTGAACAAGGCCTCGATGGCGTTTCCCTCCAAGTCGACGAAGCAGGCGGCGTCTGCGCTCCAGCCGATGTCCTCGATGAATATGAATTGCGTGGCGAGGCCCCCTTGAACCGCCGTATCGCGGAGGTAATAGGTGTTGCCGTAGTCCTCTTCGCGATCGCGGACGCACGCGAAATAGAGCGTCTTCGGACCCAGCGCACCGTTGATCTTCCTCCACCGCTCGATAAGCTTTTCGTGCAGCGAGTTGAACTGATCGGCGCTCTCGCCTATCGCGCCGCTCGTGGTGGATTCCAGCCCCTTGCGGTCTTCCAGCCAGAACCACTGGGCCACGCTCGCTTCGACGAGCGCGGTCGGCGTATCGGCGTTGTATTCGAGCAGCTTGGGCGGACCGTGGCCGTCCCAAGCGAGATCGAAGCGGCCGAACACCGAGGGGTCGCGCCGCGCCCACGAGTCCGCGACGTAGGCCGAAAAAGCCTCCGGGACCGCAAGCTCGGCATAGCGCCTCTTGCGCACGATCTGCCCGCAAGCCTCAAGGCAGAGGCGGTGTAACTCCTCGGCGGCGGCCTCCAGGGTGTCGATCTCTTCACTGGAAAGGACATAGCAGGCCGTTTCTTCCCAATACCGTCCGCCGAGAGAATGAAAAGAGAAGCCGACGTCCTCGCAGCGGCGCTGCCAGTCCGCTCGGGGTGGCATCGAGCTGCGCCTCATGCGGCGGCGCCTGCCATCGCCCCGCTCATCCGCCGGCGCTGTGGAACGCCGACGAGGATCCAAAGCCGCCGCGGCTGACGGATGTGGTGCCGATCGCCCGCGGACTGCGCGCCGTATTCGAGTTCGACCCGTAGCCTGGCCCGTACCAGACGTGCGACGATCCGACCGAACCCGATCGGTATCCCGGTTCGCAGTATTCCGGGCGCCCCCAGTCCTTCTGACACTCTTCCGCACTCGCGTACATGTCCCGATTTGTGTAGCGCGGTCCGCTGTCGCAACCGGACAGCGCGGCCGCTCCCAGAAGGACAACGCTGACGCGCATACTGGATTTCCGCCGACGCATGGGCCGACAGTATACGAGCGCTTTCATGGCACGGCACGCCGTTTCTCTTTCTGCACCACCATCAGTTGCGCCAAGCGCGCCGCATCGTCGAGCTTCTCCATTCCGAGCACCGCATCGCGCAATCGCTGCGCCCGGCTCCGCTCGAGCGCGTGGGCGGCCAGCTTTTCGAACTTGGCGACGACCTGCTCCTCGCTCGCGAAATTCGGCTCGCTGCCGCGCGGCGCCTCCACCGCGCGTTCCAGGCGGCTGCCGTCGTCGAGAATCACCTCCACCCGCACGCTGTGGCGGTATTTCGCGCCCTTCGCGCTGATTTCGGGATCGGGCCGGACTTCGACCTTTTCGGCGAGGGCCATGCGCTCCGGGTCGGCGACGATCCTCTCGCTGAACTGATCGACGAAACAATCGCCTTCGAGCAGAAACGTCGCCGCGCAGAAAGCAAGGTTCATCTGGGCCGCGGCGAGGCTTTCCGGGCGGTATTTCCAGCCGGCGTGATCGACCGTCACCTGCGAGGCGTGCACCAGGATTTTCTTCACGTCCTTCGCGCCGAACGCCCGCTCCGCGCGCATCTCGCGCAGCGCGTCGAGCGTAGTGTGGTTGCTGCCGACGCAGGAATAGAACTTCAGCGCGACGCCCAGCGTCTGCCAGGCGCTGCCGAAGCCCGCGGTCAGCTCGGCGAGCTTGAAGCGATCCCGCGAGCGCGAAAAGGTGGTGCAGAAGCCGCCGTACTCGCTCTCGAACACGTCGGCGATTCCGGTGAAGCCGCCTTGAGCGAGCAGCGCGCCGTAGAGCCCGCTCTGCGAGGCGCGGCCCGCGTGCATGCGCTTCACCATCGCGCCGTACTGCGCCGCCATCAGCCCCGCCGCCTGCGTGCCTGCGATGCCGAGCGCGTGGACCGTCTCGTCCGCGTCGAGCTTCAGACCGCGCGCCGCGCCGGCGCCCGCCGAGAAAACGCCGAGCGTCGCGCCCGAGTGCCAGCCCTGGCCGATATGCTCCTGCCCCATGCACAGCCCCACGCGCGGGCCGACCTCGTAGCCCGCGACGGCGGCCGTCAGAAACTCTCTTCCGCTCATTCCGCGGCGCAGCTCAGCCACCGCGACGAGCGCCGGCAGCACCACCGCGCCCACGTGCAACACGCCCTCCCGGTGCACGTCGTCCAGCTCGAACCCCTGGACCTGCGTGCCGTTCGCGAGCGCCGCGTGCGGCGCCGAGAGCCGCTGCGCGGTTCCCCACACGCGGCACGCGCCGGAGCCGTCCAGCTTTTTGAGAGTGCGCTGCAGGATCCTGCACCATGGGAGATGCGCTCCGTAGAGCGCGCATCCGAGCGAATCGAGGACGAGGAGCTTCGCGCGCTCGCGCACTTCGCGCGGGATCGCTTCGTAGCGGAGCCCGGAAACGAATCCGGCGACGCCGCGCGTGTAGGGGTTGGAGCGCTCGCTCATTCCAGGCGGATCTTCGCTTCCCGGATCAGTTTGCCGAGGCGCTCTTTTTCCGAGCGGATGTAGGCGGCGAACTGCTCCGGGGTGCCGCCGATCGGCTCCGCGCCTTCCGCGAGCAGGCTCGTCCTCACTTCGGGTTGCGCCAGCGCTTTCACCAGCTCGGCGTTCAGTCGCGCGACGATTTCCCGCGGCGTCCCGGCCGGGGCGAGCACGCCGTACCAGGAGCTCGCCTCGTAGCCGGGCACGCCCGATTCCGCGATCGTCGGGAGAGCCGGCATCGAACGCAGGCGCCGGCTCCCCGTTACCGCGAGGCCTCTCAATTTTTCCGACTTGACGTGAGGCAGGATCGCAACCACGCTGCTGAACATCAGCTGCACCCGGCCGCTCAGCAGATCGGTGAGCGCCGGCGACAGTCCCTTGTAGGGCACGTGGACCATGTCCACGCCCGTCATGGAATCGAACATCACCGCGGCGAGGTGGGACGAGCTGCCGTTGCCGTTCGAGGCGTAGTTGAGCTGCCCCGGTTTGGAGCGCGCGAGAGCGACGAAGGCCTTAAAAGACTCGGCCGGAACCGAAGGATGCACCACCAGCACGAGCGGCGCAGATGCGAGCAGCGCCACGGGCGCGAAGTCGCGGATCGGGTCGTAGGGAAGACTGTCGTTCAGATTGGGATTGACGGCGTGGCTCCCCACGCCGCCGAGGAACAGCGTGTAGCCGTCGGGCGCCGCCTTCGCCGCGAGCTCCGCGCCGAGCGCGCCTCCGGCTCCGGGCCGGTTGTCGATGACGAGCGGCTGGCCGAGGGTGTCTGACAGGCGCTTGCCGACCAGGCGCGCGACGTTGTCGTTCCCGCCTCCCGCAGCGAAGGGAACGATGAGGCGGATCGGCTTCGCCGGATAGCTTTGCGCGAGCGCTGCCGTTGCAAGCAGCGAGGCTGCGAGCCCTGCGAGGATGATGAAAACGTCCCGGGAATTCTCCGATCGCACCTCGGAATGCTAGCATGGCGATGTTCCGGGCTTTCGCCGACAAGACCAAGAGTAGGCCGCGCCGAGCGGGGCTTGACGTTCCCGCAGACCGGACCGAGGATACGATTTCAAACAAACCACGGAGAGGATCTCCATGCCGCGCCGTTCCATCGTGTATTCGACTTTCCTTGCCGCGTTCGCGCTCGCGGCGAGCAGCACCGTTCCAGCGCAGCAGAAAGGCGGCAAGCACCACACGCTCGCCGCGACGCTCGATACGGTGCAGTGGGGCTGGCTCGATCCGAACGAGCCGCCCAAGCTCAAGGTGAATTCAGGCGACACGGTCTCGATCGAGACCATGATGCACGCCCACGACAAGGTGAAGCCCGGGATCACGATGGACGAGATCGTCGCGCTGCGCAAGGCCAATCCCGGCGGCGGGCCGCACTCGATGACCGGGCCGATCTACGTCGAGGGCGCAGAGCCCGGCGACGTGCTGGAAGTGCGCATCCGCAAGATCGTGCCGAAGCCCTTCGCGGTGAACTTCAACCTCCCGGGCAAGGATTTCCCCACGATAGGCGCGCTCGCGCCGGAGATGCCCGACGGCTTCGTGCGCTTCATGCCGCTCGACCTGAAAACGCGCACGGCCGAGTTCAAGCCGGGGATCACGATCGACCTCAAGCCCTTTCCCGGGACTTTCGCCGTCGGCATCGACCCCAACGATCCTTCGCCGCGCAAAGGCGGCGTGAAGGACAACCCGATGGCGCCGGTGTCGACGCTGCGCCCGTGGAAGAACGGCTCGAACATGGACATCAACGAGATGCAGGCAGGCTCGACCGTCTTCTTCCCGGTGTTCCAGAAAGGCGGGCTCATCTGGACGGGCGACTCGCACTGCCGCCAGGGCAACGGCGAGGTGAACCTCACCGCGCTCGAGTGCTCCTTCAAGGAGATCCTGATCCAGCCGATCGTGCGCAAGGACATGAAGCTCGAGTGGCCGCGCATCGAGACGCGGACCCACTGGATCTCGGTCGGATTCGACGAAGACCTCAACAAGGCGATGGTGAACGCGGTGCGCGAGGCGGTGGATTTCCTCGTGGCGCAGAAGAGGGTGCCGCTCACGCGCTACGAGGCGTACTCGCTCGTCTCGATGGTGGGCGATTGCCGCGTCTCGCAGGTGGTGGACGTGCGCAAGGGCGTGCACTGCATGATCCCGAAGTCGGTCTTCACGAAGAAGTAAGTCAAAGGGCGGGCGGTGCGCCGGTTCGCTGCACCGCTGCGACAGTTCATCGCCGCACGCGCGGAACTCGTGCCGCCGTAGGACGGGAGCGGTTTCGCCTAGCCGGAGCGCCTGAGGCTCAAGGCGCCCGGGCCGAGCGCCCACAGCACGAGAAGCCCGCCCATGATGGCGACGTTCTTCATGAAATGAGCCATCGCTTCCTGTCCGGCCGCGGGATTGTGAAACACCAAGGTGACGGGAATCATCCACAGGACTAGCGCGACGATCGAAGCGATCAGCAGTACTTCGGGGAAGGGCAGGCCGGCCTTGGTCATGTACCCTAAGGTCGGTGCGTAGTGCACGACCTTGTCGATTCCGGACAGGAGGAAGATCGAGGCGAGGAGGATGCGGCCGGCGAGCGCGGCGAGGCTGTTCATGGATGGGCTCCTTATTTGATCAACGTGTAGACACCAGCGTGGGCTATCGCGGCGCCCCCGCTTCTGATGGAGAGCACTGCGTTGTGGTCACCGAAGCCCGCGCCTTTCTCCGCCGACATCGCCACGACGACGACCGTCGACCCGCCCGCAGCGACGCTCGCGGTGGGAGTGACCGAATAGCTCACTCCCGCTCCGGACGCCGAACTGAGGCTCAGCTCGAGATCGAGCTTGGCGGCGCTCGAGTTCGTGAGAGTCACGGCGAAGGTCTTCGACTGACCGGAGCCGGACGGCACGGCACCGAAGCTGACGCTGACCGGATCGATCGCCAGCTGGGACTCGACGGCGGCAAGGAGATTCTCCCGCCCGGACCCGATCACGTTCGGGTCGCTGGCGATCGCACCCGCATCGAAGGTTTTCACCACGCCCCGGTCCGCCGTATTGACCACTGCCGAGCGGATTTGCGCCGCCGACCAGTCCGGATGCTGCTGCCGAACAACCGCCGCCGAGCCCGCGAGATGCGGCGTCGCCATCGACGTCCCCTGGAAGAACGCGAAGCACGGATTGCCGCCGCAGAAGGACACCGGTATCGAGCTGAGCACGTTGACGCCCGGCGCCATCACGTCGGGCTTGATCCGGAAGTCCACGTCGGTCGGACCCTGGCTGCTGAACCCGGCCTGGAAATCCACGCTGGTCGTCAGGAAGTAGTCGAGCGTCGCGCTGATAGTGGCCGGCTGGCCGTTGGAGCCCTTCAGCGCGGGACCGGCGCTCAGCGAGACCATGTAGGCGGGCACCGTCGGCTGGGCGCTGGTTCCGTCGCTGGCCATCGCCACCGGGTCGCCCTGGACGTTGTTCGCGACGAGCACCGCGGAAGCCCCGGCGTTCTGCGCATTGCGGATCTTTGCCGAGAACGTACAGGTGCCGCGCGCGATGAGCGCGATCTTCCCTGTCAGGCTGCCTCCGGTAAGAGCCGTGCAGGCGGTGCTGAGCGCGGTCCCGGTCAAGACGACTCCCAGCGGAGCCGTGAGGTCGCTCTTGACTACCGCGAACTCCCCGCTTGCCGCTCCGAAGGTGCTGCCCGGTACGGAAACCGGGGCGCCGACGAAATGCGGGACGGTGGTCGCGCCGGCAGTCAATGCCCGGGCTGCCGACCCGGGCGATTGGACGGTGAAGTGGCCGGGCCCGGAGTTGCCGGCGGCAACCGCGACGACCATGTTGGCCTGGTCGAGATTGTCCACCGCAACCGTGAGCAGGTCCTGAATTCCCCGAGCGCCCCCGCCCAGGCTCATGTTGGCGACGTCGAAGCCGTCAGCGTAGGCCGCCTCGAGGGCATTGAGGATGTCTTCGGAACGGGCATTCGCTTCATCGGCCGGGAAGACGTTGTAGTTGCCGAGCAGCGCGCGCGGCGCTACGCCCGAGATGCCGTACGGGATCGTCACTCCGCTCACCGTCGCCGGCGTGTCGTGGTTGCAGCCGATCGTCCCGGAGACGTGCGTGCCGTGGGAGTCGATCGCCTCGGCGGTGAACCCGCGGCTCGGCGTCTTGTTGTTGAACACTTTCGCTGCGATGACCTTGTTGTTGGTGAACCTGGAATCCCCGACCTGCGTCTGTCCCCCGTACCCCGCGTCGTCGAAGCAGGGGTGCTTGATGTCGATGCCCGAGTCCACCACGGCCACCTTCACCCCTTCCCCGGCACGGGCGGCGCCACCGCCCCTGTTCCACGCGTCCAGCGCGCTGATGATCGACAGGTCCGGGTCCGCAATCGTCGGGTAATACATTCCCTGGTACTCCACGCGCCGCACCATCGGAGCCGCGGCAAGCGTAGTGAGCGCCTCGCCGTTCAGGCGCACCGCCACGGCGTTCAGCGCCAGGTCGAACTCCCCCGTAACCTGCGCTCGCGGGGCGTTTACGCGCAGCCACGCCTTGAAGCTGTCGCGCAGCGCCGAGAGCTGGGCGCGGTACGACTTGACGCTGCTGCTGTCGAAGTCGATTTTCTTTCCCTGGGGCGGTTTCGTCTTGATGTCGGTCGCGAGCGGCTCGCCGTCGAGCTGCACCAGGGCGCTCCCGGTATCCATGCGCT
>WNGG01011696.1_pt1 | contig 14902 bp, 14 predicted proteins | sample 5400661 | NCBI WGS metagenome assembly WNGG01 (sample SAMN13153372, study PRJNA577476) | soil metagenome | isolation source: 100 cm soil or saprolite under Garry oak tree replicate 1 | place: USA:California | collected 2016-06-15
AAAAGGTACATCCTCAACGCTCCCAACCACTTGTCGATCCCTTAAGCGAGCGGGAATTGGAGGTTCTCCAACTGATAGCCGCCGGTGCTTCCAATGAGGAGATTGCTGAGCGACTGGTGATCGCGATCGGCACGGTCAAGCGGCATGTGAGTAACATCCTGGGGAAATTAACGGTGTCCAGCCGCACCCAAGCTGTGGCCCGCGCACAAGCAATCGGGCTGCTCTCAATCCTTTAAGCACGACCACCGACATCCCTAATCGAACTCCGTTCAACAGGGCATACGGAGGAGGCACGAAATGACAACCCCCTTACTCTTGACTCTGTCATACATTCTTCCTATACTTGAGAGTGGAGAGACGCAGTGAAAAGTATGAGACGTGTTTCGAACGTCTGCTAGCAGTTTTGAAAGTGAGGTTCAAGTATGCATCTCTTTTCCCGCAAAAAGTTTGTCCTCCTCTGCTCCCTCATCGCCTTTGTCGCCCTTGTAGGCGCTTTTGCGGTGAATGCAGTGGTTCTGCGGCACTCCAGCAATGCCGCTGCTGCCAGTCCAAATTCGGCTGAGTTTCAGTTTGACTTGGTGGCTTCGCCCGGTATTACCGCCTGTTTGCCCAAGGCACACGGCTCGGCAAGGATCGTACCCCTCCCGCAGAATGACCTGATGACACTCTCTGTGGATGGTCTAGCCCCGAACACCGAGTACGCCCTTTTCGTCATCCAAGTTCCCAACAAACCATTTGGCATCTCGTGGTATCAAAGTGACCTGGTGACCAATGGGGAGGGGCATGGCAGTGTACAGGTGCGAGGCATCTTCAATGTGGAGACATTCTCCCTCTCTCCTGGTGGTCCCACCACCACCTTCGCCCCTACGCACCAGTATCACCTGGGCTTGTGGTTCGCTGATCCACAGGTGCCTTTCGATCTCGGGTGCGAGCCTGGCGCACTCAGCCCGACCATCACCCCTTTCGATGGTGACCAGCAGGCAGGCATCCAGGTGCTCAATACCAGCAATTTCCCGGATAACGCAGGTCCTCTTTCCCAAGTCAATCCGTAAGTTACGGTTAGCCTGTATCCAGTAGCGTGTTTCGCAAGTTGTCAGTCTGTAGGGGACTGGCAACTTGTGCTCGTGTAACGCTTCGAGAAACATATCCTGGAAGTCGTTAGGTAAATCTTTGTAGGGGAACAGATTTACCCTGACTCGCTTACTACACCTCCGCCTTCGCCCCTATACGCTCCTCAAAAAACGCCAGCACCCTTTCCCACGAATCTCTTGCCGCCGCCTCGTGATAAATCCCTTTAAGGGTATCATTAAAGAACGCATGCTTCGTAGCAGGATATATTTTAGTATCATGCGGCACGTTATAGCGATCTAACTGAGGCCTAGTCATAATTCATCAGGCCGCCTTGAGAAAAGCTTTGAGGCCGACACAGAGTTCCAAATCGTGCTCAAAGCGGTACAGTAAGGCTAATTGATAGACAAAGATCGCCCCCAGCGCAAAGCGTTGGGTCGAGAGCAACCCTTTGGTGGGAACTTGTCCATGCCTATCAAAGATGCCTTTGAAGTGTTCATTAAAATTTTCCATAGCGATCGAACGGAGTTTGTGAAAGACCCGTCGGACTTTCACCCCCTCATCGGTGTGGGGATAGCGTCCATACTTGGTGGTCACCAGCAGACGGTCGGCTTGCTCACAGTTCTCATGCAGGTCAGGCGTGTTGTAATGGCGATCGCCCAAGACAAAACGGACTTCTGCGGGAACTTCGCGCAACAGTTCAGGTGCAGGCTCACTATCCGCGATATTGGCGGGAGTCAAGATGGCAGCCACGGGAAACCAAGCCGCCGCGACGACCGAGACGACGTGCAGTTTCCAACCATAGACCCAGCCATGCCAGCCGGATTTGGTCCAGTGGGCTTCGGGATCAATCGAGGTGTGGGGAAGTTCCCCTCGCTCGCGATGCTTTTGATGCCACACGCCTCCTCTGGCTCGCAGGATGGTACTATCGATAGCCACCGCACGTCCAGCGATGGCCCAGGGCTGGATCAGATCGACCAGATGGCGTCCTAAGCAGCCAATCTGCGCAGGCAAAGTCGCGGGAATCGCTTTCAAGCGCCGCTCCCAAGTCCGGCGTGAGGGGAAGCGTTCCTGGTGCGTCAACATAAGCCGCAGGGTGCGCATTTCTTCAGTCGGCTGGGCTAACACGCTCAGCAGTTCATGGACAGTGTGCAAATGACGAACAATCATGATCACGACAGCTTTCAAAAACAAGCGATCAGAGTAGACGATCGGATGCCCTCGGCCTCGTTTCGGTGGCAGCGCAGGCATCGGTATACGATCGACAAGTTTGACTAACGTGACAAGTAATGAGTCTTGGGATACCATAGGAATGCCTCCTCTCTTTGTAGTATGACTACCACAATGATAGGAGCATCGCCTTGCTGGGGCAAGCCTCCAGCTTGGCTTCCTATTTATGACCAGGCCTCATTTAGTTCGCTTGCCCTCTTCCTGTTCATCATCTCCAAACACATCATTTAGCTTGTTCATCATCTCTCTTTGCATCGACGGAAGTACATGAGAGTATGTATCTAGCGTCATGTGAATTTGACTATGCCCCAAGAGTTCTTGTACCAGTTTGGGATGAACGCCCATTGTGAGCAGAATGGTTGCTGCACTGTGACGTAAATCGTGAAATCGTATGCGCGGCAAGCTAGCTTCTTGAAGCAGTTTATGAAACTGGTAATCAAGGCTGGTCAAAGGAAAGTAATCGCCATTTGTGTTGCAGAACACAAGATCACGGTCAACCCAAGCTGTGCCAACCTGTAGACGGGCCTCTATTTGATGAAGGCGATGCTGCTTCAATGCATCGATCACAAATTGAGGCAACATAACCTTCCTTCTACTACTTAATGTCTTTGGCTCGCTTTCCTTATAGCCACCTTTGAATTTCCCTACCGTTCGACGTACTTGAAGGCTCATATCATCAAAGTTTATGTCTTGCCACTTTAGGCTCAGCAACTCTCCTTTTCTCATTCCAGTTGCTAAAGCTACTGTGAGAAGTCCTTTCAATCGGTGCCCCTTCGCAACCTCTAGCAATGTCTGAGCTTGTTCTTTGGTCAAAGACTGTCTCTCGTGCCTTGCTTGACGTGGGAGTGAAACATCATCACACACATTTCTTGCAACCAGCTTCCACTTCACAGCCTGATCCAGCGCTTTGTGAAGTATCCCGTGAGCCAAGTGGATAAAGTTCGCTGAATATCCCTCCTTGATCTTACGTGCGTAGAATGCCTGAACTTGCTGTGCAGTAAGCTTTTGCAATTGCACATGACCAAGAGCAGGAAGAATATGTTTGTCAATCTTAATGCGATAGACCACGTAGGAACCTTGTTTAATATTTGGCTTGTGTACCTCTTCTAACCAATGGTCAAGGAACTGCTTTACTGTTTGTTTCGGCCCTGTGGCTAAAGTTCCCTGCTGTTGCTCATGAAGCGCTACCTTGAGCTTCTCCTGCACCTCCTTGCGAGTTTCACCATAGAAGTACTTGCGTTTACGGTTCTCAAGGGTGATGCTTGCGACCCATCTACCATCTTTACGGTGGTAGATCGTGCCTTCACCATGCCCTCGTTGCTTTGCCATGATCTCTGCTCCTTTGCGCATATGAAAAACCGCTTTGAGACAAGTGTGTTACCTGCTGCAAAGCGGTTATGCTCTTGCCTCTTCCTTTATGCGACTAAACCACGTTCACGCTGATCTACCCATTGCTGCAATGATTTGAAGGAGACCCGCACCGCTCGACCAAATTTCAAGACGGGTAGTCCTTCGGTGGCAATGAGTTCATAGACCTTTGTGCGACTCAAACTAAGTAGTTTAGCTACTTGCGGGACATTGAGTAACAAAGGTTGAAGGGCCTCTCCGCTTTCTTTGCTCACCTGGCTTGCCATTTACCACCTCTTCTCTCGCAACATCCGCCGCTGATAGGCCCACACATTCAGCACCCGGCGTGAATACATGTGTTTCCCCGCACGCAGATCAAGTATCGACTCTTGTAGCGCTTGCCGCCGCCGCTCCTGATAGTCCTCAATGTCCTGACTAAACGGATCATGTTCATAGAGCGACCAGGACGACCGCTTGGCAGATTGCGTCTCATCCTCAAGAGAGGAAGAAATCAGCCGTGGACTCAGGAAAGAAATGCCGCGAGTAGCGAATACGCCGCGCTTTACTTGCCATCTCCACTGTTTGTATGATGCGCTCTTGTCTCAAATGGCCCTGCTCATCCACATGAGGCACCACGATCTCCCGCTGGACTTCACGCACACCTCGTTTGTCTGAGGTAATATCCTTCGTGAGATACTTGGTGACATAGCCTACAGCATGCGCCTTGCGTACCGCTTGCACATGCACGATGTAGGAACGGCCCTTCGTCGCTGAGCGGAGCGCATCACTGACCACCTGTTTGGGCAGGTAGTCTACGCCTTTGATGAGCATATGCCAATGAAAGCCCACATGCTCAAAGTCCCGATGTTCTTCCAGCACTGCGAAGAACTCGATGGGATAAGCTGGACGAGCACCGAGACGATCAGGCCCATATCCTTTAGAGCCACGACGCAGATATTGCAGCACCGTGGTGAGCACCCGCGCCGCCTCTTTGAGTGTCCAACCCACCTTCGTCAGGGTCACAAAATGGGTCGGTTCCGCCGCTTGCACCAGTTGCCGCCACACGTCAACCTTGCGCGGCCCGCAATGCAGACACTTCCAGTTATCACAACGTGCCCGGATCACTTCGCCTGTATCGCGGTTGATAAAGCGATGACGTAAGGCCCACGCATCCGGACAGTACAGCAGCGTGTCTAACTGATACTTGGTCGATAACGCCATCTGTTCGTCGAGTCCCGGTAGAGGAAAGCGACTCACCCCTACCGTTTGACAATCCTCATTTCCCAACATTCCACTTCCTTTTTGTAAGTAACTATTTCCCAACGTACCACTTGTGTGACTTATCCTTTAAAGGGTCAAGGGCCCCGATGGTTAGGCCGCGTCGGGCGGGGCCCCTTCCCCACCCGCGCGTCCTAACCAGACCCCATTACCACTGCCACCCTCCTCCCCACCCGTGTGTTGTGGGAAAAGGCGTGCCAGAGGCGAGAGGGGTGTTCAGCGCGAGCGAGGCGAGAGATAGGGCCACCCCCTGCGGGCCGCCTCCCGCCCCGTAGTCTGCCAGCATGGCATCTCTCCCAGGAACGTGAGAGGCAGGCTCTCACATAGCTCACTTGGCTTGACATGAAGCCACCTGCGCAATCTCAAAGTGGGTACAAGCCTGGCACATCAAGGCCCTGGCTTTGCGCGTTGGGCGATACTTCCGCACCACCTCGACTTGCTGGCAAGAATCAGCTCCATCGTAGAGGACAATCCGCCACGTTGGCGCCATCCGTTTGGCACGCCGACGCAAACGCCGCAGCAATCGAGATGCCATCAGGCCACCTGCCCTTCGTCCTCCGCTGGCACGCCCAGCACCAGCGGAGCCAAGGCTTGGCGTAGCGCTCCCGTGCACTCAACCCCCTCAACGCCTCCTCGACCGCCTGCTCCACCTGCACGCGCCGAGCTTCATCGGCCTCAACCCAGGCTTCAAACAGACTGACAAAACACTGCTGATCTTCGGCCTCCTCCTCGCGCAGCAAGCCTTGCAGACTCTTCATTGACCGCCGCTGCTGTTCACAAGCCAGCGCCTCCTGCAAGGTCTCTTCGGCGATCCCCATGGCCTGAGCCACTTCCCCAGGTGACGGATCACGCCCCAGAGTCACGGCCAGCCGGCATTCGACCTTGTACGCCTTACTGACCACCCGGCCAATATTCTCCGGCAAGCGAATGAGTTCGCCCCGCTCTAAGACGGCCTGCCAGAGCGCCTGACGGATGGAAATGCTGGCAAAACCAATGAACTCCTCATCCCGCGCGGGCTGATGCCTCTCAATGGCCTTGAGCAAGCCGATGTTGCCCTCTTGAATAAGATCGAGCAGCTCCATGCGCTGCGAGCCACGGTGACAGCGTTGGGCGATCGAGATGACCAAGCGCTGTAACCCCACGACTAAATGATCGCGTGCCTCCTTGGCTTGAGACAGCACCTGAGCGTCTGGGCAGGCCTTGGTCTGCTCGGCCTTGCCCTGGGCAATGTGCTGCAACAACTGGAGAATCTCCTCATCGCTGAGACGAGGCGTCCAGTGCACCAAACGCATATACTGGTCATAGGCCATCAAGGACACATCCTGGTCATCCTGATCATCCTGAAATGACATCGAACCTCACTCCTTTTCGTGTTTGGTTTGACAGGCTAGGCTCGATGCCCTATCATGACACCGAGAACCTAGCAATCCCGTTCCAAATGGCTTGCCATTCGTTCTCAACCGCTGACTAGTGTGCATCACCACACTAGTCGGCACCCTCATGGCTTGCCAAGAGACCCTTACCACATGCTTTGAGCCCCACCACATGATCACCACCCAGGTACCGAGCCATGCTCACCACACCCCTCCTCACTCCAAGCAACTCACCCATAAGTATGCGACCCGTCCCTCTCATGCGCCGAGCGTGAACACCCGCATGAGGCAGTTGTGCATCCCACAGCTACGAGAACTGCGTATGCACGCGCACGGTTTCCCGTTTCGGGTCCCTTCACCACGCCCTTCCGTTCTGGGACTCACACGCTCTTCAGTTGTTCAAGTACCTTCGAGTAACTATGGTCGTTACTCTGTTCTGCTCATAGTATGCGGCAAATTTTGGACAACCAGACTTCACTCACTCGTCACTCATTCGTGACTCATTCTTCACTGAAGACAACCATGAAGCTGAAGTACCTGTAGCGACAATTTCAGATATCTCAGCTTTCCATAAACATACTGCCTGACAGAAATATACCATCTAGCAGAATGATACGATCAAACAGAATAATTAGTCAAGGCCGTATAAAGGTGGTATAATGCTCGTGAATTCTTGTTAGGCAAAGAGGATGGACAATCGTGATTGATCTCACTCGTCCTTATATGAGTACAGCAGAAGCAGAAAAAGAGTCGGGCTTGACAAAAGGATACTTCAGTTACCTGCTTCGCAAGGGTGATCCCAGAGTCGAGGGCTTTCGCATCGGTCGAGACTGGTTTATCTATACCGATTCACTCAAGCAATTTTTAGCCACACCACGTAAACCTGGACCAAAACACCCTCGCACAAAATCTGCTCAAGAGCGAGAGAACTCGACATCCACGAATACGAGCGACACTACGTAATCTCCTACCTGCCTGAAACTTTGTCGTTCCAGTAGTAAAGTACAGTGTAGAGCGGAATACAGCCACCAATATCTTGCCTTTCGGCAAAACTCCTTGAGAGTCACAATGACCTGAAACCTTTACTGACTGAGGGACAGATGAACGACAGCAGCATGCATTCACTCAGAAGAGCCCGCAACCGAGTCGGTTTAACCCAAAAACAATTGGCAGATTTTACGCAAGTAGGCAAATCAACCATTGAGCGTGCAGAAGCAGGCAAACCAGTGAGGGCATATAACATCCAACAGATATGTAGCTATTTCTCTGAACGATATCATCGACAGGTGGAACCGGAAGAATTGGGTCTCGTGTATGAGGAGGAAGAAAGCCAGAAGACAAATGACGCACCGTACGAAGATCAGCGTGGCACAGTTTCAGAACAACTGACAGAAAACGGCAGGATCATGAACAGACATGATCTCATTCAAGAACTCATCGCCCTTGGTTTTACCATTCTCATGGCTCCTCATCAGTTGAGAGATCATCAACCAGTGATATACGTTCCTGAAGTGTCACTTCTGTCAGGCACTCATGAGAGCAGCCTCTCCTTTTTCGAGAATGATCTCGCCACACGTTGGGATTTATATTATACAGGGGGACCAGTTCGTGCAGAACGGGGCCTGGATCTGAGCATCAGAGAAATCGCCAAATTGGCTCGATTAGCCGAAGGAGCTGGTTGGCACCAACGCGCTCTGAGACTCCTCACGATGGGCTACCAGCTTCAAACCTGTATCCGACGTGATATGATGAAGTACGATCAGGCACATCTCGCTTACCAAAGAGCATTCCATGTCGCTCAAGAACTGGAGGAACCTGAACTGATAGCATCTGCTCTTGCACGTGAAGGGGTCACACTCATTCAACAAGAGAAACCCAAAGAGGCCATCATTTATCTTGATGGTGCGCTCAATCTGATCGATGGACGTAACTTTCCCACCTTGAAAGGACACGTCTTCCAGGCGCTCGCTGAAGCCTATGCGAAAGCAAAGCAATCGCAGGACTGCTGGCAGAGCATGGGACAGGCCGAGCAGATTCTCGCACATCAGGAACAAACCCAAGAGCAAAGCCTCGTGCGATTTAATGCGGCATCGTTCGCCGCGCAAAAGGGTGTGAATGCTGTCCTGCTCGGAGATTACGAACGAGCTGTTGAGCTCATTGATGAAAGCTTGCGTACCTATGACCCTGCCTTGATTCGCGGACGTGCACGATTGATCGCACAAAAAGCCGAAGCCTTGTATGGCGATGGATTGGTTGACGCAAGTGTTGCCACTGCCGAAGAAGCTTGGGCACTCGCTACCTCAGTGGGAGCAAACAAGACCATAGCTCGGGTCAAGATATTATATACCACTCTTCTACAATCACCCTGGAGAAAGGAACAAAGCGTCGCTCGGTTTGGAGCAAAGCTTACGACACCTTAATGAAAGAAAAGGGAGTACTTAGCAAGATGAGTATCGGCACCATGGTCTTGATACCCATTGTTGGGATGTGTATATGGACTGCCCTCATCCTGAAAGGAAAACAATTCGCGCTCCGCGACCGCTTACGTAAGGCGGATGCGATTATTGTCCTGGCCGGCACACGTGGCAATATCAACTTTCTGCACGGGAAAATCTGCACAGCCGTGCACCTGTATCGAAAAGGATGGGCCCCTTATCTCATTTTCACGGGAAAGTTTAGCGCCAAAGTCACAGAGACACCCGAACTCATCCCCCTCCACGAGTTACAGGAAGCAGTGGTCAAGGGTCGCCTGCAAGAAAAAGATATGAGCACTGCCGCAAAAACGTGGGATACCAGTCTAGGGGCAAGCTACATGCGCGACCAAGCTCTACAGATGGGTGTTCCGTCTGAAGCCATCTTGATTGAGAACGAGGCACTCCACACACGCGAAAATGCCGAACATGTGCTTGGACTCTTAAAACACATGCAGGTATGCCGGGTGATCCTCGTGACGTCACCATTTCATCAGTTACGGACCTATCTAACCTTTAGAAAGGTCCTTCATCTCTATGACATCGAGATCATCAACTATTACGCTGAAACCGGCGAGTGGCATCCAGCCACCTGGTTTCTCTCAGCCGAACACCGCAAGCTCGTCAGCAGCGAGATGAAGCGCATCAAAACCTATCGGGAGAAAGGTGATCTCATCTAAACATGGGTTATCAACTGCGGAGTGAAACACGAGTTGGTTGAGTCCCAGAATCTGAGCAAGGAGGATGTACCCCGACGCTATGACAATCAACTACTACGAAACCTTACCGAAGAAACGTCTGGCGGTAGGTGTCCTCTTGCTCGATGGGCAAGGACATGTGTTAGTGGTCAAGCCAACATACCGAGCCTATTGGCTTCTCCCAGGTGGCGTGGTTGAAGACAACGAATCGCCAAAGCAAGCCTGTAGGCGCGAAGTGCAAGAAGAACTCCAATTACAAATAGCTATCGATCGGCTGCTTTGCATGGATTACCTCCCCAAGGAAAATGAGCAAAGTGAATGTGTCCAATTCGTCTTCTATGGTGGACTCCTCAGCCAGAAACAAATACGGAGCATTGTCCTTCCAGTAGACGAACTGAGTGCCTATCGATTCTCGTCATATGAAGAAGCTCTCCAGCTATTAGGTACGAAGCTCGCGACAAGACTCCCCCACTGTTTCCAAGCTCTTCAAAAGAATACGGTGACGTATTTAGAGAACGGGCAAGCGGCATCCTACATGGAAACGGAACGACACAGCTCATAAGACATCATCATAGCTTGCTATGTGAAATTAGAAGGATGTTTCATGTAGCAACTCATGTGGCAACAACAATGAGGAGCAGAAGACAATTGCGGCACAGAGTGAACGGAATGGGAATAGCACCGGTATGCAATGAACGATATTAAACACTAACGAGCAACTTGTGCCGTATCTCTCCTTCGGCACTGCTGCTCTCCGAAGCAATATATTTACCGTCAAATTGCCAACCTGTATTATGGATGGAGGTTAATAATCTCACAGGTATATAGCCATAGAAAACTCGTTAGTGATGTCCTGGCCGTAGGATGAAGCATGATCAGGATCGCATCAACGACACACAGCAGAAAACGGCAAGATACAGCGAACAACACGTAGACAATCTGAGAGCGGAGAGAGCGTCAGCGAATAATGACAAACGAGCCAAAGCGAATCTTTCCTGGACAGGAAGGTCCTTACACATCACAACCGCAGTCTCTTGCCTCTCATTTAGCTTGAAAGACCCTGCTCTGTATTATCTCGTTCTAAATGTCTATATCGAGTACAGGAGTATAAGCTCACTCAGTTGCTCAACGCTGATAGTTAAAGCAATCCCCTGTTCAGTCAGCAGTATTCGAAAGATGTGCAACAACGTATCCTGGTATAGGCTATGTGTATAATGCCAATATGCCCTACTTCTTGCTCCACACCTTGATCGTTAGATCGTCACTGCCACTGACCAGAGTGTGCCCGTCAGGACTGATTGCTACACTGTAGACCGAGCCTGTGTGACCAGTGAAAGTGTGCAATAGTTCCCCGCTCTGTAGGTTCCACACCTTGATCGTCTTATCACCACTGCCACTGACCAGAGTGTGGCCATCAGGACTGATTGCTACACTGTAAACCACGCCTCCATGACCGGCGAGAGTGCGCAGGAGTTTCCCGTTCTGTAGGCTCCACACCTTGATCGTCTTATCACCACTGCCACTGACCAGAGTGTGGCCATCAGGACTGATTGCTACACTGTTCACGCCTTCTGTGTGATCAGTGAGAGTGCGCAGGAGTTTCCCGCTCTGTAGGGTCCACACCTTGATCGTCTTATCACCACTGCCACTGACCAGAGTGTGGCCATCAGGACTGGTTGCTACTAGCACACGCTTATCAATCCATCCTCCATGACCGGCGAGAGCGCGCAGGAGTTCCCCGCTCTGTAGGTTCCACACCCAGATTAGATCTTCACTGCCACTGACCAGAGTGTGCCCGTCAGGACTGATTGCTACACTGCGAACCCGGTATCCATCACCGTCGAGAGTGCGCAGGAGTTCCCCGTTCTGTAGGCTCCACACCTTGATCGTCTTATCACCACTGCCACTGACCAGAGTGTGGCCATCAGGACTGATTGCTACACTGAAAACCACGCCTCTATGACCGGCGAGAGTGCGCAGGAGTTCCCCGTTCTGTAGGTTCCACACCTTGATCGTCTTATCACCACTGCCACTGACCAGAGTGTGGCCATCAGGACTGATTGCTACACTGCGAACCGAGCCCGTGTGATCTGTGTGACCAGTCACGAGAGTGTCGACCAAAGCAAACTCTTCAGCCTTAGTCACCAATACAGCGGGGGCTGTTGATGGCTCCTCTGCTGAAGAGGTCATCTGCGGTATATGTGCTATTTGCACCAGCCGATGACCGCAGCTCGAGCAGAATGCTCCCCTTGGATGTAGTTCGGCCCCACACGCTGGACACTGCTTCATGTCGGGAGAAGTTGCTTCCAGTCTCGATGGAGGTAGTGCGTCGATTTGACTGCTGGCTTGCGCGGTTGGGAAGGTTTCATCTGCTGATTGCTTCTCTTGTTCTGAAGCCTTACTTGAAATCCTTGAACTCGCCTCATACTGCATAGGCTTGCTTTGCGGCATTTCTGTAGAAGCTACTGCATGGAGCGATGGTCCTTGCTTCGTAGCAGGTCGATCCGCCGGTTCGTGTAACCTGGAAGACTGCTGTTTCATTTCAAAAAGAACACCGTCTGCTGAACGCATATATAAGACGGGTGTGCCCCATTCCAGTGTATTCGTGATCCCGAAGCTGATGGCCTTGCGGGCTTCACTCACTGCTGTATCCACCGGCAATCCATCGGCCAATGCCTCGTAGAAGGCACGCGACAATTCAATGGCTGCCCGATCGGTAATTGCGTACTGCATGGCCAGCACTGCTGGAATACCCCGCCGTACGAGCATTGTCGCGGTGCTGGAAAAGACATCATGTTCACTGCCTCTCGCTCCCTCGCACGAGTTGAGTACCACCAGATGGAGAAAACGATGATCAGCAAGTAAGCGTCCCAAAAGTGTCGCGCTCAACTGGTGCGCTTTTCCTTCCTCATTCTCCAGCGCAATGAGCCCTTCCTCAGTGTGAGCGTCAAAGCCGCCGTGGCCAATAAAGTGCAGGATGTGCCAAGGGCCCCTCCGCATCGCTCGTTGGAGATGATACCAAGTCTGTCCTGGCAACCAGGTTAGCTCCACCAGGCCATGAGCTCGCAAGTCCTCGATAGCCTTTTCCAGGCGCTGCTTTTCGCGTTCGATATCCAGTTGGGGCAAGTCTTTCGGGCTAGAGACCACACCTAAAATAGAAAGCGGCGGGGTCACGAGGAGTGGTTGGGGGGGCTGGGCCAACTCGAGGTAGCGGACAATGGGAGTTGTACTTGAAAGGCACAGGTACTCAAACCCGCCTGGATCGTACAAAAACTCCCATGGCAGGGCGGCCAACTCCGGAGAGAGAATACGTAATTTCAGCCGCAATCCCTTGCCCTGACTGCGTGCAGCAAGCTGACTGACAGCATATCGTTTTCCTACCTCCCCACTAAAGAGTGCGTTGAACAATGCTCGACCAAATTTCTGCACGGTCTGCTCTTCCGGTAATAGTATTTGACGGTGCTTGCCACCGGAGCGCAACAACGCATTTTGTAACGCTAAGAGTTGGTTTTCTAAGGCCAGTTCGTCGAAGGGAAAACGCATGGCCTCGCGTGCTTCACCAGCGGCTGAGCGGACGACTGCTACGGGATAGATCCGTCCTTCACCGATACCAATTTCGATTTCAAAGTCCAGATAGTCCATCTTCTTTGCCACTTCCTCGCTGAGAGCATCTCTGGTCAAAGTACATGTTGGCCTTCACTACTATGAGACGCTGCACGAGTTCAACTTTCGTGGATGAAGTTGTCCACACTATACTCTACCATCGTTAGAATTGCAAACGAATTGATGACAAGGTTGATCAGCCGGGACGCTGATCATGCAAAAGGAGCAGAATCCCTCATGTGTTCCCTCAATCAAGAATCAGGTGGTGAGGGGATACAACACGGACTTCCTTCGCAATGTGGTATTCTAGCAGATACAAGTTCTTGCATGCTTGTGACTCATAGCCCTTCACCGATGATCACTCATAGGAGGTTGTAACAATGGAGAAATGGACGGTAGAAGAAACAAATGGCGAGCTTCGACTCGCCCCCTTGCGTGCTCTCGGCTTGGATCGCTTTACATGGGCGCATCTTCTGTATGGAAGACTGAGCCAGGTTCAAGTGTATGTTCTCTACTTCCCGTCACGCTTCGACTTGCCGGTAGATAAGACCACCATCGATGCCTTGAGGACTTTTGGAACAAACACAGGACCGGGGACCTCCGTGAATATTTGGGATACCAAGGACCCGAACTTCGGGAAGGCACTCGAACTGTTCGGCATCAAATCTCCGCCTGCTCTGGTACTTGCCACTGGACTCCAACTCAAAGACATCGATCCTCGCAGCCCCGACAAAGCCAACCTCTACACCATTACGATCACACACATGGATGTTCTGAGCAGTTCCAACAAGCTACCCCGGTCAATCAACATTGCGCACGACATTCTCCTTCGGGGCAACTCCAAAGAAATCACCTCCTATCTGCGTACGAATGCGTTTGATTCTCTGTTACAGAGTATTGCCAAAGTTGCTAAGGTTGCATCTGACGAAATCGTCAAACTCAAGCCCAAGTTCCAATTACCCGACGGGAGTTCTATTCAGCTAGGAGGGTGATACCGATGTGTAGAGCAATTCTGGCTCTCCCGGGACTTGATTTTGTTGGCGGAACTCATTTCGATGCTAATACTAATGGCAAAAATTCGCTCAATCAGTGCTCAAACCAGAGGTTCGCCAACAAAAAAGACCACTTGAACAATGTGCCTTGAAAACTAGGTATTCATGTAGCAACGCGCAAATAAGACCATGTAGCAACGAGACAACAAGCACATCCATGAAAACGCATGTAGCAACAAATGTAGCAACACCGAAACACACCCAGGATACACAGGAATACCTGATAGACAACCACAAGAAAGAGGAACCCAACAAAACACAGCGAGAATATCTAGAAAACCTATTTGTCCGTTTCCCCCCTTCGGCTTTCTTATGAAGAGTAAGGTGTTCGATGGCATTTACACAAAACTTTTGACAGACTCGAATTTTCATTTACTCCGTCTAGAAAGAAAAATCATTAAGACAATAAGCAAGAGGAGGTTAACTCCTGTCATAAATGACAGTACGGGGATAAGGCTGGAAAATGTGATAATACCTACTATTGCGAAGGAAACGGTTAATACAATGACGACTATAAACAAGCCAATAAAGCCTGAATACGAAGCGAAGGATTGTTTGTTACTTTCCTTTACTATCTCCCCATCAACAATCCTTCCTCTAACTTGAAGCTCTTTATAAGCCCTATCCAACAGAAATGTTACAGTAACAGTTTGTTTGGGATTTAAAAGAAATTTTTCAAATTGTGCTTCCGACTCTAATAGAGCTGATTCAAACCCTCCCTTTGTAACGAGTGTTATTTCTTCATGAAGCGTAACGATGGTTTTTTTGTCTATCGAATTGAT
>WNGG01019200.1_pt1 | contig 14902 bp, 15 predicted proteins | sample 5400661 | NCBI WGS metagenome assembly WNGG01 (sample SAMN13153372, study PRJNA577476) | soil metagenome | isolation source: 100 cm soil or saprolite under Garry oak tree replicate 1 | place: USA:California | collected 2016-06-15
ATCTGGACGCGGAGCGCTCCATCCTTGGCGCCATCCTGCTGGACAATCAAGCGCTCAACGCCGCCATCGAAAACCTCCGGCCCGAGGATTTCTTCTTCGATCCGCATCGCCGCGTCTTTCAGCAGATGGTCGCCTTGGGGGAAACCCAGCAGGCCATTGACCTCGTGACGCTCAACGACGCGCTCGACCGCCGCGGCGAGCTCGAATCCTGCGGTGGCACGCCTTACCTCGCCTCGCTCGTGGACGGTGTGCCGCGTTCCGCCAACATCGAGCATTACGTCCGCATCGTCAAAGAGAAGGCGCTCCTTCGCAACTTGATTCACGCCACTCACGCCATCCAGGAGCGCGCCTTTGAAGGCGAGGAGGGCGCCGACGGCATCCTCGACGGCGCCGAATCTTCGATCTTCGCCCTCGCCGAAGACCGTATCCGCGTCGGTCTCGTCTCGATGAAGGAAATCGTCCACGCCAACTTCGAGCGCCTGGAAAAAATCTTTCGCGAGGGCAAGAGCATCACCGGCGCATCCACCGGCTACGGCGAACTCGACAAGCTGACCTCGGGCCTTCAGCCCTCCGAGCTGATCATCCTCGCCGCCCGCCCCTCGCAAGGGAAGACCGCCCTGGCTCTCAACTTCGCCGAAAATATCGCCGTTCGCGCCGGGCTTCCCGTGGCCATCTTCAGCCTGGAAATGTCCAAAGAGTCGCTCCTTCAGCGTTTGGTGGCTTCTGTCGCGCAGATTGACGCCCACAAATTCCGCACCGGCCATCTCGGCCGCGAGGATTGGCGCCGCATGACCGAGGCGCTCGGGCAAATCGCCTCGGCGCCGCTGTGGATCGACGATGCCAGCTCGCTGACCGTCGTCGAAATCGGCGCCAAGGCCCGCCGGCTGAAAAGAGAAAAGGGCGGCCTCGCGCTGCTCATTGTGGACTATCTCCAGCTCATCAGCGCCCGCGGCCGCTTCTCGAATCGCAACGAAGAGGTTTCCAGCATCACTCGCGGTCTCAAGGGCCTCGCCAAAGAGTTGCAGATCCCCGTCCTCGTTCTCAGCCAGCTCACCCGCGCCCCCGAGCGCGACGAGCGCCGCCCGCAGCTCGCCGACCTTCGCGAATCCGGTGCCATCGAGCAGGACGCCGACGTCGTCATGTTCATCTACCGGCCCAACTTCTTCAAAGTGGACGCCCTGCCCGAAGAGCGCGATCAGGCCGATCTGCTCGTCGCCAAGCAGCGCAACGGCCCCACCGACCGCGTCCGCCTCATCTTCAAGAGCCGCCAGACACGCTTCGAGGAAGCCGCCCCCGACGCCTTCTCTCAGTTCATCCCCAACGACGCGTAATCCTCTCCGCTGCACAGCCAGTAGCACAGCCAAGAGTGTGTATTAGTCAAGAGAGTTCCTTTGCAGAGTTGGGTTGTTGAACGAGTTCGCGAACTCGTTCAACAGGAGTCTTTCCATCGAGCGCGAGGTGTGGCCGGTCCTCGTTGTATTCGCGTTCCCACCGCCTGAGTTTTCGAGCAAGATCCCTCTTATGGCGGAAATTTCTGCCTCGATAGAATTCTTCAGCATCGGTCTTGTGGCTCCGCTCGACTTTGCCATTGACCTCGGGGCATCCGGGTGGGATGTGACGATGCGAGATTCGGAGATCAGAGAGATGCCAGGTGAATTGAGGTCCAAACGAAGAATCGTTGTCGGTCTGGATCTTTTGGATGGCGAAAGGAAAATGCTCACGCACCTCCGCGAGGAAGTCGATTGCGGTCTTGGTGTTGTTGTGGTCGTAAATGCGAAGAACGCGGAAGCGCGTGGCTTCGTCAATGGCGGTGAACTGGTAGAAGCGTTGGCGTGCTCGCCCAATCCGTGGAACGAATTTCACATCGAGCTGCACGGAGCGGCCTGGGACCTGAAGTGGAGCATCGGCTGGCTTTGGACCTGGGCGATATTTCTTCAACGAGATCCGGCCAACGTGATGGCGATGAAAGATTTTAAAGATCGTTGTTGGTGAGACATAGGCGTGATAATGCCGCTGAAGATAAAGGCTGGTCCGAACCGCCCCGTAGCGGCGTTCCTCACGAATACGGAGGATGAGGGAAACGATCTCAGGTGGAATGCGATACCGGATTCGGTGAGGTCTCCGGGACAGATCCCGAAGGCCAGCCAAGCCGCTCTTCTCGTAGCGCTTTTTCCAAATATAGAAGAGCGCTCTGGAGACGCCGAAGAAGCGGCACGTCTGACTCACGTTTCCGCTCACGCGCTGCGCATGCTGCAGCATGCGCAGCCTGCTCTTCACCTTCCTATCCTGTATCTGCTCGTAGACCGGATTCTTCATCCCGAACCTCCTGCGGTGGGCTGTGAGAATACCCCACCTGTCCGGGATGTCTATTAACAGCTTCACTTCGTTGTGCCTGGTCTTCAGACCCGTGCCTTTGCTTCAGACTCGTGCCTACGCGGCTGTATCCACCGAGCCACACTGTTCTGGAACGGACGTGTCCCGCGCCCCGAGCGCGTCATCCTGAGGCCATCGGGTGACGATGGCTGAAGGATCTCAACTTCCACTGCTGCCTGGATTTATCCCCCAGTCCCAACGTTTTTGCTGTCTCCGTCCTGGTTCGGCTCGCAAGCTGCTTCTAGCTCTCCGTGTTGCCTCTCTCGCGGCAACACGCGCGGTCGCATTCGGCTCCGCCCGCGCGAATGTCGTAAACTTAGTTTCTTTCGGGGAGCGCATGTCTTCGGCGCAAAAGAACCGCGTGAGCTTCGTCGGACGTCCCGTCTGGGCGGAGGTTTCTCTTTCCGCCCTCGAATTCAATCTTCGTTCCATCCGCGCCTATGTAAACCCGCCCGGGGAGAAGCGCAAGGCCCCGCGGAAAATCCTCTCTATCGTCAAAGGCAATGGCTACGGTCACGGCGGCCCGCAAGTCGCCAAAGCCCTGGAGAAGGCCGGCTCGGAGTGGTTTGGCGTCACCTGCACCGCCGAAGGCATCGAAGTCCGCAAAGCCGGTGTCCGCCGCCCGGTCCTCGTCCTCACCGGCTTCTGGCCCGGCGAAGAAAAGCGCCTCCTCGACAATGATTTGACAGCGGCTATCACCCGCTGCGAACAGCTCGCTCTCTTGGAGCGAGCCGCCTCCCGCCGCCGCGCCAAGCGGGCCTCCGTTCCATTCCACCTGAAAATCGACTCCGGGATGAACCGCCTGGGCATCGCGCCCGCCGACGTGGACTGCTTCGCGCGGCAGCTAGCCAAGTCTCCGCACCTCCGCCTCGATGGCGTCTTCACCCACTTCGCTTCTTCGGAAGTCTTTGAGCCCGCGCCGCAGGGTGAGCAGACCCGCGCGCAGGAGGATCGCTTCTACGCCGCCCTCGATCACCTCCGCGCGCTGGGCATCGACCCGGGAATCATCCATCTCGCCAATAGCGCCGCCATCGCCACGCGTCCCGAATCCTGGGCGGACATGGTGCGCCCCGGCGCGCTGCTCTACGGCTATCATCCCGGCTACGACCCGGCCGAGCGCCGCGCCGAAATCGAAGCCCGCTTGCCGCTCAAGCCGGTGATGAGCTTACGCACTCGCGTCATTGGCCTGCGCGCCGTGCCTCCCGGCGAAGGCGTCGGCTACAACGCCAAATTCGTCCCCAAGCGCCCCTCGCGCATTGCCGTCCTGGCCGCCGGCTACGGCGACGGTCTCCACCGCTCGCTCGGCAATCGTGGCAGCGTCCTCCTTCGCGGCAAGCTCGCCCCGATTGTCGGCATCATCTCCATGGACGTCACCATGGTCGACGTCACCGACATTCCCGGCGTCGCCCAGGGCGATGTCGCAACAATCTACGGCACCGACGGTGAGCATTCCCACCCTGCCCACCTCGTCGCTCGCTCCATCGGCACCGTCACCTCCGACCTCCTCTGCGCCATCTCCCCCCGCGTCCCCCGCCTCTACCTCCCGTGATTCGCCAATGGCCAGCTCTTCCCGCGATTCGCTCGCCCCACCTTCGCCCGCACATCCTTGCGTCCCCCGCCTCGGGAAATGCAAAGAAGTGGCGGCATGCACGTATCACAGTAGGGGTACAAACAGATGAACGGAATCAACCAAATTAGTCGCGGCGCCGCGGCGCTCTTGGGATCACTACTTGCGTTTGGGCTGATTGTAGGCGGCTGGGTGTTGGGAGCACAGATCAAGGCAACCCGGCTGAGCGACAGGTATGTGACGGTGAAAGGCCTGGTAGAACGCAAAGCGAAGTCCGACCTAGCCATTTGGCTCCTCAGCTATAAGGAAGCGGGAGATGAACTGTCGTCGGTGTACGCCAAGACCGAGGCCGACAAAAAGGCTGTCCTGCAGTTTCTCGATCAGCAGGGCATTCAGCCTTCTGAAATCGAGCTGGGCGTCATCCGCGTGGTAGACACCCAGGCTAACGAATATGGGGGTGGCAACCGGCCCCCTCACCGTTATATCGTCGAACAACAAATCACCGTACGGACGTCACGAGTCGATCAGGTCGCGGCTGCTGCGCAGAAAACGATGCAGCTTTTGCAGAAAGGGATTGTGATGAACAGCAATTCTGGCCAAGGTTTGACCTACAAATTTACAGGGTTGAACTCCATCAAGCCCGACATGATCACCGAAGCTACGCGAAACGCCCGCGCTGCAGCCGATCGCTTCGCCTTGGATTCGGGCAGTAGGGTTGGATCCATTCGGCAGGCGAATCAGGGCGTTTTTTCGATTTTGCCTGCGGATTCAGGCAGCGACACGAGCGAGCCCGGTGAGATTGTTGGCGGAATTTCCACCGCCGACAGTAGCCTTCTGAAGACGGTTCGCGTGGTCACTACCGTGGAGTATTACCTCGAGAAATAGATAGACTGGGTTGCCGCCTGGGCCGGAATCCGGAACTACGACTCCTCGGCACCGTCACCTCCGACCTGCTCTGCGCCATCTCCTCCCGCGTCCCCCGCCTCTATCTCCCCTGACCCCGCCCCGCATCAGCCGTCTGTCCCTGAGCGAGGGTCACCGCTTGCGGCAAAACCATCTCCAGTTCCGAACCAGTTGCCATGTAGAAATAGTGGCTGCGAGCAAGCAGCACAAACGAGACAACGCCCCCGGCGACAAGCCCTACCGTACTCCCGATAGCTATGCCTTTCGGCGTGCTGGTAGTCATCGTCATCCCAGCGAAGTTCGTCGTTTGCGTGGTGTGTGCGGCGGCGCCGATCGCCATGCCGAGACCCAGGCCAAGCAGGGGCGCAGCGACCACGCCGGCTTTCGTGCCTGTGCCCGGATTGATCCACGCTGTGCCTTCTTCGCTTTCGATGGTCATCGGGCCGCCTATGTTGGCGACGTACCCGTCGGGGAAGATGATCGCAACGGACCGCATCACGATCTCCGCCCGGGTCCCGTGTCGCGTCAGCTTTTCGACCTTCCCCTGCACGTACGTTCCTGCGGGCATGGCGACGCGGCTGTCGAGCGTCACCGGAGCCGTGGTCACTGCATAGATTTCGTCGCCGCGGTGCGTGGACTTGCTGTCGATGGGATGCGTGAGCACCAGCGCAACACGCGTCCCGGCGGGAAGCGTGACGCGCCCTTCGTCAGGCGCCGCATTTTCTGCCGGAGCCTGAGAAGGCGACTGCACTCTGGGTTGAGACTCGGCTCCGGTCGTCGCTTGTGGCCTTTCCTGGGCCATGCTGGTTATGGCCAGCAGAAAGACCACTAGGATCGGCCAAAGCGATCGCCGTTTTGAGACAGCCAGAGGAAGAGAGGACAAGCGAACCAAATTGCGAGCGAGTGTATTCATGGAGACCTCCTGAGGGAAGGCGGCGAACAGTTGCGGCTCTCGGGGGCGCAAGCACGGCGGAACCGCCTCCAAAACATGGGACGCTAACCCATACAACCCTGGGTACGCGGGAAAGTCTGTAGCACAGGCACTCTTGCCAGCCCACCACAGGCAGGCCTGTGCGCTTTTCCATACAGCCCTGGCTACGCGGGAAAGTCGCCGGCAGTCGCCCGCCTAACCTTCGCCCGCAACACTCCATGCGCTCACTTTCCGTAATCCCACTAATCGGGAGTTATCTGAGCAGAACGCGGAGCTGCTCGCTTTCTGGCAGCAACTATTGCACCACCTAGGCAGGATAGAGCCAGAAGGATAGGGGTGACCACCTGTGCTACTCGGTCGATAAGCATCGGCGGTCTGGCCCAGTGGTGTCCGATAGAGGCGTAGAACGCGTACAGAGCAGCCGGGAATATGGCCCAACGCAGTGGCGTTTCCGAATGCACTAGCCAAACAACGGACGCACCCACAACCGCCGCAATGAGCGCCACGGGCAAACTCGTGACGATCGGCATCAGAACCGCGCCTGCGAAGTTCCCGGTGTAGGTAATGCCCTCGGTTAGCTTTCCGAATCCAAACTCCAAAGGGTAAGCTACCCACCACGATAAGTAATATGCTCCGGCGCCGACCAGCAGGTTTCGAACCGCGACTTCTTTACGCGGAGGTTCCATAGCGAGAGCCTAATTGGTGACCGCACAGCAGTCCAGTTGTTATTGAGCCGGGCTGAACGGGTCAGTCACTTGAACGTCTAACGCATAACTCGGAAGCTGTCACAGTCACTATGGCCCTGATCCTCCGGCTCCTCCGCTATGCCGGTGGATGCGGGTTTCGACCAACGCCCCGTCTCCTGCCAGTTTTCCACAGCCTTTCTTATACTCCTCAGTAACTTTCGCTTGACTTTCGATAACTAATAGGCTACCCTGCCCCTTGCAAGTCGCGAGAGTTGACCTCAAGCGGCCTTTACCCCGATGAAATCGGGGCGGTGCCACATAAAACATACACTGGACTGCTGCACACCGCTGGGACTGCCTCCAATTCCTGCGTCCGGCGTCTTGACATTTCACCTACTTACGAGGTCTCTATGAAATTCCAATCCAGCCGTACCGCCGTAACTCCCCAAAGGCCCGATCCCAATCGCTGCCAATTCTCCACCGCCGACGACCGCCAATGCCGCATGTCTCGCTGGGAGGGCCACGTCTCGTTCTGCCTCTTCCACGCCCGCGTGGCCGCCAGCGAAGCCCACAAAATGGCCCAGCTCCTTGCGGTAGAAGAGGTCGGCCAGGAACTCGTCTCCCTCTCCGGCGAATTCAAGACCGCCAGCGATGTCAATCACTTCCTGGGCAAACTCCTCTTGCTCATCGCCCAGGACCGCATCCCTCACCGCAACGCCGTCGCTATGGCTTACATCTGCCAGCTCCTCCTCTGCACTCTTGACTCCGTCCGCCACGAAATCACGAATGAAGGCCCGGGCTTTTCCGCCTGGAAAGCCATGGTCGCGAAGGCCCTTTCTTCCCGGCTGCCGCAACAATCCTGAGGTCTTTCGTCCCGTGCCCGCCCACTGCCTTTCTCACCCGGTACTCGCCGTGCGTTCTCGCCTCACGCGAATCACGAGTCACCAATCACGAATCACTAAGTCTTTTAGAATGCGCACTGAGCACCCGGCGAAGGGTGCGAATCTCTGGTTTCGGGAGTCCGGTGGACTCCACCGGAGTCCTGACACCGGACCTGAGCGCAGGACCGCATCGTCGGTCCGGAGCCGAAGGATCTCTCTGGAACTTGCTATTTCTTTTAGAAGGCGCAGATCCAGAATGCCTCCCAGCTGCATCAAAACACAGGGCTTTAAAGTCTTTAGAATGCGCAGTTCCGAAAAAAGGGCAGGGGGTGGGGGTACCTCACACGCGACGCCCAAAATTTCTCGCTGAACGCGGACTCATCTCTGCTGCCCGTCAACTATCGACTCTCGACTATCGACTCCTCTCGCCTCACCCCTGCCATATCCGCGATGCCTCCCCATGAGGTAAACTTCCGCCGTTCCGCAAAGCGCATGAGCCGCGTTGCCGCCATCCTTCCCGCCGCCGGCCTCGGCACCCGCATGGGCGCCGAGACGCCACGCTTCGGCGTATCGCCTCTTGCCCGCTGATAACCGCGATCTACGTCGCCACACGCTCCGACGAAGTGCCTCGCCTCGAAGAGCGCATCCGCGGGGAGAAGTTCGCGCAGGCCGTTCGCGTCCTCCGCGGCGGTGATTCCCGCCAGGCCTCGGTCGCGCAAGCGCTCCGTGAAGTGCCCGATTCAACCGAGCTCGTTCTCGTCCACGACGCCGTGCGGCCCTTTGTCACCCGCGAACAGATCGAGCGGGTCATCGCCGAAGCGCGGCGTTGCCGGGCGGCTATCCTCGGCATCCCCGCCATGGACACGGTCAAGGAAGTGAAGCGCGCCAGCTTGCCCGAAGACGTCGCGCTCATCACCGCCACCGTTCCCCGCGAGCGCGTCGTCCTGGCGCAGACGCCGCAGGTGTTCGCCACGAAACTGTTGAAGGAAGCCTTCGCCCGCGCCGAGGGAGACGGCGTCACCGCCTCGGACGAAGCGGGGCTGGTCGAGCGCCTCGGCCATAACGTCCACGTTGTCCTCGGCTCCGAGCGCAACATCAAAATCACGCGCCCGTCGGACATGGATCTTGCTCGCTTCTATCTCGATCTCGAGCGCGAACGCCTGAAGGTATGAGTATGTCCTCGAGTTCCCGCGCAAAAACGATCCTGTTCTGGATCTCCATCGCCTTCGTGGGCCTGATGCTCTGGAAGCTGGTCTCCGCCAGCGGGCAATCCGTGCGCGAGGAAGAGCCCAGCTACAGCGAATTCGTGGCAAGGGTGGACGCCGGTCAGGTGAAAGAGGTGACGATGTACCTCTCCCAGAACAGCTATGAGCTGCAGGGAGAGTACGTCACACCGGCGAACCGCAGATTCCGCATCACCATCTTCAAGGAAGCCGCCCCGGACCTGACCAAGGCCTTGCGCGACAAAGCGGTCAAGATCAGTGTGAGAGACCTGCGCACTGGCGACTGGACTCTGACGCTGATCACCGTGGCGCCCCTAGTCCTGCTCTTTGGCTTCTGCCTGTTTCTGATGCGTCAGATGCAAAGTCGCGGGGTCCAACCCTTGAAAACACGGCAAGGGGACGTGCGTTTTGGCCTCGGTTACGATCTCCATCGTCTCGACGCCGGTCGCCCGTTCGTCGTCGGCGGAGTTGAGATTCCCTTTGACAAAGGGCCTGTCGGTCACTCAGACGGCGACGTATTGGTACATGCCATTTGCGACGCAGTCCTCGGTGCGGCTGGCGCCGGCGATATCGGCACTCTCTTCCCCGATACGGACCCTCAGTGGAAGGGCGTCTCCAGCCTCATTTTTCTCGAACAGCTCGGCAAGGTTTTGCAAGATCAAAAACAGAGCATCGGCTACATTGACGCCGTCGTGATCGCCGAAAAGCCCAAGCTGGGGCCGCACTTTGCTGCCATGAAGGCCACTCTCGCGAAGTCGCTCAAAATTAAGCCTGAACAGATCAGCCTGAAGGCTAAGACGAATGAAGGCGTGGACGCAGTCGGCCGCGGCGAGGCTATCGCCGCCCACGCTATCGCAACCCTTGCGAACTCATGATCGCTTTGGTGTGCGTCCGTGCCCGCTGCTTCGCCTCACAAAATTCTTGAAATGTCCCTCGACGAAAGGACCGAATCTTCAGCCGCGGAAGTCAAACGCTTCGCTGCCGATGACGTCGCCTCCATTCTCCGCGACTGCGGCTGGCTTGCCGGCGAGCTATCACCCGCGCAAGCCGTTTGGTGCGAGCATGCGGCGTTGTTGCTGGGCCCCCGCGCCGCTGACCGGTCCGCGCTCACCGCTCAGTTGCAGCACATCTTCCACTACGATGCCCGCGAAATCCTCGCGCGCGTCGATTCCCACGCTGTCCTCTCACGCTATGGCGCGCGCGAAGTCTTGCGTGAACTCGCTCTCCTCCTTTTCGAAGGCGGTTCCGTCACTTCCGACCGCTTCAAGGAGATCGTCAACCACCTCAAAACCAAGCTCGCAATCCGCGGACGCGAGCTGTTCCATCCCATCCGGCTCGCGCTTGCCGGGCGAGCCGGCGAAGGCGAGCTCGACCGTGTCATCCTTTTGCTCGACGAAGCCGCGGAATTGTCTTTCGCCCCGCCGGTGAAGAGCACCCGCGCCCGCATCCTTGAATTCTGCGCTGCGCTGGACTGAGCCGATGGAAAAACTCACCGGCATCCACCCCGTGCACGAAGCGCTCGCCGCCGGCCGTCCCCTTGAGCGTATCGTCATTGCCCGCGGGCGCCGGGATCGGCGCGTCGAAGAGATCGTCCAGCTTGCCCGCCAGCGCGGTGTTGCCGTGCGGTTTGAGGAGCGCGGCCAAGTGGACCGCCTCGCCGGGGCCAAGGAGCATCAAGGCGTCGTTGCCGTCGCCGCCGCACGCTCCCCCGCCTCGCTCGAGGATGTCCTCGCTCGCGCCAGCGCGGATTCCAAACAGAAAGGCCTTCTCGTGCTTCTGGACGGTGTCGAGGACCCGCACAACGTCGGCGCAATCATCCGCACGGCGCTCACTGCGGGCGCGCACGGCGTCATTCTCCCGGAGCGCCGCGCCGCGGGTCTCACCGATACGGTCGCGCGTGCCTCAGCCGGAGCGCTCGCGCATTTGCCCGTGGCCAAAGTGACGAATCTCGCGCAGGCCATGGACCTGTTGAAGGGGGCCGGTTACTGGCTGATCGGTTTGGACGAGCGCGCGGAGAGAAACTACACGCAGGCGGACTACACTTCACCGGTGGGGATTGTGCTGGGAGGAGAAGGGAAGGGTCTGCACGATCTCGTGCGCAAGCGCTGCGACTTCGTTGTGTCGCTGCCCACGACGGGTCCCGTGCGTTCGCTTAACGTTTCCGTGGCCGCCGGCATCGTCCTTTTTGAGGCCGTCCGTCAGCGGAGCCTTTGAGTTACAGGCTATCTCAAGCGGGTTTCGATCCGCAAAGGAGCGCCAGCTCGAGCCACTTCCAATGGCAATCCACATCTTCAAAGCCGATGGAACGCAACCAGGCGAGCTGGGTCTCAACTTCGAGCAGCTTGTTCGACGGATCCTCGGTTTCAACGCTTTCCCCTATCGCGGTCAAGAACCGAGCATGGAGGCGCTGCGTGGGGGAGGATACGTGCTCGAGGTTGCAGAAAATACCGCCTGGCCTGAGTATCCGAAAAACTTCCTCGTAAAGGCTGCGCTTGCGTTCGTGCGAACAGTGGTGGATGGCGAAGCTCGACACAACAGCGTCGAACGAACCAAGCTCCGGCAAGAGGCGGTCCAGGTTGTGCTCGATAACGGTGATGTTGGGGCTTCCGGAGAATCGCTCGCGGGCGCGCTGCAGCATGGCCGGCGAGAAATCCAGAGCAACACCTTGGGCCTTCGGCCGCTCTTTCAAGGCCAGAGCCAGGAGCCTGCCGTCACCACATCCGAGGTCGAGGATACGATTCGTATGGGCGGGAATGTGTTCGAGCAGCACGCCTTCGCCTTCCTTTCTGTGGGGAATCCTATCCGCGACGCTCAAGTATCCGACTGCGTGATCGCGTTCCGTCCATTTGTTGATGGTTTCCACAGAAAGCCTGCCTTCTGCGAGTTATCTGGCGCTCCTCACTTGTCGTATTGGATGAGCGAGAAAACATCCAGGCCAGGGAGCTTTTTCCGGCCATTAAGAAAGGTCAGCTCGACGGCAAACGCTGCGCCTTCCACTTTCCCGCGGAGTTTGCGCACCAGCTCGACCGTCGCGGATGCCGTGCCGCCCGTGGCCAGCAGGTCATCGCACACGAGCACGCGCTCGCCGGGCTGGACGGCGTCCTCGTGCATTTCGAGGGTGTCAGTTCCGTATTCGAGGGCGTACGAGACGCTTACCGTCTTCGATGGGAGCTTTTTCGGTTTGCGCACGGGCACAAAGCCTGCGCCGAGCCGGTACGCCAGCGCTGGAGCGAAGATGAATCCGCGCGCTTCGATCCCGGCGACGAGGTCAATGTGATGGCCGTCGTAGTGCTCGCACAGTTCATCGATCAGCGTATGAAAGCCTTTCTTATCCTTCAAGAGCGTGGTCACGTCATAAAAAAGAATCCCGGGCTTCGGGTAATCGGGAATCTCGCGGATCAACTTCTTCAAGTGGTCCATCCCGCCAGCTCCTCAAAAAGTGTGTTCGATCACGAATTCACCGGCATAGCGCTCATCGAGCTGCGCGCGTTCCTCGGCGACGTGCGCCACCCGCGCCATCGAAGGTCCGCGCTGGAGCGCCGCGCAAAACTCGGCCAGTTGCTCCGCGCCGCCGATGGCGTAGACCTCGACACGGCCGTCCCGGAGATTGCGCACATATCCCGACAACCCGAGGCGTTCCGCTGCGTCCCGCGCGAAGAAGCGGTATCCGACGCCCTGCACCATGCCGGAGATAAAATAGCGTCTCGCGTGCTTAGCTTCCGACACAAGCGCAAAATTCTACCAGACCGTCTGATTCCGGCGGAGCGCGTTTCTGCGGGAAACTGCGCGGAGAGACCTGCGGTAGACTGGTGGCGGCCGCATCTATTCCGGAGGGGCAGACGGCGCATCTAAATCAACAATGACGATCGCTGAAGCACCCTTTTCTATAGCTACCGCAAGACACGCTGCGCCGGCAGCGGCCGCACTGGCGGCTGTGTTCCTGCTGATTGCGCCGTGTCGCGCGCAGGTGCCCGGCCCCGGGCCCCTGACTCCTCCGCCCGACCACAATGTCCGGCGCCTCAGCACAGAGGCCACTCCGGAGCCGCCGGACCTTCCACCGGAAGAGATCATCAAGCGGTTCTCCCAGAAGGAAGATCAGTATCTGGAGGCGCGGACGCATTTTTGGTTCCGGAAAACGATCCGCATTGTGGAGTTCGGGCCGGACGACAAGCCGGCGGGGGAATACGAGCTCGTCACCGAACCGGGAGCGACCGCGGAGGGTAAACTCTATGACAAAATCGTGAAGCAGTCTCAAGCAAAGCTGCGCTTTTTGCGCTTCGAGCCGGAAGACATCGAGGCCCTGGCGCGCGTTCCGGCCTATCCGCTGACGAGCGGCCAGCTCGCAAAGTACGAGCTGAAATACGTCGGCAAAGAGCAAGTGGACGAAATCGAGTGCTACCTCTTCCAGGTGAAGCCGAAGACCGTCGAGCGCCAGCGCGCGTATTTCGATGGCATTATCTGGGTTGACGACAAATTTCTGGACGTCGTGAAGACCTACGGAAAATGGGTCACCGACCTGGGCGACGTGCATTCGCCGACGCTGCCCTTCACGATCTTTGAAACGTACCGCGAAAACGTGGACGGAAAATACTGGCTTCCCAATTACGCGCGCTCGGACGACTTTGTGCATTTGAAGGATCAGAATGTGCCGATCCGTCTGATCATCAAGTGGACGGATTTCAAGCAGATCAGCCCGCCGAAACCTCCGGCGCCACCGGCTGCGCCCGCACCGGCGGCGAAGCCTTAGGGCCCGGCCTGTTTGCCAGCGGCGCAGCGATCCAAGCTACTGCTCGTTCTCATGATTGGATTTTTCGCAGCGCCTCTGGTAACTCGTCAAGCGATTCCAGCAAAAGTTCGGGCCGCGCGGCGCGCAATCGTCTCTCGGTTGGGAACGGACCCAGCACGGCAACCGCGCGCACACCGGCGCGGCGCGACATTTCGAGGTCTTCCGGCGAGTCGCCAACGTAAACGCACTCGGCCGGCCGCAGCCGCATTCTCTTCAGGGCGAGCTGCAACGGCGCCGGATGGGGTTTGCGGTGCAGCGTGTCTCCGGCGCAGACGCAAGCGGCGAAACGCTGGGTCAGTCGGAATTCGCGCAGTTGTTGCCGAACGCGCGAACGATCGCCGCTGGTTACAAGCCCGAGCCGATGCCTGCGACAGAGAATCGCCAGAACTCGCCGCGCTCCCGGCATGAGCTTCGAGTGATGATTCCGGTAGTGCTTGCGCCAGATGCGGTCGGCAGCATCCCACTTTGCTGGCGGCAGCCGCGCTGCTAGATAGGAGCGATACCAGTTCGGCGAGTAGTGCCGCGCAAACTGCTTGAGGCTCCACGGAACCCCGAGCTCGCGCATGGACGCCAGGGAGGCTTGCGCATCAGCGTCGTAGGAGTCGAGCAGCGTGCCGTCCCAATCGAATAGCACGCCGCGCACTACGCTTCTCCCCGTCTCTTCCATCAGAGATTAGGGTAGCAAAGATTTCTATGCGCCTCGCGTTGGCGAAGACCGCTGAAGAAGCGGAGAGGAACGCGGTGGCGCTCCTCCCCGGAAAAACACACCGATCTGAGTCTTAAAATGTAAGCCGAAGCGACAGCTGGGCCTGCCGCGGATCGCCTACGCCCACGCGCAGGAAACCGTCAAAGTTGAACAGTGCGGGCGTGACGAGCGGATTCACGTTGTTCTTATTGTTGAAGGTATTGAACATCTCGACCGCTGGGATCAGCGCATAGCGGTCTCCAAACTTGAAGGGCCGCGTGGCGCGCCAATCGAAAGAAATGTAGTCGTTATCCTTCCAGTTCGAGTTGCGCTTGCAGCCATCGGTGCAGGTCGCAGGAGTGATGGGTTGTGGCGAATGCGCCTGGAGGCGCGTGTCGAAGTTGAATCCACCGGGAAGCTCGACATAGCCGAACAGATTGAACTTGTGACGCTCATCGCGGTCGGAGAAGCTGTAATCCAGCGCGGGGATCAGGGGATTAAGCCGCCGGTCCGTGAAAGGATCGCGCTCGTTCGAGTCGCTGTCGAGGTCTTCAGAGAGCACATAGTTCCACTCCAACTGGAAGTGCTGCGTAAAGCGTTTTCTCATGCCGAGGGTAAGGCCGCGGTACAACGATTTTGCCGTGCTTGCGGTTATGAACAGGTCGCCCAGTTGTGGGGAAAAGGTGCCCGGTGCCACAAAGGTCCCGTTGTCAGCGAAATAGCCGTTGGCGTTGCCGTTGATAAACGTCGTCAGGTGAATTCCCTTGGACCAAGTGAAATCGGCATATGCGGTCAAATTCGGGTAGATCTCCTGCTCGTAGGCCACATTCGTTGTGTAGATTCGGGGATTCGCGTAGTGCTTGCTGA
>WNGG01006514.1_pt1 | contig 14900 bp, 15 predicted proteins | sample 5400661 | NCBI WGS metagenome assembly WNGG01 (sample SAMN13153372, study PRJNA577476) | soil metagenome | isolation source: 100 cm soil or saprolite under Garry oak tree replicate 1 | place: USA:California | collected 2016-06-15
TCATGACATCGATCGTGAGGTTTTCGAAGAGCCCGCTTAGGATTTCCTCAACGTCCGTGCATCGCTCGCATGTGTTCCGCCATATTCCCTGATGGCCGTAAGCGCAGGAAAGCAACCAGAGCCACCGGATGATTTCCGTAAACGGTCTTCAGCTGCGGCGTCAGGCCATACGCGGTGGCCTGTACACCCAACCCCAGATTCACGGATGGAATGCGAACCGCGAGGTCTCTCTCGTATCCAAAACTGTAGGCCTGAACTCGCCCAATTGGCTTCTCTTCGATATGCACTGCTGCGGGTGATTCTCCAGCGAGCAGACTCCGGTCACGGTCCACGTTCTCAATTCGTGTCCATACCCAATTTCGTTTCAGGAAATTCACCGTGGATTCCACAGTGTAGGAATTGAAGATGCGCTTGTCGGCATGGTCCATGTCTTCGTTTCGGCCCCACACGATGCTGGAAGCGGCGTGGCCTGACGAGAACTGCAGATTGTGATGAATGGAAGCGGTGGTCCGAAGCGTGTCGAGGTCCGGTTCCAACGCCTCCCGGTTGTTGATCCTTCCAATCGAAAACTGACCGGTGAGATTGCTGGCCGGTGCAATGGTGAGACGTGATGAAAAAGAGTCCGGCTCTCCTCCATCAATGTTCCACCGGTTTTCGTTCGCTTCGCGGCCGTGAAACGTTGAAGCCTCAAGCTGCAATGGGCCGCTGACCACGCCGAGCGTGATTACACTATTGGAGATGTGTGTGGAATCCTCTTCGTGGTGCCCGAGCACAGCCATTGGATTCTCGGACGCCGATGCTCGGTGCGGATAGGCCGCGGGACCCAAAGCTGGATCTCCAATCGGACCGCCATAGAGAAACATTTGCGTGCGGTCTGAAAATCGAAATTCGTACCGGCCCGCTAACTCCATGAACAGATCGTGCGGGTGCTGGCCATCGACAATCGGCAAGCCATACGCCGTTTCTCCGGTTTGGAAGAGTTCCGGGTAACGGCGGTGGGTCACCGTTGCGGGTTCGAGACTCAGCATCGGGTGAAACGCTATGACATGCCGGCCAAGTTCGCGGGAAAGCATCGGCATGAACCAGTTGGTCGAGAAAAGCTTGTCCTTCCCTCTAGGTCCGCTCTGCTGGATCGATGCGACAAAAGCGTTGGCGTGAAACATAAGCGTCCAGTTGCCGAGCGGGCGATGGACCATCGGACTGAACTCTGACGTCGTTTTGGGCTCGATACTCGTACCGGAAGAAATAAAGCCGGCCGTGTTTTCCACGCCTTGCATATCCATCGTTTGCGTGTGGGCTTGCCGGGCGGCAATGAGCAATGCCCACAGAAGTAGGGACGCACTCTGACGCTTCATAAACCTCCTTCAGTTGGAGAATCCGAGGGAAGGCACGTAGTCGCGGGCCTTTAGCCCGCGTTCAATTCAGAACGAAGACGAACGCGGGCTGAAGCCCGCGACTACATGCTTGAAGCGAAACAGACAGCTAAACGCGCAGAATGGAAAATGAAGATGTTTCTGGAGGTCCGAAATTATTTCGGACGACAGGCCTAATTTCGTACACCGACGAGTACGAAGGACTCAAGCTGACCATTACAGTACAGCCGCAAGGCGCTAGGGGCATCATTAACGCCTTACTTACGGATGGAAAAACAAGAGTGAAATCTTGAAGGCCAGTGGGGTCCGAGCTGCTCTTGTGGTGATCGCAGCAGTCGGAGCTATGGTGTATGGGGCAAGATGAAGCGGTCAGATCAGGTGCAAAGCAGCTCTGGGAGCAGAAGCTAACCCATGCGAAAGCGAGAATAATCGCGGAGGCGATACTCGATCTGACGGCCCGCATCATCGGTACCAGCAATACATTAGTGGGAAATGGCTGGGGCGCCGCAATTGCAAATCTTGGGTGGCTGCGCCATTTCATAATTCAACCCTTCTCAGCCTGAGCGCGTTCGTGATCACCGACACCGAACTGAATGTCATCGCAGCACTGGCAATCATAGGACTCAGGAGCAGGTCGAAGAAAGGATACAACACACCTGCTGCGATCGGTATACCAACGACATTGTAGATAAAAGCCAGAAACAGATTCTGACGTATGTTCTTCATGGTGGCGCGGCTGAGAGAGCGCGCGCGGACGATGCCGCGGAGGTCGCCTTTCAGGAGAGTAATGCCGGCGCTTTGCATCGCTATATCGGCGCCACTGCCCATTGCGATTCCAACGTTAGCTTGAGCCAATGCCGGCGCATCATTGATACCGTCGCCGGCCATGGCCACGGTTCGACCTTCTTTCTGGAGTTGCTTAATGATTTTACCTTTGGTTTGGGGCAGAACTTCTGCTATCACGTCATCAATTGCAAGCTTGCCGGCTACAGCCAGGGCCGTTGTGCGGCCGTCGCCGGTCAGCATCACAATGCGAAGGCCTTCTTGGTGTAACGCGTTGATTGCTTCGGAAGTGGATTCCTTGATTGGATCCGCCACGCTCACCAACCCGGCAACTTTGCCGTCGACGCCGAGAAACATCACGGTCTGACCCTCGTTGCGCAGATCCTCGGCTTTCTCGCGGATTCCACCTGCATCGATCTTCAGCTCTTCCAACAACGTCAAGTTTCCGAACGCGACGGCACGGCCTTCGACAGAACCCGTAACGCCTTTCCCTGTGAAAGAGCGGAAATCCCGCGCCTCAGTAAGCTGCAGTTTCCGTTCGAAGGCCGCGCTGACAATTGCGGCCGCAAGGGGGTGCTCACTGCCTCGTTCGAGACTCCCGGCCAAACGCAAAACCTCGGCTTCGCTGAAGCCGGGCGCTGCCACAACCTTGGCGAGCGCAGGCTTGCCTTCGGTCAGAGTGCCCGTCTTGTCCAGCACCAGCGTGTCGACTCTCTCCATGACTTCCAAGGCTTCAGCATTTTTAACGAGAACGCCCGCCACAGCCCCGCGGCCGACGCCGACCATAATCGACATGGGAGTTGCCAGACCCAACGCACACGGACACGCGATGATGAGCACGGCCACGGCATTCAACATGGCATGCGCGAAGCGAGGTTCGGGACCCACGGCCATCCAGACGAAAAACGTGATGACGGCAACCACAATAACCGCAGGAACGAAGTAGGCCGCCACCCCGTCAGCCAGGCGCTGGATCGGCGCACGGCTTCGCTGGGCCTGGCTCACCATCGCCACGATCTGCTGCAAAAGCGTGTCACGCCCGACGCGTTCCGCCCTCATGACGAACCCGCCGGTACCGTTGATCGTCGCGCCGATAACGCGGTCACCGGCGCCCTTCTCTACAGGAATCGGTTCGCCGGAAATCATGGATTCATCGACCGAGCTTTGGCCTTCGAGAATCACTCCGTCCACCGGTATCTTCTCGCCGGGGCGGACCCTCAGTTTGTCGCCAGGGTGAACCTGATCCAACGGTATGTCGCGTTCGGAGCCGTCCTGCGACAGGACTCGAGCTGTCTTTGGCGCAAGGCCCAGCAAAGCCCTAATGGCAGCGCCGGTCCGGCTGCGAGCACGCAATTCGAGGACTTGGCCAAGAAGAACCAGCGTGGTGATGACTGCGGCGGCTTCGAAGTAGGTGGGAACGCGGAATGCCCCGCCCGTCTCTCCTGGCGGAGACGGAATGAGGTGAGGAAAGAGTGTAGCGATGACGCTGTAAATATAGGCCGTGCCGGTTCCGATCGCAATCAAGGTGAACATATTCGGACTGCGATTCACGATCGAGGCCCAGCCCCGTTGGAACAGGGGCCAGCCTGCCCAGACGACAACTGGCGTCGCCAGCAGTAACTGGATGAAAGGCAGCCTTTCCGTCATGCCCAGAAAAAGGACCGGGACACTCCATACCACGCCAATCCAGAAGCGGCGCGTCATATCCGCGAGTTCTGGATTTTCTTCTTCCCCAGCCGTGACCATCTCCGGTTCCAGCGCCATGCCACATATGGGACAGGCGCCAGGTCCGGCCTGGCGAATTTGCGGATGCATCGGACAGGTGTAGATGGCTTTGGAGATTTCGGATTGCGGATTGCGGATTGCGGATTTTGGGGACACTAGAAATTGGTCGGCATTGGCGCGAAAGCGCTCCACGCAACGCCGACTGCAGAAGTAATAGGTACGGCCCTTGTATTTGTGGCTGCCGGCCGCAGTTTCCGGCATGACCTTCATTTTGCAAACCGGATCCGTTTCAAACACCGAAGACGAGGACGCACCGAGAGAACCGAGTTGAACGAGATCATCCATTCATTCATTATACTTTGAAGGTGATGCCCGGGGGCGGGCTGGGTTCATCGCGATGGGTTTTGGTTTAGGAAGTTTGGGGGCTGGCCCTACGGAGGCTAGGCTTCGTAGGGATTCGGATTCTGGTACCGCTGTTTTGATTTTCGACGATACGCTCGGTAGACCACCCAGGAGATAGTCGCGAACAAAATGTACGGAAGGAAGAGGAGAAGGAGGATGCCATAGGCGAAACTACTGGCAAGCATCTTTCCTTCCGGAGAGGATTCGAGCGCACTTCTGCACATGGCGCAGCCTTGCGCCCAACCCAAAGACTCCAGAGCGAGAAATGCGGCAAGTGCCAGGATTATGGAACGGAGTTTTAGCATATTCACCGGACCGAGATCACATGACTTGCGGATCCCAAAGTCTCCGGAAACGTGAATGAGAACAGGATGATCGCCAATATGAGCGGAGCCAGTGTAATCATGATCAGGTTGATCCTCTCATAGCGCAGGTGCATGAAGATGGAGGCAATCAACAGGATCTTCGCCAGCGTTGTGCAAACCAGAAGCAAAGCCTTCAACCTCTCCGCAATCGGAGCGTAGCCGAGTCCCAGGGCGAGCATGGTCATCACCAGAAGCCAGAACCAAGTCATCATATACGTCTTGTAGGAAATCGCATTTACGTCGTGCTCGTGTGCCATCCTGCCCCCCCTTTTTTTTAGCGTCGGGCCCACCGGCCAGCTACTGTCGGTACACCGCCTTCGGCGGCCTCATTTATACGCATTTGGCCGGTACCCCCACGCCTATAACAAATAGAAGAACGCGAAAACAAAAACCCAGACCACGTCGACAAAGTGCCAGTACAAACCGGCATTCTCAACGCCGTCAGCCGAATACTTGCCCATGGCCGCGCGCAAAGCGACGATCGCAAGAATAGTAACACCGCTGAAGACGTGAAATCCGTGGAATCCGGTAATTACAAAGAAAGCTGCCGCGAATTGCGGCACGCCCCAGGGGTTGTGCGTCAGCCGGGCGCCTTCGCGGATGAAGTGAGACCACTCGTAGGCCTGGCACCCCAGGAATATGAGACCGCCGGCGATGGTCAGCGCGAGGAAGCGAACGGCCAGTTTCGGTTGTCTGGCACGCGCAGCTCCAACAGCCATGGCCATGACGGCGCTGCTCGAGATCAGAGCGAAGGTCATGAACGTGATCAAGACCATGTTGAAGACTTCGGTCTGTTTAGGCCATTCCTGGCTGATACCCCTCACGAAACCGTAGGCAATCAAAAATCCGGCAAACGTCAGAGCGTCGGAGATGATGAAGATCCACATCATGAACTTGCTCCAGCTTGTGCCGAACGGAGATTTTCCGCCGCCCCAATCTGAAGCCAATACTCGTTGCTGTTCAGCTAAGGTCGCATCCATCAATTCTCTCCATTTACTTAGTGCACGATTTCCTAAATACGGTCACGTATACGCCCTCACCCGCCGCTTCGCGGCACCCTCTCCCAGAGGGAGAGGGACTAACCTTCCGAATGGTCCTTCTCCCCCTGGGAGAAGGTGGCCCGAAGGGCCGGATGAGGGCAAATCCAAGCCCTAGTTGGTATCTAAGACAACAACAATAAAAGAACCAGATAAACCCAAAGTGCATCCATTACGTGCCAGTAGGTAGCGCACAGCTTCAACGGCTCGTGGTTGGAAACGGTCAACCGATTCCTCAGCGCCTTAAATAGAACGAAGCTGAGTCCAGCAATTCCTCCCAAAAGATGAAGACCATGAAGGCCAGTCAGAACATAGAAGAATGAACTTTGAAGCGTCGATGGGAGATAGACACCGGCGTGCACGAGTTGACGCCAGGCGGCAAGCTGACCGGCGATGAAAATCAAACCCAGCATCCCACTCAGCGCAAGCCACGCCTTCATCGCCTGAAGCTGATTTTTGCGAACAGCTCCTTTCGACAGCTCGAATGTAAAGCTGCTCAAAATCAGCACGGCCGTGTTTGGCCATAACAGTGAAGGCAATGCGATGTTTTGCCACGTCGGTAAACCGCGCAGCACGATGTATGCGCTGCTCAGTCCGGCGAAAAGCATGATGATGGCGGTCAAAAGAATCCAAAGGCCGAGCTGTCCCTTGGAGATGGGAAACGAGCCGCCGAGGTCCCCCGCACCGCCGTCACCGCCATCGCCGCCGGGCAAAACGGGCGGCGGTGGACTGATTCCTCGAGTTCGTTTTTCCTGAGTGATTACGGGCATATCAAAATTCCATTTCAGGGCTTCGCCCCAACGGTCGCCGGCACGGTCTGCGGTATGAAATCTTCCTTCTCACCCGGAACGCTGTAATCGAACGGCCAGCGGTGGACGGTCGGCAGCTCATCTCCAAAGTTACCATGTCCCGGCGGAGAGGGCACGGTCCACTCCAGGGTGGTTGCATGCCAGGGATTTCGCTCGGTCATGCGTTTGCCCAGGAAAATGCTCCAGTAAAAGTTGAACAGGAAGATCAATTGAGCTGCGCCGAGGATGAAGGCGGCGACGGTGATGAATTCATTCAAAGGCTGTTGCGGCTTCAGAAAGTCGTATTGGGTCGGATCATAAATACGCCGCATTTGGCCGCCGATGCCCAGAATGTGCATCGGGAAAAACACGGAATAGACACCGATGAAGCTCACCCAGAAATGGATTTTTCCGAGCGTCATATTCATGGACCGCCCGAATATTTTGGGGAACCAATAGTAGACGCCGCCAAATGCTGCAAAGAGCGGAGCGATGGCCATCACCAGATGGAAGTGAGCCACGACGAAGTACGTGTCCTGAAGCTGGATGTCGGCGGCTGAAGTTCCCAGGAAGATGCCGCTGATTCCGCCGCTCACGAACAACGAAACGAACGCAATGGCAAACAAGGCGGGTACGGTAAATCGAATACGGGCCCCCCACACCGTGCCGATCCAGTTGAACGTTTTGATGGCCGATGGAACGGCAATAAGCAACGTGGTCAGTGTAAATACGGAGCCCAGGAACGGGTTCATCCCGCTGACGAACATGTGGTGGCCCCAGACGATGAAGCTCAGAGCCGCGATCGCAACCATCGAATAAACCATCATGCGATAGCTGAAGATCGGCTTGCGGCAGAAGGTCGAAAGGATGTCCGACGCCATGCCCATCGCGGGCAGAATCACGATGTAAACCTCAGGATGGCCGAAGAACCAGAACAAATGCTGCCACAAGAGCGGGTGACCGCCGGAATGGTCCGTCAGCGGCACCTGGTTCATGATGATGCCTGCCGGCACAAAGAAGCTCGTCCCGCCAACTCTGTCGAATAGCAGCAGAATGCCCGCGGCCAGCAGCACTGGAAAAGCCAGCAGGCCGAGGACCGAGGTAACCAGCAGGGACCACTGGGTCAACGGCAGCCGCATCATGGACATGCCTTTGGTTCTCAGCGTGAGAATCGTGGTGATGTAGTTGAGACCGCCCATCAGGCCCGATACGCTGAATAGCGCGATGGCCGTGATCCACAACGTCATACCGGTGCCTTGTCCCGGCCCGGCGGCAGGAATCGCATTTAACGGCGCGTAAGCGGTCCAACCTCCAAGCGGAGCGCCGCCTTCAACAAACAAGGCGGAAAAAATCACGATGCAGGAAAGCAGGAAAACCCAGTACGAAAGCGCATTCAGGAACGGAAACGCCATGTCGCGCGCGCCGACCTGGAGCGGAATGAGGAAATTGCCAAACCCGCCGGTGAGGACTGCCGTGAAAAGGAAGAATACCATGATCGTGCCATGCATGGTGACCAGCGAGATATAGTACTCCGGCTTCATGACGCCGCCCGCAAACGCATCCGGCATGATCTTTGCCATCGTCGGCGATAGCATCGACGGCCATGCGAGCTGGTAGCGCATCAGCATCGACAGAGTTCCTCCAACGACCGCCATCGCCATCGCCGTGATCATGTACTGAATACCGATGATTTTATGGTCCGTGCTGAACACATACTTTCGCCAAAAGCCCAATTGCGGATGGGCATGTTCGGCGGTGTGTGTCTCGTGCATGATGACTCTCCCTCCTACTGCTCGGCAGCTTTTTGCTGGAGCCACTTGTTGAAGTTGTCCTGCGAATCGTCGATGGTCAAAAACCCTCTCATCCGGTAGTGTCCGAGGCCGCACAGTTCAGCGCAGGCAATTTCGTAGGCTCCGGGCCTGTTGGGAGTAAACCAGACCTCGATCGCCATGCCCGGCACTGCGTCCTGCTTGACCCTCAGATTCGGCAGAAAGAAACTGTGGATGACGTCCTTCGAGCGGATTCGAACTTTCACCGGCCGGCCCGCCAGAACGTGCATCTCGCCGACGCTAACGATATCGTCCTTCGCGGGAGGGTCGGATCGGTCAAGGCCGATATTGTTTGCTGACGTAATCATTTTGGGATCCGTTCGACCAAACGCACCGTCAGGACCTGGATAGTGGAAATTCCAGGAGAACTGCTCACCCGTGACCTGGATGACCAGGGCATCCGCAGGCGCATCGACAAAATATATCGATGCCCATACGCGCTGGCCCATAAAGACAAGGATCGTGAGAATGACCGCGGTCGAAATCAGCAAGATCGCTTCCGCCTTCGGATTGTCGTGCCAGTAGCTGGCGCGCTCGTTTCCGCTTTGGCCATAGCGCGCAACGAAGAATCCAAGCATTCCCTGGACAATGATGAAGACGATGCCGCTAACCACCAACACCGTGCCGAAAAGGCTATCGATGCTGCCGCCGTGAACCGACGCCAGAACCGGAAACCAGTACGGCTTGGCGACAAACAAATACAGTGAAGCAATAATGAGAATAAGAAGCAGGGCCGCCAGAACAACCCCGCTCAGAGTAACTCGCCCCGGCCCACTGCCATCGGCCATCTGAATTTCCTCCTGGAAGGATAGACACCAACGTTAAACAAGCAACCGAAAAATCTAACAAAGATAGGAGGTGGACGCCACTGGGAATTTCGGGACGGCGAAAATTCGGATTTCAGACGTATCTCGACAGGGAATTCCCTCTGGTCAAAGAAAACATGAATGAGCCCGAACGTGGGCTCTAGCCCGCGACTACATGCATGCCCGTACGTTGTCTCGAGCTTGTAGTCGCGGGCTTTAGCCCGCGTTCGGGCGTGCTGAACTCCTCGATATCAGGGGGTCTGAATTTTCCCTCCGTCCCGAAATTCCCCGATTTCCGGACCCGCTGGTCAGATTTTGACTTCCCAGGCCCCGCGGTTGCGAGTGCCCACACGAAGGAGGCGTCGACGCTCATGAAGGATCATGTCGCCAACGACGGCGTTCGGGAGTCCGTTGCTAAAGTCGGCCCACTTGCCGCCGGAGTTTTGCGTGCGATACACACCGTAGTCGGTTGCGGCAAAGACGCTTTGTAGATTCTTCGGATCGACGACGATGGCGTTTACCGGTATGTCCGGTAAATTGCCGCTGCGATCTTTCCAGGTTTTTCCCCCGTCCATCGAGCGGAAAACATGCCCGCCGCCAAAGGCGGAGCAGCTTGCCCACACAATTTTGTTGGGCGTTCCGGGAACGACGATGTCACTGATAAACCCGTCTCGAGGGCTGGCCAGCGAAGTCACTGTACCATCCGTCCAGCCGCCCCCGGCCCGTTTGATTCGGACGACTTGTCCTCGTTCGGTCCCCACGAAGATCGTGTCTCGGCTAAAGATGACTACAGCGGAAGCCTTTTCACCGCCGCTGCCAAAGTCGACCTCCTCCCAATTGTTTCCCTTGTCATCGGATACCCATAGCGTGACGCCTGCTTTGGCGACGATGTTTCCGCTCACATCCATGGGTGGATAGAACAAGGCGTCGTAGTCATCCGGAGCAGGTGGTGATACTTCGACCCAATCAAACGCCTTTGGTCCAAGCGCGGCGGCGCGCTCAATCCAGATCCCATAGTAGGAGTGGTAGCAGAGCTTCTGTCCGTCGTCGGCGCCACAGTCCCCACCATCCCCGAGGGCAATCTGGTTCCAGGTACTGTTGGTGGCATTGCCCAATGTCCCATTGTCCTGCGTTCCGCCGATGACCCACTCATCCTGACTCTCGAGGTGAATGATGAATTCGAACTCCGTAATGCTGAGTCCCGGATTGAGCGACTTCCAGTTCGTACCCCCATTCGGAGATCGGAACACACCCCCGTCGTTGCACGCGTAAAGAACGTTGGCGTCGGAAGGATCAAACGCGAGGTGGTGTTGATCCGGATGAATCGAGTCGCCGGTGTTTCGAGCGGAGATGTTCTGCCAATTCCAACCTGATGCCGTGCGGCTTCCCTTGTAGAGATATACGGCTCCCCAGTAGACGAGATTGGGATTTGCCGGAGAGACGACGAAGCAAAAGTCATACCAGGCTTGCGCGATATCCTCCTGGGGCTTCATCGCCGGCGATTTTTCGACAGCGAATGCGCCACCGTTGGAGGAGCGCCGCCAAAGCGCCGGCCGATTGTCGAATACCGCCGCGGCGTAGACGACGGCAGGGTTCGACGGCGCATGGCACACCTCCATGCGCTCAAACTCGGTTGACGAGGTCACACCGGAAAGCGATACCTTGGCCCAGGTCGACCCACCGTTCGTGGAGCGAATGAGCCCGCCCGCGGTGGCGGCGAAGATCTCCTGAGAGTTGGCCGGGTGGATAGAGATATCCCAGGTCGTCGCGTGCTGGACACTGCGCCATTTCACTCCTCCGTTGCGGCTTTCCAACAGTTTCTCCATGGTCCCGACCCACACATGAAGCGGATCCGCGGGATCCACTGCGATGTCGTAAATCCCCGTTCCCGAAAGATCATTGGATGGAACGTGCTGCCAGGTCTGACCGCCATCCGCGGATCGGAGCAGGCCGGCGCCGAGTTGACTCGCCGAATCGCCTTCACCGGTTCCCGCATACACAATATTCGGTGAACTGGGTGCGAACGCGATGGCGCCCATCGAGAGCGTGGGCTGCTGGTCGGTCAGCGGCTGCCAGGTGGTTCCCTGATCCAGAGTTCCCCAAAGACCTCCTCCGGCGGAACACAGCACCAGGTGCTGCGGATTCGTAGGAGAAATCATGATGCCGGAGCAACGCCCCGAAACGGGAGGTTTGTTGTTGCCGCCTTTTCCATACGTCTGCCCTTTCGGAATGAGACTCGGCCCAAGCGGACGCCACACGGGCAAATGCACGCCGGCCGCGAATTTGGGAATCAGGCTGATCCTGGCCTTGTTGGCCTTGGCGTAGTGGCTGACTTGTGCAGTACGCCGGCGCGACGGCGCCTTTTTCGAGACTCGCGGAGCGGCCGAAGCGGAAAAGACGCGTCCTCCGGCGAAAACAGTCTTGGGCAAACCGCGTTGGGTTTCAAAGTATTCGATGCGTCCCAATGCCTTTCCGCCGGGATATCGCCGTTTCGCCCTCTCTGAAGATTTTTGCCGGATGGTTTTCTCCTCTTCTCGCGCGTCGTTGGGTCCTTTCATGTGTCGCTCCCTGGATTTGCGGATTTGTGTGTCGTTGGGTTTGGACTGTCTTTAGGAACGCTTTGCCGGTTTCGTTTTGCGCTTCTTGGTCTGACGCTGCTTCGCGGTGGGTTTGGTAACTTCGAGCACAAGTTCCCCCGGCTTCGAGGTCTCGCCAAGCCCCCGAGCTATGCGGTCCTGTTGGATCCGCTGGAAGGCTCTACCACCCGGCGGAACATCGGCGTAGGGTTCGCCTTTTTTCATCTTTCCTTTGGAAGGCTTCCTCATAGATCTCCCGGCGATCACCGGACGCTTCGCTCACCCGGCGCCCTCGACGCGGGTTTTCCGACGACCCGTTCGGTCAGTAGATCCAACGCCAGCCATGTCACAAGAAACGCCATGCATTCGAGGACGAAACTGTGGAACTTGTAAAACATTTCCGCAATGACCAGCGCGGGAATGAAACCCAACATCCGCTGCCCGTAAGCCGCGTGGGCCCGCAGCGCGCGCAGGAAATCGATCATCAGATCCCCCTTTAAGTTGTGTGGAGTGAAGCTGCATTCTACCGGTTTTCTTCGCGCAACACGCAGTTATTTCCGCAATTTGCTGAATTCAGTCTATTAGGACACTTCGTTATTGATCACGCATCAGAGAGACGTACAATCAGATCGGAGTTGTACGTCAGATGACAACCACACAAACAAAGCTTACTTTGCGAATGGATGGAGAGCTTGTTCGCCGCGCCAAATCTTACGCACGAAAGTCCGGGAAATCTGTTTCGGCAATCGTTGCGGATTTCTTCGAATTGCTCGACGAACGGGAGAACCGGGGAAAGCCTCGTTTGACACCTATGGTTCGTTCGTTATTGGGTGTGATGGAAGGCCGGTCGCTTAGTGAGCGGGATTACTCGAAATATCTGGAGCACAAGCACCGTTGAAGGTTCTGTTCGACACGAATGTCGTGCTCGATATATTGATGAACCGCGCACCGCATGATGTGGCGGCCATTCCGCTTCTGGTGCTGGTCGAAGAGAAGAAACTCGAGGGGGCTTCTCGGTGCGACCACGGTCACAACCATTCATTACCTGGCCAACAAGTCCCTGGGATCCACGGCGGCCCGGAAACATCTCCGGACGCTCCTGTCACTTTTCGATGTCGCTCCGATCACATGGGACATCCTTTCTGCCCTGAATCTGAATTTTACGGATTTCGAGGACGCAGTTCTGCATGAGGCTGCGCGTCATGCCGGGCTGAAGGCATTGTGACTCGCGACCTCAAGGGTTTTTCGAAATCCCAAGCTGCGCGTCTACTCTCCGTTGGAGCTGATCAAGACTTGGAGCTGATCAAGACTGTCGAAAGGCAGGAAATTCCAGGGGGAGTTTAACAAAATTCGGTGTCCGTCCCGCAAGAAGAGAATTTCGGGGTATTTCGGACGTTCAGCACCCTCTCAAACTTCACCTTCTAGCCATTTGGGAGTAGGATGTCCCGCACTTGAACCATTTCCAAACGAGTCGCCATTGACCAGCGAAGGGGGTTGACCGTGGAAACACAAATTCGAGTCTGCCGTTTTTCCCTCGTTTCCTGCGTCCTTCTGATGATGTGTTCGGTTGTATGGGCCCAGGCAAACACATCGCTACGGGGAACGGTTTTCGATCCGACCGGTGCTGCGGTTCCGGGCGCAAGCATCACGTTGGAGAACGCGGGTACAGCGGCGGTACGTGTGACCATTAGCGACAACAGCGGAAGCTACCAACTCCCTCAGGTGCCACCGGGAACGTATCGCATCAGAGCGGAGCTGGCCGGATTCACCCGCGTCACCCGCGAAAATGTGCAACTCCTGGTAAACACACCGACGACATTGGATCTCAAATTCGAAGAGGTTGGCCGGATCACCGAAACGATTAATGTCTCAACTCTCCGTGTGCCTAGAGTCAATGCCGTTGACGCGACCATCGGTAACACGATCGAGAACTCCCAGATTGTGGCGCTGCCTTTGGAGGCGCGGAATGTCGCCGGCTTGCTCAGCCTTCAGCCGGGGGTGGTGTACACGGGTATTGACGATAAAGTCAACCCGGATAGCCGTAGTGGGGCGGTCGCCGGCGCGCGTAGCGATCAGACAAACGTTACTTTGGACGGCGTTGACGTCAATGATCAGCAGACGGGCGAGGCCTTCAAGAGCGTTCTGCCAGTTACTCTTGACTCTGTTCAGGAGTTTCGCGTCGTCACGGCCAATGCTACCGCGATTCAGGGCCGCTCAAGCGGCGGTCAGATTTCGCTCGTCACGCGATCTGGAACGAACGTGTTCCATGGTTCGGCATACGAATACCATTCGAAGACACGATCACTCGCCGGGAAGAGCCGCAACTGCGCCTTGTTCCCTCGTCAACGCTACGCCAGGGTATCCTTCAATATCGTGACGCTTCGGGTACGACCCAAAGAGTCACACCTCAGCAGTTGCAGCAGATGGATCCGTTGCGAATTGGTGGGAATCCCGCCGTGCTTGCATTGTTCCAGCAATACCCTGCCGGTAATGATCCGACTCAAGGTGGCGATGGCGGTTTGAACTTCGTCGGTTTCCGCTTCAACGCACCGTTGAGAGAAGACAAACCTTCCTATATCGGACGCATCGATTACACCAGTCCGGACAACAGGCATAGCATCTTCATTCGGGGTGCGCTAGACGATTTCAAAGAGGATGAGTTGCCACCGCAGTTTCCTGGACAGCCTGCTGCCCGAATCCAACTCACCAACAGCAAAGGCACAGCGGTTGGCCATACCTGGACAATCAGCCCGAAACTCGTCAACGACTTCCACTGGGGTTTTACGCGCCAGGGGCTCGACTTCACGGGTAGCAGCACTGGTCCTGGGCTGCGCCTCGTTGGCATAGACAACATTCAGGACTTCACCGATCGGAACAACAGCCGCAAACTTCCGACGCAGAATTTCACGGATGACCTTACTTGGATACGTGGACGACACACTTTTCAGTTCGGCGGGAACTTTCGCAACATCCACAACAAGCGATTCACCAAGCAGGGAACTTATCCTTTCTATCATTCCAATCCTGGCTGGATGAGAAACCAGGGCGGGGACGTGCTTCCTGTCGGCATCGCGTCGAACTTCCGCACGCCTTACATCCGCGCCCAAATGGAGTTGCTTGGCACGATCAGTCAGGTCGACGTCACATACTTTGTAAATCGTGACGGCAGCATCTTCCCGCGTCCGCACATTCCGCGCCGGGAGTTCATCAACAACG
>WNGG01004935.1_pt1 | contig 14895 bp, 29 predicted proteins | sample 5400661 | NCBI WGS metagenome assembly WNGG01 (sample SAMN13153372, study PRJNA577476) | soil metagenome | isolation source: 100 cm soil or saprolite under Garry oak tree replicate 1 | place: USA:California | collected 2016-06-15
CCTTCCGACCATTGACGAGCTCGGCTCGCCGCCGCGACGGCGGCTCACCTCGCACCTTCCGACCATTGACGAGCTCGGCTCGCCGCCGCGACGGCGGCTCACCTCGCACCACCACGCCCTAACGCGCCCAGCACGTTCGGGTCGATCCGCATACCCAGGGACAGCCCCAGCGTCGCCAGCGCCGTCTTGATCTCGTCGATCGACTTCTCGCCGAGGTTCTTCACCAGCTCGAGGTCGATCTCGCTCTTCTGCACGAGGTCCACGACCATGTGGAGGTCGGCGCCCTTGAGCGCGTTGATGGCCCGCGCCGGCAGCGCCAGCTCCTCGAGCGTCTTGCCCAGCGCGTCGCGCAGGTACGGCTCACCCGCCACGTCGGCCGCTTGCTCGTCCTCTTCGACCGGTGCCGACGAGAGCGGCGCGAAGTGGTCGCGGAGATAGGCCGACGCGCGGGTGAGCACGTCGTCGGGGCTCACGACCCCGTTCGTCCAAATCTCCACGATCAGCTTCTCGTAGTCGGTGATCTTGCCCAGCCGCGACATCTCGACGCTGTACGACACCCGCGTGATCGGCGAGTAGGCGGCGTCGAGAGGGATGGCGCCGGACGGAATCCCGCCCGCCGCGCGGTCGATCGCCTCGTAGCCGCGGCCGATGCCGACGCCGATGTCCATCGCGACCTTCGCCCCCGCCCGGACCGTAAAGAGATGGATCCCCGAGTTGACGATCTCGACGCCGGTCTCGGGCACGTCCTCGCCGGTCACGACCTTCGGGCCGGTCACCTCGAGCCGCAGCACGCGCGGCTCATCGGCCGGCACCTGGACGGCGAGCTTCTTGAGATTCAGGAGCACGTCGACGGTACCCTCGGTGACGCCGGGAATCGGCTCGTCGGCGCTCCGGACCCCGTCGATCTTCACCCAGGACACCGCCGCTCCGGGAACGATCGAGAGCAGCGTCCGCCGGAGCGAGTTGCCCACCGTGAGCGCGTAGCCCTTCTCGAACGGCTCGGCGACGAGCCGGCCGTAGGCATCACTCAGGATCTCCCACTCCACCTTCTTCGGCTTCTGGAACGGAATGCGTGGCATCGCGCCTCTCTTCTACTTGCTGTACAGCTCAACGATCAGCTGTTCCGACACAGGAATCTGGATGTCCTCGCGCAGGGGCAGGCCGCGCACGACACCCCGTCGCTCGTTCGCGTCCACCTCCAGCCACTGCGGCACCTGCCCACGCCCGGCGTTGACGTTGTCGTCCACGCGCGGCGCCAGCTTCGAGGTCGGCCGCAGCTGGACGACGTCGCCCACCTTGACCAGGAAGGACGGCACCGAGGCCTTGCGCCCGTTGACCTGGAAGTGCCCGTGCGCGACCATCTGCCGCGACTCACGGCGTGAGGCGGCGAAGCCGAGCCGGTGCACCACGTTGTCGAGGCGCAACTCGAGGAGACGGAGCAGGTTCTCGCCCGTCACGCCCTTCTCGCGCTCGGCCCACTCGAAATAGCGCCGGAACTGCGTCTCGAGGACGCCGTAGATGCGCTTGGCCTTCTGCTTCTCGCGCAGCTGGATACCGTAGGGCGTCAGCTTGCCCCGGTTCAGGCCGTGCTGCCCCGGCGGATAGTTGCGCCGCTCGATCGCGCACTTGTCGGTGAAGCAGCGCGCGCCTTTCAGGAAGAGCTTGATACCCTCCCGCCGGCAGAGCCGGCACTTCGCGTCGTTGTATCGCGCCATCCCCGCCCCCTACACCCGGCGCCGCTTCGGCGGCCGGCACCCGTCGTGCGGAATCGGGGTGACGTCGCGAATCGCCGTGACCTCGAGCCCCGTGGCCTGCAGCGACCGGATCGCGGCCTCGCGGCCCGCCCCCGGCCCCCTCACGAAGACCTCGATGGTCTTCAGCCCGTATTCCATCGCCTTGCGCGCGGCGTTTTCCGCCGCCGTCTGGGCGGCGAACGGCGTGGACTTCCGCGAGCCGCGGAACCCCGCGCTGCCGGCGCTCGACCACGAGACGACGTTGCCGGTGCGGTCGGTCAGGGTCACGATCGTGTTGTTGAACGTCGCCTGGATGTGCGCGATTCCCGTTCGGACCTCGCGCCGCTCGCGCTTCTTTCCGCCCTTCTTCCGTGGTGCGGGCTTCGCCGGTGCCTGCTCTGCCATTCGTTATGCTCCTGCCTTCTTGGGTGCCGCCGCCGGGGCCGCGGGCGCGGCCGGAGCCGGAGCCGCAGCCGCCGTCGCCGCCGGCTTCTTCTTCACCATGATCCCCTTGCTCCGGCCCTTACGGGTGCGCGCGTTGGTGTGCGTTCGCTGACCCCGCACGGGGAGCCCCTTGCGGTGCCGGATGCCACGGTACGCGGCGATGTCCATGAGGCGCTTGACGTTGAGGGACACCTCGCGACGCAGATCACCCTCGACCTTGAGCTCGCGCTCGATGATGTCGCGCACGCGCGCCGTTTCGTCCTCGCTCCACGCCTTGACCCGCTTGTTCGGGTCGATGGACGCCTGCGCAAGGATACGGCGTGCGGTCGAGTTGCCGATGCCGTAGATGTACGTGACCGCGATCTCCCCCCGCTTGTCGCGGGGCAGGTCGACTCCCGCCACTCGTGCCATAACCGTTCTCCTCCCTACCCTACTCAGGCTCGCCTCGGCCGTCGAACGGCCTGCGGCCTCGCACTCCCATCAACCTTGCCGCTGCTTGTGCCGCGGATTCTTGCAGATGATCCGCGTGACGCCCTGGCGCTTCACGATCTTGCAGTGCTCGCACCGGACCTTGACCGACGGTCGGACTTTCATCGTCTCACTCGATCCTCTTCATAGGCTCGCCTCGCCCCTTCATAGCGTCGCCTCGCCTCCGGCTGCGGCTCCTCCTGCGGGCTGCGGCTCGCAAAGCCATCACTTGAACCTGTACGTGATGCGGCCTCGCGTCAGATCGTACGGCGAAAGCTCGACCTTCACGCGGTCGCCCGGCAGAATGCGAATGAAGTTCATGCGCATCTTGCCGCTGACGTGCGCCAGCACCCGATGGCCGTTCTCCAGCTCGACGCGGAACATCGCGTTGGGCAGCGGCTCTACGACCGTCCCCTCGACCTCGATCGCGTCTTCCTTCGGCATGGACCGCTCTCTAGGCCGCCAACGTCGCGCGACCGGTCTTGCTGGTGAGGACCTCGGGTTCCCCGTCTGTGATCGCGATCGTGTGCTCGAAGTGCGCCGCGAGGCTGCCGTCCTTGGTCACGGCGGTCCAGCCGTCGTCCAGGATCCGCACCTCCCAGCTCCCCATCGTCACCATTGGCTCGATGGCGAGCACCATACCCGTCCGCAGCAAGGGGCCCCGGCCCGGGTCGCCGAAGTTCGGCACCTGCGGCTCCTCGTGCAAAGCGCGGCCGATGCCGTGCCCGACGAAAGCGCGCACGACGGAAAACCCGCGCGCCTCGACGTGCGCCTGCACCGCGTGCGACACGTCGGAGAGCCGCCGACCCGGCCGGCATTCGACGACGGCCTGCTCGAGGCTCTCGCGCGTCACGTCGAGCAAGCGCTGCACGTCCGGGGCGACGGCGCCGACGGGCAGCGTCAACGCGCAGTCCGCGTAATACCCCTCCACGATGCAGCCGAGGTCGAGGCCGACGATGTCGCCGGCATTGATCCGCCGCTGCGCGGAAGGAATCCCGTGGACGACCTCCTCGTTGATCGAGATGCACACGGTCGCCGGGAACCCACGGTAGCCTTTGAAGGCGGACTTGGCTCCGCGCGAGGTGATGAAGATCTCCACGTCCTCGTCCACCTCGAGCGTCGTCAGCCCGGGCCTCAGGCTCGCGCGCAACCGGTCGATCACGTCGGCGAGGATGTGCCCCGCCTCGCGCATGAAGCCGATCTCGCGTGGCGACTTGAGCTCGATCACCGAGCCACCTTCTTCGTCGCGCGCCGGATCGCCTCGCGGACCTCGTCCATCCCGCCCTCGCCCGGCACCGTCACGAGCAGCCCGCGGCCTCGATAGTGGTCGAGCAGCGGCGCCGTCTGGCGCTCGAAGACCTCGAGCCGGTTGCGCACGGTCGCCTCGCTGTCGTCTTCGCGCTGGTACACGGCGCCACCGCACTGGTCGCAGACGCCCTCGCGCCTGGGCGGCGCCGAAACCACGTGATATGTGGCTTGGCACTTCCGGCACACTCGCCGTCCGGTGAGGCGACGCAGTAGCTCGGGCGTCGCGACCTCGAAGTAGATCACCGCGTCCAGCGTCTGGCCGAGGTTCTTCAGCAACCGGTCGAGCCCCTCGGCCTGGGCGAGGGTGCGGGGGAAGCCGTCGAGGATGAAGCCGGGCCTGGCGTCGGCCTCGCCGAGACGCTCGGCGATGAGGCCGATGATGACGGCGTCCGAGACCAGCTGGCCGCGGTCCATGAACCCCTTGGCGTCGCGGCCGAGCATCGAGTTGGCCGCCACGGCCTGCCGCAGCATGTCGCCCGTGGCGATCTGGGGGATGCCCCACTCGCGCCCGAGCTCGCGTGCCTGGGTGCCTTTGCCGGCGCCGGGAGGTCCGAGGAAGATCAGCCGCATCTCAGGTCCTCGAGAACGCGCCGGAGCGCGTCCGCGACCGCTTGAGGAACCCCTCGTAATTGCGCATGAGCAGGTGCGACTCCATCTGCCGGACGGTGTCGAGCGCCACGCCGACGACGATCAGGAGACTCGTGCCTCCGAAATAGAAGGGCACGTTGACCCATTTGATCAGAAGATCCGGGAGCACGGAGATCAGCGCGAGGAAGACCGCGCCGGGCAGCGTGATCCGCGTCAGCGTCGCGTCGATGTACTCGGCGGTCTTCTTGCCGGGGCGCACACCCGGGATGAAGCCTCCGTACTTCTTCATGTTGTCGGCAAGGTCGATCGGGTTGAAGACGATCGCCGTGTAGAAATACGTGAAGAAGATGATGAGGGCGCAGTAGAGCAGCGTGTACATCGCGTGCCCCGGCGACAGCGCGTCGGCGAGAGCCTGCAGCCACGGGTGCCCCGCGAACCGGGCCACCGTCGCCGGGAACAGGATCAGCGACGACGCGAAGATCACCGGAATGACGCCCGCCGTGTTGATCCGGAGCGGGATGTGCGTGGACTGCCCGCCGTACACGCGGCGGCCCACGACCCGCTTGGCGTACTGGACCGGGATCTTGCGCTGGCCCTCCTGCATGAGCACGACCGCCGCCGTCACCGCGATCATGAGGAACACGATCACGCCGAAGACGAAGAGCTTCAGCTCGCCGGTGGAGATGAGCGTGTAGGACGCGCTGACCGCCGAGGGCAGCCGCACGACGATCCCGGCCATGATGATCAGCGAGATCCCGTTGCCGATGCCCTTCTCCGAGATCTGCTCGCCGATCCACATGATCAGCGCCGTGCCCGCGGTCAGCGTGAGCATCGTCAGCAATCGGAAGCCCCAGCCGGGAGTCGGGACGATCGAGACGCCCGTCGGCGCGCGCATCCCCTCGAGCCCGTACGCGATGCCCAGGGACTGGACCACCGAGAGGACGATGGTGCTGTAGCGCGTGTACTGCGTGATCTTCTTGCGCCCCGCCTCACCCTCCTTCGCGAGCCGCTCGAGGGCGGGGATCACGACGGTGAGCAGCTGCAGAATGATCGAGGCAGAGATGTACGGCATGATGCCGAGCGCGAAGATCGACAGCCGCCGGAGATTGCCCCCGGAGAAGAGGTCGACCATCCCGAGCAGCGTGCCCTGGACCTGGTCGAAGAACAGACCGAGCGCATGCCCGTCGATCCCGGGCGTCGGCACGTGCGCGCCGACGCGGTACGCGACGAGAAGCACCGCCGTCATGATGATGCGGCGCTTCAGCTCGGGGATCTTGAAGACGTTCTCGAAGCTCCGGAGACTCTCGATCACGCGGACAGCACCTCGACGCGGCCGCCCTTGGCCTCGATCTTCTGCCGCGCGGACCCGCTGACCGCGTGCGCCTTGACCGTGAGCGGGTGCGACACGTCCCCTTCGCCGAGGATCTTGACCGCGCCCCGCTCCCCGCGCTTGACGAGGCCCGCCTGGACCAGCCCGTCCGGGTCGACGACGGCGTTCGCGGCGAAGCCGCCGAGCGCCTTGAGGTTGACGACCGCGTAGCCCGTCCGGCCGCCGTGCGGCGTGAAGCCGCGCTTGGGCAGACGCCGGTAGAGAGGCATCTGGCCGCCCTCGAAGCCGCCCCCCTTGCCACCGCCCGAACGGGCGCGCTGGCCCTTGTGGCCCTTGCCCGAGGTCTTGCCGTGGCCGGAGCCGGGGCCGCGGCCGATACGCTTGCGCCGTTTCGTGGCGCCGGGCGCCGGACGGAGCTCCTCAAGCCTCATCGCGCACCTCGAGGACGTGCCCGACCCGGGCGATCATTCCGCGGATCGTCGCGTTGTCGTCGTGCGTCACCTGCTGACGCTGATGGCGCAGTCCCAGCGCCTTGACCGTCGCCTCCTGCTTCGGGCTCAGGCCGATGATGGACTTGGTCAGCGTGATCCTAAGCCTCCGGCTTGCCACCCGCCGCCTCCTCCGCCCCGCTGCCGTCCGCCCGGCGCCGTGTGGCGTGCAGGTCCAGCACATGCTTGATCCGCCGGAGCGCGTCGATCGTCGCCTTGAGCACGTTGTGTGGATTGTTCGTCCCCAGCGTCTTCGTGAGGATGTCCTGCACGCCCGCCGCCTCGAGCACGGGTCGCACCGCGCCGCCCGCGATGACGCCGGTCCCCGGCACAGCGGGCTTGAGAAACACACGCCCGGCTCCGAAGTGACCGGTGATCTCGCACGGAATCGTCGTGTCGCGGAGCGGCACAAAGATGAGGTCCTTCTTCGCGTGCTCGACCGCTTTGCGGATCGCCTCGGGAACCTCGTGGGCCTTGCCGAGGCCCACACCGACGTGACCGCGGCCGTCGCCGACGACGACCAGCGCCGTGAACGAGAAGCGCCGGCCGCCCTTGACGACCTTGGCGACGCGGTTGATGGAGACCACGCGGTCGTTCAGCTCGAGCACGCTCGGATCGATCTTCGTTTCCGCCACTAGCTCTCTCTTTCTATCCTCGGGCTTCGACTAGAACACCAGACCGCCGGCGCGCGCCGCGTCCGCCAGGGCCTTCACCCGGCCGTGGTACTTGTACCCGCCCCGGTCGAAGACGATCCGCTCGATGCCGGACGCTTTCGCCTTCTGTGCCAGGAGCTCGCCGACCGCCTTCGCGGCGCTCACGTTGCCGCCCGTGCGGTGCGTCGCGAGGAACGCCTTGGACCGGCTGTCGATGGCCACGAGCGTCTTCCCGGTCTCGTCGTCCACGAGCTGGGCGTAGATGTGATTCAGGCTGCGGAACACCGCCAGCCGCGGCCGCGCGGCCGAGCCGCGCACCCACCGCCGCAGTCTCCGGTGTCGCTCGTCCCGAGGGCCCCGTCGATCTCGCGCGATCATTTCGCGCCCGCCCCCGCCTTCTTGCCGACCTTGCGCCGCACGTACTCGTCAGCGTAGCGCACGCCCTTGCCCTTGTAGGGATCCGGTTTGCGCAGCGCACGCAGCCTGGCCGCGGTCTGCCCGAGCACCGCTTTGTCGGCCGCGCGCAGCGTGATCGCCGTCTGCTTGTCGATCTCCGCGGTCACCCCGTCCGGTAGCGCGAACACGATCGGATGCGAGTAGCCGAGCGCGAGCTGGATCGCCTTGCCCTGCATCTGGGCGCGGTACCCGATCCCGACGATCTCGAGCCGGCGCTCGAAGCCGTCCTTCACCCCCCGGACCATGTTGGCGACGAGCGCCCGGGTCAGCCCGTGCAGCGCGCGCACTTTCCGATCGTCGCCGGCGCGCTCGATGACGACGCGGCCGTCGGCGAGCTTTGCGGTGAGACCCGCCGGGACCGTCTGCGCGAGCTTGCCCTTTGGGCCCTCCGCCCGGACGGTGGCGCCCTCGACCTGGACCTTGACGCCCTGCGGAACGACGACGGGCTGCTTGCCGATACGCGACATGCTCAGCTCCTCACCACACGTACGCCAGGACTTCGCCGCCGACCCTCTGCTTGCGCGCGTCGCGGTCGGTGACCACGCCGCGCGAGGTCGAGACGATCGCCACCCCCATGCCCGCGAGGATGGACGGGATCTTGTCGTGGGTCACGTAGATGCGCCGCCCCGGCGTGGACACCCGCACGAGGCCCGTGATCATCTTCTCGTTGGCCGGTCCGTACTTGAGGTACACGCGGAGCATCGACTGCTTGTCGTCCTCCAGCACGCGGAAGTTCTTGATGAACCCTTCCTCCTTGAGGAGCTCCGCGATGCGGATCTTGAGCCTGGACGCCGGGATGTCCACCTTCTCGTGCTCCGCCCGGCTCGCGTTCCGGATTCGGGTCAGCAGGTCGGCGATCGGATCGCTGCGCATCGCTACCAGCTCGCCTTCGTGATGCCGGGGACCTCGCCCTTCAGCGCCAGCTCGCGGAAGCACAGGCGGCACATCTGGAACTTCCGGATGTACGCGCGCGGCCGGCCGCACAGCTTGCAGCGGTGGTACGCCCGCGTCGAGAACTTCGGTGGTCTCTGCGACTTCATGATCAGCGAGGTCTTCGCCATTACGTCTGCTCCCTGAACGGCATGCCGAGGTGCGTGAGCAGGGCCTTGGCCTCTTCGTCGGTGCGGGCCGTGGTCACGATGACGATGTCCATGCCGCGGACTTTGTCGATCTTGTCGTAGTTGATCTCCGGAAAGATGAGCTGCTCGCGCAGTCCGAGCGCGTAGTTGCCGCGCCCGTCGAAGCCGCGTGGGGGTACGCCCTTGAAATCGCGCACCCGCGGCAGCGCGATGCTGACGAGCCGGTCGAGGAACTCGTACATGCGCGCGGACCGCATGGTGACCTTCGCGCCGATGGGCACGCCCTCGCGCAGCTTGAAGTTGGCGATCGCCTTCCGCGCGCGCGTGACGATCGGCTTCTGCCCGGTGATCGCTCGCAGGTCCGCGGTCGCGAAGTCCATCACCTTCGCGTTCTCACGCCCCTCGCCGACGCCCATGTTGATGACGATCTTGTGCAGGCGCGGGACCTCGAAAACGTTCGCGTAGCCCCGCTCTTTCATCAGGGCGGGTATGACCGTCTTCGTGTAGTGGTCCCGGAGGCGCGCCGGGATCTGGCCCGTGCCCTTGGGACGCGTCTTCGCGACCGGCGTCGCGTCGGGCGCGGTCTTCTCGCCCTTCTTCGGCTTCGGTGCCTTGCCGCCCTGGCCCTTCGGCGCCTGGGGCTTCGCTTCGGGCGTATCCGCTTGCTTGGCCATGGCTCTCAACCCTTGTCGATCGACTCGCCGCAGCGCCGGCAGACGCGGACGCGGCGCTCGTCGGCGAGCACCTTGACGCCCGTCCGCGAGGGCTTGTCGCAGCGCGCGCAGATCACGAGCACGTTGGAGAGCGCCAGCGCCCCCTCGCGCTCGATGATGCCGCCCTGACGCAGCTTCTGCGTCGGCCTCTGGTGCTTCTTGATCATGTTGACGTGCTCGACGACCACGCGCCCCTTGTCGCGCAGCACGCGCAGGACCTTGCCGCGCTTGCCGCGCTCGCGGCCCGTGATGACGCCGACGGTGTCGCCTCGACGGACGTGGATGGACTCCATCAGATGACCTCGGGCGCCAGCGAGATGATCTTGGTGAACTGCCGCTCGCGGAGCTCGCGGGCCACGGGCCCAAAGATCCGCGTGCCGACCGGATTCTCGTCCGGCTTGATCAGCACCACGGCGTTCCGGTCGAATCGGATGTAGGAACCGTCCTTGCGTCGGACCTCCTTCACCGTGCGGACCACCACCGCGCGGGCGACCTCGCCCTTCTTAACCGTCCCGTCCGGCACCGCCTCCTTGACGGCGACGATCACCGTGTCGCCCAGCGAGGCGTACCGCTTGTTCGCGCCGCCCATGACCCGGATGCACTGCACCTTGCGGGCTCCCGAGTTGTCGGCGACGTCGAGCATCGTGCGGGGCTGGATCATCGCTCAGGACACGCGGCTCAGGATCTTCCGGATACGCCAGCGCTTGTCTTTCGACAGCGGGCGGGTCTCCTCGATGAGGACCCGGTCGCCGATCCGGCTTTCGTTGTTCTCGTCGTGCGCCTTGAGTTTCTTGGACACCCGCACGACGCGCTCGTAGCGTGGGTGCCGGAAGACCCGCTCGATGCGCACCACCCGCGTCTTCTGCATCGCGTCGCTCACGACGACGCCCTCCCGGCTCTTCCGCTCGCCCACGGCCTATCCCTTCTTCGTCGTCTGCGCGCGCTCGCGCAGGATCGTCTGGATGCGGGCCACGTCATGCCGCGCCTGGCCCACGCGCGCGGGATTCTTCGCCACGCCCATCGCCAGCTGAAAACGGAGCTTGTAGATCTCGTCGGCGAGCCCGCGCATTTCCTCCCGCAGCTCGTCGTCCGACTTCTCGCGCCACTTCTCCGCCTTCATCCCGCGCTCCTATCGCGCACTACAGGCTCCGCGTACGCGTCACGAACTTCGTCGCGATCCCGATCTTCTGGGCCGCGGTCCGGAACGCCTCGCGGGCGATGTCCACCGTCACGCCCTCCATCTCGTAGATGATGCGGCCCGGCTTGATCACCGCGACCCACTCCTCGGGGTTGCCCTTGCCCTTGCCCATCCGCGTCTCCGCCGGCTTCTTCGTCACCGGCTTGTCCGGGAAGACCCGGATCCACACCTTGCCCCCGCGCTTGAGGCTGCGCGTCAGCGCCACGCGGGCCGCCTCGAGCTGGCGGTTGGTGAGCCAGCCCGGCTCGAGCGCCTTGAGCCCGTACTCGCCGAACGCGAGCGTCGAGCCGCGGACCGCCACCCCGCCCATCCGTCCGCGCTGGGCCTTGCGGTACTTCACGCGCTTGGGCATCAGCATGCGCGGCCCCTCACGCCTCCGCCGGCGCGGGCTTCGCGAGCACTTCGCCCTTGAAGATCCAGACCTTCACGCCCACCGTGCCCGCGGTCGTGTGCGCCGTCGCGAGGCCGTAGTCGATGTCGGCGCGGATCGTGTGCAGCGGCACACGCCCGTCCCGATACCACTCGCGGCGCGCGATCTCCGACCCGCCGAGGCGCCCGGCGCAGGCGATGCGGATGCCGTCGGCGCCGAGCCGGAGGGCGGACGTGACCGCCTTCTTCATCGCGCGCCGGAACGCCACGCGCTTCTGGAGCTGGAGCGCGACGTTCTCGGCGACGAGCTGCGCGTCGAGCTCGGGGTGGATGACCTCCTCGATGTTGAGGTAGATCTCCTTGCCCGTGCGCGCCTGGAGCTCGTTCTTGAGCTTCTCGACCTCCGAGCCCTTGCGGCCGATGATGATTCCCGGGCGCGCGGTGAAGATCGTGATCCGCGCGCGGTTGGCCGAGCGCTCGATGTCGATGCGCGAGATCCCCGCGTGGTAGAGTTGGTCCTTGATGAAGCGTCGGATCTTCACGTCCTCGTGCAGGAGCGCCGCGTAGTTCTTGGTCGCGAACCACCGCGAGCTCCACGTGCGCGTCGAGCCGAGACGGAAGCCGATCGGATGCGTCTTCTGGCCCATCGCCTATTTCTTCTCCCTGGGCTTCGCGGCGGGCTTTTTCGCCGGGGCCTTCGCCCCCGCCGCCCGCGCCCTGCCCCTGCCCCTGGCGGCCTTGCCGGCCGTCTCACGCGTCTCGGTCGGCGCCTGCGTCTCCGGGGGCGCCGGCGGCGGCGTTGGGGCCGCGCTCCGCGGCCCGCGCCGCGGCGCGCGCTCGGGGCGCGCGGGCGGCCGACTCGCGCCGTTGACCTCGTCGCTCACGCCGATCGTGAGGTGGCTCGTCCGGTGCTTGATGAAGAACGCCCGCCCCATGGCCCGGGGCTGGATCCGTTTCAGGGACGGCCCGCCGTCGGCGACCGCGTCCACGACCTTCAGTTCCTCCGCGTTGCGCACCTGGTGGTTGTGCTCGGCGTTGGCGACGGCCGAGCGCAGCACCTTCTCGATGAGGCGGGCGGCGGCGCGCGGCGTGTACTCCAGCGTCGTCAGCGCCTCGCCGACCGACTTGCCCCGGATCTGATCGAGCACCAGCCGCGCCTTGCGCGCGGAGACGCGGATGAAGCGGGCGCGGGCGTAGACGCGCATCGCCCTAGGTCTTCCCCGTCGGCGACGTCGCGGCCTTCTCGGCCGACCCGTGAGCCTTGAACGTCCGCGTCAGCGCGAACTCGCCGAGCCGATGGCCGACCATGTTCTCGGTCACGTACACGGGAATGAACTTCTTGCCGTTGTGCACGGCGAGCGTGTGACCGACGAACTCGGGCGCGATCGTGGACCGTCGCGACCAGGTCTTGAGCACCTTCTTTTGCCGGCTCCGGTTCATCTCCTCGATCCTCTCGAGGAGCTTCGGCTCGATGTACGGTCCCTTCTTCAGCGAGCGTCCCATCGATCTCTCCTACTTCGTCCGCCGCGTGACGATCCAGCGGTCCGAGGGCCGGGCGCCGCGCCGCGTCTTGTAGCCCTTCGTCGGCTTGCCCCACGGCGTCATCGGGTGGTTGCCCTTGCCCTTGCCCTCGCCGCCGCCCATGGGGTGATCGACCGGGTTCATCACGGTGCCGCGCACGGTCGGCCGGAAGCCGCGCCAACGCACGCGCCCGGCCTTGCCGACCGAAACGTTCTCGTGGTCGAGGTTGCCGACCTGCCCCACCGTGGCCATGCAGGCGATCGCGACCAGGCGCACCTCGCCCGACGGAAGCTTGAGCGTGGCGCGCTCGCCCTCTTTGGCGAGCAGCTGCGCCAGCGTGCCCGCGCTCCGGCAGAGCTGGGCGCCGCGCCCGGGCTGGAGCTCGACCGCGTGCACGAGGGTGCCGAGCGGGATGTTCCGGATCGGCAGCGCGTTGCCCGGCAGGATGTCGGCCTGCGGGCCCGACATCACGGTGTCCCCGACCTTGAGGCCGTGCGGCGCGATGATGTAGCGCTTCTCGCCGTCCTTGTAATGCAGGAGCGCGAGGCGCGCCGAGCGGTTGGGATCGTACTCGATCCCCGCCACGCGCGCGGGGATCCCGATCTTCTCGCGTCGGAAGTCCACCTGCCGCAGCATGCGCTTGGCCCCGCCGCCGCGGTGGCGAACGGTGATGCGGCCGTACACGTTGCGCCCGTTCGTGCGCGTCTTCGGCGCGAGCAGGCTCTTTTCCGGCTCGTGCTTGGTGATCTCGTCGTACGTGACGTACGTGAGGTAGCGCCGGGCGGGCGACGTCGGTTTGAGCGTCCGGATTCCCATGTGCCCTCTCAGGCCCCTTCGACCAGCTCGATCTTGTGCCCGGGCTGGAGCGTCACGATCGCCTTCTTCCAGTCGGAGCGACGCCCCTGGTGCTTGCCCATCCGCTTCAGCTTGCCCTCGTAGTTCGCGGTGCGGACCTCGGCGACCTTCACGTTGAAGATCGCTTCGACCGCCGCGCGGATCTCGAGCTTGTTGGCGTCGGGCCGCACGCGGAACGCGACGCTATTGTGTTCTTCCTTCTGCCGCATGCTCTTCTCGGTCATGAGTGGGCGGATCAGCACCTCGCGCGGGTCTCTCATCGCGCGAGTGCCTCCTCGAGCGCGACGAGACCCGCCCGCTCGAATACCACCTGGCTGTGCCGAAGCAGCTGATAGACCGACACGTGCGCGGGCGTCTCCACGGTGAGCCAGGGCACGTTGCGCGCGGCGCGCAGCAGCGCGTTCCGCGCCTCGCCCACGACGACGAGCGCCGGCTCGGGCTTCACGCCGAGCCGCGCCAGCGCCGCGACGAGCGCCTTGGTCTTGCCGTCGCCCACCTCGAGCCGCTCGATCACGCGCAGCTCGTTCCCCGCCACCTTGGCGGCGACCGCCGCCCGGAGCGCGGCGCGGCGCATCGAGCGCGGCATGTCCTTGGCGTACGAGCGCGGCGTCGGACCGAAGGGCTTGCCCCCGCCCTTCCACTGGGTCGCGCGGATACTGCCCTGCCGCGCGCGCCCGGTTCCCTTCTGCTTCCACGGCTTCCTGCCGCCGCCGGACACCTCGCTGCGGCCCCGCGTGTCGTGGGTGCCGGCGCGCCGGTCGGCGAGCTCCCGCACAACGGCCTGATGGAGCAAGGGTCCGCGGACCTCGCCGCCGAAGACGTCGGCCTTGAGCTCGAGCGTTCCCGTCTCCTTGCCCTTGGCGTCGAGCACAGGAAGACTCGGCATCACTTCTTCTCCGCCACCTTCTGCTGCGCCTTCGTGATCTTCACGCTCTTGCGGACCATGACGACCGAGCCGTTCGGGCCGGGCACGGCCCCGCGCACGAGCATGAGGTTCTGCTCCGGCAGCACGCGCACGACGACGAGGTTCAGCACGGTGCGGCGCACGCCGCCCATGCGCCCCGGCAAATGATGACCGGGCCAGACGCGTGAGGGATCGGACGAGGCGCCGATGGAGCCCGGAGCGCGATGAAACATCGAGCCGTGCGTCGCGTCACCGCCGGACCAGCCGTAGCGCTTGACGCCGCCCTGGAAGCCCTTGCCCTTGCTGACACCGATCACGTCCACGAGGTCGCCGGGCTTGAACAGCTCGGCCGTCACCGTCCCGCCGACCTCGTAGCCCTGCAGCATCTCGCCCTTCTCGAGCCGCACCTCGCGCAGCTCGCGGGTGGGCGCGACGTTCGCCTTCTTGAAGTGCCCGGCTACGGGCTTCGACACGCCCTTCTTCTTCGCGCCGAAGCCGAGCTGCAGCGCGTCGTAGCCGTGGGTGGCCGTGGTCCGGATCTCGACGACGGTGCACGGCCCCGCCTCGATGACGGTGACGGGCACGTGGTTGCCGTCGTCGGCAAAGACCTGCGTCATGCCCACCTTGCGACCGAGGAGTCCTTCTTTACGCGCCATATCCCTAGAGCTTGATCTCGACGTCCACGCCGGCGGGCAGGTCCAGCTTCATCAGCGAGTCCACCGTCTGGGGTGTCGGGTCTATGATGTCGAGCAGCCGCTTGTGCGTCCGCATCTCGAACTGCTCGCGCG
>WNGG01004941.1_pt1 | contig 14888 bp, 9 predicted proteins | sample 5400661 | NCBI WGS metagenome assembly WNGG01 (sample SAMN13153372, study PRJNA577476) | soil metagenome | isolation source: 100 cm soil or saprolite under Garry oak tree replicate 1 | place: USA:California | collected 2016-06-15
GTCCCACTGGGCATCGGTCAGATCCGATGGGTACGGCTTTCGAGCAAGGGGATGGCACATCTCAACTGATCCTTTCTGGTCGCTTGATGATCTCCTTTCTCTTTCTTATCGGCTGCTTTCTGTCTTTCCGACACACTCTCAGAGCAAATGATAGCAAAACCGAAAGAAGAGTATTGCATGAGACACTATGAGATGAACAGGAACAGCGCTATTTCAGCATAGAACGAACGCCTATGAACAACTGCGAACACCCCTCGCAAAATCCCGTATTCGGCAGCATGTAATCAGGGTGTTGCGCCACTCCCAGTACCTACGCCTCTAAAATGGGAAGGCAAACGACATCTCGGCTCACCTTTGCCCGAGGTGCAGATTATTTACTGGCATGAAAGCCTGTTCACCTGCCTGCTTGAGCAAGGAAGGGCGAAGGAAGCAGAGCACGAACTGTTCATTCGCTCCTCAAGATATTGGAGGCGGTAGAGCGTAGCTTGGTGGAGTTTCGAGACCAGTCTGTAAACCCCTGGAGAACTGGTTCGTCTATGGAGGGCAGACTCCTCTCCTCCTGGAAGGAGTCTTAAAACTCGTTGGGCCTCTGCCCCGTGATAAGGGTAGGGCATGCAAGCAATGTTCCCTGGTACTGACTGCGGATAGCGCGCACACCTGGACGAACAACAGGGGAGGGAGTCTCTCCCTCTGCTTGTCTCGAAAAGGAAGGCGCGACAAAGCACAGACCGCCATCGTTGGCAAGGATTGACCTGACCAAGCGGGCGAGAGGAAGAAGCAAGCGGTTCTCTCTTCGTTGCCAGGTCTTCTGAAAGGAGGAAACGCATGACAACCACTGAACGCGCCACCTTGATAGCCGTCTTGGCAGACCGCGGCCAGGCGGATCGGGCGATCGATGAACTGCGGCGTGCTGGCGTGAGCTATGGCCAGATCAGGTTGGTGGAACGCGGAGCCGGTTTTTTCGACAGTCTCAAAGGGTGGTTTACCGGCATGGAAACCACAAGGGCACTTACGGTAGAGGATTTGAGGAGTCTCGGCGTGTCGGAGCAGGATGCGAGCTTCTATCAGAGTGAACTGCAGGCCGGGCACTGCCTCGTGCTCGTCAACGCACCTGGCTACCTGGAGCAAGCTCTTTCCATCCTGCGTCAGAACGGGGCCTATGACATTAGTGCTCGGCTGAGAACGGCTCAACCGACCGTTCCTTCAGGAAGGCAAGAACCCGGTGTTCGCCCAGAAAGCACGGCTTCCACTGTGCCACCAGGGCCGCCCCCGCCCAATGTCCTAGCAGAACCGTCCCCGCCCGGCGTACCACCAGAACCTCCTCGCACAGAGTAAGGTACGTCAGCAGGGTCTCGCGCCACGCTCACGTCTAGGCATCTAAAACGCGAACACCAGCTCAAGTTCTCTCAGTTTAGATGCCCATGCTGCTCACTGGCGCGAGACCCTGGTAATGAAAGCTGACAGCAAAATTGACAGCAAAACCAATGAAAAAGTGCTGTCTTTGGCGATCCCCGACGGACAAAAAGCAGCACTGAACGCACTCAGATGGACGCAGAAAAACCCCAGCGGACAGGCGACCCTGACTACACATAGGTACCAAAACGGTCAAACATTACACCCAAAAGCGTCTATGTTCTCGCTTTACGATCTATTCCCATATTATAGCCTTTTGCCACATCCAACAGCTTTTGAGCTTGCCCCGCCGCTCATCCCGCCACCAAGCGTAACTTCCAATCGTATAGATTAGTAGTCACATAGAGCAGAAAATAGTAGAGCATATTCCATAAATTGTAGAGTTTGTTCTATGTTTGATCAGGAAGGAAGAAGAAAATATGCGAAGAAACACTGCAAACCGAAGCCTGGCAACAAAGTGCTGGACATTGGTCATTAGCATCATGCTCTTTCTCACGGCCTGTGGCGGTGGAGGAAATTCACCCAGCCCAGGTCCACAAGGGACTCCAACGAAACCTGGGTACAGCTATCTTGATCAGCACAATAGCGCTCAGACCAGATGGCAGCACCAGCAGCTGCTCCACCTGACCCACGGAGCACGCTAATCCTGAGATGGTCTTTCGCTACATCCAACAACTTTTGAGCTTGCCCTGCACGCGCCTGTCCAACCGTGGTAGGGACACCCCTTGCGGGTGTCCTGGGCGGCGGGGCGGGGCAACCCGTAATGTAGCGACACCCCTTGTGGGTGCCGTGGCGCGGTCCCGCTGGCCCCCCATTTGTGGTGGAACCCACCAACAATTCACCTCTTGCTTGCTTCCTTCCTTAAAATATCGTATACTTTCATCAGCCAGAGCACCATCGCCCCACTGGAACCCTTCCGCTTTATCCATGCAACCTCTGACCCCATAAAACAATATAGGTCACAAATGTCACAATGATATTTCCGTCCGTAAGATATGTCACATCGGTCCCAAATGTCCCGTCGATCACCCCAACTATACATCTTGTCCCAAACATCATAAAATAAGGTAGATGGTCACGGACACATGCATAGCTTCCGATTTGATGCTCCAAATTTGGAATAAGTTTTAGAAAGGGTATGTTTTAAACATATGTCCATAATCAAACTGATCATTAGCGATTTGCACCTGGCCGATGGTCACCCGGTACTCGATGGCTTCGGGGATTACCAGCAAGCTGCATTTGAAGGATTGCTCCATGCAGCAGGCACCAGTGGTTCTTTGGGCCAGGCGGATGATGTTGAACTGATTATCAATGGTGACTGCTTTGATTTCCTGATCATCCCACCATATGAAACGCGTGGCGTTACTGACCCGACAACAGCGCTGGGGAAGTTGGAAAAGATTATTGCGGTTCACACTCCTTTCTTTCGTGCTTTGAGCGACTTTATCAAGATACCTGGGCGACACGTTACGCTTATTACCGGAAATCACGATATTGAATTGCGTTTCGAAGAGGTACGTACACGGATTTTACAGGCTATGAGTGTGGGAGAAGGTGCGATAAACTTCTGTCCCACCCGCTTTTACCGGCCTTTGCCAGATGTGCATATTGAGCATGGGAATTATTTCGACTTCTGGAACCATCATATTCAAGGCATCTGGGATGAACAGGGACAGCCGCTGACTCTCAAGCCAGAAACAATTACGTTGCCATTTGGTTCCCTCTACTACCAGGCGGCCGGTATTCTCATCAGTACCCAGTATCCCTATTTTGATCACTTTGAGCCATCAATGAACTATACACGCCAGGTCGCGCTGCTGTGTTTGCTCAATCGCTCGATTGTCAAAGAAGTAGCCAGCCGTACTATGGCACTGCTTTCGGAACCAAGGGATGCGCTGATAGGTCTTAGTCCAGAAGAAGAGCATATTCCAGCCCGACTCTTTGAGCAGGCTATGATCGATTTTGCAGCCTTTGAGCAAGATATCATCGCCCGCAAGACCGATTGGCATGAGCTACCGCTTAAGGATCACACTCAACTGGCCAATGATCCATTAACTGAGTTCACGATGTTACGTGAAGCGCTCAGCTTGCCATTCGTTGAGGCGGTGACAGCGGTCTGCACACCAACTTTGTATCAAATGGGAGAAGCTGTGGCGGCAGGGATGCATCATGTTCTGCAGAGCGACCCGACACTACGCTACGCTCTCGCGGGACATACGCATATGACGCGCATTGATCCGATCAACCAGGGAGCACAGGTTTATCTGAATACGGGAAGCTGGACTACGCGACTGGCTATTCCTGCACCTGGCGAGATTACTCCGGCGCTGATTGATTGGTTACGGCAGCCCGATTGGAATGCTATACCTCTGCGCGATAGGACGCAATTATTGTTCGCCCTGGTCAATGCTAAGGCTGAGAGATCGGCCACAGGGGAAGACGAACTGCGCTCAAGTGCCAGCCTGTGCGTCTGGGAAGGTGGCACAAAGGGAAATTATCGCGTACTGGCATAAACGTAGGGGCCGATTTATCGCGCCCACTGCCGATTTATCGGCTCTGGGTCCCCTGCAGGTATTTAGCGAATGCACCAATAAAAAGGAAACACAACTATGACACAAACAGAAATACAAGGACACCCGCAACAGGGAACTCAGGAGAAGCCCACACAACGAAAAAAGCTGGTGTTGATCGATGGGCATGCTATGATTCATCGTGCCTTTCATGCTGTGCCCGAAAACCTCTCGACCAGCACTGGAGAGCCGGTGAATGCGACGTTCGGTTTTACGTCCATGCTGCTGAAGGCACTGGCTGAAGTGAAGCCGGATTATATCGCTGTAACTTTTGATCGACCCAGCCCAACCTTTCGACACATTGAGTTTGCCGAATACAAAGCCCATCGACCGCAGTTGCCTGACAACATGAGACCACAGTTCGGTCGCATTCGTGCAGTAGTCCAGGCATTTGGTATCCCCATCTACGAAAAAGATGGTTTCGAGGCCGACGACGTGCTGGGAACGCTGGCAGTCCAGGCGAAGCAACAGGGAGTGGATACCATCATTTTTACGGGTGATATGGATACGCTCCAGCTTGTCAATGATCATGTCACTGTGATGGTCGCCAAGCGAGGGATTTCAGAGGCAACAGTTTACGACGAGGAGGCAGTGAAGGCACGATACGGGCTTCCGCCCGAAAAGTTACCCGACTTCAAAGGGCTGGTCGGTGATAAGTCTGATAATATCCCTGGTGTCCCAGGGATTGGAGAGAAGACAGCCAGTAAGCTGATTGCCGACTACGGTGATCTCGAAGGTGTCTACGCACACCTTGATGAGCTGAAACCTAAAGAGCAGAAGTTGCTGCGTGAGGCAAAAGAGCAGGCTATCAAAAGTAAGCACCTGGCAACGATTGTGCTGGATGTACCTGTACAGCTGAACCTGGAAGCCTCTCGTGTAGAAAATATGACTCCAGACAAAGTAGTGACAATTTTCCGCGAACTGGAGTTTCGTACCCTGATCGACAAAACACTGGCACTCTTCCGCAACCTGGGAGCAGGACAATCACAACGGGAGACGCAAGAAGTAGCCTTGCAGGATGATAAACTCTCCGGAAATACAGGCGGCGATGCAGGGACAGTCAGTGCGGATACCCAGACCGAAAAGGAGCAATCCGTAGGGGCATCCCTTGAGGGTGCCCAGGCTGAAGCAGAAGACTTATTACTTGCGCCGCCCGTGGGCGTTGTACCGATCATGTCTCCGCCCCTTCCTCCTGATGGCGATTCCGATACCGAAGTTCCCCAAGAAGTGGAGCACAAGGCACAAACTGCGGCAGAGGTACCTTCTGATACTCTTGAGCCTGTCCAACTCAATCTCTTCGGTACAATAGAGTCTCCTCCTGAAACCATTCGCAGACTGCGCCTGCCGAGCGTTGCCAACACCCCCATCTTTATAGAGGATGAGAAGACGACCAACACGATGATCGTCAACACGGAGGAAGCCTTGCAGGTACTGATCAACAGTTTGCAAAACGCTGGCGGCTTTGCACTCGATACCGAGTCAACCTCGGAGGACCCCTGGCACGCGGAACTGGTTGGCATCTCCTGTAGTACCGCGCCTGGGGAGGCATATTACATCCCTGTCGGACATATTCGCACAAGAGATGGCGAAGCACCCATGTCCCAATTGTCCCGAGAGTTCGTGCTGGAAAAGCTGCGCCCTCTGCTGCAGGATCAGACGATCAAGAAGTACATGCACAATGCCAAGTACGATATGCTGCTCCTGGCACTTTCTGGTGTCAGCGTTTCTGGCCTGGCATTCGATACAATGCTGGGGGCCTACCTGACTGATCCTGGTAGGCGCGGACTTGGACTCAAAGACCAGGTTTTTCAGCGCCTGGGTCATTTGATGACACCTATCTCTCAGCTTATCGGCACCGGCAGCAAAATGATCAGTATGGCGGAGGTATCCATTCCCCTGGCCGCACAGTATGCAGGAGCGGATGCCGATATGACCTTGCGACTGGTCGAGCCGATCACAGAGGAGCTACGGCGGCACAACCTGTTAGAACTGTATAACCGCATTGAGCTACCACTGCTGCCTGTGCTGTTGCAGATGGAACTGCACGGTGTGGCACTGGACGCCGATTTCCTGCGCGAGTTTGACGAGAAACTGAGCGAGCAGATCGGCACCCTTGAAAAAGAGATCTACGCCACAGTCGGCCACCAGTTTAACATCAACTCGAACAAACAGCTTGGGGATATCCTTTTTACAGAACTCAGACTTCCTTCAGGGAAGAAAACAAAGACAGGCTATTCTGTCAGTGCCGATGTAATTGAGGGCCTGCGGGGGAAACACGCGATGGTCGATCATTTGTTGGAGTATCGCCAGCTTACCAAACTCAAATCGACCTACATTGATGGACTGCTGGCACTGATGGATCCGGTCACAGGACGGGTGCACACTTCTTTCAACCAGACGGTGGCTTCAAGTGGACGCCTGTCATCGAGCAACCCGAACTTGCAGAACATTCCTGTGCGTACAGAGCTTGGACGGCAGATTCGCCGCGCCTTCATTGCCGATCCCAGCTATGTCCTGCTCACCGCCGACTACTCACAGTTCGAGCTACGTATTCTGGCCCATATCACGCACGAACCGCGCTTGATCGAGGCGTTCAGCAAAGATGAGGATATTCATACGATTACCGCAGCCTCCCTGTTCAATGTCCCGGCAGCAGAGGTAACGAAAGATCAGCGCAGACTCGCCAAAACAGTCGTCTATGCGGTACTCTATGGACAATCACCCTTTGGCCTTGCCCAGATTACAGGCATGAGCAACGCTGAAGCCAGCGCGTTCATCAAGCGTTATCATGAGACATTTCCAAGCATCAAAGGCTATGTTGATGCGACACTTCACCAGGCGCGTCGGCAGGGATATGTCAATACGCTCTTCGGGCGCAAACGCTTCTTCCCAGACATGCGGGCACTCCCGGTGAATGAACGCCTGGCACTTGAACGCGAAGCAATTAACATGCCCATTCAAGGGGGCAATGCCGACCTGATCAAAATCGCTATGATTCGCATCCATCATGCCTTCAAGACGCAAGGATTGAGGACGCGTATGATTCTACAAGTGCACGACGAACTTGTCTTCGAGATACCTGTCGAGGAACTGAACCGCGCCAAACGCATTGTCAAGGCGATCATGGAGGGAGTGACTAAACTGGCAGTGCCGATCAAGGTCGAAATGAAGGTTGGCAAGAATTGGTATGAAGCTGAGACGATGGAGTAGAGCGGTAGCATGCCTGCACTGATCGCCGTTCTCCTTTTCATTGTCGGGGTTATCCTTGCCATCTGGGCCACAGAGCGACTGCTGGAGGGTCTTGTGAGCCTGGCTGCCGCTCTGAGGCTCTCTGCCTTTGCTATCGGCGCTATCTTCTCCGGTTTTGAGGCCGAGAATGTGGCAGTTGGCCTGGCAGCGGGAGGAAGCGGGACAGCTTCAACAGCTTCAGTCGCTCTAGGCACTGTCTTTGGCGGTGCCATTTTTCTTATGTGTGTAGCATTAGGCCTGGGCGCACTGCTCTTCCCACTCGAAGTGCGCTTGCCTCGCCGGATCCTCTTAGTGTTCGCAGCCAGTCCCGTCCTGGCAGGTCTTGGCCTTATCGCTCCTGTTACCCCACGTTGGGCTGGTGCACTCTTGCTCGTGGCATTCGTTGCCGCGATTGCATACCTCACCCTGCTCTCGCGGCACCAGAACTTCCTGATGTCGGAGGAGGTCGAAGAGGCCCAGGAAAAGCCTCGACCGTGGTGGATAGCTTTAGGGCTTACCATCGTAGGGATCGTTGTCATCGGAGTCGGAGGTGAGCTGGTCGCACAGGGGGCAGAACGAATCGTCGCATCCTTCGGTGTACCGGCACTGCTGATGGGGATGGTTGTAGCGCCTGCGGCAATCGAGATAGAGGAAGTGTTCCGCCAGGCTGTCCCATCCAGGCGAGGTCGCCACGATGTCAGCGCTGGCAATCTTGTAGGTACCCTGCTTTATTTTGTGCTGTTCAACCTCGGTTTGATCGCTTTGATTACGCCTGTGCAGGTAGCTCCCCTGGTACGCCAGTTCGATTGGCCGTTCCTGATTGTTGTTACCTGGATAGCCACAGCTTTTCTCTGGCGTGGGAGGGTTGGACGTGGTGCAGGGCTGTTTCTGCTGGCACTATATGTGGTGTATATTGTAGGGCATGTAGTATTACGATAATGTTCATTAACAAACTACTCCGGCAATACCGATCTGTAGAGTGCGGATTTATCCAGCACGTGGGCCGATTTATCGCAGCCCACCGCCGATTATGAATTTTCCCGACCAAGATCGGCAATGTTTTGTCACCCTGAGCGCGAGCTTCGGGTCTCTCGCGATGGGCAGACAGATGCTTCGCTGCCCTCAGCATGACAGGACCGGTTTTGATTGTTAAAATTCATTATCGGCCAGTCTGGGCCCGATTATGCTCATTAACTAATAAATCTACCAACCTTTGTGGTTAAGCATTGGTAGGTTTAAAAGTTAATCTGCATTATCACGCCCTGGGTGTCCGATTAATTTGTCAACCTCCATTATCGCAGCCCACCGCCGATTATGACTTTTCACAAAAGAACCGGGATATCCGTAGGGCGCGATTCATCGCCGCCACCGCTGATTTATCGGCCCTTCGTGGGGTTTCCAATGCCCTGTCCAATTTGTGAAAACTCATTATCGGCAAGTGATTGTTCAACTATTTTGTCAACATCCATAATCTTCATTAAGGAGCATCTTTCATGCAACTATCCAACCTGATCAGCAACCTGCCACCATATCACTTTGCCGATGCCAAAAAGAAGATCGCGGAGCGTAAAGCCGCAGGAGTCGATGTAATCAGCCTCTCCATGGGCGATCCTGACTTACCTGCCCCCCAGGCCGTCGTTGAGCGTCTCTGTTCCGCTCTACAAGACTCAGAAAACCATCGTTATCCAGAGTACCGCGGCATGCGAGCGCTCCATGAAGCCTTTGCAGCCTGGTTTGAGCATCGCTTTGGCGTTCGGCTTACACCCGAACGTGATCTATTGCCACTACTTGGCTCGAAAGAAGGGCTTGTTTATGTCGGTGAGGCAGTTCTCAATCCTGGCGATGTATCTTTGATCCCCGACCCGTACTACCCGGTGTATATTACAGCAAGCACAACGGTTGGGGCGCAACCATATATGCTCCCCCTGCTGGAACAGAACGGCTACCTCCCTGACCTGGAAAGTATTCCAGCGGATGTACTGGCAAAGTCGCGCCTCCTCTGGCTGAGCTATCCCAATAATCCTACTTCTGCATGCGCTGAGCCTGGTTTCTTTGAGCATGCCGTGGAATTTGCCCATCGTCACAACCTGGTCATCTTGCATGACATGGCCTATGCTGAAGTGTATTTTGAGGATTTCCGACCACCGAGCATTCTGCAAGTTCCGGGAGCAAGCGAAGTTGCCGTTGAACTGCACTCCTTGAGTAAGACGTATAATATGGCAGGGTTCCGTGTAGGGATGCTTGTCGGCAATCCGGAACTGGTGGATGCGGTAGGTCGGCTGAAGAGCAATATTGACAGTGGCATGTTTCGTCCTATCCAATACGCTGCCATTGAGGCTCTGCATGTGCCTGCTTCCTGGGTTGAGGAGCGGAACGCTATTTACCGACGCCGCCGTGACCTGCTTGTAGACGGCTGTATCGCTCTTGGCATGCACGCACAAAGCCCCAAAGCCGGTCTCTATATCTGGGCCTCAATTCCCGGAGCATTCACCTCACGGGATTTTACGAGCTGGCTCTTTGATAAAACGGGTGTCTTTATCACGCCCGGCACAAACTTCGGGGCGATGGGTGAAGGTTATGTACGCATTTCACTGACAGTGCCAGAAGCAAGGCTTGAGCTGGCTCTTAAGAGAATGAAAGATGCTTTAGCTGAATAAAAAGCCAAATTCCATCGGGGAAAGAAAAAATGATTACTGAATACGACACTGATGCGAGGAATCGTGCCCCGACAAATGCCTGGAATCTCTATGTTGGGCGGGAGGTCTGTTCTGATGTGCAGGCCGGACTCGATCATGAGTGGTTGGTGACAAATGGGCTGGGTGGGTATGCAGCAGGCTCTATTGTTGGGGCAACGACTCGCAGCTATCATGGATTGTTGGTAGCAGCGCTCCGTCCCCCTGTTGAACGCTTTGTACTGGTCACGAAAATCGATGAAGAGGTAGTCCTTTCTGACCGCCTGAGCCGAAGGCTAGCCGCGACCGAGCGGCGTTGGCGGTCTGAATATCAATCTCGCCTTCCTGGAGGGAGTCTTCTCAAGTTGGGTGTCAATGAGTACCATGATGGCACTATCGACCCTCAAGGATATACCTATCTCGATAGCTTTTCACTTGAAGCTGATATCCCTTGCTTTAGCTATCAGCTGGCAGACAATCTTACACTGGAAAAGCGTATCTGGATGGAATATGGGCAGAATACAACCTATGTGCAGTACACATTGCATGGAACACTCCCCGGTGAAGCAAGCGAGACCTCAATAACAGTCAACTTATTCCCTTTCTGTCTCTCCCGTGACCACCATAGCTCGACTTTGGGTTCTGCTGATTGGCATTTTCTGGTGGAGGATCAGGGGAATCGTTGCCGCGTACGCGCCTTCGATACTGCTCCGCCCTACCATTTGATTGCGGGGCCAGGTGCACACTTCACTTCAACAGGTGTGTGGTACTGGCAAGTGCTGCATCGTCGGGAACGCGAACGTGGTTTGCCGGACCTGGAGGATGTGTATCAGCCGGGGATCTTTCGCTTGCAGATGACGCCCGGAGAGCATATGACGCTTGTACTCACTGCTGAAGGCGAGATACCTACCGAACTGGGGACGGCACAGCATGAAGACTACGTGGCACAGGCACTTGTGCGTCATCATCGCCGTAACAGACAACTTCTGGCGATAGCTGACCGCTCTACAGAGCACCTGGCAGAGAGCGACCCGGTACAGGCTCGCCTGGTTATCGCCGCCGATCAATTCATCGTCGCCCGGCCAGCGCCAACGACGGATACGACGGTGGAAAACAAACCGCTCCAGCTCTCGCCCAACCGGAAAACGATCATCGCAGGCTATCCCTGGTTCACCGACTGGGGACGCGATAGTATGATCTCCCTGCCAGGCTTGCTGTTGAGTACAGGCAGATATAGCGAAGCACGCGGTCTCCTCAGAGCGTTTGCTTCCTTCACCCACCAGGGCCTGATTCCGAATCGTTTTCCTGATAGCGGGGAAGCTCCTGAGTACAACACAGTAGACGCCACATTGTGGATGTTCCACGCTATTGATCGCTACCTGGAGGCTACAGGAGATTGGGCACTGCTCAAAGAACTCTTTCCAACCCTCAGTGACATCATCGATTGGCATGTACGCGGAACGGTTTATGGCATTGGTGTGGACCCAACCGATGGATTACTGCGTGAAGGAGTGCCAGGGGTACAGTTAACATGGATGGACGTCAAGGTTGGTGATTGGGTGGTCACACCACGCCATGGGAAACCTGTGGAAATAAATGCTCTCTGGTATTGTGCCCTGACCTGTATGGAGGCATGGGCGGTACATCTCTCTATAGATGCCACACAATATAGTCAGCTCCGCTCCCAGGTATCCCAAAACTTCGCCTCGCGCTTCTGGTACGAGGAAGGTGGCTACCTTTATGATGTTGTCGATGTGGATGGGGTAGCAGGGAAAAACGATGCCTCACTGCGCCCCAACCAGTTGTTCGCCGCTTCTCTTACACGAAACCTGCTCTCCGATGCACAGACGCGCAGCATGTTGCAGAAGGTAACAGATGAGCTGCTCACACCCCTGGGTCTGCGGACACTCAGTCCCAAAGACCCGGCCTACCGCGATCATTTCAATGGTGATCGAGTCCAACGCGATGGTGCCTACCACCAGGGAACGGCCTGGCCCTGGTTGATCGGTGCGTATATCGATGTCCATTTGCGTGTGCACAACGACCGATCAGCCGTAGGCCCGCTGCTACAACCACTCGTACAACACCTGTGGGATACATGCCTGGGAACGATCAGCGAGGTCGCGGAGCCAGAACCTCCCTTCACTCCTGGTGGCTGCTTTGCACAGGCCTGGAGTGTTGCTGAACTGTTGCGCTGCTGGTTGAAATTGAGGGAATGACATGAAATCACAGTCCTCTAACCAGAGCGAACGCGTAGAGTGCCGATTATACATATTGACAAACTCCCACGGCCAGACCGTAGGGGCCGATTTATCGCAGCCCACCGCCGATTTATCGGCCAGTGGCTCTCCGATTCTTTTATCAATATCACGCGGTCGCCCTGGAAGCTTTTACAACACCCGCACCACAATCGCACTCACATTCCCCTCGCCGCCTGCGATATTCGCCTCATTTAAGAGGGTACGAGCGAGCTTCTGCGGATCACCTCCCTGTTCCAGGAGTTCCGCAAGGCGTTCGTCATGTAGCATATGCCAGAGGCCATCTGTACAGAGTAGAATGAGGTCGTCGATTTCTACCTGGTGGTGAAAGAGATCGACCTTGACGTAACTATTTTGCCCAAGGTAGCGATAGTGCTGGTTGCGTTTTGAACTGGTATAAACATCTTCTGGCTTAAAAAGGTTCGCATCAACCAGGTTTGCTGCCAGCGTATGATCGGTGGTGATGCGATGAAGCCCATTACCTGGACGATAGTGGTAGGCCCGACTATCTCCGACGCTTGCAACATAGAGATGGCGTTTGTGCATCAGTGCTACGGTCAAAGTACTGGCCATAGTCGTGTTATAGTCAGCGTTACAGTGATAAATCACCTGGTTTGCTTGTTGCACTGCCTGCACTAACCATTGCTCTACGATTGTATCTGGTGGAAAGGTCGGCAGTTGGCGCGAGGCAGCCGACTGGTTACTTCCAGGAGTCGACGCAGAGGAGTTGCGCTGAGCGCTTGATGAAGCTGAAGGCAAGGGCGTTATCAACAAGGGCAGCAGGCGATCAACTATGGTTTCTACCGCCATGCGACTTCCCTCGTGTCCACCAGCAGATTTCTCCTGCGGCCCACGCAGCCCATCGGCCACAGCAAACAGACCAAATGGACGGGGAGGCGGCGCAAGGTTGGCACACAGTCCCTGGACGATCAGTAACATATCCTCATTCTCCTGGGCAACGTAGCGACGCCCAGGGTCGCTGGCATAGCCAACCTGGCAGACTTCGGTCACCAGGGGCGAGGTATCGTCAAGGCTGTGACCACAACGGCGACAGAAACGCGAAGTGCTACGGTTCTCCTGTCCGCAGGCCCCACAAGGGTTCTGAGGAATGATAGTACGGACCATGATATTCGCGTTGCCTGTACCCACCAGTGTTTCGGCCACATCTATAGCTGGCGATGGAGGTGAGGTCAGAGCAGTATTGAGGGCATCGACAAATTCTCGCGCCGACTGGTAACGCTTTGCTGGTTCAACTTCCATGGCACGCATGATGACAGCATCCACTGCAGGTGGGAGTGTGACATTCAGTGTACTTGGCGGTGGAAGTTCAGCGGCATGGCTCCGCACAACCGCCTGGAAGGGGAGCAGGCCAGTAAGCATCTGATAGGCCACGACTCCCATTGCATAGATGTCACTTGCAGGCTCAGCCTTCCCTTGCTCCTGTTCTGGCGCAACATAGTGCTCAGTACCCAACACCCAGCCTCTCTGGGTGAGAGCATGTTCTTTCTGCATGGCGCGAGCAATACCAAAGTCAACCAGTACCAGGCGACCATCATCCTGGTGAATGAGCAGATTGGAGGGTTTGATATCGCGGTGCACAATCTGTTGCGGATGTGCATGGACAGCGTCAATTGCTTCAGCGAGATCATTCAGGTAACGTTGAGCCAGGGGCAAGGGCAAGGGATGTTCTGCTGAGAGCAGAGATTTGAGTGTACCGCCGCTGATGATGGGCATTGCAAGGTAGAGCAGGGTGCCATCCTGGCCAAAATTCAGAATGGGAACAATATTTTTGTGCTTGAGCTGATGGGCATAGCGAGCCTCGCGACGAAAGCGCTCTGCTGCAGTCTTCTGATCGATAGTACTGCTTGTTGTTGAGATGACTTTAAGGGCCACTTCTTGCCCCTCGAAGGTGTCATTGGCGCGATACACTGCTCCCATCCCACCAAGGCCGATCAGTGTCTCAATGCTATAGCGGCCTGCTATGAGTGCCTCGGGGAGCAGACACTGGCAGAACGGATTGGTACATTGAAATGTGCCAGGTGGGTAATGGGCCTGACACCGAGGGTTGGGACAACGCGGCATTGGATTTCCTCAACACATTCAAAACACGACAGAGGTGCCGTAGTGACGCTAAAGCAATAAAGGCAATGAATGCCTTCTCCCGCTCTATAGTGTAGAGGGATAGCGGTTAGCTGTCAATATGAAATTTCTGACATCCCCTCACAAATTATCCTGGCGGGCCTGCCGCCCTCCTTGAGGGAAAAAAGAGAGAGCGGGGACTCCCTCTTTGGCGTCAACTGAACGTTTTTTTGCTTCCTGCGGAGGGTGCAGGGAGGCTGCGAGCCTCCCTGCCGGGGCTTCGGGGAATCCTGTCCGGGGGCGCGCATCCGGGGGATGATAAAGCGCAGGTAATTGGGGACCCGAAAAGCTCTTTTTCCTCTTTTTGCGCGCCGCCTAAGGCGGCACGCAGGAGAGGAGAAAGTTGGGGCACAGCCCCAAGCCCCAGGTGAAGGGCGGCAGCCCTTCACAATCCCGCTTACGTTGACGCCGGAGGGGGACTCCCTGCACCCTTACACGGGTAGGTTTTGTGGAAGGATCATCGTCAGTCCGTAGAAGCCATAGAATTTGTCAAGAGCCCGGCGAAGGTGTGCGCGGTGCCGGGCCCGGCACCGCGCACACCTTCGCCGGGTCAGAGGTCTCGTTGGAGCGCAGCAAATGAGAGGCGACGATGAGCATCTTGCGCA
>WNGG01020777.1_pt1 | contig 14887 bp, 14 predicted proteins | sample 5400661 | NCBI WGS metagenome assembly WNGG01 (sample SAMN13153372, study PRJNA577476) | soil metagenome | isolation source: 100 cm soil or saprolite under Garry oak tree replicate 1 | place: USA:California | collected 2016-06-15
CTTCAATGGGCGCAATGTAGCCGTACGCTCCAAGACTTCCATAGGCGTCAGCTAAGCCCGCGTAGGCGAGCGCATAATTGCGATCTTCTCCAAGCGCCTTCTCACAATAGCGAATCGCCGTGAGCAGATCTCCGCCCGTGCGACGTTGAGTATACGACCGTCCCTGCATGTAATACTGGAAAGCTTTGAGGTTCTCCGTGGGACGCTTGGCAAGCTGCCGCTTCTCGGCGCCGCTCAGCTTCAAGCGCAGCTTCTCGGAAATCTCTTTCGCGATCTCTTCCTGCACCGCGAAGATGTCCTTCAACTCACGATCGTAACTCTGCGACCATAGTTGACTGCCGTCCGTCGCCCTAACGAGTTGGACTGCGATGCGGACCCGGTCAGCGACTTTGCGAACACTGCCTTCGAGCAGGTTTGCCACGCCGAGCACCTGGCCGATGGCGCGAGAATCTTGCGCCTTACCCTTGAACTGAAACGATGAGTTGCGGGCCAATCACCCGCAACTGACGAATCTGGCCGAGGTCATTGATGAGTTCCTCGGTCAGGCCGTCGGAAAAATAATCCTGACTTGCATCACCGCTCTCGTTCACCAGCGGCAGCACCGCGATCGATTTTTCCGACAACTCAGCGCTTTGTTTTGAACTTGTGTAACGCCCGAGGAAAAACAAACTCACCGAGATTGCCCCGGCTATGATGACAACATAAATCCAAGCCCGACTACGCATCGATTTTTTCGGCAATTCGTCCGCAAGCTCCGTTCGCTTCAATCCTTCTGGCGTCAGCTCAAAGGCCCACGCGATGATGAGCGCGATCGGAAAACCAATCACAACCAGCATTATCACTAGCCGGATTGCCCAGTTCGGAATCTCGAGGAACGGGAAGACCTGCGTGGCGATCTGCATTAGCAGCCATGCGACGACTGCGTAGGCAATCGCAACTTTGTAAACATTGCGTCGCTTTAATTCGCCGAAGAAATTCTTCGGATTCACTGCTCGTTCTTCTGCCACACAGCACCGCATCGTTCAAGCCGATCCGCCCTGATCCGCGACAGAAATCAGTAGTCGGCGCTAAAGCGCGCGGCCTAGATCGGAAAAACAGCGCGGTCAGCGACCGCGGCTAGCAGAAGAGCGCTTGCAAAGCGTGTTCACGGCGGAACAGTTGGCAGCGATGCCGGGTGACGTTGAAAAGCTGAATTCAAGAATCGATACTTGCGAGTCGTTGATGAACTCGTTGCCACCGCTAAGTGGTCAGAGTTGAATGACCGGTTTTACCAGACACTTGTCTTTGGCACCGGCGGACTTCGCGGACGCACGATCGGCAAAATCGTCACGACTGCGGAACGCGGTAACTCACCCGAAAACGAACGGCCGCAATTTCCGTGCGTTGGGACGAACGCGATGAATTCTTTCAACATCAGTCGCTCGACTCAGGGACTCGTCGCCTATCTGCAGGATTTTGTCGGCTCGACAGAGTCTCGCCCCACCAGACCAAAAATTGTCATCGCACATGATCCACGGTTTTTCTCAAATGAATTCACTGAGCTCGCTGCGAAAGTTGCCTCAGAAAATGGTTGCGACGCGTGCGTGTTCGATGGGCCGCGTTCAGTGCCGGAACTTTCGTTCGCTGTTCGCTGCCAAAAGATCGGCAAGGGAAAATCACGATGATCGGAAAAGAAATCGACGACGCGTACATGCATCGACTCGAAACGTTGATTTTGGATCCGCAGATGATCCGCGAGGCGAAATCGCTACGGATAATTTACACGCCGCTGCACGGGACCGGCAGCGTAATCATCAAACCGATGCTGAAGCGGCTCGGTTTCAATTTCGCAGTCGTCCCGGAACAAGATCGCTTCGATGGCCGATTTCCGACGGTGAAATCGCCAAATCCGGAAAATAGCGAGGCGTTAACGATGGCGATCAATCTTGCACAAGAAGAAAATGCCGATCTTGTTGTGGCGACTGATCCAGATTGCGACCGGATGGGCGCGGCGGTACGCGAACAGCGCGCAGCCGACACGGCTGCCACCACAGGCGGCAGAATGAAATTGCTGACCGGCAATCAAATCGGTTCGATCATTGCTTATTACCGGACGAAGACGTTGTTCGATAAGGGCGTGCTTAATAAAGAAAACGCGTCACGGGCGGTGATCATCAAAACGTTTGTGACGACCGATCTGCAGAAGGCGATTGCGGAACATTACGGTTTGCGCTGCGTCGAAACATTGACCGGCTTCAAATACATCGGCGCGAAACTGGGCAAGTACGAGCGCGCGATCCCCGGAGAGATGCGACAGAATTATGTCGATCTTACGGAAGAAGAAACGCGGCGACTTCGTCTCGATCATTCTTCTTTTTATGTTTTCGGTGGCGAAGAAAGTTATGGCTATAGCGGCGCCGATTTCGTTCGCGACAAGGACGGCAACGGCGCGGTGATCATGTTTTGCGAAGTGGCCGCTTATGCGAAGTGGCGCGGCCAAACAGTCGGTCAATTGCTCGACGAAATTTTCTCAATGTTCGGTTACTTCGTCGAGAAAAACGGTTCGCTCGTTTTCGAGGGCGCGGAAGGCGCCGACAAAATTGCGCGCCTGGTCAAGTCATACGCAAGCGACCCGTTTGCAGAAATGTTCGGTTCAAAAGTGACGAGCGTCAGAAATTTCGGAAACGAAACGATCAAAGACGTGGAAGGGGACGCGATTCCCAGAGAGAAGATGTTGATCTTTGAACTGGAAGACGGGACGCGGATTGCGGTGCGTCCATCGGGAACAGAGCCCAAGATCAAGTACTACCTTTTCGCGCAGCGCCGGCCGCAGAAAGGAAAATTCGATTCCGCCGAACTCGACCGAATCAAAGCGGAAGTAGGAAAGGAACTCGATCTTCTCTGGGATTGGCTGCAAGAGGATGCGCAGTCGCGTCTAAGCAAATAACGGGGTGAACTGGTTACTCAAAGCGCTGCGGTTTTGGCCCTGGCTGGCGGCGATTTCCAGCGGACTTCTTTGCACAGGTTGTTTTCCGCCGTTCGATCAAACCTGGCTTTGCTGGATCGCTCTTACGCCGCTCATCGCGGCAATTTGGTTTTCAGGGAAAGATTCGCGTCATCTCTGGCTTCGTAATCTGCTGCTCGGGTACGTCGCTGGGCTGGCTTTTTTTTGGACCGTTCTCTCCTGGCTTACAACTGTCACTGTGCTCGGTTGGTTTGTTCTCCAATTTTACATGGCGATTTATTTCGCGCTCTGGGCATGGTTTTGCGGTTTGGTCCGACCACGAGAAATAAAAGAGGAACCGGGCTCAACCAAATGGGACCAGATGTTAGCCCAGGCCGGCCGGGACAGGCCGCCACCCCGATCACCATGGACGAGATCGACAAATAATCTTGTGTTGGCGTTTCTTCTCGCTGCTGCGTGGGCAACCCAGGAATGGTTGCGCGGCTGGGTTTTCTCCGGTTGGGGCTGGAACGGTCTTGGCGTCGCGTTGCACGCTACCTGGCCTCTTATTCAAATCGCGGAGTTTACCGGCGTTGCCGGGTTATCGTTTATGGTCGCGTTTGCCAATGTCATTGCGGTTACAACCGCGCGGCGGTTAGTCCTTGAGGCGCGCACCCACGCGATGCGGCCGCATTTTGATCTTACGCTCACGATGGCTGCCGTTGTGGGCGTTTTGACTTTCGGCCTACGCGCCGCCCAGATTTCGCCTCCAACAAAACCGCTCCGGGTCGCTGCCGTGCAAGCGAATGTTCCCCAAAACCAAAAGTTCGATCCACAGTTTACGAAGAAAATTTTCGATCAATTCCGGCGGTTGAGCGAAATCGCGCTGCGATCGAACCCGCCACCCGATCTGTTGGTTTGGCCCGAAAGCTCCATGCCAGGCCCTGTGCTCGAAGACCGGGAGAGTTATCAGTTTGTCACGGATTTAGCCGCATCGACAGACAGCGATCTCCTGCTAGGCACAATCGATGAAGAAGGGGGGCGTGCTTACAACGCTGCGCTGCTTGTTTCCGATGGCGGCGAACGGGTGCAGCTATATCGAAAGCTGCACTTGGTGCCGTTTGGCGAATACGTTCCGGGGCGGTATCGGGTGCCGCTGCTCGCGCGAATCGTCGGCGACCAGGTACCGGGGGATTTCGATGCCGGCAAGGATTACACAATATTTGGCCTAACGAATAATGACGTGCAGGTTGCGCCCTTGATCTGTTTCGAAGACACCATTGGCGAGCTGGCCAGGCTCTTCGTGCTGCCGACCGACACGAGTCCCGGTGCCCATTTGTTGGTCGATATTACAAATGACGGATGGTTTTTGCGGTCGGCTGGTTCGCGTCAGCACTTGGCAAATGCGATTTTTCGCTGTGTGGAAACACGCCGTCCAATGGTTCGGGCAGCCAACACCGGAGTCACCTGTTTTGTGAACGAACTCGGCCGCATCACGCAAAGACTACAAGATGAAAATGGCAGCACATTTACCGAGGGTGTGCTCACAGGCGAAATCAAAGTTCCGACCGAGCATGAGCTGACCTTTTACACCCGGCATGGCGAGCTGTTCGCAAAGGTGTGTGCGGTGATCACGCTGATCGGCGTAATCGCAGCGATCTCGCTGCGCGGATTGCGCCGCCTTGGTCGATCGCGCGTTCCATCGCGCGATGTTAATTCTGACGCCCGAGGCGCATCATCCTAGCACTGGGCACGGAGCACTCGATCCACCTCGCGAGAATTCAATGCATGTGGTACAAACCACAGGCATGTCTGTTCAACTGCCACTCGATCATTTAGGCACACTTTGGCCGGAAAAATTTCGCGCTGCGCGAGTCGGCGCGCTGCTTCATCCGGCATCGGCCTCAGCAAGGCTCGAACACGCATCGCATGTTCTCGAGCAGCACAACGGAGATCTTTTTCGCCTCGGTGCGTTATTCGGTCCACAACATGGTTTCCGTGGTGAGACCCAGGACAACATGGTCGAATGGAAAAGCTACCAGCATCCGCGGCTCGGCATTCCGGTTTACAGTCTTTACGGAGACCACCGCGAGCCGACTGCGGAGATGCTGAAGGGGCTTGGTGTTTTAATTGTCGATCTGCAGGATATCGGCGCGCGCTACTACACGTTTATCTGGACGATGTATCTCTGCATGCGTGCCTGCGAAAAAGCGGGCGTGGCAGTTGTTGTTTTCGACCGGCCAAATCCGATTAATGGCATGACAACAGAAGGCCCCATCCTCGACCGAACTTACAAATCATTTGTGGGCATGCATCCGATTGCGGTCCGCCATGGGCGCACAATCGGCGAACTGGCACAGCAGTTTCGCGATGAAGCCTTCCCCAAATGCCAGTTGTCAATCTTACCAATGAAAAATTGGCAGCGCGCGATGTGGTTCGATCAAACCGGACTTCCCTGGCTAATGCCATCGCCAAACATGCCGACGCTCGATACGGCAACCGTCTATCCTGGAATGTGCTTGCTCGAAGGCACAAACATCTCTGAAGGTCGCGGCACGACCCGGCCGTTCGAAATCTTTGGCGCGCCATTCATCGAAACGGAATTGTTTTGTCGCGAGCTCAACCTTTTGAAACTACCTGGCGTTTTCTTCCGCGAGAATTATTTCCAGCCAACTTTTCACAAGTTCGCTGGAGAAGTCTGCGGCGGCGCGCAGATTCACGTAATCGATCGCAACGCATTCTGCCCGTTTCAAACAGGCATGGAAATCATCCGCTGTATCCGAAAACTGTGTCCAGACAAGTTCGCCTGGAAGCAACCGCCTTACGAATATGAAACGGAGAAACTGCCGATCGAAATCTTGCTGGGCGGACCACTCGAATCATTCTTTGACGATCGATAGCGTCTGGAAATAACCCAGCCTTTTCTTAGATTTCGATGAATGAAAGCGATTGCTCAGCGCGGTTTTAATTATCGTGGCGGCGACCGGAATCTCCATCCGACCTTCGCGACACTCCTTATGGTTGCATGCGCATTATCGATCCTGCCGCAAGCTCGGGCGGACATTCCGTGGCCTGAAGTCGTGCAACGGCTTGCGTATGAAAACGAAAAACTCGCGCGACGTCCTCAGGGTCACAACGGCGAATACTTTATCGTCTGCACACTTTATTACACGCCGATGGAATCGGGTTTCACTTTTGAACGGGGCTTTGACGCAACGCCGGTAACCAAACCAGGATTACATGGACGCAAGTATCCGCGCGATTTCCTACGCTCCGTGAAGAAGGAAGGTTTCGGCCGAATAGTTACGCCCGTGAACGGACATCATTACATTCGCTATAACGGGGGCGATTCGTTGGCGTTCGCTTCGCACCCTACAGGCGGCGGAGGCGTTCTGGTGGCGCGCTATTCCGCCGCAATAAAGTTAGCCCAAGGTGGCTTGCGTCACGGAGCAATCATCGAGACGGCGTCTTCGACCGTGCAAAAGGTTTTTGGAAGCACCCGGTGGAAGATCATGGATACCGGCGGCGGTCTGCGCCGCTGGCAAATGGACTGTTACTACGGCGAAGATGAGCCGCTCGGCCCAGGTAAATTCATGGGCCGACCGCGTGCGACGACTTTTGAGTACGCTTACGCCAACGCGCGAATCGGGAAGTGACGTGACGCAACTTTTCAAGTTGTGACTCTGCGCAAGCTAAGAATTTGCGCCACATTCAAGAGTGAGCGTGTTCACGATTCGCCTGACATTTCACGAGGATCTTGTTTTTTTTCGTGGATCGCGACCCGGTGGTGAAATCGTCGAACGCACCCTGGACGAGAAAACGTCTGTGAAAGATGTAATCGAGTCGTGCGGCGTTCCGCATCCGGAAGTCGGCCTGATCCTTATTGACGGGCACCCTGTCAATTTCGCTCACGTAGTCGAAGCGGACGCGATGGTTGATGTGTACCCGGTGCGATCTCTTCCAACGCAATTCGAGAAACATCAACTGCAAATCCATTGTATTGCGCGTTTTGTCGTGGATGGCCACCTTGGGAAACTCGCGCGCAACCTGCGCCTGCTCGGCTTCGATGTCGCTTATGATCCCCAAGCGCAAGATCGGCAATTGCTTGGCGTAATGGAAAGTGAAAACCGGGCACTCTTGACGCGCGACCGGCGATTGCTCATGCATGCGATTGTGAAAGCGGGCTTCCGTTGCAACGCGCCACTGCAAGAAGTCGCCAAAGCCGACGTGATTGAAAAGATCGAGCCGCTCACGAAGATTTATTACGAGCGGTTCCGGCGTTGCACTGGCTGCGGCCAAATCTACTGGGCCGGATCGCATTTCTCGAAACTTCAGAAACGGCTCGACGAAATCCGTGCACGATTTGCGACGCGCGAAAGCTAACTTATTTGCAACGTATTCAGCTTTGCAGCCTCGCACATTGAGCCCGGGCAGCGGTCGATTTCTCTGGGCAAGCTGGGATTCAATCATATTATCGCCAATTTCAAGAATGCGATCCACATCCGGCCAGGTTCTTGTGGCGGCGACTCTTTTCGCCATCGGATTTTCGGCTCCGCTGCTGGCGTACGCACCGCTCGGGCATGAAATTGTCGGTGCGATCGCGGACGAACGACTGGCGAATACGCCGACGGCGACAAAGATCAGGACGTTACTGGACGGGCTTTCCCTTGAGAAAGCAGCCGTAATCGCAGATGAAATCAAAGGCTGGGACAAAAAAGGCGTCGATGATCCGAAGTCCTTCCATTTTTCTGCGCATCGCAAAATTGACAAACAGCTTCGCGAGTTTTGGCGGGCGAATCAGCCGACGCACGATGTCAATTCAGCGATGCCTTCGCATCATTGGTTTCACTATGCCGATGTGCCGGTAGTGCGTATGGAGAAATACGCAGACGGCAAAGCTGGTCGCAGCAAATGGGACATCGTCCATATGATTCCATACTGTCTCGAAGTGCTGCGAGGCCGGGTTCCGGAACAGAACGAACGAAAAATCACGAAGCCAGTTGCGCTCATTTTGCTGGCCCATTACGTCGCCGATATTCATCAGCCGCTGCACGTTGGCGCGGAGTACTTCGATGCGCAGGGTCGAATTGCCGATCCGGACAAGGACAAATCAGCGTTGGCAGATGAAGGCGGAAATACCTTTACGCTGGAGTTAAGCGACGAGCCGCCGCGCGGTCGCGGCATTCGTAAGAAAAAACTTCACGGTTTTTGGGACTATGACACTGTGAATGCCCTCTTCGCCGAGGCGCCGGGCACGCTAGACGAAATTTTGCCGATTGCTCGCGAGGCACATGAACGGTTGCAATTCATCAATGTACACCCGCAACAGGAAGAAGATCGCGTCGTGGCTGCAGGCGAAGCGGACGAAAAACCTCAGCCAGATCGCATGGATTACCGCGCGTGGGCAACACAGGTCGTCCGCGAAGAATTACACAAAGCCGGTTGGCGTCTCGCCGATCTATTGGAGAAGGTTCTTAGATGACCAGCGCCGGCGTGGTATTGAATTAACACGTCTGGATTGGAAAACAAAATCGCGCCGGAATTTCTTCTGGCGCGATACTTTGTTATTTCGACCGAAGCGAAGCCGAGTGGAGAAATCTCTCACTGTTTGCGCTCTGCCGAATGTGTGAATGCAGTGCACACAAATACAGCAAGAGATGGCTTCCCGCGACGGCAGGACTCGACGTGACAGCCGATCGACATCTATATGACGATCAGGTCTCGGTTTTCTTCGCTGCCGCGGATTTTTTGCACTCTGTTTTGAGCTGAGCGAACTGCTCGGCGGAAAGAATTTCCTTTGCTTGCTTGAGGAATGTTCTCCGGCTTTCTTTCGTGCAGCCTGCCTTCATGCACTCGGCCTGCCACGCTTCGATCTTGCTCTTTTGGTCGGGTGTGAGGTTCAATGTTGCCAGGTCAACGCATGCCGTTTTCTCAGTGTTCGACACGCCTTTGGCACAACACGCTTTGTCGCCTGCGAACGCGCTGGATGCGACGAACATCGCAGCCGCAACTAATCCTGAAACAATAATTTTGATCATGGTGAATGCTCAGACACATTTGCAGCTTAAAGCGTTCAATTGTTCATCGGCTGGAAATATGGCTGGCGTGAATTACTTCACGCGTTAGAACAAGATCGACAATGTCCACGCCGCCGGAAGCTGTTCGTCCAATCGAACTCTCTGAAATACAGGAAGCATGCAAGCGAATCGCGGGAACAATTGTTCGCACGCCGCTGATCCGTCTCGAATTAGGACCGGATCAGCCGGACATCCGCCTGAAGCTGGAGAACCTGCAACCAATTAATGCTTACAAATTGCGCGGCGCGGCGAATGCCGTGGCGCTGCTCTCCGAGTCCGAGCGGAGGCGCGGAGTGTGGACAATCAGTGCGGGAAATGCAGGGCAAGGCGTCGCCTACGCGGCGCGACAAGCGGGCGTGCCGTGCGCCGTCGTAGTGATTGAGACCGCACCGAAATCGAAGCTGGAACGGATGGAAGCGCTCGGCGCAAAACTCATTCCGGTGCCGTACGACGTCGCCTGGAAAGCGCTGGAGGAACGTTCGTTCCCTTGCGCCGAAGGAACCTTCATTCATCCGTTCGACGATGACAATTTCATCGCCGGCCACGGGACCATGGGATTGGAAATTCTCGAAGATGCGCCGGACGCGGCTGCCGTCATTGCCAGCATTGGCGGTGGCGGACTTATCACTGGTGTCGCGAGTGCGATCAAGGCGCTCAAGCCCGATATAAAAATTTTCGGCGTTGAGCCGGAGACAGCGGCACCCGCCGCGCTCTCCTTCAAGATGGGTTCGCCGCAAGTGTTCAAAAATTGGAAGGCCTCGTTTGTCGATGGCGCCGGCGGTCAAAGCATGTTTCCCCGCATGTGGGAACGGATGAAACCGGTCGTGGACGGTTACATCGTCGTCAGTCTGGAGGAGACGAAGAAAGCGATGCGGCTCATGGCAGAAAAGACGCGAGTGATCTCTGAGGGCGCAGGCGCGCTGCCGTTAGCAGCAGCTTTGAGTGGTAAAACCGGCAAAGGTCCGATCGTCGCAATCGTTTCAGGTGGCAACATCGATCTCAACAAGTTCTGCGAGCTGATCGCGTCGTAAACAAATTCTTGGGCACGTCTGTTCTCCGGCCGACGCCTTCTTGGAAAATGGCGGCGTCAGCGTGCGGATATTGACTTTCGCTTCGGAATTTGGGAAAATCTTCTCCGCAGTAAAATGAAGGAGGAAAAACAAATGAAAATTGGCGATACAGCACCGGATTTCGAGGCGGAAACCACTGATGGGCGGATGCGCTTTCATGATTGGATCGGCGACTCCTGGGCCGTCCTGTTCTCGCACCCGAAGGATTTCACTCCTGTCTGCACGACCGAACTCGGCTATATGGCAAGGATTAAGCCGGAGTTCGACCGCAGAAATGTGAAAGTCATCGGATTGTCGGTCGATTCGACCGGTGATCATAAAGGATGGGCGAAGGACATCGAGGAGACGCAAGGCTACGCGCCGAATTACCCAATTATCGGCGACGCTGATTTCAACGTTTCGAAGCTGTACGGGATGCTCCCGGCCGACACCGCAGGCGACGCCAAAACGCGCAAGCCGGGCGATAACGCAACTGTGCGCAATGTTTACGTCATCGGGCCGGACAAAAAAATAAAGCTCATCCTTGTGTACCCAATGACTACGGGCCGGAACTTCGACGAGGTGCTTCGCGTGATCGATTCGCTGCAACTAACCGCGAGACACCAGGTGGTTACGCCAGTCAACTGGAAGCCGGGCGATGACGTGATCATCGCCGGTTCGGTGTCCGACGAGGAGGCGAAGCGGCGTTATCCGCAAGGCTGGAATGCGCCGAGGCCCTACATCCGGATCGTGCCGCAGCCGCAATAAGCTGCCGACGGAGCCGTGGTACCATGCCGCCGCTCCTCAAGCAGCGCTCCGCTTCGTTGGCACGGATCTGAGGTTCTTTGTTCACTCGGCAGAATATTCGATCGGATCCTGGTGAAAATAGTTTCGGAGTTCGGCGTACAGCTTCGGATGACGAGCGCGCAGCGCGCGAGGCCGCTCAAAGAAGGCCTCCGTTGATACGGCAAAGAACTCGGCGGGATTGGTCGCTCCGTAGGTGTCGAGTAGGGTCGGAATTCCGGTTTCGTCAGCAGCGCGCAACGACGCGAATTCGGCTCGCATCACTTCCTGCCACGACAATCGCTGATCACGCGTCGCCAGTGCAGGCGCACCATCCTCCGCATAATTCTCGTAGTCGAGTTGATGGGCAAACTCATGCAGGACGACGTTCTTGCCATCGGAAGGATCAGCCGCTCCAGACCTGACCGCGTCCCATGCCAGCACGATGGCGTCCAGCCAACGACCGGTCTCGCCCAGGCGCGCCATTTTTCCCTCTTGCCACACATGGCCGTGAACGTGCCGTCTATCCTCCGCCAAGTATGTCGAAGGATAGACCAGGATGGTGAGCAGACGCGGGAAGTAGTCGGTCTTGCGATGCAGAAGGAGAAGGCAAGCCTGCGCTGCAATAGTGACACGGACCTCATCTGTGATTTCCAAACCATCGCAACCTTCGAAACGCTTTTCGGCAAGAAACACCTGGGTGTGACCGAGTAATTCCGCCTGGTCGTTGGCAGAGAGCCGATGAAAGAACGAAACATTGCGCTCGATCGTTACGAGCCACTCTTTTGGAAAAGGCTGAGCCTGCAGCCGTCGCCGTCGCCGCTGCTTCAAAAATCCCAAGATCACAAAAGAATGTAACCGGCGAGCCCTGAGGGCGCCTGCGGAAAGTGTCCAGTTGTAGCGGCGCAATTTGATCTCGCATCCGGTCGCTGAATGTTCTATTACGATTTGCATGAACACGATCGCAATTTCCCGCCGTAGATTTGCGCAATTGTTAGGGGCCGGGGCCGCGGCAGCTGTAGCTCGACCTGCGCTTTCGTTTGCGACACCGAAAACCCCCGCGGTTGCCGCTGCATCAAAGGTCGTGCGCCTGAGCGCGAACGAGAATCCTTATGGGCCTTCGCCAAAAGCGTTGCAGGCCATAACAGATTCCTTTGGTCTGGCCTGCCGCTATCCGGATGAACACAACAACGTGTTAATTGAGAAGCTCGCGAAGCTGAACGATGTCAATCGCGACCAGATTTTGCTGGGCGACGGTTCCGGCGAGATTCTCAAACTCTGCGCCGAGACATTCACCGGGAAAGAGCGCGGGAACCTCGTCGCGGCTGACCCCACTTTTGAAGCAATTCTTAATAACGCCAGCGTCAATGGTGCTGAGGTCGTTAGGGTTCCACTCACACCCAGCTTCAGTCACGATCTTCCGAAAATGGCCGCGGCTGCAAAAGACGGACTGATTTACATCTGCAACCCGAATAATCCCACCGCCAGCATCACACCTAAGAATGAGTTGCGCGAGTTCATCGCGAAGACTCCGCGCGAGACGACAATTCTGGTGGACGAAGCCTATTTCCACTACGCCGACAGTCCCGATTATGAGAGCGTGATCCCGTTGCTGAAAGAGCATCCGAACCTTACCGTCGCGCGCACGTTTTCGAAGATTTATGGCATGGCGGGATTGCGGTGCGGTTATTGCGTAGCGCAAAAAGAAACGATTGACCGCATGCGTCCTCATCAAATGTGGGACAGCGTCAATTGCATGGCGCTGGCCGCAGCGGGCGCGAGTCTTGACGATCCAGAGCAAGTCCCAAATGGCCAGCGTCTGAACAGCGAAGCGAAAGCATTCGTGACGTCCGACCTCGACAAGATGGGCTACAAATCAATTCCGTCGCAAGCCAACTTCATCATGTTCGATTGCAAACGCCCCGTTGTTCCGCTCATTCAGGCGCTAAAACAACGCAACGTCCAAGTCGGCCGATTATTCCCCGCGCTGCCGAATTACATGCGTCTCACCATCGGCAAGAGAGCCGAAATGGAAATTTTTCTGTCAGCGTTTCGCCAAGTGACGGCGTAACGCAAATGCAGCACGTTCAATCAACAAGACCGGCGCCGTAGTTGGCGATCATCCTTGTGAAATTCGAGCACGCCGTTTTATGCATCGACATGCACGGTTTAGCCTTCGCGGACTTTGCCTTCGAGCACTGCCAGCGGCGGCGTTAAAAAAACCGCCGCGCAAAGAAACACGAAAACCGCTGCCGCGCCCGTCCATTCCCAAAAACCTAAATGCCAGAACACAGAATGCCGCAGCCCGTTGCGAACCGGCATGGCCCACGGCGGTTTCAGTCGTGTAAGGAGCAACAAGCATTCACTAAATAAAATTCCCGCAAGCGGCAACAGCGTCACGCAGGACCAAGTCCAAAACAATCGCGCCGCTAACACGCTTTGTCCGCAGCCTTTCCACGCACACCAGCAGCCACACAACATTCCCAGTGCGAGAAATGCTGCGGACGAGCGGGCAAGAAATTCGTGCAGCCGCCAAACTCCGAACACACCGTGAGTATGCTGTGGCACAACGAGACATGTACAAACCAGCGCGATAATTCCCGCAACGAAAGTCCCGTAACTCACGCGCGCAACTCGTGGCGAGGATAATTCCAAATGGCGTTGCAAATATCCGGCGAACGGGAGCATGAACAACGCCGCGAGCGCCATACCGCAAGCGGGTAGCCAATAATGGCCGGGGTTGTCGCGCGGCGAGAGCAGGTTGGAAATAACGCGATAACGCCAATCATAAGTTTCCGGAAACATCAGCGCGCTCGCACAAAGCGTTCCGAAAAACGAAAGGAAAATCAGCCCCAGCAAGACGGCAAGGACTGGTTTGCGATAAAGCATTGCTGCAAAGATTCGCACGCGATAAAACGCACCGCAATTACGGGCGAAAAATCGGCGCCTTGGACAGCGGACGCTACATTCACCGAAATCCTGGGGAAGATCGGTCGTTGTAAAGCGGCCACTGTTGCAACACACTAAAAGCACAAGATCGACATGGCTTATTTCTTCATTACCTCGCTGCTCAAGATCATCGGGATCCTGTTCGTCGTGATTCTCCCGATGGTTTCCTACAGCGTTTACGCGGAGCGGCGTGTCAGCGCGTTTATTCAGGATCGACGGGGGCCAAATCGCGTCGGACCGGCCGGTCTTTTCCAACCAATCGCCGACATGTTCAAATTGCTGCTGAAAGAAGATTTCACTCCGCGGAATGTAAACACATTCTATTACTGGCTTGCGCCATGTCTGGCAGTGATGCCGGCGATTATCACCATCGCGGTAGTTCCCTTTGGCAGCACACTCTTCGGCGTCCCAATGGTGATCGCAGACATCAATGTCGGAATCTTATATGTGTTCGCCATCGCTTCTCTGGGTGTTTACGGAATCGTCCTCGCGGGCTGGGCGTCTAATTCCAAATATCCGTTCCTGGGCGGCGTGCGTTCCAGTTCGCAAATGATTTCCTACGAGCTGTCGCTCGGGCTAGCTGTTATCCCCATTTTCCTGCTCGTCGGAAATTTGCGGCTGACCAGTGTCGTTCGCTATCAAATCGAGCATGGCTGGTTTATCGCACCTTTCATCGGCGATTGGAGGAATCCATGGAAATGGTTGCTCGCTATTCCAATGGTCATTTCGTTCGTCGTTTTCGCGATCGCGATTTTCGCGGAGACGAATCGGTTGCCGTTCGATCTTCCCGAAGCCGAGCAGGAGCTCGCTGGCGGCTACAACACGGAATACAGTTCGATGAAGTTCGCGCTCTTTTTCCTCGGTGAATACGCGGCCATGATCACCGGGTCAGCTATCATGGTGACTTTGTTTTTCGGCGGCTGGCATCTTCCACTTCCCTCATGGCATGGCGGGTTTCACTGGGCGCTTGTCGATGGAAGCGCGCCCGGCTGGCGCGGCGTAATCGGCGGCTTGTTCAACATTGCAACCTTTTTCGCCAAAGTTGTTGTGGTCATTTTCATGTTCATGTGGGTGCGCTGGACGCTGCCCAGGTTCCGCTACGACCA
>WNGG01008964.1_pt1 | contig 14884 bp, 10 predicted proteins | sample 5400661 | NCBI WGS metagenome assembly WNGG01 (sample SAMN13153372, study PRJNA577476) | soil metagenome | isolation source: 100 cm soil or saprolite under Garry oak tree replicate 1 | place: USA:California | collected 2016-06-15
GCACTAAGGCCTACGGGTGTTCCGAGCAAGCCGAGCTTCGACGCCACGACTGCGAAACTCTGCGTAGTCGATGTTGTCCCGCAGCATAATCCAGCAGCGGATCAACAACTTTCGTGCTACTGCAACGGTTGCTTTCGATTTTCCACGTCGCTTGCCAACTCGTTCGTAAAACTGCTTCAGGTCTTCGTCGATTCTCACTGCTGTGTGAGCAGCTTCTCCCAACAAGAACCGCAGCAATCGCGAGCCGGCTTTGCTTATTCCGATAAAGCGTTTTCTTTCAGCGCTGGATCGCTCCATTGGCTCGAGGCCAACATAAGCGACCACCGATCGTTGTCTGCTGAATCTATTGAACGGCTCCAAGGTGTGAACTACCCCAAGAGATGTCAGCACGCCAACCCCAGGATGAGTCATCAACAGCTTGACTCTCTCGTCGGTCAAAGCCTGTTCCTTCAACCACCTGTCTACTCTCCCGATCCGCTCGTTCAACGGAATCAGAAGCGAGACCAGATCTTCCGACTGATGCTTGATCGCTGGTGTCATGCGAGCATTTTTCAATCGCTGTTGCCCGGCCCGGCTGAGCATCCGAGATCTTTCTGTCAAACCGCTGCTGATGGCAATGGCTTGCAGGTTGTTACTGATCATCGTCCGCATCTTGACCAACCGCGCGCGGTATCGCAGCATCCGCAAGACTTCAACGCTTTCACGACTGTGGCGATGGACTTTGGGGAAATCCCCTTTGAGCATGATCTCCAGGATCAACTCAGCATCCCGACGATCATTTTTCTGTCGCCAGTTTGCCCGTCGCCGAATCTCGGTAGCATGCCCTGTCCATACCGTGTGACCTAGTTCTTCGAGCATCGCTTCAAACCAGGAGCTGTAGCCGCCAGCTTCCAACCCTACGATCACCTGGCCGGTGAGCTTGGAGTAGAAGTCGCGCACATCGTCCTTGCGATGGTCGAGCTGAGCCAATTGAATTTCTCCATCGGCTGAGTCACAGTAAGCTATCGTTTGCATCCTAGCGTGGAAATCCACGCCGCAATATACTGTTCGCGTCATAGGCGCCTCCCACAGCGATCTACTGTCCGGCGCGCGTCCGAGAGTTTATCAAAGACGCGCGCCGTGGGAGGCGCTTGGTTCATAACATCAACTTCAGTTGGGTGAGTGACGAGTCGGGCAGTGGGACAACGGTTGAAACAGTTCAGGCAAGCCCGACGCGCACTCCGACACCTCACTGAAAGTGAGGTGTTAATGAGTGACGCTGTTCAGGCTTCGCAGGACCAAGACCTTCGCTGATAGAATTACACTGGCGCTTGTAATCGAAGCTAGGAGCAGTACCATGTCGAGAAGCGACGCCGGGCGAGGCGCTGCCGCTGCAATCTCGTTCCTATGCCTTACGTCAATCTTCGCCGTAGGGCAAACCGCGCAGCGCGGTGGTCCGGTTTCTAATCGCGAGATCACGATTTTGGTGACCGCGCACCCTCACAACGCTCGCATGCGGGAAGCGGCGCTGAAGCTTAGACCTGATGATTTCGCCGTGCGCGAGGACGGACGACCGCAGCAAATCATCTCGGTCAAACGCGCTTCGGAGGCGCCTCTGATCCTGGCGGTGTTGATACAGGATGATCTTGTATCGCACATCAACAACGAGATCGCGCGGATCAAAGAGTTCATACGCCGACTCCCCGATGGAACGCGGGTTATGACAGGTTACATCACCGCCGGCGCACTGCAAGTCACACAAGATTTCACCACGGACCGCGGGCGCGCAGCCGATTCGTTGCGAATCCTGCGAAGCAGCGAGTCGGGCTCGCCTTATAATCCCTACGTCGAAGTTCTCACCGCGTTGCGCAGGTTTGACGCGCAAGGCGCCGGACGCCGGATGATACTGCTGATCTCCGACGGGCTGGACACGTCGCACGGCTTTCGAAGCTCGAGCCCAATGCTTTCGCTCGATCTGGATCGCGCGATACACGAGGCCCAGCGGCGCGGCGTGGCGGTGTTCAGCTTCTACGCGCCGTCGGTTGGTTTAACCGGTTCGAGTCGAATCGCCGTTAGCTTTGGGCAAGGATCGCTGATAAGGCTTGCCGACGAAACCGGAGGTGAAGCCTTCGCAACCGGCACCGACGTCGTTTCCTTCGATCCGTACTTCAAAGAGTTGGACGAGGTGCTCAGTCTCCAGTGGCTAATAACCTATCGGAGCTCGACCATCGGCAAAGAGTTTCGTCACATCGAGGTAACAACCGAACAAGGCGTGCATCTGCATTACGCCAGTGGCTACAGTCCACGGTGATGGGGCTTAAGCATTTAGCAGGAAATCTCTCCATATCCGGCCGGTCGTTAAGACGCCAACCTCTTCGCGATGGATCGCGAATGGACGCAGACGGCCGTCTACAAGCGAATCACTTTGTCTTAGTCGAAACGGGGCTGCGCGTGTAGTAACCTTTTCTCGCAACGATGGCTACTCCGCCCTCTCTTCGCTCTATATCGGGAGCGATGGACAATTTGATCTTGCGAAACTTACCGTCCCGCTTCTCGTTCAGGGGGGTGTAGCCAAGGCTATATCGAGTGCGCAGCCGCTCGATCAAATTGGCAAGCTTCGTGACCGCATCAATCTAGTGTAGTGAATCGTCCCCACTTCTCGCTTCGGAGCTCAAGAAAAATGTTTCTTCAGCTTTTCATAGGTAGTCGCCAAATCCTCGGGCAGCACGCGAGTCTCGCCGACCACCGAAACGAAGTTGGCGTCGCCGGTCCAGCGAGGCACAACGTGCAGATGAAGATGATCGGCGACTCCCGCGCCCGCGCTCCGACCCAAATTCATTCCGATATTGAAGCCGTCAGGATGGTACTCGGCTTCTAAAGCAAGCTGGGCGCGCTTGGCAAGCTCGATCATCTCGGTCGTTGCAGCTTCGCTAACTGCGGCAAGCGAGGCCTGATGTTCGTAGGGCGCTATCATCAGGTGGCCGCTGGTGTAGGGGTAAAGATTGAGGACCACCAAGTTCGTGGTCCATAAGTGATACGTGATGCGTGACGCGTGAAACGTGATGCGTGATCCATGAGAGAACCTATCTCGCTCACGGATCACGTTTCACGCATCACGTTTCACGAATCACTCTTCATTTCCACAAATACTCGAACTGTAACGTTGAGCCTGGGGGTTGAAGCGTGTTCCCTGACAGAATCTCGCCCACGTCAGTCGATGTCAGCAGATCGAGGATCGAGCCACGGCGCGGCTTGGGCGGTGTCACCACCTGGGGCTCGCCTCTGATCCCTACCAACTCCGCAGTGCCCTTCAACGCCTTTTCGTAGTTCCCAAGCTCATCGACCAATTTTTCGCGAAGCGCCTCTTCGCCGGTGTAAACGCGCCCGTCGGCAAGTTGTTTGATCCGCTCGCGCGTCAGCGTCGTGCGACCTTCCGCGACAGCACCCACAAACTGCTCGTACATCTGATTGATCAAGCCTTGCAGATACTCACGCTCCTTGGGCGTGATCTCGCGAGTGGGCGAGCCCACGTCCTTGAACTCGCCGCTCTTGAAAACTTCGGGTCGCAGTTGCGCCCACTTCAGCAGGTTGCCGTAGTTTACCCATTCGGCAATCACGCCTATTGAGCCGGTGATCGTTCCGGGATTCGCGTAGATTTTGTCCGCCGCGCACGCGATGTAGTAGCCGCCCGACGCTCCCACCGAACCCATCGAGATCACGACCTTCTTTCCTTTTTCGTTGCGAAGCCACTTGAGCTGATCGGCGATCTCCTGGGAAGCGGCGACGCCCCCGCCCGGCGTATCCATTCGCAGCAATATGGCTTTGACGCGAGAATCGTCGCCATACGTCTTCAAGCTCTCATTAATCGTCTTCGAGTTGAAAATAACTCCCTCAAGGTATACGACGGCGATTCGGTCGCCACCCAAACCTATGAACCCGCCCTCGCGCGAAAAGAGCAGCGCGGCAAGCAGGATGATCGCGACGAAAAACACAAACCCGAAGCCGGCTATGATCAGTCGCTTGCCACCAAACGCTTCGATATGCGGGGCAACGACAAGCTGAAGCTTGTCGAACAACCCTCAGTCTTCATTCTCTTTGTCTGAGGCTGTCAGGATGTTGGCGATGTCGCCCAACGTCGCCATGCCTGACCCCGTCTCGTGATAAGTCCGAACGTCTTCCGGATCGTTCTCTTTTCCGATCGCGCGCGCCGACAATCCGATTTTCTTCTGCGACGGATCGAGCTTGAGTATCTTAAACGGAAGCACCTGCCCGATCTTCACCGCCTGGTCAGGCTTTTCCACTCGCGAATCGCTCAACTCCGAGACGTGGCAAAGTCCCTCGATTCCTTCCTCGATTTCGACGAACGCCCCGAAGTTTGCGAAGCGCACAACGCGACCCCTGATCGTATCGCCGAGCTTGTGCGTGTCAAAGAAGCGGTCCCAGGCGTTAGGTTCGAGGTCTTTGATCGATAGGCTCAGTCTGCGCCCTTCAACGTCGATGTTGGTAATCACCGCGTCGACCTGCTGGCCCTTCTTCAGCACGTCCGATGGATGTTTGATTCGCTTGGTCCACGAAATGTCCGAAACGTGAACGAGCCCGTCTATTCCATCTTCAATTTCGACGAATGCGCCAAAGTCTGTAAGCGAGCGCACTTTACCGGTCACGCGCGAGCCCACGTGGTAGCGGGAAGGCAGAGTTTCCCACGGATCAACGCTGACCTGCTTGATGCCAAGGCTTATGCGGCGGCTGTGAGAATCCGCGTCCAGCACGACCGCCTCGACTTCCTGACCGATCGACAACAGCTTCGATGGGTGCTTAAGCCGCTTCGACCAGGTCATCTCTGTCACGTGCACGAGGCCTTCCACGCCCGGTTCAATCTCGATGAACGCGCCGTAGTCGGTCAGGCTTACAACCTTGCCGCGAATATGCGAGTCCTTGGGGAACCGCTCGGCCACGCTTTGCCACGGGTCCGGAAGAAGCTGCTTGTAGCCAAGCGAGATGCGCTCCTTCTCACGGTCGAACTTTAGCACTTTTACCTGGACCGTATCTCCCACCTTCACCATATCGTGCGGAGACTGTATTCGGCCCCAGCTCATGTCGATGATGTGCAACAGGCCGTCGATTCCGCCGAGATCGACGAATGCTCCGTAATCGGTAATATTCTTAACCGTGCCTTCGAGTACCACGCCTTCTTCGATGTTGGCCAGCGTCTCGACTTTCTTCTCGTTCGCTGCATCCTCGAGCACGACCTTGCGCGAAACGACAACGTTGCCCCGTTTCCGATTCAGTTTGATGACCCGAACCTGGATCTCCTGTTTCATGAAGCTCTCGAGGTTCCGGACGGGTCTGATGTCGACCTGCGAGCCTGGAAGAAACGCAGGCACGCCGTCCAGGTCGACCTTTAGTCCGCCTTTGATCCGTTCGACCACTCGACCCTTTATGGTTTCGTGCGTCTGATGGGCCTGGCGAAGCCGCTCCCAGGATTGAACCTGCATCGCCGCCGCTCGAGACAGCACCGCGTAGCCGTCCTGGTTTTCGAGGCTCTTGATGAGCACGTCGACGTAGTCGCCGCGTTTGACGGTCAAGTTGCCTTGACGATCGAGAAACTCCTCGCGCGCGACCACGCCTTCGGACTTATACCCGATGTCGACCAGAACGTTGACGTCTGAGACGCCGACTACAATGCCGCGGACGATTTCGCCCTCCTGTCGCGAGGCGGCGCTTTCTTTCTCATAAGTCGCGAGCATCGCGCTGAAATCCTGAGCTCCGCTCGCTTCAGCTTCGCTAGACTGCTGCGGCGCGCTGGGCTCGGGCGCGTTTTGATCGAGTGGCGCGGGCTCGGCGGCCGCGCCGTCTGGGCCGGTGCTTGAACCGAGCGCGACGGTCTCTTCTCTGGCGCTGTCGGCCGCCGTGCTCGCACCGGACTGGGTTAGGTTATCTGTCGCCATTAACTGCTGCTCCTTCAACTCTGAATTCGAACTCATCGGAATTGTGTTGCATGACCGACCAAACTATTTGATCAATAGTATATTGATCGGGCTGTAACGTTCAAGCCTTTCGCCGGTATGAAGTCCGAGTATCTAAAGCCGTGGTGAGGAGAGTCTTCCCTTGAATGCCTTCGACCTCGCTTGCCATCATCGTCAGGCTAGCAGAGAACGCGGCTTTAGGATTTAGCTCCGGTGGCAGGACTCTGAGTACACGCGCCTATCGTTGTCTCGCTTCATAATGCTTGAGGCAAGGCAAAACTGTACACTTCGGATTCGAGGCGTGTCAAGGAAACGATTGAACAAAGCTCCCTTCTGTTGTAATCTGCTCTTCAATCGCAATCCTAATCTGCCCTCGCGCATGAACCGCTAATCGCTAGCAGAGTAAAAACCATAAACGACGTCCTACAAACGATTCTTTCCGGGGCAGCTCCTCAACAGGTGAAGCTGGCGGCTGCCAGAGGCCTGCTTCCGCTTTCAAATGAGGAATTGACCGAAACTCTAGTAGCGCTGAATGCGGACCCAGACCGCCAGATCCGCGCGGCGGCGGCAGCGACGCTGGCAACCCTCGATCCCGCGGTTCTCTTTAGGCTTGCTGTTCAGCCCGATACTCCAACTGAGGTGCTAGGCTTCTTGTGCTTTTGGCCGCAGGCGCCGCGTGAATTGATTGAAAAGGTAGTCTTCAATCCATCGACGCCCGACGCGGCGCTCGCCCGTCTCGCATCGCACAGCCACGATTCGACCTTGATCGAGACGATTTCCTTAAAGCAACAAAGCCTAATCCGGTGCCCGGAAATAATCGACGCAATCCTTACCAATCCCGCGAGCACATCGGAAGCCGAGCGCCGCGCCCGTGAAGTGCGTGAAGAGTTCTTTGAAAAGCAGTTCGGCGCGCAGATGATTGCCGGCGAACAGCGCGCGCAAGCTGACGCAACAAGGAGGGCTATCACCGAGACGGTCTCGATCGGCGGCATTGAAGACCTGATACGTCTCGGGCTGATTGAGGAAGATATAGACGACGGGCTGATCGCCGAATACGAAGAACAAGTCGGACCACTCGACGCGTCCTCGCCCGCTCCTGAAGAACAACTCGAGCTTGAGCAAATAGTAGGCGAGGTTGCAACCGAAGACCCGCCGTTGCCAATCGAGCGCATGCCCGTCTTCCAGCGAGTTGCGCTGATGAGCGTTAAGGACCGGGTGATGCTGGCAATAAAAGGCACACGCGAAGCTCGGATGATTCTGGTCCGCGATCCGAACCGAATCGTCGCCGGCGCGGTCCTGCGCAATCCGAAACTCACCGACCCGGAGGTCGAAAACATCGCTTCAATCCGCTCGGTGCCCGAAGACGTATTGCGCCAGATCGGCCGGAACCGCACCTGGAACCGCTCTTACGTTGTCATACACAATTTAGTTCGAAACCCGCGAACGCCGATCGCCATCAGCCTTGGCTTCATTAACCGGATCCAAAATCGCGACATGCGCGTGCTATCACAGAACAAGAACATTCCCGATGTGATTCGTCAGACCGCCTACCGCTTATACTTGAAACGCAGCGGAAGTTGAGTCTCCTGTTCGTAGTCCCGCCTTCAGGCGGAAGTTTGTACTCGTTGCTATGCTGAGACGCAATTGACAAACTTCCGCCTGAATGCGGGACTACGAACTCGCGAAAACAGCGAACCTTTGATAAGATGCCGCGCGATTAGGAGGATTCCGCTATGCGAACTAAAACGGCATTGACCAGGCGAGGCTTTATTACGACCGCCGCATTAGGCGCGGCTTCGGTGAGATTTGGACTACCATCGACGGTTGCGTCAACTGCCCCCGTGCGCGAGGCCGACGCCGAGCGCGAGCCGCTGAGGCTGCACCGCAACGAAAGTCCGTATGGCCTTGCGCCCGCTGCCGCGCAAGCGCTGAAAGCCGCTGTTGATCCAAAGTCTTTCCGCTATCCGATCGAAGAGCCAAAGGCGCTTGAAGAAGCTATGGCGAAGCGATTCGGTGTCGAGAAGGAAAACGTACTGCTCGGCTACGGCTCGATTGAGATCCTGAAGATGGCGACCGAGTCGTTTTGTAACTCGGCTCGAGCCGCGGTCGTCGCGGAGCCGACGTTCGAGGCAGTGGTTGGATACTGTCCGTTTATTCACGCGCGACCAGTGAAGATCAAGCTGAATGCCGAGCACAAGCACGATCTCCCTCGAATGCTCGCGGCGAGCCGCGGCGCGGGGATGATCTTCTTCTGCAATCCGTCCAATCCAGCCGGCACGTTTATAGACAAGCAGGCAACTGAACGCTTCGTTCGACGATTACCGCGGGGCGTGGTGTTGCTCTCAGATGAAGCTTATGGCGACTACGTCGACACGCCGGATTGGGAGAGTTGTTTGCGCTTCGTGAAGGATGGGCTCCCGGTCGTTGTGTCGCGCACGTTCTCGAAGATCTACGGCATGGCTGGAATCAGGATTGGTTACGCAATTGGGCGCAAAGATCTGATCGCTCGAATGGCAAAGCGTCGCCTCGCGAACAACCCTAATCAACTGGCCGTGGCTGCGGCGACCGCTGCGTTGAAGAACGACGGCGAATTCGTCGCTCGCGTCCGAAAAATGAACGCGGAGGTGCGTGATTACGTGAGTCACGAAGTCAGCGCGATGGGCTTGAAGCCGATTTCCTCGCAAACCAACTTCTTGATGATCGCGATAAATCGCCCTGCTCAGCCTGTAATCGATGAGCTCAAGAAGCGCAACGTTCTTGTTGGGCGGTTGTTTCCGTCAATGCCCGAGCACTTGCGGGTGAGCTTCGGCACGATGGACCAGATGAAGTTGTTTGTGAAAGAGTTCAAGGAAGTGATGAGCGGTCAGTTCGCGGCAGGCTCGAGTGTGAGTAACCCGAAATAATCCTGGGAGCGCACGCGGCTCGCGTGCTCATCCCGGCGACCTACCTTCGCGACGGAGCAGGCGAGGACGCCTGCGCTCCCAGCCGGCGAGGCAGCAGCGGGTTGAGGTGCATCGTCAGATCGTAAACCGAGGCTCCACAGGAAGCGCTTACGTCTTCGGGACGCGAGCCGTTTTGCCAATCGAACATCGTCGCCACGTCGCCGATCTTAACGCGAGGCTCTGACCCGATCTCGACAATTGTATGGCTAGCAGAGACTGAAGCAATTACAGGATACAAATCGGATCCGATGCGAACGCGAGCGCCTTTCGCCGCCGCTCGTGGCCAGCCGTCGGCGTGGCCCACTGGAAGCGTCGCGACCCACACGTCGTTCTTCGCAACGTAAGCCCGGTCGTATCCCGCGCTTTCGCCTTTGCGCAGTTGTTTAACGTAGATCACTCTTGCCTTGAGGCTGATAGCCGGGAGAAGCTCCATCACGCCGGCAGTGCGAAACTGTTTCTCGGAATAAATCCCGTAAATCGCCATGCCCGGTCTGACCATATCGAGGAAACTGTCCGAGTGCTGGAACAAAGCGAAGCTCGATGCTGCGTGTTTTCGTCCCAGCTTCACACCGTCTTTTTCGAGCGAGTCACACAACGAGTTGAATCGTTTGAGTTGCTCTTTGTCGAACTCCGGGTCTTCGGCGAAGGTCATCATCGTCCCTTGAATGCGCGCCGATTTGCGAGCGGCGAGATCGCTAATCAACTTTGCAGCTTGAGTATGAGGAACTCCGACTCGCCCGATCCCTGTGTCTACACAGACTTGAAGCGGGATTGCCCTTTGATTCTTGCGAGAGATGCGATCAAGCGTCGCGCCGATCGGCGTGTAGACCATCGGCATTATGTTTCGCCTCGTAGCTTCCTCGAGATTCGTTTCATCGAACGGGCCCATCAGCAGAATGGGCTCGCGAATGCCGGCGTCTCGAAGCGTCATGGCTTCGTGAAGCTTGACCACCGCGAACCCCGCAACAGCCGAGGATGGCTCAAGCAATCGAGCAACATTCACCACGCCCATCCCGTAGCCGTTGTTTTTGATGACAGCAAGAATCGGGCGCGACCCAACTCGGCGATGAATCTCCCTGACGTTATGACGAAGGTTGCCGGCGTGAATTTCTATCCACGGGTCGAAAGACGAGCGGGCGCGCGAGCCGATCTCCTCCGCAGATGGCTCCCAGCTCATAGCGGGGAGCGCAGACGCGAATCTGATGAAGGATCGGCGCGAAGTTTTCATGATGGCCCGGCCCAAACCTCTCCCCTGGCGCTGGCACAGGCCGCAGCTAAGTGCGATTCACGGCAGCCATCGGTTGAGATCTCTGCCAACGTTGGTGGATTCAGATACCCGGATTCACTGGCCCGCAGCTGCCCGCGAGCGCCACATTGCAATGCAAACCTTGCCTCCACTGGCCAAGCACGGACTAGTGCCCGCGGCTAGTATTGTCTGCCACCTGGTCTGGGAACCGGCTCGCCATTAACAAGTGGATGGCGATATTGCGGTCCGCCGGACATGGAGATGTCATTAGATCTTTCGGCCGACCACCAGCATGGCTCCGTATCTTTCGGGTTAAAGGCATCTTCCCACCACAGTTCGCAAATCCGGTGCGCGTTGTCGAAAAATTTATCCCCAAGCTGAATCACGCGCTTCAGTTCACCCATTTCCCAGCGGCTCAAGCGGAAGCCGTAGTTCCTCACCACGGTCTCGACATCATCCTGGTGCTCTCTTAGTTGTTCGAGAAACACATGATCCAAGCAAGCTAAGCCTATCACTGCCCAGAACTCAATCATGACAACCTCCTGCCGTTTGTAATTTTGAGTTGGTCCTGAAGACTTGGGCCAAATCGGGATGCCCTTTCCTAGGCTGCCCCATCTTACGCTGAAGGGAGGCGGAAAACAATCGATAGGGATGAGTTCTAGTCAGGAAGACCAATTCGCCTGGCCAGTTCCCGAAACCTTGGATCCGTCCGAAGACTTTCCAGCCTCGGGTCCACCTTCAGATAGACAAGCGAACTGACCTGCTCGCGGAATGCTCTTTCAAGGAACTCAAACGCACGCTGGTTATCACCCAAGCCCGCGTAGATCACGGCAATGTAATATGGCGAGACAGCGCTCTCCCTCAGAAGTTCATTCAGCAGCCGACGGGCTTCTGCGCCTTTTCCGGCAATCGCATAAGCTTGCGCAAGCATGGCGCGGTCACGACCAGTCTTTGAATGGATGGCCACCTCCTGCAATTCTGCGATTGCTTCGGAAACTTGGCCCTTCTTTAGATAAGCAAATCCCAGCAATCTATGTGCTTGATTGAACCCCGGATCCATCGCGAGCGTCTTCTGCGCTTGCCCGATAGCCTTGTCGTATCGACCGGCGTAATAATAGTGCATTCCCACGTCGCGATTAATGATCAGTGATAACGGATCCAACTCCAGCGCGCGTGTGATCTCGCTGATGGCCTGCTCATGCCGGCCCATCGCCGACAGATACTCGGCGTACCAGTGATGAGCTGTGACGTAGTTCGGGTTAAGCTCGATCGCTCGCTTGAACTCACTTTCGGCCATCGACCAGTTCCACTCATAAAGCAGGCTAACGACGGCCAACGAAGTATGTGCTTCACCAAGCGTGTCATCTTTCGCCAACGCTTTTTCGACGGCTCCTTTCGCATTCAATCTCACTTGCGTTTCAGCCCAGGGCAAGGCGTTGCCGCCCAGAAGGTAACAGTCCGCCAAACCTGAATAAGCCAGCGCGAAATCTGGATCCTTGTCGGTCGACTGTTGGAAAGACTCAATCGCCTTCTTTATCCCTTCCTCGGTCCGTTTTTCAAGGTAATAGCGACCCTTCAAGTAGAGATCGTAGGCCTCACTGTTTTGTGTATCTTGTTTGCCGAGACGCTGTTGTTGTTCTCGGTTGAGCTTCAGACCCAGTCTCTCCGAGACATCGCGCGCGATATCTTCATGCACTGCTTGCGTGTCTGCAAGCCTGCGGTTGTATTGATGTCCCCAAAGCTCAGACCCGTCGGCGACTCGCACCAGATCCACTTGAATACTCACGTCGTTTTCTTGATGTGCGACTTTCCCCGTGAGCACAGCTCGCACGCCCAACTCGCGCCCGACCTTTTGCGGATCGGCGTCTTTACCTTTGTACCGAAACATCGTCGTGCGAGCCGGGCACTTTCGCAGTTGCGGAAGTTGCGAGAGGCTGTTGATGAGCTGCTCGGTGATGCCGTCGCTGAGGTACTCCGCAACTCCGTTTGTGAACGGCAACACCCCAACCGAATCAATCGCGGCTTCTGATTCGCTCGGATGTAAGAGGAACCGCAGTCCGACCGGAACGCTGACAATCAGCAGCAAAATGACGACCGTCAAAACCCTGTGTTCTCCTATTCCCTTTGTTACCCTCTCAACTCCTGAAATAGCGCGCGCGGTGGTTTCGCGAGCCGGCGACTCCAATTCCTGTTTCAGTTCTTTGAGGTCGATCAACAGATCTTTGACCGATTGGTAGCGCTGCTCACGATCCTTGCGCAAAGCCTTGCCGACAAGGCGTTCCAACTCAGCAGGCGCGTTGGGCATGGATTCCGCTAGCGGCGGCGGCTCGCTCTTCAAGATCGAGGCGATCAGATCGCTGGCGGTGCGGCCTTCAAAGGGCGGGCGACCCGCAACCATTTCGTACAAGGCTACGCCTAAACTGAAGATGTCGCTGCGCGCGTCTACATCGAGTCCGCGCGCTTGCTCGGGTGACATGTAAGCAACCGTGCCCACGATTACGCCCGAATCAGTCTTCAACATCGGCAGCGTATCGGCATCGGCATCCGGCGTGACCGGTTTGCGAGGAGCAAGCTTCGCGAGACCGAAGTCCACGACCTTGACCAAACCATCGGGCCGCAGCATAACGTTCTCGGGCTTTATGTCGCGGTGAATGATTCCCGACTGATGAGCCGCGCTCAAGGCGCTAGCGATTTGAACAGCAGTTTCAAGAGCTTCCGTCAACTTGAGCGGTTGTCGCATTCGCTGGCGCAGCGTCTGACCTTCGACGAACTCGGTGGCGATAAAGTGCCTACCCTCGGCTTCGCCAATCTCGTGAATGGTAATGATGTTTGGATGATTGAGCGCGGAGGCAGCGCGGGCCTCCTGTTCAAAGCGGTGAAGAAGCACCTCATCTGTTGTGAACTTGTCGGGGAGAAGCTTGAGTGCGAGCTTGCGATTCAGCCTCGGATCTTGCGCAAGGTAAACCTCACCCATCCCGCCCGCGCCCAGCGGCGAGAGGATTTCGTAGGGGCCAAGTCGTGTGCCGGTGGCAATCGTCATAGCGTCTTAGTGAAAGTCCCGAATCAGGATGACATCGCTCGTCTGCGTGCCGCGCGAGAGGGCGAGCTGGCGGCCGTCGCGGGAGAAGTCGAACCAGAAGATCTGGTCGGTCTTGAAGTCAGTTAATTGTTTCGGCGCACTGCCGTCCAGAGGCAGCGACCAGATGTTGGAGACGCCGTTGATCGTGTCTATGTCGGCCAGGGCGCGTCCGTCCGGCGTCCAGCGCAGACCGGCGATGATGTTGAAGCTGTGCGGGATGTCGAGCACCTTGACGGGGTCGCCGCCCGCGAAGGGGATGATGGCGACCTTGACGGGCGCGTTCGGCTGATCCTCGCGGTAGAAGCAGGCGATCAGGCTGCCGTCTGGCGAGACGGTCGGAACTCCTGTGTATTGATCGGTCAACCGCACGGGCTCTCCGCCGTCAATCGAGACCTTCCAGATCCTTGATGAGCCGGAGCGCGTGGAAGTGTAAACCACCCAACGACCGTCGGGCGAAGATTGCGGGTAGATGTCCCCCGGCCCTTCGGTTAGTCGTTTGAGATTGCCGCCGTCCGTGTCCATGCGCCAGATGCTCCTTGTGGATTGCCCTCGTGTGGACATGAAGACAATGTAGCGACCGTCGGGCGTGGCACACGGCATGTAGTTAGAGCGCGCGTTGGCCGTCAACTGCTTCTGATCCTTTCCATCCTGCCCCATGCTCCAAATGTCGGTAAGGCCGCTCCCTCGTGAGGTGTAAACGATTCTGCCGCCGGGCGTCCATGACAGGCCCTGCGCCCCGTCATACCTACCCGAAGAAATCTGCTTGGCGCGGCTCGCGTCTCCTTGCGGCGCAACCCAGACGCTCGAAGCGCCCTCGGTCTGGACTGTGACCAGCGCGCTCGAATCCGTGGCCAGGCTCAGCTGGCTATAGTTATTCAGGTCGTTGGTGATCTTACGCACCTCGCCGTCGGGATAGGAGACGTGCCAGATCTGATTCGACGACGTCCCAGACTCGAACGCGATTAAGGCTAGGCCACTCCCGTCCGCGAGCCAGGCGACCTGCCCTAAGGCCGGGGGCCACGTGTGAGAAGTGATCGGCCTTTCCGCCCCGCCTTCGACCTGCACTTCGACCACCGTCGCCTCCCCCCTGACCGCGCCCGGATCATAATTAAGAACGCCCGACGCGAGCCGTTTGCCGTCCGGCGACCAGGACGGCCCGCCGGTGCTGAAGTTGTTAGGCAGCTTCCGCACCGCGACCTGCCTCTCGCCCGTCCCATCCGCGTTCGCCACGACCAAGGCGGTTTCTCCGCGGGGTGCATTAAAACGCGTAAACGCCAGGCGCGTCCCGTCCGGCGAAAGAGAGACTGGAGAGGTGACGTTTTCGATCACCTTCCGCGAAGCACCGCCGAGCACCGGCACTTGGTAAAGCGTGTGCGCAGGATTATTCCTCTCGCCCAGAGCGTAATAGATGTAGTCGCCGTCTTTCGAGAAGGTTATTCCGAAATAGTTCTGAGGCGAGGGCGGGACGATCTGCGTGTCGCTCATGGTCACCACCTGCCGCAGCCAGAGGCTCTGCTGCCCGGCATCGCTCTTGACGTGCGCGACGTATTTCCCGTCGGGCGAGATGCCCGCGTCCGAGGCCTTGCCCGAAGTGGTTAGCCGCTGAAGTTTCGCCGACGCGAACGAGATCCCCTTCTTGGGCTGGCTGCGGTTGAAGAGCTTATACAAGCCA
>WNGG01009435.1_pt1 | contig 14878 bp, 13 predicted proteins | sample 5400661 | NCBI WGS metagenome assembly WNGG01 (sample SAMN13153372, study PRJNA577476) | soil metagenome | isolation source: 100 cm soil or saprolite under Garry oak tree replicate 1 | place: USA:California | collected 2016-06-15
AGGTGAGTGAGCGCCAGGGCATTGCCAGGTGTGATGCTGCCTCTGTAGCATGCAATGAAATTAGCACTTGCACAGATACGATGGAGTAGAGCGAAGTACGCAGGGATACCGAGCACGAAGATGAGCAAATTGATCAGCGTGATGGCTCCCCAGCCCACCCTTGCTACAACTAACCAGGGGCCGCGTAAGCGTGTGCCCGATGCGCGACGTCGGGGTGCGTGAGACCTGGTCCTGGTCTGTGTCGATACATGATGCCCGTTCATTGTTCTGCTCCCGTTCACAGTGCATACCTGGAGTGCCACGCCAAAAAGCGAGCACAATTCTTGTCACCCCACCATATGCGCTCTTACCTCCCGCCCCACTCCTGCGCATGGGCTGGCACGTCCAGGGTTGGGTCATTGCTCCCTCTCGTCTGGATCAGCATGGCCTGTTCCCGCTTGGCTGCATGTGTGAAGACGACGTAGCCGACGAGGATCCAGGGAAGACCCCAAAGGCCGAGGAGGAGAAAGTGGATGAACTGATTGATCGAGTAGACCGCTAGTGGAATGAGCGGAAATACGCCCGCGAGCAGAGGCGTCCACGCCTGCCAGCCGCTCAACTGCTTCCCCAGGAGCGTAGCGATTCCCAGGACGCCCATTCCCAGGATGATCAGGAAGGCGCTGATGAGAATAAATGGAACATAGACATCAGACGGAGACAGGATGTTAAAAGGTATCACTCCCATGCGGATGAGACAGCCAAGGATGGTAAGCGTTGCTCCGAGCAGGGCCATCCATCGAGGGCGAGCAACCCCCAGGCTGAGAAGCCCGAGTGCTCCACCGATCATGCCAACGGTGACAAGCCCCCAGAGGGCCTCATCCCAGCCCAGATTATTCTGGGCGAACGCAAAGGGGACAGAGAGCAGACCATAAATGATTTGGAGCACGCCCCCCACGAGGCAGACCAGGCCCGCAAGATGAGCACGATGGAAACTGTTCACGATGATTCCCTTTCTGTTCTTCAGCGCAAAACGGACGCTCGCACCGGGCATCGTTCTCCTGCACCGATACCAATCGGCCCTCCTATCGCTCCCTTGCCTGGGCATACAATGCCAAGCATTGCACGAGCCCGGCATCGACATCAGCGACTCGTGGACCAACTGCTTCTACTCTAACCCAAATGAAGTGAAAACACATTGTTAGGTGTACCAATTTTGGAGAAGGATGGAAACGCAGGAGAGTGTTAACTGTAACAATATGCGGCGGGGAAAGACGAGGTCTCTGCGCACTTCACTCCCTTAGCCAAGCTGATGGTCGAGGGCGTAACGCATGGCGCCTGAGCGCGTGGAGACACCCAGTTTCCTGTGAAGGCGCATGGCTTCATGGCACATACACGGGCCTCCCGCGCAATTCTCCTGACAACTAACACGCACGTTTATCGTTCTTGCTGAAACAGTGCACCTGCAAACTGGCGATACAGTTTAACAATCCCAATGACAATGATGAAGCTGCCGGGGCGGAGCCAGGCTCCGCCTGTTTTTGGCCCTGAAATTCGTACCCACTTGGCATTCACTAAAGAAGGCCAGACAGAAAAGGGTTCTTCCTCGCATTTGGGGAACACGGCTTGATTGGTGCTTGGTGATAGACTCCTGAAAGATGTGCAGAAGATGTGTTTCGCCTTTCAGGAGGATGACAGATGGAAGGGTCACCTTTTCTCCCCTTACCCGAAGGGATGCTCATTGATCGGGTTGAGCAGACCGACTCCCAACTGACCGTGACTGTGATCTCAACGAGAGCTGAAGCAGCCTGTCCTGGATGTGGGTGCCCCTCAGAACACGTTCACAGCCACTATCAGAGAACAGTCAACGACGTTCCCTGTGCAGGCCGCAATGTCGTGCTGCAACTCCGCGTGCGGAAGTTTTTCTGCTTGCAACTGTGTTGCCCGCGCAAGGTCTTTGCCGAGCGGCTTCCCGACCTGGTCCAGCCCTGGGCCAGAGTCAGTAATCGCCTCCTGGAGGAGCTCAAAGCCATTGGGCTCTCTGCCAGTGGGGAGGTGAGTGAGCGCCTGGCTCCTCGACTCGGGATGAAAGTCAAGGCCCCAACCCTGTTGCGCTACCTGCGCAGCATCTCTCCCCCTTCCGATGCACTTGTGCGGGTGTTGGGAATCGATGACTTTGCCATGAGGCGTGGGGACAGCTACGGAACCATTCTCGTCAACATGGAGACAGGCAAGCCCCTCGATCTTTTACCTGACCGTACCGCTGAAGCGGTCTTGCCCTGGCTAGTAAGTCACCAAGAAATTGAAGTCGTCAGCCGAGATCGGGCCAGTGCCTATGCAGATGCAGTCAAGCGGGCGTTGCCTCATGCCACTCAGGTGGCGGACCGCTACCATCTGGTGCAAAACCTGCGAGAACACCTGCAACAGTTCCTGGATCGCAAGCGCACCTGTTTACCAGAGATTGAGGATATTCCGCTCAAAGCAGTCTCCAGCGACGATCGAGGCCTCTTAAGTGCTCTTGAAACTCAGACAAGCGTCATGACAAGCTGCGCTTCTCACTGCCTGGCGTCGGCTTCGAGCACTGAGCAGCCACAGGAGCAAGTTCAGCCAGAACTGCCGAATGGACTGATGGGACAGGAGATGGAGCTTGCTTCCTTGACCGAGGCCTCGCGAAAGAAGAAGATCAGTCGAGACAAGCGCTATGCACGCTATGAGCGGGTCCTGGCTTTGCACCAGGCGGGAATGGGACAGCGAGCTATCGCCCGTGAGATGCAGATGAGCAGACGCATCGTCCGTCGTTTTCTCACCTCGGAGACCTTCCCGGAACGCGCTTCGGGTTCTGGGCGGCGTCCCAAGAGCAAGAGTAAGTTAGACCCTTATCTTGCCTATCTGCGTGAACGCTGGAACGCCGGAGAACATAGGGGCTCGCATCTGTTTCGAGAGATCAAAGATCGTGGCTACACTGGTTCAGAATCTTTGCTCCGGCATTTCCTGGGGGAATGGCGAACAGAACTGCCTCCCACACCCAGGCCAGGGCCACCGCGCAAACCACGTCTGGCACCCAAGTCCAGGAAACGGCGCCTTTCCTCGCGCAGTGTCGCCTTCCTGATGATCTTACCACCCTCGAAACTCACCGAGGTGCAACAGCACCAGGTTGCGCAGATGAACCTCAACGAGGACCTCCGCGCCGTCTACCTCTTGAGCCAGGAGTTTGTCACCATGCTCAAAGAAGGTCAGGCCGAGGCCTTGGACTCCTGGCTCAAGCGAGCCAAAGCCTGTCGTGTGACCGAACTGGGCAGCTTTGTCAACGGGATTCGTCGAGACTATGCCGCTGTTTACGCTGCCTTCTGCTTGCCGTGGAGTAATGGCATCACGGAAGGGCATGTCAACCGGCTCAAATTTTTGAAGCGTCAAATGTTTGGCCGCGCTCGTCTCGATCTGTTACGCGTGAAAGTCCTCCATGCGCTGTAAGAGAGCACACCTGTCTCACTCAATCGCACCAGCCTCAGATTCGCTGAGCCGACTTATGTCCTCGGTTCATCGAGCACAGCCGTTGGTTTCCTGACAGAGTCGAGGCCACGATCACCGTTCCAACGCGTCAGGTCTAACACCCCACTCTGCCAGGCGAGGAAGGCGGCCTCCTCGATGTCGAGGGAAAAGAAGTGCCAGCTTTCCGGTGGTCGCCATCCGCTCGTCGCCTCAATCGCATCAGCAGTCGCCTCGCGCAGCGCCCGATCTCGGATCTCGACCACCCGCCCCCGCAGCTTGAACTCCGCATTGGGGTCACCCGGATGGATGATCGGCGAGTTGACGAGAATGCGCCGATCGCGCAAGAGGTCGCGGGCTTTGAGGGTGTCTGGAATCATCACCAGCATCAAATGACCACCGACGATATGGACCTCGACCGGGCTGATCCGCGGGGTGCCATCGCTACGGATCGTCCCCACGAGGACGAAGCGAAAGCGTTCAATCAGCTCGCGCCCCTGTGCGGCGAGCATTGGTGCCGCTGTCTCAAAGTCGGCCCAGGCAAACATAGCATCCTCCAGGTTGATAGAGGCACTCACACAAACGGAACCGCCCTAAGCGTATCCCATTCTTGATCGAAGAGCAAGATGGGGATGGCTATCCTCGTGCGCTATCAGATGACAGGTTTGCTTGAGAACGATAAGTCGCTTGGATCGCTCTTGCTTCAATCAAGCAGACAGTATTCCCCAAATATGAGGAAGAGCCATTCTTGATCGAAGAGCAAGATGGGGATGGCTATCCTCGTGCGCTATCAGATGACAGGTTTGCTTGAGAACGATAAGTCGCTTGGATCGCTCTTGCTTCAATCAAGCAGACAGTATTCCCCAAATATGAGGAAGAGCCTGAAGATGTTACCACTTATCCCCGCACCGGTTGCGCTTCGCTCTCATTCCAACATTGCAACCAAAGCCCATTAGTCGAAATTTGAATTTGCTATAATAAGCTTTGCAATATGTCAGAAGTCCCACACACTCCTACACCTGAAGAGTATGTCGTTTGTCAGATAATTTGGTTCTCACCTATGAGCATTTTCTTTCCTCATTCCTCTTTTTGTTGGCACATCAGATATATCTCGAACGAACACTACTCTTGGTTGCTAGGCCAGACGTAAGCCTCGAGCGAAGCGGAGCACGGCACCAGTAGGTCTGTCAAGCCATTGACGCAGAAGCGTGACGATAGCTGCCGCAAGCAGACCATCGAGCGCACCGCCCAGAATATCTCCAGGATAGTGAATTCCCACAAAGACCCGCGCAAGACCAATACTACATGCAAGGATCAATGCTACAATCACGAGGAGAAGCGGTATGATAAGAGAGCCGATACCAAACGTACGCCCCCATTCAGTTCGCTTGTGCCAGACAGCAGTAAGGACAGAAGGGAGCATAAATAAGAGCATCCCAAACACGGCAAAAGACCATGCTGAATGGTCACTCGGAAAAGAGTCATCCGCAGGATGTGTCACCAGCAAATGAACGTGATGCGTGACGAAAGGGCGTGGCTCAAAGATGAGATGTTCAAGGGTGAGATTGAAAGCATAAGCAACGATACAAGCAACACCTATCCAGAGAACAACAGCACGACGTTCTTGAACAATCTCGACTTCATTTGGATGTAAGGATCGTTTACGCCAAGTAACCGGTCGCCCCCACAACAGAAGCAGGAGCAACGGCCAAAAGAAGATAAGGGTATTGGCACAGAAGACCATCAGTGCATCTAACCATGGAAAAACACCAGCGTGAGCATTAATATCTTGAAACACCTGATAGTTCAGATGTAACACAATGGACATATGTTTTCTTTCTCTTTCTTGAAATGAGTTTTACCCCTCATGCAACCACTGCAACACGTGCATCCTCCCATTCCACGAGGGCTATCTGCCTGCCCTCTGAGAAAAGGTCTTTTCCTCTTCATCATACGCTAGTGCAGCGTCTAGCTTCTCTTTTCTGAAGGGTGTTTGTCACGTGTGCCCCCCGGCTGGTATGCCTCAAGTGGGCCGGGCAAGGCTTGCTCGGCTTCTTCCTCCAGCCGATGCTCGTTCCGGCGCAAAAGCATGAGAAACACCGCGATGAGGAGCACTGCCAGCACAAGTGTAGTGATACCTACGGGTCTTGTCAATCGATGAAAATTGTCACCAAAAAAGTACCCTCCTAATCCGAACAGCGTCGCCCAGACTATTCCCCCGAGAGCATTGAAGAGCAAAAAGCGCGGCCAGCGCATCCGGTTCGTTCCAGCGAGAAATGCAGCCCAGGTACGCAGCACGGCGATAAAACGCCCAAAGAAGACGACTTTCCCGCCGTGCTTGATAAAGAGGTACTGTCCCAGTTTCAACTTGCGTTCCTCGAGCCGAATATAGCGACCGTAGCGACGGAGAAGACGATAGCCACCCTCGCGACCGACCCAAAAACCGAGATTATCCCCCAAGATCGCACCGCTAGCGGCAGCTACAATTACGAGAAGGATGAAAAGACGGTGAGTCGCACCAGCATAGATAGCAGCAACGAGAAGCATGGTCTCGCCAGGAAAGGGAATGCCTGTACTTTCAAGAGCAACAAAGACCAGAACCGCCCAATAGCCATAGGTGCTTAGCAGGTGCATCAGGTCAGATGTAGCAATCTGGAACATCTCAGCTCTGTCTCCTTTTTCCGGCAAGACAACGACATTGAGAAGCGTGTGCTATAAGCACTCAATTCCTGTCGCTGTCTTGGATCTCCTGCCGCTCATAGATTTCTTGAGCGAATGCTTCAAGAACCTCAGCACAATGCTCCACCTCAGCTATGGCTTTACTCCGTGCTTCTGCTCCAAAGACATCACGTGCCTGGACTTGGGCCAGGTATTTGCGGAGGCGTTCAAGATTGCTCTCCTCATCCTCCAGTTCAGCAAAGGTAAACTTTCCCTTTCGCCGTTCGCGGGCAATTTCTTCACGGAACCGCTCTGTCTCATCAACCACCTCTTCATACTCCTCATTGCGTGCAGCGTTGAAGCGTGCCACGATCTCGATATGCCAGGTCTCATCAGGTGAAGTTGTCTCCAAGACTGTGGCCTCACCACCGTACTCTTTAATCCGATGAACAAGACGAGTGTAGGCAGTTCGGCTTGCTTCTGAGAGTAGAAGAAGACAGACACCGCGCTGTAATGACAGTGCCCCCAAGCGACGCGTCTCACGCCAGATAGCCGTGCGTGCAGAAGACGGCTCCGTTGGAACATGATAGATCAGCAGCAGCCAGCGCCTCTCCTGAAGAGTCGGCTGGGATACCTCTCCTGTAAGTTGAGTATCGTTAGTTTCATGCAACATAGGTTGCATTATAGCATTGGGAGAGGAAATGAACAAGAAGGACACACAAAAGGGCTATGCCTCATTTGGAAGCCCATGTCAGTGATTGTAAGCAGGAACCTGACAGGCCTTATCCACGCAAGGGAAAGAACTAATGCTTCAGAAGAAGCAGATACATTAAGCCTATGAGAACCAAGATCGGCAAATGTACCCATCTGTGCAATCGTTGCGAATAGCCGTGAATATGGAAGTTACTAAGCGGATACAAAAACCTTGTTGAGAAACGGCTATTGTGAAAGGGAATGTCACAAAGGAGTGATCATTTTTCAATTATCACACACAATCTGATCTCCTGGTCTCTCGGAAGATTAGCCTTACTATAACTTATGATAAATCACCATTATCCTCCCCCAACAACGGTGGAGCTTTATACAACCGCGCCGGTGTCTCTGAGAGGCGAATGGGAGAGCCGGAGAGCCGAATAGTTCCTGCCGTCGGATGCTCGCATTCCCAGATGAAGCCGCGTGCTTGAAGCTGCGGATCGTTGAACACCTGGCTAATGGTATTAATTGGACCGCATGGGATACCAATGGCGCGTAGCTCTGTGAGCCAGTCTTCGGAATCGCGCTGAAGGACCAGCTCTTGCAGGATAGGTACGAGTTCCCGGCGGTTGCGTACTCTCTGGGGATTGCTGGCGAAACGTGGGTCTGTTGCAAGGTCGTCGCGTCCCAACAGATGGCAGAAGGCTTGATAGAGTCGGTCATTTCCGCAAGCGACTACGATATATCCATTGCGAGTACGGAAGGCTTGATAGGGCACGATATTGGGATGGCCGTTGCCATAACGCTGGGCCTCCTCGCCAGAGATCAAATAATTGGCAGAGACGTTGCCCAGGAGTGCGACTGCCGCCTCAAAGAGCGAGATATCGATGTGTTGCCCCTGTCCAGTGTGGTCACGCACCCGCAGGGCGGCCAGGATGGACATACAGGCGAACAAGCCAGCCGAAAGGTCTGCTACTGGTGAACCAACACGTTGTGGCTCCCCGTCAACTTCCCCGGTCACGGACATCAAACCTGATTCGGCCTGGGCAACAAAATCGTAGCCGGGACGTGAAGTATAGGGGCCAGTTTGCCCATAGCCACTGATCGAGCAATAAACCAGGCCCGGATTGAGGGTATGAAGTGTTTCATAGTCCAGTCCGTGACGTTTCAGAGTGCCTGGACGGAAATTTTCAACCACTATGGTGGCTGTCTTCAATAGCTCAAGGAGCCGTTGTTTGTCTTCAGGCATGTTGAAATCAAGGGTGATGCTGCGCTTGTTGCGATTGAGTCCCAGGTAATAGGCACTTTCGCCCGCAATATAAGGGGGACCGAATTGACGTGTATCGTCACCCTTCCCTGGCTGTTCAATTTTAATCACAGTTGCTCCAAGATCGCCCAGGATCATGGTGCAGTAGGGGCCAGCGAATACACGTGAAAGATCGATTACGACGACATCTAAGAGTGCAGCTTCCATACGTCCTCCTGTTTTTGGGTCCATGGAATAGTATGATACCACTTCAGAAAACTTGACAACCACCGTCAACGTTGCTATGATGTTGTAGCTACCGTATGCCCAGAAGAATCCCCGACCAGGGCGACCGCAAGGGTCGCCCCTACCCAGGCACGGACGGACAACCACCGTAGGTTGGGTAGGGGCGACCCTTGCGGTCGCCTGCTGAAGGGTTGGTGGGGATCCATCCAGGAAACGGAACTGTCGGGAAGGCTTCCACCCACGCCTCTCACGTATCTGCCTGGATGGGATGCATACGGATTTAGGAAAGGAGAACAAGGTAGTGTTCGCAGTGATTAAAAGTGGTGGACGACAATACAAAGTCTCCGTAGGCCAGACACTTGAAGTCAATCAGCTTCCAGTTGAGGCGGGAGCACAGGTAAAATTTGAAGAGGTCCTGCTTATCTCAGATGCCGACCGCACCATGTTGGGGACGCCTCTGGTGAATAATGCCATGGTTTTGGCAACAGCCATCAGGCAGGGACGTGGCAAAAAGGTGATCGTTTTCAGGTACAAGTCCAAGAAGCGTTTCCGCCACAAACGGGGTCATCGCCAGGAATTGACCTTCCTCACGATTGACGATATCGTTGCCGATGGTAGAAGCCTGGTGACTGGTGAGCCACCCAGGATCAAGGGCGAGGAAGCTCCAGCGGAGGAAGAGGAGGAAGAAGCAGCCACTCCTACCACAACAGAGCCTGCTGAGGTAGAGGCCGAAGCTGCTGCATCAACACCTGCTGAAGAAACAGGTACTTCTGCTGAGCAAAAACCGTCTCGCCGACGCCGCAGAGGACAGGCCGAGGATACTGAAAGCCAGACGGAGGAATAGACAATGGCGCATAAAAAAGGTGTGGGTAGCTCTCGTAACGGTCGAGATAGCAACCCTAAGATGCTGGGCGTGAAACGCTACGATGGTCAGCTGGTGAGAGCCGGGACGATCATTGTTCGTCAGCGTGGTACAAAGATCGCCCCAGGTGACCATGTAGGTGTAGGACGTGATCATACGCTCTTTGCTTTGATTGATGGTTATGTTAAATTCGGACATGCATCACGCGCGAAACGCTGTGTAAATGTTTATCCAGAGTTTCCTGGGCGGCCCTCGCTGATTGTTGAGGCTCCCACGGAAGGTGCAGCAGCCACCGCTGCAAGTGCCTGAGTTCGTCAAGAAGTTGTTTAAACATGAAGAAGGAGTTTAGGGCATCCTGAACTCCTTCTTCATGTTCAGATGGGAAACATCAAGAAATCTTTCGACTTTTCCTTCGATTTTTCCCCTAACAGTAGTCGCGAATGATACAATACCATCATTATAGCAGTGCTACAAGCTCTTTGACTCTTCTGATGAGTGAAGCGAGAAAGCGCTTATGAATCGACTCAAGTCGATATTTGCCGCTCTTTGCCGTATAGTGATTGCAGGTATATTCTGGGTTGTTGCCAGACTGCTCTATGATATCGAGTTCCATGGACTGGAGCATGATCCTGGGAGACAGCATACCTACTTCGCCATGGCCCACAAACGCGACCTGGATCCAATTGTGGAGATTCCGACGATCCTGGCTCATCGAGGATGGCGGGCACTGGCAGGCAATGTTCACTTCGCAATGCGTGGTGATGCTTTCTCACCTGGATTCCTGGCACGCTTAGTGATGCAGCCTCGCTGGTTCTCCCATTTCCTGCGCTTGATCTCAGTGGGACCAGTTTTACGCCTGCTCGGTCTACACCCCTTCGAGAATCTGCATTTTCGTCCGGCAGAAATGTGGATACGCGAGCTACTCCTCATAGAGGGTAATGTTCGTGCTGCCGATGTTCTTACCCCGACATTCTTGCAGAAGGTAGCGACAGTTGCGGGTCTGGACTACCAGCAGCTAGAGAAGTGCCAGCTTTCAGATCTGCTCTCCTGGCGTTATCAACAGGCACTGCAGCCCTTTTGTAGCACGGAAATTTTTATCGAACCTGCGCGACGGCACGCTAAAAGCTACGTCCTGGCGAAGTTTAAACAGGAACTGGCCGAACTGGTAGCATGGTTATGGAATGGGGGTTCGCTCTGGGGAGCACCGGAGGGACTGCTTTCTCCCCACGGAAACCTTGGTCCGGTGACTGCTGCTCTGCGCCGTCTGCTTCAAGCTGGTCCACCAGATATGTGCGTTCTGCCAATCTTCATCGCCTACGATTTCATGACGGTTCGGCGCACACGTATCTTTGTTGATCTTGCCCCTCCTAATTGAGCACGCTTCCCGGCTTCCCCAACGAGAACTGGATGCCCAATTGCGCCAGGCATGGTTGCAGAGTGCCCATTTTATGTGTACCCAGCTTGCAACTGGTTTTCTTGTGCAGATTAGCCGCGCCGCAACCCCAGCGTTTACACTGGATGAGTTAACCAAGGATGTAGAACTACAAGCGGCCAGTCTTGCAGCAGCAGGACGACATGTAGATCAAAGGCTGCTCCGTGCTGGCAGTGCACGAAAACTGGCCACAGGATTTCTGGCATATGCCGCACGTCACGGGCTGGTACAGCGCACCGGGAAATATACCTGGGTACCGACTATTGGCGATCTTGCTATCAAGGTTCATCCCGGTGACGTGGGATACAGGCAAGCACCATTGGCCTATGCCTGGAACGAGTTGCAAGAGATACTCAGTCTTAATTATGTGAGCGTCAGATAAGTTCGTCTGACAGGAAGTATAGCCACAACACGCAGACAGCCAGGCCACCAATCAGAGTAAAGAAGCCAACGGCACCACCCGCTACATTCGCAGGGTCCTTGAATGGATAGAAAACGATTAAGGATAGCCAGGCAATGGTAAAGACGGCAGTCAGGCTCAGTTTGGTCGTCAAGGTGCTTGAGCGGTAGAAGATATGATAGAAAACGATGACGAGCAGACCTATGAGGACTACCGTCATTTTAAAGTTCAGAAGAAGTCCTGCCCCAAAATCAATCACGAGCGTTGGCGAGATAAATAGGAAGCAGCAGATCCATAAGAGTGCGAGGAATACACCTCCAAAGATTTTTCTCCACTCCACAGTTGTTGTCACGACCCAATACTCCTTTCAGGCCAATATATCTCTTGTTTTCTTAATGCGTAAAAAAGGAAGATTTTCGGGGGACACCCCCGTTCCCCCGGCAAGGGGCTTTGCCCCCTGCACCCCCATTCCCGAATGGTTCTCTTGATTCTGCATTAAGGTTATTAGTGCGTATTTGTATTGTAGTCCTTGTGTGGAAATAAATCAACCACAGGATCCAACTACCTCCCCTCCCTCCACTTATTCGTAATCGGCAACCGCCTATCCCTCCCGAACGCCCTTGGCGTAATCTTCACACCTGGAGGAGCCTGTCGCCTCTTATACTCACTCAGGTCCACCATCCTCATCACACGCTCAACTATCTTGCGATCAAAACCCATCGCCAGCATCTCCTCGAAGCTGCGATCGTCTTCCACATACGCCTTCAGGATTGGATCGAGTACCTCATACGGCGGCAGAGTATCTACATCCTTCTGGTTCGGGCGCAGTTCGGCCGAGGGAGGCTTCTCGATCACTGATGGAGGGATCACAGGTTTCTCACTCAGTGTGTTGCGGTACCTGGCTAACTCGAATACCAGCGTCTTCAGTACATCCTTCAGCACAGCAAAACCACCTGCCATATCTCCGTAGAGCGTAGAGTAGCCCGTTGCCATCTCGGATTTATTGCCCGTCGTCAGCACCAGTGGCCCAAGCTTGTTGGAGATGGACATCAGGATATTGCCGCGAATGCGTGCTTGCAGGTTCTCGCCTGCCAGCCCTGGATCACCCTCTCCAAAGGCGGGTTGCAGCATCTTCAAAGAAGTACGAAAAGTTTCCTCTATCGGAATGGTCAGCATCTGTATCCCAAGGTTCTCTGCCAGGGCATGGGCATCAGTCTTGCTCCCCTCCGAAGAGTAGCCAGAGGGCATCGATATACCCAGTACATTCTCCGCTCCCAGCGCATCGACAGCAATTGTGGCAGTGAGCGACGAATCGATACCTCCTGAGAGACCAATGATCACTTGCTCGAAACCCACCTTGCGCACATAGTCGCGTGTGCCCAGCACTAACGCCGAATAGATTTCCTGCAAACGCTCCATCTTTGGCTCAATGCGTTGTGGTGCATCCAATATAACCCCCCCGGCACCCCCGCCACGATTGGCACCAGTTGCGTCCATAGTAGTGGCACCCCTTGTGGGTGCCAGGGGGCGGCTGGGTGCCAGGGGGCTGGATGCCATAGGTGTGGATGGGGATGCCATGAGTGCCGATGGGGAGATCAGGTCTCCGGATGTCATAGTCTCCACACGGATAATCGGTACCTCACTAGCCATCGAACCCGCCAGAGATGCCTCTACCAGGCGTTCCTGGCGACGGCGCGGATCATGCAAACGTGTACGGAACACTGAGGCCGTATCAAGGTCAACTATCAGCATATCCTCTTCAAACTGCTTCGCTCGTGCGATGAGGGTTCCCTGCTCGTTAAAGACCATGCTTCCACCATCAAACACCAGTTCATCCTGTCCACCGACCAGGTTCAGGTACACGACAATCACACTGTCATCAGCAGCGCGGGTCGCCAGCATCTCCTCGCGAAATATTTCCTTACCGGCATGGTAGGGCGAACCATTGATGTTGATAATCACTTCGGCTCCAGCATGCGCCTGCATTGTCATCGGGCCGGTGGGATACCAGATATCCTCACAGATGGTGACGCCAACATGCACACCGTTGACCAGGAAAATGGGAGCTTTCCGCCCCGCCTGGAAATAGCGGTTCTCATCAAACACGCCATAATTGGGCAGATAATGCTTGTGGTATACTCCTGCAAGTTTCCCTTCGGAGATCACTGCTGCCGCGTTGTAGATATCATGGTCGCGGTCCACGAAACCGATAATAGCAGTCAACCCTGGCAGATCACTACTGGCCTGGACAAGCTCATCCAGCTTGCGCAAATTAGCCGCCACAAAGCCCGGCTTAAGCAGCAGGTCTTCAGGAGGATAGCCTGCCAGTGCCAGTTCGGGCACACACACAATATGCGCTCCTGCGCTATGAGCCTGCTGCATCGCTGCCAGTATTTTCTCAGCGTTTCCCTCTAAATCACCAACCGTCACATTTATCTGGGCAAGTGCCACACGAAGCGGTAGAATATTCATGAGAACAAAATCCTTTCTTTCTAAGGAGCATCTTTATGGATATGCAGCTTTATGCTCTGCATGTGATACCTTTTATTCTTCTCGTCTATTTTGCCTTCTTACTCTTTTTGCATCCATCCAGGGCAGTGCTGCTTGCCTCACTGCTTGGGGGTCTTATCGTCGGCGTCATCAATGCACTCGTTGACTTGCTCGCATATTATGCTTCCTGGTGGCATTATACCGCCACGGGATTGATCTTGCACCTGCCTCTCCCTTTCTATCTGACACCTATTCTGGTCTATGGTGCAATTGTCTACCTGCTCATCTGGCGCTTCTGGAATGGACGATTTCGCTGGTTTGCCCTACTGCTCTTGATCGCAGTACCGTTGTTCGCTGCCCTGCGCGACTTCTACGGTGCTGCAATTGCACGCTCAACTTACCTGACCTGGGATACTCCGCTGGCCTGGCTGCTGGACCTTGTGATGTGGCTGGTGATGTTCTATGCAGGGTTCCTGGCGTTCCGGTGGGTAGTCCCCCTGACGCATCTGGATACCCCGTCGTGAGGTCCGGGCCCCACTGCATCACCGCCAGGCCACCGCTACCCCTCCTTGACGCTCACAAGGGGTATCACTACATTTCGCCTTGCCCCGCAGCCCCTGGCACCCACAAGGGAAACCTCGCCACGGATGGTGGCCCTTCGCCATTTTTGATGAAAGCTGAACGGTTCATGGAGCCGTCATCGAGTAGGGATGGAGGAGGATGAGGGTCAACGAGAAATCCCTGGTTTGTCCCTGTGCCTCTTGAATCATCGAAATTGACGGAGGGCCCGGATGGTTTACACATCCGGACAGTGACACTGACAGATAGAAACTGACCATATTGCGTCAAGATGAATGTGCTGTGTCAAACTTCATGTACAGTTAGGTATGCAGGGGATCTGCTGTTTTGAGAGGAGGCGCATGAAAAGTGAGAACTGTACAACAAGCTTGTGACTGCTTTCGTATGTGAGCCAAACGGGGATCATCACTTTCTTTATCCAGCGATGCAACGACGCTGTCGCGTCTGAACCAAGTCACCGCGTCAACGCTGCTGTCGCAGCTAGCCTTCGGCTCAGACGCGGTGCAAGGCATAGTGTTCGCACTCAGCATCGCTGATCAGACTCTTTCTTTTTCACGTATGCATGCCGAAAACAGAAGCCACCATGCTTCTTTCTCAGTTATTTACCGTTACCTATTTGTATTGTTGGCAGATTTTCCAGAGGAGATAGGCGGTGCCCAACAGGTTCATCGCTCTCCCCCTCTCACTCGACGATCAGCTTGCCGCGAATCATCCCCATCTGGCAGGTGAACTCATATTCGCCGGGCTGCTCCGGCAGAAACTCGACCGGAACGGTTTCGCCCGTGGGCAGGTGTGCGCTTTTGCCGAAAT
>WNGG01017738.1_pt1 | contig 14878 bp, 15 predicted proteins | sample 5400661 | NCBI WGS metagenome assembly WNGG01 (sample SAMN13153372, study PRJNA577476) | soil metagenome | isolation source: 100 cm soil or saprolite under Garry oak tree replicate 1 | place: USA:California | collected 2016-06-15
GCCGCCGGCAGTGGTCCTCCCCGGCGCAGGGCCACGACCTCGGCGCTGAGCGCCAGCAGCGCCGCCGCCGCCACCACCCAGGGCAGCCAGCGGCGGGGGGCCGGCTCGTCGTCATCGATGGTTCCGTCCGGCCGGCGCTTGAGCAGGTGCGTGGTCAGCTCACCCGACGGATCGCGCGGGGGAGCGGCGCCGAGCGGCTCCAGCAGCTCCTCGGGCAGGGTCAGCTCTTCACCGGCGAGCGCGGCGACGAACGATTGCGCGGTGGGGAAGCGGTTCGCCGGCTCCTTGGCGAGGGCGCGCCGGAACACCTCGTCGTGGTGCGGAGGCAGATCGTCGTTGTAGCCGCGCGGGGGCGGGGCCGGCTCGTGCACGATGCGGTAGATGATGGCGGTGATGCTGTCGCCCTGGAACGGCCGCTTGCCGGTCAGGGTCTCGTACGCCACGACTCCGAACGAGAACAGGTCGGCCCGCGGCGTGACGTCGTCGCTCGCGATCAGCTCGGGGGCCATGTAGGACGGCGACCCGAACGACTGGCCCGAGTCCGTGATGGCCGAGGTCGGCAGCCGGGCCACCCCGAAATCCATCAGCTTCGCCCGGCCGTCGGGCTGGATCATGATGTTGGCCGGCTTCACGTCCCGGTGGATCACGCCGGCGTGATGCGCGTAATCGATGGCCTCCGCCACCGGCGTCAGGATCCGGAGCGCCTCGGACAGCGGCAGCATCACCCGGTGGGCGAGGATCGCCTGGAGGCTCACGCCCTCCAGGAACTCCATGACGAAGTAGTCCTCGCCCACGTCGTAGATGCTCACGATGTTGGGGTGGGACAGGCGGCCCGCGGCCTGGGCCTCCCGGTGGAAGCGGCGCAGGTACTCTTCCGACGTCTCGTGCGTCAGGTATTCGGAGCGGATGGTCTTGATCGCGACCACGCGGCGGACGAGCGGGTCCCAGGCCTTGTAGACCCTGCCCATCGCTCCTTCGCCGATCTCCTGCTGGATCTCGTAGCGGCCGAACCGCGGAGACGAAGAGACCTGCGGTACTATCGTTTCCTTGCTCAAGGCCCGAGACTCGCTTCCGGCGGATGATACCTCAGTCTTCGCGGCGGGTCAGTGTCGCCAGCAGCATGTACCCGTTGGCCCAGGGAAGGAGCCCGTCCAGTCGCGAGATGGTCCAGACGGCCGGGTAGCCGAAAGAATACCACCGAAACGCCTTTCGGTGGCGCTGCAGGTCGGAGCGGGTGACGACCATTCCCTTGGCCGAGGATTTTTTCCCGAGACGCTCCACGCCCCAGTTGATCGCGGTGTCGACGGCCTCTGTAAAGAAGCGCGAATAGGTGCGGCAGCCTTCGAGCGTGAAGCGCGGCGACAGGGCCGCCGCGAGCGATGACGCCGTGTACCCCGGACGCACGTGGCCGTGCTTCTCGTCGGTCAGGCCGATCCTTTCGCGCAACCGTCGCAACGCCGTCTCTTTGAGGTGGGGTGTGTTGACCACCAGACGCCCACGCGGCTTGGTGACCCGGGCCAGCTCGGCGGCGAAGGCCGCCTCGTCGGCCACGTGCTCGAGCATGTCCACGACCACGACGCGGTCGAACTCGGCGTCGGCGAAGGGCAGCCGCGGACCGGGCTCGACCTGGTGCACGTCGTCTCTCACCAGCTCGCGGATCGATGCGACCGCTTCGGGCGTGAGGTCGGCGGAGGCCCAGCGCCCGCCGCGGCGGCGCAGCAGCAGGCTGACGACGCCGTTGTCGGAACCCAGGTCGAGGCAGCGCAGGCCCTCGGTGGGACCGAGCGCCGCCACGATGGCCCCGAGCTTGCGCTGCTTGAGGACGGACCGGCGGAACAGGGCGAGCGCCCAGGACTCGGCCTCAGCCACGTCGCTCGGCGCGGAGGATCACGGGGGATCCCCAGGCGCGCGTCATCCCGGAGGCCCGGGCGACCGCTTCGACCGCGCGGGAAACGGCGACCAGCCGCAGGCCGCGGTGCAGCGCCATCGGCAGCAGGAACTGCGGCCGGCGGCCGGTGGATGCGAAGCCTGCGTCGGTAAAGGCGCGCTCGATCTCGTCGTCGCGGAATACGCGGAAGGGACGCGTGTCTCCCTCGATGCCCTTCTTGACGCCGAACAGCGAGCCCGACACCGCGTTGGCGCTACGCGCGGTGGGGTAGTCGACGATCACCAGCCGCCGCGCGAGGCGGCACAGCTCGGCCACCAGCGCGCGCCAGGGCTCGACGTGGGGCAGCAGCCGGAACGCGAGGACCGCGTCGAACGACGAGTCCGGCCACGGCGCGTGCAGCAGCGGCCCCGAGCGGAAGCGGGCGCGGCCCGCGCTCACCCAATCCTGGACCCGCTCTCCTGCGCTCGGGGCGCTGCCGTAGACCATCACGTCGCAGCCCGCTTCCACGAGCGGCCCCGTGAGCTGCGCGTGGCCGCCCCCCACCTCGAGCACCGACGCGCCCGGCGGCGGAGCGAGAAGCTCCAGCGTCGTGCGGGCCTGCACGTCGAGGAACCACCGTCCCACCGGGCCCGCGAATCGCCGCGCGTAGGCCGCGGATGAGCTCTCGACGTCGGCGTCCGTCATCCTCCCTGCGTCAGCAGCTCGGCGAGGCAGTGGATGAGGTCGGTGTCGGTCAGCATCCCGCACAGCCGGCCGTCCCGCAGCACGGGCAGCGCGCCGAACTTCGTCGTGTGGAGCGTCTGCGCCGCCTCCAGCAGCGGCGTCGACTCCGTGACCGTCACCGGGTTCTGGATCATGATCCGGGAGACGGGCGTTCCTTCCATCACGCGGACGAACTCCTCCTCGGAGGCCGAGAGCGCCGACGGCTGGGCGCGCTTGAGATCGCCCTCCGCCAGCAGCCCCACGAGGTTGCCGCCGACCACCACCGGGAACCGGCGGATGCCGTGCATGCGCATCAGCTCCACCGCGCGCATCAGCGTGTCCTCGGCTCCGATGGTGACCGGGTTGGCGCTCATCGCGCCCGCAACCGTGAGCTGGCGGACCCAGGCCGGCACGCCCTCAGGCAGCCCGGCGCCGCACTGCGGACAGCGGTGCTCCATCCGTCCTCCCGTTCGGGCCGCTATCGTACACCCGGCGTCGCTTCGGGCCCCGGCGTGGGCGTGGCCTCCGGCGTGGGCGTGGCCTCCGGCGTGGGCGTGGCCCCCGGCGTGGGCGTGGCCTCCGGCGTGGGCGTGGCCTCAGGTGCGACCGTGGCCGGCGGCGTGGACGTGACCTCCGGCGTCGCGGCGGGAACCGGCGTCTCCTCCGGGATCGGACTGGGCGTCGCGGGGGCCGCCGTGGGCGCCACGGGGGGCTCCGGCTCGTCGTCCGCCTCCACCGGCGGCGGCTCGGCGCCGAGCCCCGCCGCGTCCCGCTCGATGTAGCCGGCGCTCGCCATCAGCCAGAGCGCGCGCCGCTCGGCGCGGGCGAAGCGGCGCGCGTCCACGAGGGGGTTGATCCGGCGCGGGTTCGGGATCATCCCGGCCAGCCCCGCCGCCTCCTCGGGTCCGAGGGCCGAGGCCGGCTTGCCGTAGTAGTGCTGCGCCGCGGCCTCCGCGCCGTAGACGCCGTCGCCCCACTCGATCACGTTGAGGTACAGCTCCAGGATCCGCTTCTTGCTGAGGTCGCCCTCGAGCCAGCGCGCCGCCACCAGCTCCCGCACCTTGCGGGTGATCGACTTCTCGGTCGTGAAGAAGAGGTTCTTGGCGAGCTGCTGCGTGATCGTGCTCCCGCCGCGCACGAAGCGGCCCTGGGCGCGGTCGGCGTCGACGGATTTCTTGATCGCGTCCCAGTCCACGCCCTCGTGTCCGAAGAACCTCTGGTCCTCGGAGGCGATGACGGCGTGGATGAGATGGCGGGAGACGCTGGAGATCGGCACCCAGGACTGGACGCGGCGGAAAGGGCGGCCGGCCCGCCGGGCCTCCGCCTCCCGCTGGCGCATCAGGGAGGTGACGGTGGGGTTGGTCCGCGCCAGCGCCCGCACCTCGGCGCGCGACGGCAGACCGGCGGCCGTCCATCCGGCGTACAGCAGGACGACGAGCAGCACGCCGAGGAACAGCCGCCGCATCCGTCCATAATAGAAGGCGCGGCCGCGATCAGATACCATCGATCGCCGTTTCGTCGGATGATTCGTCGGGGGGTTGGACTTGGACTTCGGCCTGAGCGAAGAGCAGCAGCTCCTCCAGAAGACGGTCCGGGAGTTCGCCGAGTCGGAGCTGGCCCCGCACGCGCGCGAGTGGGACGAGAAGCAGGAGTTCCCGCGCGAGGTGTTCTCGAAGCTGGGCGCCCTGGGCCTCATGGGCGTCGTCTGGCCCGCCGAGTACGGCGGCTCGGGCCTGACGACCCTCGACTACGCGATCGTGATGGAGGAGCTGGCCCGCGTGGACGCCGGGGTGGCGCTCTCGGTCGCGGCGCACAACAGCCTCTGCTCCGGCCACATCTTCCTCGCCGGCACCGACGAGCAGAAGCGGCGCTTCCTCGCGCCGCTGGCGCGGGGCGAGAAGGTCGGCTGCTGGGGGCTGACCGAGAACAGCGCGGGGTCGGACGCGGGCGGCACCCGCACCACCGCGGTCCGGGCCGGCGAGGGCTGGGTGCTGAACGGCTCCAAGACGTTCATCACCAACGGCCGCGTCGCCGATACCGCGGTCGTGATGGCGGTGACGGACCGCGAGAAGGGAAAGAAGGGGATCTCCGCGTTCATCGTGGAGCGCGGTGCCAAGGGCTTCCGCGCGGGAAAGAAGGAGGACAAGCTCGGCGTCCGCTCGTCGGACACGTCGGAGCTGGTCTTCGAGGACTGCCGCATCCCCGCCGGGAACCTGCTCGGCGCCGAGGGCCATGGCTTCATCGACACGCTGCGGATCCTCGACCGCGGCCGCATCGGCATCGCCGCCTTCTCGGTGGGCATCGCCCAGGCGTGCCTGGAAGCGTCGATGAGGTACGCGCGCGAGCGGCGGCAGTTCGGCCACGCGATCGCCGAGTTCCAGGCCGTGCAGTTCAAGATCGCCGACATGGCCACGCGCGTGGACGCGGCCCGTCTGCTCACGTGGCGGGCGGCCTACCTGCGCGACCGCGGGAAGGAGCACACCGCGGAGTCGTCGATGGCGAAGCTGTACGCCAGCGAGATGTCGGTCCAGGCCGCCCTCGACGCGGTCCAGATCCACGGCGGCTACGGCTACGTCAAGGATTACCCGGTGGAGCGGTACCTGCGCGACTCGAAGCTGGGCACGATCGGCGAGGGCACGAGCGAGGTCCAGCGCCTCGTCATCGCGCGGGAGCTGCTGAAGCTGCGCGGGATGGTTCGGTAGCGTGGACTGGCCTCTTTAACGCAGAGGACGCGGAGAACGAACGGAGAGGACGCAGAGAGAAAAATGGACGAGGACGATCCCCAGGTTCCTCCGCGACCTCTCCGTTTCCCTCCGCGACCTCCGCGTTGAATCCGTTGAGTAACGAGTTGGCAGCGGGAGTTCGGCGCGGCGACGTGCGGGCGCTCGCGCGGGCGATCAGCGCGGTGGAGAACGGCCGGCCGGAGGCGCCCGCCCTGCTCGCGGCGCTCTTCGCCCATGGCGGCCGCTCGCTGGTGGTCGGCGTCACCGGCCCGCCCGGCTCGGGCAAGTCCACCCTCGTCGATCGGCTCACCGCCCACCTGCGCCGCGCGGGCCGGACGGTGGGGATCGTCGCCGTCGATCCCACCTCGCCTTTCAGCGGCGGCGCGATCCTGGGGGACCGCATCCGGATGCAGGGCCACGCCGCCGACCCCGGCGTCTTCATCCGCTCGATGGCCACGCGCGGGCACCTCGGAGGGCTCGCGGCCGCGACGGGCCAGGTCCTCACCGTGCTCGCCGCTTCCGGCAAGGACGTGATCCTCGTCGAGACGGTGGGCGTGGGCCAGGACGAGGTGGAGATCGTGGGCACCGCCGACGTGAGCGTGGTGGTCCTCGTGCCCGGCCTGGGCGACGAGGTGCAGGCCCTGAAAGCGGGCATCATGGAGATCGCCGACGTGTTCGTCGTCAACAAGGCGGACCGCGAAGGGGTCGACCGCGTGGTCGTGGAGATCAGGTCCATGCTGTCGCTCGCCACGCGGGAGGGCGAGCCTCCGCCGCCGATCGTGAAGACCGTGGCCACCGAGGACCGCGGCATCGAGGCGCTGTGGAGCGCGATCGAGGCGTTCCGTGCCCGCACGGCCGGCAACGGAACGATGGCTCGGCGGCGCCGGGCCCAGCTCCGCCGGCAGCTCGAGCAGACGGTACAGGACCGGCTGCTCGGCCGCGCGCGGGACGCGGCGCTCGCGCCGGAGGAGCTGGAGAAGAAGCTCGATCGCCTGGAGGCGCGCACGCTGGATCCGCTGGGCGCGGCCGAGGAAGTGCTCAAGAGGATGGGACTGTGAAGGCCCTGAAGATCGACCATCTCGGCATCGCGGTGCCGAGCCTGGCGGAGGCGGTGAAGGCCTACGAGGCGCTCGGCTTCACCGTGCAGTCGACCGAGGAGGTGCCGACGGAGAAGGTGCGGGTCGCCTTCCTTCCCGTCGGGGAGTCGCGGCTGGAGCTGCTCGAGCCGACCGACACCGGCTCGGTGATCGCGAGGTTCCTCGAGAAGCGCTCGGGGCTGCACCACGTCTGCGTCCTCGTCGAGGACATCGACGCGGCGCTCGCCGAGCTGCGCGCGCGGGGCGTGGCGCTCGTCGACGAGACGCCGCGGCCGGGGGCCGGCGGGAGCCGGGTGGCCTTCGTGCACCCGCGCGCGGCGGGCGGCGTGCTGCTAGAGTTGAAGGAGCAGGCTCGAAAGCGCTGATTCCAGGCTCTTTGTAGACGCAACCCGGGAGCCCTGACCAGCGCATATCCCTGGTAGAAGCTCCGGGCCCGCAGATGGCATAGACGCTCGCCACTCCCATCTGCCCGCTGGCGAATCCCTCGCGGCGGCGACGGGTGCGGACGCCGGGCCTGGCTTCAAACCATGCTCAATCTCACCGCTTCCCAATGGCTGGTCGACGTGTTCCTGCTCTTCGTCGCGGCGTACGTTCTGCCGTGGCTGGCAGGTGTCGTCCGCATCCGCGAGCGTGAGGTCGGGATCGTCGTCAAGAAGTTCGCGCGCCGCAGCCTCACGCCGGGCAGGCTCCTCGCCCTCGAAGGCGAGGCCGGCTATCAGGCGCGCACGCTGCCGCCGGGGCTCCACTTCGGCTTCTGGCCGTGGCAATACGCGGTCCGCAAGGTGCCCGTCACCGTCATCGAGCCGGGCCAGATCGGCCTGGTGGTGGCCGCCGACGGCGCGCCGATCCCGCCGCACCGCATCCTCGGCGTGCGGATCGAATGCGACGACTTCCAGGACGCGCACCGCTTCCTCACCGGCGGCGGGCAGAAGGGCCGCCAGGTGGCGGTCCTGACCACCGGCACGTACCGCATCCACACGGTGCTCTTCACCGTGATCACCGCCGGCACGGCCGAGGAGCACGGCCTGCGTCCCGAGCAGCTCCACGTCTGCCACGTGGAGCCGGACCGCGTCGGCATCGTGACGACCCTCGACGGCGCGCTGGTCGAGGTGGAGCCGGTCCCCATGACCGAGATCCCCATCGGCTACGTCGGCGTCGTGATCTCGCTCGTCGGCCAGGCCCACGAGGACGTGAGCGGGAAGGACTTCAAGCACGGCAGCCTGGTGCTCCCCGGGCACAAGGGCGTGTGGATCGATCCCCTCTACCCCGGCAAGCACCCGGGCAGCTAGGCCGGTTGGGCCGTTCGGACGACGGGCCGGGCGGGAGCCTCCCAGTCAACGTACTCCCGCTCGGCCCGGCGGATCTCGCGGTAGCGGCGGAAGACATCGCGGTCGCTCTCCAGGCCCAGCCAGTATCTCCACGTCGCGCCCCGGAAGGTGTGCCCGATCATGGCCGGCCCGTGGCGCAGGCAGAAGCCCGGGCTGTGGGCGAGCGCCACCGGGAAGTGGCGCAGCTTCATCCACCGCTCCGCCTTCCACCGCAGGAACTCGATCTCCTGGGCCGCGACGTGCTCGCTCTTCACGACCGCGGTCGTCCCGTCGTACTCCTCGAGGCGGTCGTTGATGACGAGGCCGCGCGCGTCCAGGTCCTTCGTCATCGGCGTGCGCGGGTAGGGCGTGGGGTGCTGGATGTAGGGCCAGTCCACGTAGCGGCGGGCGAAGCGCAGGTTCGCCTCGATCGACTCCGGCGTGTCGCTCGGGTTGCCCACGATGAGACCGCCCACCACGTACATGCCGTTGCGGTGCAGGTGGTCGATGGCGGCCAGCGTGGCGTTGCCGACGCGGCGTCCCTTCTCGTGCTGGACGTTCTTGGCCGCCGCCTTCAGGAAGCCCAGGTCCTCGTCGAGGACGTTCTCGATGCCGAGGAACACGTACCGGAACCCGGCCTCGCGCATCAGCGGGGCGAGCGTCTGGCCGTGGTCGGCGATGGCGGAGGTCATGGCCTGCACCGTGTAGTCGATGCGGTTCAGGCCGGCCTCGACGATCGCCCGGCACAGCGCCTCGAAGCGCCGCACGTCGAGGGTGATGTTGTCGTCGACGATGAAGATCGACCGCGCGCCGTGGGCGCAGGCGTCCCGGATGTCGTCCAGGACGCGCGTGAAGTCGTACGTGTGGAAGTTCCGGCCCCGCATCTCGATGATCGAGCAAAAGCTGCAGTCGAACGTGCAGCCGCGCGAGGTCTCGATCACGTCGATCTGGCGGCCGAGGACCGTGTAGCCGTGGAGCACGCGCGCGGAGCGCCGGGGCAGGCGCAGGGCTCCCTCGGCCAGGCGCAGGACGGGCCGGTCGGGGTTGTGGCGGAAGCGGCCGTCGGAGCCGCGCCAGCTCAGACCGCCGATCCGCTCGGGGCCGGCGCCGCTCTCCAACGCGCGCAGCAGCTCGTTGAACGTGACCTCGCCCTCGCCGCGGACGATGAAGTCGGCGCCGAGGCCGGCACCCATCCACGCGTCGGGGGCGAGGCTGGGATCGTAGCCGCCGACGACGACGCGCGCGCGGGGACGCCGGGCGCGCACGAGACCGATCAGCTTGAGGGCGGTGCGGCGCTGGAACGTCATGATCGACAAGCCGACCACGTCGGGCTCGTGATCGCGCACGAGCTTCTCCACATCGACGTTGCCCGCGAGGGAGGTCAGGGCCCCGTTCGGGATGCGGATGGCGACGGGGGCCATGTGCTCGAACGAGTCCGGCATGGAAAGGAGGAGGGCGTTCACGGCGCCGACGATGTTACGCCTTGGGGGGTCGAGAGTGTCAACGACGGCGTTGCCTCTCCGAGCATCACCGCATACCATGACGGTTTCGCGCGGCGATGAACGAGCAAGCGGAGATCGGGATCATCGGCGGGAGCGGCCTCTACGAGATGGAGGGCTTCGAGGGGGCGCGTGAGGTGGCGGTGGAGACGCCCTTCGGCGCGCCCTCGGACCGCCTCGTGGTCGGCCGGCTCGAGGGGCGGGCGGTGGCTTTCCTGGCCCGCCACGCCCGCGGCCACCGGATCCTGCCGAGCGAGCTGAACTTTCAAGCCAACGTGTTCGCGCTGAAGTTGCTCGGCGTGCAGGCGATCCTCTCCGTCTCCGCGGTCGGCTCGCTGAAGGAGAAGTACGCGCCGCTGCACATGGTGATCCCCGACCAGTTCCTGGACCGCACGCGGCAGCGCAAGTCGACGTTCTTCGGGCGCGGCCTCGTGGCCCACGTGGCCTTCGCCCACCCGATCTGCCCCGTGCTGTCGGACACGCTCGCCGGCGCCTGCGCGGAGGCGAAGGCCACGTTCCATCGCGGAGGGACCTACGTCTGCATCGAGGGCCCCCAGTTCTCGACCCGCGCCGAGTCGGAGCTGTACCGGGCGTGGGGGATGGACCTCGTCGGCATGACGAACCTGCAGGAGGCGAAGCTGGCGCGGGAGGCCGAGCTGTGCTACGCGACGCTCGCCATGGTCACCGACTACGACTGCTGGCATCCCGACCACGATTCGGTCACCGCCGACCAGATCATCGCCAACCTCGTCCGGAACGCGGCCGCCGCGAAGGCGGTCCTCCGCGCCGCGCTGCGGAAGCTCCCGGCCGCTCCCCGCGCGTGCGAGTGCGGGACCGCCCTGAAGCAGGCGCTGGTGACCCCGGCGGAGCTGGTCCCCGACACCGTGAAGAGGGAGCTGCGGCCCATCATCGGGAAGTACATGAAATAGTCCATGTCCATACTGGTGGTGGGGAGCGTCGCGTTCGACACGGTCGAGACGCCGTTCGGGCGGGCGGAGAAGGTGCTGGGCGGCAGCGCGTCGTTCTTCGCGGTGGCGGCGTCGTTCTTCGTGCCGGTGAATCTCGTCGGCGTCGTGGGCCGCGACTTCGGCGAGAAGGAGCTCTCCGCGTTCCGCGGGCGCGGCATCGACCTCGAGGGCCTCGAGCGGATGGACGGGCAGACCTTTCATTGGCAGGGGAAGTACTCGTTCGACCTCAACTCGCGCGAGACCGTCTGCACCGACCTCAACGTCTTCGAGTTCTTCAAGCCCCGGATCCCCGCGCGGTACCGCACCAGCCAGTACGTGTTCCTCGGCAACATCGACCCGCTGCTGCAGCGCGACGTGCTGGACCAGGTGGAGCGGCCCCGTCTGGTGGCGTGCGATACCATGAACTTCTGGATCGAGGGCAAGCCCGAGGAGCTGAAGAAGACCCTCGCGCGCGTCGACGTGCTGCTCGTCAACGACGCCGAGGCGCGGCAGCTCTCCGGCGAGTGGAACGTCGTCAAGGCCGCGCGTGCGATCCGGGCGATGGGCCCGCGCACGCTCGTCGTCAAGAAGGGCGAGCACGGCGTGCTGATGTTCACCGAGGACGGCTCGTTCGCCGCGCCCGCCTATCCGCTGGAGGAGGTCTTCGACCCCACGGGCGCGGGCGACACCTTCGCCGGCGGGTTCGTCGGCTATCTGGCCGGCGCCGCCGCCGGCGGCGCCGTGGACGACGTGGTGCTGCGGCGGGCGGTCGTGATGGGCAGCACGCTGGCCTCGTTCTGCGTCGAGGCCTTCAGCCTGGACCGCCTGCTGCGCCTGACCCGCGCCGAGATCGACGACCGCTATCGCCTCTTCAAGCGCCTCACGCATTTCGAAGGCATCTAGCCGTCCGCGACCGCCACGAGCGTCAGGGACCGAGCACGACCTGCCGGCCGCACTGCTCGAGGGGCACGGCACCCGGCGCGGCGTCGCGGCTGATCCGATAGGCGCCGTCGGCGGCCAGGACGTGGCGGGGGCCGTCGCCGCGATCGGCGCCGCAGCGGGCGCGGTCCCGCGCCAGACGCACGACGAAGTTCGGCCCGAGCGCCCACCTCGTGTCGGCGAGACGGTCGACGACGAGCGTCCCGCCGAGCTCGGAGCAGGGCGCAGTCTCGGCCGCGGTGAGCGCGACCGGGCCACCCTCGGCCCTCGCGCGCAGGCCGAGAAAGGCCAAGGCGAGCGCGAACACGGCGAGTCCGGCGGCCAGCGTCCGCAGGGCGAGCCGCCGCGATGGGCCGGCCCGCGCCTCGAGCCGCCGCCAGAGCCACCAGCCTCCGACGGCCGCCAGCAACGCCCGGCAGACGACGAGGTGCAGGAACACGCGATCCAGGAAGTAATAGCGGGCCTTCACGACCTGCAACGCAAGCAGCAGCGTCAGCGCGAGCTGCGCGACGACGCCGCGCGCCAGCCAGGTTGACGGCGCGAAGGCCGGCGCGCGCGCGCCGTCGTCGCCGTCCGAGGGTCGTGGCCCGGCGGGCCACCCCGCGGCCGCGAGGCCGAGCAGGAGCAGCGCGTTGCCGACCTGGCCGGCGATCCCTTCACCCCACACGAGCGCGATGACCGGCTCGGCGAGTCCGGTCGGGTCCGGCCACCTCAGCGCGAGCGGCCCCGCCTCGTACTCGCGGCACGGGCTGCGCGCCCAGAAGTAGAGCCCGAGCGCCACGCAGCCGGCCGCCGTCGCCAGGGGCGCGCCGCCGCCCCCGCGCCCGCCAGGACCGTCAGCGCGAACAGGAGCAGCCAGGACATGTAAGGCCGGTTCTCCGCGGCGTACTGCGCGAAGAGCGGCGCGCCCGCGAGTGCGGCCACCGCCACGAGCGCCCACGCCGTGCCGAGCCAGGCGTGCAGCGCGAGCGTCACGGCGAAGACGAGCAGGGCCGCCGCGATCAGGCTCACGCGCCGGTACGCCACCGCGATGCCGTCGTCGATGCGCTCGATCGACCGGACCGAAAATCGCTGCGCAAGGTAGTAGAGGGGAGACGGGCTGCACTGTCCGGACGCCCCGCGGACGAGCAGCGACAGATAGGATTGGCGGCAGGCCTGCGCGATCTCGAAGCCCTCGTCGAGCCAGAACGGCTTGCCGCGGGCGACGTCCGTCAACGGCGGCGCGAGCAGGGCGGTGACCGCGGCGGCGAGGACGAAGGCCGCCGCCCGGCCTACTCCAGCTTGTTGCCGCAGGTACCGCAGAACTTCGCGCCCGGTGCCACGGCGGCGCTGCACTTGGGGCAGGTGGCGGCGGCGAGCGAGGCCCCGCAGTTCCCACAGAACCTGGCGCCGGCGGCGACGGCCGCCCCGCACTTCGGGCACACCGAGACCGCCATCGCGGTGCCGCAGCTTCCGCAGAACTTCGCGCCCTCGGAGACGAGCGTCTGGCACTTCGGACACGCCACCGACGTGCCGGCGGCCGCGGTCGCGCGACCGGCCCCCCCCATCGCGCCCGCGATCATCCCCGGCATCATCATCCCGATGCCGGCGCCGAGGCCGAGGCCGGCCGCGCTGCCCGCCTCGCCAGGGTTCTTCGCCGCCTCCTCGATGCCGCGCGCCGCCTTGAAGGCCATGTAGCGCTGCATGTCGCCGATGGCCCCCATGCCCGCGCGCTCGTCGATCATCTTCTGGACGTCTTCGGGCGGGGTGATCGCGCCGATGAGGAAGTCCACCAGCTCCAGCCCGTACTTCGCGAAGTCGTCGGCCACGCGCCCCTTGAGCCCGCCGGCGAGCTCGTCGTAGTAGCGCGGCAGGTCGAGGACGGTCTTCAGCGTCTCCCCGAGCAGGTCGTTGAGGCGGGCCACGCACAGGTCGCGCAGGAAGTCCTCGATCGACTCGGTCGTGTACTGGCCCTGCGTGCCCACGAGCTGCTGGACGAAGATCTGCGGATCGGTCACCCGCATCGAGAAGCGGCCGAACGCGCGCAGGCGCACCATGCTCAGCTCGGTGTCGCGGAACGCGATCGGCTCCTTCGTGCCCCACTTCAGGTCGGTGAAGGTCTGGCGGCTGATGAAGTAGACCTGGGCCTGGAACGGCGACCGGCCGCCGAAGGCGGCCCCGACGATCCTGGAGAGCAGCGGCAGGTTGAGCGTCGAGAGCGTGTGGCGCCCGGAGGTGAACGTGTCGAGCGCCTTGCCGTCGCGGTAGAAGACCGCCCACTGGTTGTCCTGGACGATGAGCTGGGCGCCGAGCTTGATGTCGGCCGAGCCCGCGGGCGGCTCGCGGTGCACGATCTCGCGCCCCGTGTCGTCGAAGTGCTGGATGACCTCGAGCCGCAAGCCCATAGAAGCTCCCTAGACCCCTCCGGCGCGAACGTTCGGCGCGCGCAGCGGAGCGTTTCCCTTGTCGCGACGCGGCGAATTCATTCCGCCGCGACGCGCTCGTTGACGTCCATCGCGGAGCGGAGCGCGCCGCATTCGTTCAAACGATCCCGCGCAGGATCGCGTCGCGATCGTTCAACCGCGCGTCGAGCGCGTCGACCGCCGCCGTCACCGCCGGCAGGGCCGATCGCATCCCCGCGGCGCCCGCCGCGCGGGCCGCCTCCGCGGCCGTCCGGACCGCCTCCACTCCCTCGAGCAGCGAGAGGTCGAACTGGTAGAGGCGGCCGAGCACGGTCTCGTCCACCTTCACCGCGTCGAAGAAGCCCGAATAGCCGCGCGCGGCGTAGCGCAGGCGGGCGGCCACGCGGTCCAGCCGCTTGCGCGCGGTCTCGACGTCGTTGATGGCGTCGAGGACGCCGCCGCGGGTGGCCTGGTCGGCCACCTCGTCGAGCGCCTTCCGGTTGGCCTCGAGCCGGCCGGCGAGGTACTCGCGCTGCTGCCGGTCGGCGTCGCGGCGCAGATCGCGCTCGCGGTAGCCCTTGAAGCCCGGGATGGCGCCCGCGAGCCTCTCCAGCGCGTTCTCGCCCGCCCGGGCCTTGTCGAGGATCGGCTCCACGCGCCCTCCTTCAGGCCAGGTTCGTCCCGGCCTCCAGCATCGTGTTGACGATGGTGAGGAGCTTGTTCGCGGTGAACGGCTTGTTGATGTACATGACGGCGCCGGACTCGAAGCCCTCGGCCAGCGCGTCCCCGCCGCCCTTGGCCGTGAGGAAGATGACGGGGATGTCCTTCAGCCGCGGGTCGTCCTTGATCTTCCGGCAGACGGTGAAGCCGTCCACCTCCGGCATCATCACGTCGAGGAGGACGAGGTCGAAGACGCGCTCGGCGAGGATCTCGAGGGCCTCCGCGCCGCCGCCGCACGTGGTGACCTCGAAGCCCTTCTGCTCCAGGATCGTGCGCTCGAGGTTGAGGATGTTCTCGTCGTCGTCGACCACGAGAATTTTCTTGCCCATTCCGGTCCCGCGCCCCGAGTGGAGTCGGATTCTAGCAGGGGCCCCCGCGGTTGTCAGCCTCGGCCAGGCCCGCGAGGATCGACTCCATCTCCCACAGGAAGAACCACAGCGCGCCCGGCGGGGGGCCGATCGCCGCCAGCGCCGACGCGCACTCGATCAACGCGCGCGCCGGCGCGGCCGCGCGCGGAGGGTCGCCCCGTTGCCAGCGATCGAGGTACCCGCGCACGAGGTTCTCGTCGCCGTCCTGCCATTCGCCTTCGCGGCGCGCCAGGAAGCGGCGGGCGGTCGCGCGCTCCACGGCGGTCGGGACGGCGGGGGAGCCGCCCGCCTCGCCCGCCGCGATGCG
>WNGG01007367.1_pt2 | contig 14875 bp, 15 predicted proteins | sample 5400661 | NCBI WGS metagenome assembly WNGG01 (sample SAMN13153372, study PRJNA577476) | soil metagenome | isolation source: 100 cm soil or saprolite under Garry oak tree replicate 1 | place: USA:California | collected 2016-06-15
TCAGGACGACCGGCACCCGGTACCGTCCTGCCTTCCCGCTTCCCCGAGCGACCGTGCCCTCCATCCTCGCCGTGACCCATAGATACTCGCGACCCTCGAAGCCTCCCATGGGGCCGGCCGATTTCACGACAACGCGCGTGACCTCAGCACGCGCAACACCTATCGGGACGAGGGCGAGACAGAGGGTCAAACAAAGGAATGCGCCGCGTTTCCTGATGGGAACATCGGGGTCTGTCATCGGACGGCCCTCCACCTTGCGAGACGTTTCGCGGATTGTATGTTGGTGTCGTAGCCGCGCATAGGAACTCCGGAACTCCAAAGACCCTTTCGCCTGCCCCGAGCCCCCGGACCACGCCCTACCCTCAACCTTTTCCTCTTGCCCCACCTGCGGGCACGAAGATCGCGCTGCCAGTGGCCAGTGTCAAGAGTCCAGCCGGCGCCCCGAAGGGGCTGTGCGCGGAAGCCTTCAGCGGGTGACAGCCGGTCTTGACACGAGTGAGAGGCGAATCGTGGCGTTCGCAGCCATGAAAGCGAGTGTTCTGAGCATCGGCTCCCGCCCCAGGCAACCTTAGCTGCGGAGCAGCTTCGCGCCCAGGACGTTGTAGGCCGGCACGGGTCGGTGGAAGCCCTTGAGCCCGAGCTCGCCAACCGGCTCGACCTCCACGAGATCCTCCACCGCCGCCAGCATGCGCTTGGGGATGAGGATCTGGCCCGAATTCGCCTCGCCGCAGAGGCGCGCGGCGAGGTTGGTCACCGTGCCGATCGCCCCGTAGTCCCGGCGCCCCTCGAAGCCGATCGCGCCGATCGTCGCGTAGCCCTGGGCGATGCCGACGCCGAAGTCGAGGTCGTAGCCGCGCTTCCTCCACCGGACGAGCAGCTCGTCCACCCGTTGCCGCATCGCCACCGCCAGGATGTTGCCCGCAAGCTCACGGGCACGTTTTCGGGCACGTCGGGTGTTTCCGTCGTTGACGCGCAGCCGCAAGTCCGCGAGAATCCAAGCACGGGCGGATAGCTCAGCTGGGAGAGCGCGGCCCTTACAAGGCCGAGGTCAGAGGTTCGATCCCTCTTCCGCCCACCACTGAACGATCCAGAATTTTCGACCAGTTCCTGACCATCGGTCAGTTCCTCGCCAATCACCAGCTGTCCAATGAAGGGTAGGTGAAACGCCAAGCTCTTGATTTTCCGGACCCTGACGACCGCGGTCCGTTTGGTGCCCGGCTTGCACTTTGACGCGCCTGAAATGAAAGAGGATCTCCGGGCCGAGCCCCTGAGGCCGGGCGACCTTCTCATCGCCAGTTCGGACTACGCGCTGCGAGCGCGGATCGTCCGGACTCTGGGTGGCGAGGCCGATCTCAGATCGATCCGCGAGGCACCGGACCGGGCGACCGCTGAAAGACTCCTTGCGGCGCTCGGCCCCTCGGTCCTTCTCCTCGATCTCTCATCGAAGGGGTTCGACGGGCTTCAGAGTCTCAAGACGATCCGCTCTCTCAGTCCGACGACCCGGACGATCGTGCTGGCGGACGCCGACGACGACTTGGCCGCCGTCAGGGCGCTGAAGGATGGTGCGCACGGGTATTGCTCCCGGAACACCGATCCCAGCCTCATCCTCAAAGCGATCCGGCTCGTCCGGCAGGGAGAGATTTGGGTCGGGCGAAAGGTCATGCTCGAGCTCATTGACGAGCTGACGGCCCTGCATGCGGCGCGCGCGGTGGAAGACGAAACCCGACTTCGCCGGTTGACTCAGCGCGAGCGCCAGATCAGCGGCCTGATCGCCATCGGCGCGAGCAATAAGGAGATCGCCGACAGACTCTCGATCACGGAAAGGACGGTCAAGGCGCACCTCACGAACATTTTTCAGAAGCTTCAGCTCTCCAGCCGTGTCCACCTCGCCATCCACGCTCTTCAGCTGAGCGCCGCGACTAAGACCAAAGTCCAATAGATCGACCCTCGCGTTCCTGGTAATTCAGGGAGACGCGCCTCGCGGCGCCGGGAGGAGTCGATGGCCGACGTCACCGTGGTGATTGCCGCTGAATCGCACCAGCGCGTGCGCGCCCTGCTCGATGGCGAGGCAGGGATCGTGGTCGCCGGTGAGGCGCGAAGCCTGGCTCACGCCTTCGTCCTCGTGGCGCGGCTCCGGCCCGCCGTGCTGCTCCTCGACTTCGGCCGAAGCTGGCGCGACGCGTTGGCCGCGCTCCGGGCGATCCGCAGCCAGAGTTCGCGCACGCGTATCATCCTCCTCACCACCCGTCGGACCCCCGAGTCCTCGATTCTCGAAGCCGTGAGGCAGGGCGCGGGCGGGTATCTGGGCGAGGCGGCGGTCGGCGGCTTCCTCGCCAGAGCGGTGCGAGCGGTCCACGCAGGCGAGGCGTGGGTCCCCCGTCGGCTGGGCGCGCAGATCCTGCGCCGACTGATCCGCGCTCGTGGCCTGGCGCGTCACGCCCGGCGCTTCCAGCGCCCGGCGATCGGATCGGGGAAACCTGCGCAGCCGGCTGCGGTCCTCCTCCTGTCGAAGCTCCGCGCTGCGTGCACGCCGTCGTGATCAGGATCACTCGAGTAGGACTAAAGTCCAATAGACCGAGCCCCGCGCCTCTGATAACTCATGAGAGTCCCAACACGCGCGAGACGACACCCTCTCAGGCCTGGAACCCCAGGAGGTTTGAATGGCGAATCTGACGCTGCCAAAGCTGTTGATCATTCTGTGTGGGCTCGGCGCCCTGTTGATGATCCAACCCGAGATCGCGGCGGCCGATGATGACGAGGATGAGAATCAGCATGAGACCTACATCCTCTATTTCAGACCGACGCAGAACGCCCCGCCCGGCGCGTCGGGCAAGATGAAGATTAGTGTCGACGCGTCTCGCGGCGACACGCGCGTGAAATTCTCCGTTCGCCACGCGTATCCCAACACGTTGTACACGATCTGGACAGTCTTCAACGAGCTGCGCTGGCCGTTGCCGAAGAAGGGCGTCGACGTCCCCGCGAGCTCTGCCGCCAAGCGCCCCGGATTCCCACAGGATGGCAACGGGGTCTCCCCGCTCGCCCGCCTGGATGCCCCGTTCACCGCCGGCATGGGCATCGACCCCGGAGCGTCGTTCGTGACTGACGAGGATGGCGACGGCGAGATCGCGCTGACACTGGATTACGACCTGATCCGTGAAGCTCCCGTGAGCAACAAGGACGTCATCACTCAGTGCGTCTCGAGGGCGTTCGATGCGACCAAGGGCTGTCTAGATACTGTGAAGATCACGACGACGTGGCTTCGCACGTTCGTCGGCGAGTTCCCGCCTTCCGAGCGGGCCCGCCGCTGTGCGAACTACGACCCGGACGCGGATTCGGACGTCGTGTCCGACGAGACGAAGCGTCGCGGCGCGGACGCGCGACTCTGGCAGTGCGTGGACCCCACGTCCGTGAATCGGCGGAGCGGGAGGTTCATCGTGCGGGTGCCCCGATTCGAGTTCGACCACTTCCGCCTGGCCGCCCATCCCGACAGTCTCACGCACGGCTTCATCGGCGGCAATGGGACGGACCATCGGATCGACATGGTCGGCCGCCGCAGCGACCTCATCACGGACTGACCCAGAGCGAGGAATGACAATGCTGCGAAACGTGGACTGGACCCGCGGCCCGGAGGGGCCGCGCTCCGTGCTGACCGTTCTCCTCGCGCTCTCCGGCCTCGTCTACTTCGGCGTCGTGACCCTCACCTCGGTGCTCGCGCCCTACCGCTTCGCGATTCCGTATGCCGTGCCCATCTTCGATACGCCGTTCGTCCTCGCGGCCATCGGCGTGGGGTATCTCTGCTGGGAGCGTCATCGAGTCCGGCAGGACGTCCGCTCGGCGTCGCTCGGGGGCGCGCTGTGGCTGGCCGGCCTGCTGGGCGTGGCGCACATCCTGGCGCAACCGGATTACTCGAGCACCCTCGGCGTCAACCCCGGCATCGCTCCGTACTTCTTCTTCCTGAGCTACCTGGCTGGCTTCGTCGGGGTCGCCCTCGCGGCTTCCCTTGCCGACCGGCAGCTCCCCCTGAGTGACCGGGCCCGCCTTCGGATCGCGGCCGCCGCCCTCGGCCTGAGCGTCGTCATCGTCGTCGCCGTGTGGGCGATCCGGCCGCTCTTGCCGTCACTCGTCATGAAGCCCGGCCGCCTCACCCCGTTTGCGATCCTGGCCGGCGCGCTCAGCGCCGGGCTCGCCGGCGTCTGGGCGCTGGCGGCCGGACGGAAGAGGGCTTCCGGGAAGGACGGAGACGTGCTTGCCGCGTACCTTCCGCTCGCCGCGTTTATCTGGCTCCTCGGACTCACCGGGTTTCTCCTCTGGCCGTTTCGCTACGGGCTGCCCTGGTACATCGCGGGCCTGGCGCGCCCGGTCGGCCTCGGCGTGATCCTCGTGGGCCTCATGCGCGAGCAGATCTGGCTCTACCGGGAGATCGTCAGCAAGAACCGCGACCTCACAGCCCGGGAACTCATGGCTCGCGCCGAGGCCGCCGCCTCCGAGCGCCGATTCGCGGGTCTCGTGCAGGATCTCGACGCCGTCGTGTGGGAGGCGGACGCGACGTGGCGGTTCTCGTTCGTGAGCGACCGCGCCGAGGCGATCCTCGGTTACCCCGTCGCGCTCTGGCTCGCCGACCCCCAGCTCTTCGAACGACACATTCATCCGGACGATCGTGAGGGGACGCTGACGCTGTTCCGAGAGGCCGCCGCGCGGGGCCGGAACTCCAGCTTCGAGTACCGTGCCGTCGCGGCCGACGCCCGCACGGTCTGGCTCCGGGCGATGGTTCACGTCGTCCAAGACGCGCATGGAAGAGTGGAGAAGCTCCGCGGCTTGATGGTGGATGTTTCCGAGCGCCGGCAGCTCGAGGATGAACTGCGGCAGGCGCAGAAGATGGAGGCGGTCGGCCGCCTGGCCGGCGGCATCGCCCACGACTTCAACAACCTCCTGACCGTGATCATGGGTCAGACGCAGCTGCTGCGGCTGCGCGGTGAGCGCCACACACCTCAGGACGGCGAAGTCGCGGTGATCGAGAAAGCCGCGGAACGCGCCGCGGAGCTGACCCGCCAGCTCGTGGCGTTCAGCCGGAAGCAGGTGCTCCAGCCCAAGGTCATCGATCTCAACGCCGTCGTGACGCACGTGGGTACGATGCTCCGACGGGTCATCGGCGAACGCGTCGAGCTGGTCATGAGCCTGAAGCCGCGGCTCTGGCACGTGAAGGCCGATCCTGGGCAGATCGAGCAGGTCATCATGAACCTCGCGCTCAATGCCCGCGACGCAATGCCGGCCGGCGGCCGGCTCACGATGACGACCACGAACGTGACGGTCGAGGGGACGAGTCAACGCCAACGTGCCTTGGCGCCACCGGGCGCCTACGTCGCCCTGACCGTGAGCGACACGGGCTTCGGCATGGACGCGCAGACCCAGTCGCGCATCTTCGAGCCGTTCTTCACGACCAAAGAGATCGGCCGGGGGGTCGGTCTGGGGCTCTCGACGGTCTACGGCATCGTGAATCAGAGCGGGGGCGCGATCCGGGTGGACAGCGAGCCGGGCGGCGGCAGCACCTTCACGATCTACCTGGCTCGCGTCGACGACCCGATTCCACCCCTCGAGCCTAGCAGGCCTACGAAGGCGTTGCGGGGCTCCGAGACGATCCTGGTGGTGGAGGACGAAGACGAGGTGCGCGACGTCGTGCTCCAGGCGCTCGGGATCAACGGCTACTCCGTGCTGCAGGCCTGTGATGGTCGCGAGGCCCTGGCGATTGCCGATCGGCAACCAGGGCCCATCCATCTGCTCGTGACCGACGTCGTCATGCCGCACATGAACGGTCGCGAGCTCGCCGAGCAGCTCGCTCCCCGCCGCCCCGAGATGAAGGTCCTGTACATGTCCGGCTACACGAACGATTTCGTTCGTTCCCAGCCCGCCGGTGATCAGCAACCGGCGTTCTTACAGAAGCCCTTCAGCTGCGAGACGCTCGGACAAAAGGTTCGAGGCGTTCTCGACGCGGGTGCGCCGGCCGCCTTGGTTCACGTCCACGAGTAACCAGGGCCTCCGGAGGGGCCGTCGTGAGGAGGAGCACGTCCGCCAGGCCTGCGATCTGATGACGACGCTGGTCGGCTTCCTCGGAGCCGCGGAATCGCCCGAGTTCAGCAGTGAGCGCCGAGCGCAGCTCACGGCGATAGCTACCCGTCAGGCGACTGCCCTGCGGAACCTGCTCAAGGGCCGGCTCATGGTCATCGTCGCCCATGACCGCTCGGAGCGATACGAACCGCTGAAGCGGGCGTTTGTCCTCGATTCGGAGGTCGAGGTCATTCTGGATCGCCGGCTCGGACTGGATCGCCGGCTCGGACGCGGGGCCGGGTCCGCCGCCGAATCGTCTCTCGAGCGCCGCCCACCAGACCGACGGCGTCAGATGATCGACGATGATCTCCGTCGCGCGGGCGTTGCACTGGTCCGTCCCGCCTCTGAACTGAACTCTGACGGTCGCTCCTTCTTCACGTCGTCTCTGCCCGTGGCAGCCCGTCGCGTCTCGAATGAAAACGACCCGCACGGGGCGCCGGGCGACGAATCTTCAGCCACACGCATCCTGATCGTCGACGATGACCCCGGAGTGATCGGAGTCCTGAGCGCCTTTCTTCAGCTGGACGAAGGGGAGTACATCGTCGAGACTGCGTCGAGCGGAGAGAGCGGACTTGCGGCCGTCCAGCGCCGCCGTCCAGACCTCGTCCTTCTCGACATCAACATGCCGGGCCTCAACGGTCTGGAGCTGCTCAAGCACATTCGACGCATCGACCGAGGGATCCCGGTCATCATGGTGAGTGGAAGCACTGACCTGGCCGACTTTGTCGACGCCTCGCAGAACGGCGCGCTGGCCTACATCCCCAAGCCCTTCAAGTTCGGGTACATCAAGCTCTTGATCTCCACGGCGCTCGAGCAGCGGTCTGCGCGTGCCAGACCTCGAGTCTCCATCATGACGACCGAGAGCGCACGGTTCAGCGGGCGGCCGTCCGCCACGCATCGATGACAGACCACAACGACACCGCGAGCAGGGCGCACAGCGGAACGACCAGTGCGGCCCCCGGTCGAGTGAGCGCGTCCGCATCGGTCGGAGCGGCGCGGCTGACGAGCCAGCTCAGAACGATGCCGAGCGCCAGGAAGACCATCGCCTTGATGGGCTGACGGTTGTAGAACTGGCCGAGCCCCGGGAAGATTCCCGAGAGAATGAGCGCGACCGTTTTCCGGCGGCGCGCGCTGGGCCCCGTCATGGAGGGGTCAGGGCGACCCCGCCCTTGATCACCTGCTTGATGCGTCGCGCGTCTTGCAGCACGCGGATATCACGCAGCGGATCGCCCTCGACGACGACGAGGTCCGCCCACTTGCCCTTCTCGATCGTCCCGATCTCCTGCTCGAGCCCGAGGCACTCGGCCGCCAGGCGCGTGGCCGCTTGAAGGGCCTGCATCGGGGTCATGCCGGCCGCGACCAGGTGTTCGAGCTCCAGCGCGTTGTTTGGATGACCGTGCCCCCCGGCATCGGTCCCGGCCACCACCTTGACTCCCGCCGCCAACGCCCGGTTCACGCTTTCGATGTGATGCGAGCGCAGGGCCCGGGCGCGCTCGCGGACGTGCGGGGCGGTCGACTCGCGATGGTACTCATAGACGGTCAGGGTCGGGACGAAGAAGATGCCGCGCTCCGCCATCATCGGGATCAGGTCGGGGTCCTCGTCGAGGTAGCAGCCGTGCTCGATGGAATCGACCCGGGCCTCGATCGCCACACGCAAGCCAGGACCGCCGACCGCGTGACACATGACCCGTCGCCCGAGGGCGTGGGCCTCGTCCACCAGCGCATTCATCTCGTCCAGGCTGAACGCGCGATCCTTCGGGCCGTGACCGGCTCGCGAGCTGGCGCCTCCCGTCGTGGCGCACTTGATCACGTCCGCGCCCGCGCGGACCATCGTGCGGACTCTTGTCCGCACGCCCTCGATGCCGTCGGCGACGCTCGGGGGGAGGCTCGGGTCGTGAAGAAACGGCGATTCGTGACCGGACGGGCTGATGCGATCGCCGATCCCTCCGATCGGCGAGATGATCGCGAGCGACAGGACGAGGCGCGGTCCCGTGATCAACCCCTCCTGGATCGCGAGCCGGAAGCCGGCGTCGAGCCCGCCACCGTCCCGTACCGCCGTGTAGCCCGACGCCAGGACCTGGCTCACCACCCGCGCCGTCCGGAGCTGCCGGGTGCTCTGCGGCTCGTCGAGCCCCCAGCGTCTCACGAGCTCGTAGCCGTGGAAGGCGAGGTGGTCGTGACAGTCGATGAGGCCGGGCAGTACGGTGAAGCGCGAGGCGTCGATCACCTCGGCGTCCGGTGGCCGGCCGGCACTCGGGCCGGCCGTGGTCACCGCCTCGATCCGTCCGTTGTCGATCAGCACGGCGGCGTCTCGCACGGGTGGAGCCCCCGTGCCGTCGATGAGCGTGCCGGCGCGAAGAATCTTCATTGCGTCCCTCCCGGGCTGGCGGTGCCCACCAAGACGTTGGATTTGCTCGTCCAGGGTGCTAGCGTTTGAAATCGTAGATGCCACACGGCGCACCCGCTGCTCCTCACCACCATCATCATCATCGATGGTGGCGCCGGAAGCTCCGGCTCCTGGCCACCTTCGACTTGTGGCTCGGTGTCGCGATCGCGGTCGTCGCCGTTGTCGGCCTCATCACCCTCTTCTTGACGATCGCCCGCAACGTCGCGATCTGCGTCGCCGGGGTGAACTGCTGACCGAGCCGGCCCGCCGACGCGTCCTTCCCCTGACTGACCGGCCTTCCTGACGGCTCCGACTGTACCGCGAATCGTGCCCCTTGACATGCCGGCCGTTCGGTCTACGCTCTGAGGTCGACTCGAGATGAGTGGCCCGCAGGGCCGCTCGAAAGGGGGTCGACGATGCCGCACTATCTGAGCGACGAGGAGCTCAGGCGAACGGCGCCCGCGGAGGTGGCGTCATTCAAGTCACCCGTTCCCACCCAGATCGTCTCGAACGGCGAGTTCAACCCGCTGCCCCAGACCCGCGAGCAGCAGCGCGTGGAGGCCCGCATCAAGGAGCTGGCCGACGACTTCGGCCGCCGGCACGGGATGAACCGGCGCCAGTTCCTCGCCTCGAGCGCGGGCATGGCGGCGGCGTTCCTCGCCATGAACGAGGTGTTCGGGCCGATCTTCGACGTCAGCCGGGCTGAGGCGGCGGACCCCGGGGTGGCCGCCCAGCGGGCAGGCATGCTGTCCGGACAATTCATTTTTGACGTTCAGACCCACTTCGTCCGCGACGACTTCAAGCAGGACGGGTTGCTGGGTCTGGCCCAGTACGCCAAGCAGCACTGGAACCCCAACCTCTGGGGGGAGAAGACCCTTGCGCGCTTCAAGCTCGAGAACTACCTGAAGGAGGTGTTCGTCGACAGCGACACGAAGGTCGCGCTACTCTCCGGCGCGCCGTTCGACGACCAGACGTGGGACCTCCTGTCGAACGACCAGATCGCGATGGCGCGCGCCGCGATCAACAAGATCGCGGACTCCCGTCGCCTCCTGGGGCACGCGGTCTTCACGCCGAAGCGCCAGGGCTGGATGAACGAGGTCGATCGCGCGATCAGCACGCTCAAGCCCGACAGCTGGAAGGGCTACACGATCGGCGACCCGCTCTTCCCCTCGAAGATGGGGTCCTACTGGTGGCTCGACGACGAGAAGCTCATGTACTCGTTCTACGAGAAGATCGTCAAGTCCGGCATCACCACGGTGTGCATCCACAAGGGTATCCTGCCGGTGGACTACGAGAAATCCTGGCCGGGCGTGTGGGAGTACGCCACCGTCCGCGACCTCGGTAAGGCGGCGAAGGATTGGCCGCAGGTCAACTTCGTCATCTACCATGGGGCGCTGCGAGCGTTCCTCGAGACGCCCGACGCGTCGCTGGCGGAGTTCGAACAGACCGGCCGCATCAAGTGGGCGACTGATCTCGCCGAGATCCCAGCTAAGTACGGTGTGACGAACGTCTATGGGGAGATCGGGACCGCCTTCGCCAACTCGGCGGTGGCGAACCCGCGCTTCGCGGCCGCGTTCATCGGCACCCTGGTCCGGGGCCTCGGCGCCGACCACGTCGTCTGGGGCAGCGACTCGGTGTGGTACGGGTCGCCTCAGTGGCAGATCGAGGCGCTGCGCCGCCTGGAGATCCCCGAGGACATGCAGAAGACGCACGGCTTCGCCCCGCTCGGTCCGGCCGACGGGATCGTCAAGACCGCGATCTTCGGCGGCAACTCCGCGCGCCTGTACAAGCTCGACGTGCGCTCGGCGCAAGGCGAGATCACGCGCGACAAGATCGCGGCGATCAAGGCCGAGTACGTGGCGATGGGAGGCATGCGCAGCAACACCCGGTACGGGTACGTCCACCGGGCGACCGCCTGAGCGGTTGAGCGTGTCGTGAGGTCGAGGGCCCGCGCCTTCGACCTCACGCCCGCGCTCGACCTCCGTCCTTCCCAGAGAACTCGAGGAACGCGGTAGCGATTTGCTCCGCGACCTCGGCCCCGGCCCGACGCCTGCCACGCAGGAGATCGTGGCCGGCGCCGTCCACCGCGAGCAGCGCCGTCCGCGCGGGGATGAGCCCTCGCGCCGACTCGAGCTCGTCGAGCGAGCCGAACGGGTCCACTGAGCCCTGGACAAAGAGCGCCGGAGTCCTCAGATTGCCGAAGTGCGCGGTGCGGAGCTGGGCGGCCCGGCCGGGCGGGTGGAGGGGATAGGAGAGCAGGAGGATCGCGTCGGCGAGCCCGGGCTGGTCCGCCGCGAGGATCGACGCCTGGCGACCGCCGTACGAGTGGCCGCCGAGGAACGCGCGCCCGGACACCAGGGCGCGCATGGACTGGACGGCGCCCCTCAGTCCCTCGCGGTCGCGCGCCGCGCCGCCCGGCGAGGGCGGACCGGTCGGGCGCGCCTGGCGGAAGGGCAGGTCGTAGCGGAACACGGTCAGCCCCTTCGCGCTGAAGGCTTCGGCGAGCGCGACGAGGAGCGGCGCGCGGGCGTTCGAGCTCGCGCCGTGCGTCAGGACGACGCCGTCGGGTCCGGGCTCCACGGCCTCACGAGATTCGCCGGTAGAGGACGTGGCGGCGGTTCTTCGTGTGCGGGCGCACCTGGCCTGGCCAGCGCCCCTGGTCCACCGCCTTCGCCCACGCGTCGCTCGTGAGCACTTCGGGGCTCTCGATCTCGTAGAGGGCGTTGTAGAGGGGCTCGTGCTCGACGACGATCGTCTTGCGCTCGCCGCCGATCACCATTGTCAGCTCCTGCCGCTTGAAGCGCGCCGCGGCGACCACGCCCGGCACCTTCAGGATCAGCGGCACGTGCTCTCCGTCGTAGATCTCGTTGAAGAGCGCCTCTCTGGTGGGCTCGACGTCCATCGCGGCGGTGAAGAGGTAGCGGGTCTGGATGGGCATGACGGTCTCTCCTTTTCGGTCCGGCTATTCAGACGAACGTCACTGTACCCGCGACCGGCAGTAGGCGTACAGCGCGTCGTAAACCGGGAACTGGCGCGCCATGTTTTCGTGGTCGTCCTTGGAGGTCTCCCTGAAGCCGGACGCCACGGCGTAGAGGCCCGGGGACTCCGGCGCGAGCTGCCGCGCGCTGGTGTCCGCACCGCGCACGATCAGTGCGAGCGCGCGGAGCGGCGGATCCTCGAGCCGGTACTTGTCCAGGAACGCGTCGAACGAGCAGCGGTCGCCATGGTGACCGAGCTCGACCCCCGGCACGTCGTAGGGGGTCGCTTTCTCGCGCTCGGCAACGCGCATGACCTCGGCGTCCGGCACGAACAGGAAGGTTGCGTCCCGATCGATGAAGCGACTGATCAGCCACGGGCACGCGATCCGATCGACCCGGGCCTTCTCACGAGTGACCCATTTCATGAGCACGACTCCTTTCTCACTTCACGCGTCTCACTTGACGCTGTTGGTCTGATCCAGGGCGGCCCGCAGTCCTCGCGCGAGCTTCACGGCGTCGTCGTTCGCCCAGAAGTGCATATAGAACAGTCGAGGCGAGTCTGCGAGCGCGTGGTTGTGGAGGGCCGTCACCTCGATGCCGTGCGCGCGCAACGTGCGTGCCACGGGGTTGACCTCGCCGGCGATCAACACGAAGTCGCCGGTGATGGCCGCTTGGCCGTTGCCCGTCGGCTGGAAGTTGATCGCCGTGGCGACGCCCATAGTTGATCGCCGTGGCGACGCCCATCGCCGGCAGCAACTCCATGCCACCGTCCGTGATGCGCTCCGCCCGCGGAACGCCCACCTGGAGAATGCCGTTGTTGATCCTGCCGCTCCGCCCGAGCGCGGCTTCGACCTGCGCTTGATCGATGGCGGGCCCGGCGGCGCTCCCGCTCGCCGGGGACTCACCGAAGGGCGTGCCGCTCGCGCCGAGCGCCGTTCGGACCGACTTCGCGAGCTTCACGACATCACCGCGACCGCTGTAGTGCATGTACATCACGTGTGGTGACATCTCATTGAGGTGGTTGTGCAACGCCGTCACGCTGAGCCCCTGCGCCAGGAGCTCGGACATCACCTTCGGGACCTCTTCGTCGAGGAGGACCAGGTCACCCATGACCATGGCGTCCTCGCTCGTCTTTCGGAACGCCGCGTATGAGCCCAGCGCGAAGCCGGCCTTCACGTCTACCCCGTGCACCTTGACCTTCAGGTCCGTTCGCGGCAGGCCGACACGGTAGACGTCGCCGGGCTGCACGGCTCCCTTGCGGCCAAGCGCCTCTTCAACCGCCTTCCACTCGTCCCCGCCCGACATCTGCTCGGCCCCGCCCGGGATCGGCTGACGCGAAACCAGTGCGACCGTGATCACGAGGCCAACGACCGCCATCCCGATGTTCGAGCGCTTCATGCCAGAGACCTCCCGCTGAGCTCGCTCCGCCCAGGTACCCCACGGATCACGAGATCGTCGAAGGCGGTGACGGAATCGGCTTTCGTCCACAGGCCCACCTGCCCAGATCGAAAGCGACCATCGCGATGATCGAGGAGGAGCGCGCCGTTCAGATGGCCCTGGATCCTGTCGCCGACGGCGACCACACGGATCGTATGCCATTGGCCGAGGGCCGGAGGCTCGACCGTCGCACTCGCCAGCTGATGCCGCCCACGGTCGTAGTAGTACAGCCTGAAGTTGTTTTCGAGCGCGTTGGCTCGAATGACGTAGTACCGCCCATCCGAGAAGCGGAACACGATGCCGCCGGACGCGTCCTCCCGTCCGGAGATCGGTTTGAAGCGTACGGAAACGTCAGCGTCGGCGTAGGGCCCGCCCGGGGCGACAATCACGTTGAAGGCGTTTTGCGTGGCTCGCTGGATGAGGACCCGCTTGCCACTGGGCGCGCCCGCCATCTCCTCGACCGTCCAGCGTCCATCGACGACTCGCCACCCCTCGATGCCCTTCGTCTCGAAATCGAACCGCTCGACCGGCAGATCGGTCGGTAATTTGAGCTCGGTCGCGGCGGCTCGAGCGGCGTTTGCTCGGCGTATGCCGAGCCAAGCGCCGAGCGCGGCCACGATCGCTTTGAATAGTCCACGGCGCGACGAATGGTTCTGCATCGTCGGCTCCCCGATCATTCCAGCTTCTCGGAGACGGTCGTCCATTCGTCGCCCTTGACCAGCGTGACGTCGGCGACGGGATGACCGTCCTTGAGCGCGGGCATGACGCTGACCGCGCGGAATCCCCGGTTGGCCTTCACCGCCGTCTCGGTGGCTGCTGCCAGTGATCGCGTCGCCTTCGCCATGACGTCATTCTGGGCCTTGGCGGCCGTGAGGTCTTCGCCGCCAGTGATCGGCTCGACCTTCGCCTCCTTGCCGGTGGTGTGGTCCACGATGACCTCGGAGAACTGGCCGCCCTTCGCCGTGTACACGGAGAGCTGGAGGACGCCGTGCTCGAGCTCGAACTTCGCCGAAATCGGTTTGCCCTCGCGCGCGCTCGCCGCCAGGCCCTTCACGAGCGAGACCTTGGCGCCGCTCACCGCCTTCGCGAGCTCCGCGTCGCCTTTGTCCCCGTACTGCTGGGCTTGGGGCTGCTGGGCTTGGGGCGCCGTGGCAACCAGGAGGAGGACCACCAGACCTACGAACGGGGCGATCAGGATCTTCTTCATCGCTTCTCCCTCCGCTCAGGATTTCTGCTTGAGTGCCTCATAGAGGCCGTCGAACACGGCCATGCCGCGCTCGAGCAGTTCGTCGTCGTCGTGTAGCGTTGCGGCCATGCCCCTGATCGCCAGGTCCACGCCGCTGGCTTCGTGTCGGGAGAACTTGCCGTCGCGGAGATCGGCTTCGTGCACGATCTCGGCGATGATCCGGAGCCGCCGGTCCTTGAGGCCGAAGCGCTTCAGGAGCGTTTCGAACGTGCAGTCCTCGCCGTGATGCCCGAACTCGGCGCCGAGGATGTCGAAGGGGATCCCCTTCTTGGCGGCGTCGGTCGGGTCCGCGAAGGCGAATCGCGCGTGCGGGTCGATGAAGCGTTTGACGAGCCACGCGGACGCAATGCGGTCGATGTGCGGCCGTGGCCGGGTCACCCACGTGCTGCCCGAGGGCGGAAGCGCGTGGTGGGGTTGCCTCGTTGCCGCCCGCGGCCGAGCCGCCATGGTCTGGAGCCGTTTGGAGACGGTCTCCCAGCGCACGCGCGCCCGGCGCCCGAGGGGACTCTCGAGATAATCGATGCTCTGGATCCGGTCGAGCTCACGCTTGAGCCGCTCGAGCCTGGCGCGCGCAGGCTCCACCGACACGCGATGCGCGGTGGTCGAGCGGTCCAGCTGGGCCCGGACCTCGCGGCAGGCCCGCATCAGCGACTGATATTCGGCCGCGCGCTCTCTGTGAAAGAGCGCCGTCAGCTGCTCATCCGTCATCGTGTCGATCCGGTCGAC
>WNGG01012075.1_pt1 | contig 14875 bp, 13 predicted proteins | sample 5400661 | NCBI WGS metagenome assembly WNGG01 (sample SAMN13153372, study PRJNA577476) | soil metagenome | isolation source: 100 cm soil or saprolite under Garry oak tree replicate 1 | place: USA:California | collected 2016-06-15
GCCGTCAGGGGTCCAGCCGGGCGCGGGTGGGAAGCTGCGGGGGATCACCGGGCCGAGCTCGTCGGCGCAGACCACGGTCACGTCCGGTGGCGGGGTGGTGTAGCAGGCGATGACCTTGGCTCGTTTGGGGCGAAGTCCGACCCTGGTGGTTAATTCGGGGCTATGCGGCCAGGGCCAGCTCTAGGCGGGCGAGGTGGCTGGTTCGGCGCCGGTCCAGGGGGTGGCCGTTCCACCAGGCGTCCAGGCGGATGAGGTTGAGGGCGACCGCTGAGTACACGTGTTCGAGATGGGTCTTGGCCAGGCCCTTGTAGCGGGCGTTGCGGGTGCCGGTGACGGCGATGGCCTGATGCATGGTGCCTTCGACGCCGGCGCGGATGGCGTAGCGGGCCTGCCAGGCTGTGGTGTCTTGCTCGGCGCGGTTGGCCTGCAGCGTCTCGTGCAACGCGCGGGGCTTGAGGGTGAGCTGCCGGCCGCCGCGGGCGGCGGTGGTGCACTGATCGCGGGCCGGGCAGGGGCCGCAGGTACTCGCGGCGAACTTCACCACGATCGCCTCGGTGCCCCGCTGGGTGGCCGGGCTCCAGGAGGCGTTGCGCTGTCCTTGCGGGCAGGTGACCTGCTTCCTGTCCCAGTCGATGGTGAACGCCGCAGCGTGCAACCCGGTCCCTGCCCTGGCCTGGCGTGAGGTGTCCAGCAGCATTGGGGAGATCAACGCGATGCCGTAGTCGCGAGCGGCGTCGGCGACCAGCTCGGCCGAGGGGTAGCCAGAGTCGACGTAGTGCTCTGCCGGCAGCAGGCCCCGGCGGTCCAGCGCGTGGTGGATCGCCTCGGTCATCGCCGAGTCGGGCACGGTCGCGGCGGTGGTCGCCACGTTCGTGATCAGGTTGGGCCGCTGCGGGGACCGTTCGCTGTGGCCGGAGCCCGCCGTGGCCGACGGGCATGGCTGGGACCGCGCGCCCGCGCCGTCGCCCTGCCTGCTGGTCGCGGCCTCCTCGGCGTCGCAGGTCTCGCTGAGATGAACCTTGTAGCCGTTCCAGAACGTGTCCCGCTTGACACCCCACCGGGCGTCGGTGTCGTACGGGGAGCTCAGACGAAACCTGCCCGGTGGAAGACCGTCCCGCTCCGCCTCCCGCCGCGCCACCTCCGTCCCGGTCTCGGTGACCGTGCGTGTGTAGTTCTGCAGCACCACCACCCGTAGCACCTGCACCGCCTCGACCTCGCGCACCCAGCCCGGCGCGTCCGCCCGGTAGCACGCCTCGACCAACGCGTACCCGTCACGGGCATAGGCCAGGGCCAACTCCGTGCGCTTGGCCTCGGAGGTGGGCAGCCGCCACGAGTCCACCCGGGCGGTGTACCGCCGACTCCACCCGGGCACGTCGATCACCTCGGCCAGCCACCACGGCGCGCAGGCAGCCAGCGCCTCCAGGCAGGCGCGTACCGACTCACCGGCCAGCTCGAGCCGGTTGAGGTCGCGGACCGCGGAGACCACATGCGTGGAATCCGTGCGCTGCTTCCCGCCCGGGCCCAGCAGACCGACCTCGACCAAGCGGTCCAACAGCAGGTCGAGAACCCGCTCCTCCAACCCGTGATCGACCACCCGGGCGCGGAACTCGCTGAGCACGGTGTGATCGAACCCCGGATCGTCGAGGTCCAAACCCAGGGCGTACTGCCACGACAGCTTCTCCCGCACCGCCTCGGCGGCCTGCCGGTCGGTCAAGCCCTCCGCCATCTGCAGCACGGTGACCAACGCCAACCGGCCAGGTGACCACCCCGGCCGGCCCCGACCGGCGAACGCCGACTCGAACTCGACGTCCGGGAACAACTCACCGAACCGATCACGGACCTGCACCGCAAGCGGCGCCTCACGCCAGGCGTACTTCGCCCGCACCGCCGCAACGATCACCTCGGCAGGCTTCGGCCACGGCCGCGGCTGCACCGACACCACAACACTCCATCCTGCGGCCCGACGAGGGGGAAGACGAAGGGAAGGCGGCCGCAGGCCGCATGATCTCGCCCACAGCGTTCAAGATCACGGATGTCGCCCGGCGTGTCGAGGAGAATTAGCCACCAGGGTCGGGGTCGGCAGCGGCGGTGGTGCCGACCGGGGCGGTGCATGGGCTTGGCGGGGTCGGCAAGACGCAGCTGGCGCTTGAGTACGCCCACCGGTATCGCAGTGACTACGACCTGGTGTGGTGGGTGGCGGCGGAGCTGCCAACCTCGGCGGCCGCGGCGTTGGCGAGGCTGGCGCGCCGGCTGGGCGTCCAGGAGGTCGCTGACCAGTCGGAGATGATCGCGGGGCTGTTCGACCTGCTGCGCCAGCGGGACCGCTGGCTGCTGGTGTACGACAACGCCGAGCGGCCCGAGCGGCTTGCGGGCCTGTTGCCGCCGGGTGGGGGTGGGCAGGTGCTGGTGACCTCCCGCTGGTCGGCGTGGGGCCAGCAGGCCACCTCGTTGCGAGTCAACGTGCTGGCCCGTCACGAGTCGATCGAGTTCCTGCGCAGGCGCACCGGCGCCACCGACCAGGCCGTGTTAGATGCGCTGGCGGGGGAGCTTGGGGACTTGCCGTTGGCGTTGGAGGAGGCGGCCGCCTACCTGGAGGAGACCCAGGTCAGCCTTGACGACTATCTTGGGCTGGTCCGGGACCGGTCCCGGGAGCTGTTCGGCCTGGACCACCCTGCCGAGGACGAGCATGGCGACCAACGGCGGGTGGCCACCGTGTGGTCGGTGTCGCTTGACCGGGTCCAGCAGGAGGCACCGGCAGCGGAGGCGCTGCTGTGCCTTTGTGCCTTCCTGGCACCTGACATCCCCCGCGGGCTGCCGACCGAGCAGCCGCAGGTGCTGCCCGAGGAGCTGGCCCAGGCGGTCAGTGACCCGCTGCTCTACAACCGCATGCTGGCGGCGGTGGGGCGCTACTCGCTGGCGTCGGTGAGCCCGACGGCGCTTGGGGTGCATCGGCTGGTCCAGGCGGTCATCCAGGCCCGGCTGGGTGAGGACGGCGAGCGGGGCTGGGCGGAGGTCGCGGTGGGGCTGTTGCGGGCGGGCTTTCCGAACGACAGCTGGGGGGTGGTGACCTGGTCGGCGTGTGAGCGGCTGCTGCCGCAGGTGCTGGCGGTTGCTGGGCATGCCGAGCGGCTGGGCGTGGCAGGGGGACAGGCGGGCTGGCTGCTGGATCGGGCGTCGACCTACCTGCGGGAGCGGGGCCAGTACCGCCAGGCCAGGCCAGTCGCTGAACGCGCAGTGGCGGTCACCGAGGCGGCCCTTGGGCCTGCCTGACCCGGAGGTCGCTCGGCGCTGCGACGAGCTTGGGCGCGTGCTGCGGGCTCTTGGGGACCTGGCGCGCGCGCAGGTGCAGTTCGAGCGGGCGTTGGCGATCGGTGAGGCGGCGCTTGGCGCCGACGACCCGGACGTGGCGAGCTGGCGTAACAGCCTCGGCAGTGTGCTGCATGACCTTGGGGATCTGGCCGGCGCGCGGGTGCAGTTCGAGCGGGCGTTGGCGATCGGTGAGAGGGTGCTTGGCGCCGACCACTCCGAGGTGGCGATCTGGCGCAGCAACCTCGGCGGGGTGCTGCGGGATCTGGGGATCTGGCCGGCGCGCGGGCGCAGTTGGAGCGGGCGTTGGCGATCGGTGAGAGGGTGCTTGGCGCCAACGACCCGGACGTGGCCGGCACGCGCAGCAGCCTGGGCCGTGTCCTGCAGGACCTTGGGGATCTGGCCGGCGCGCGGGTGCAGTTCGAGCGGGCGCTAGCGATCAGCGAGGTGGTGCTTGGCCCCGACCACCCGACCATGGCTGTCCGGCGTAACAATCTCGGCGGGGTGCTGCGGGATCTTGGGGATCTGGCCGGCGCGCGGGCGCAGTTTGAGCGGGCGTTGGCGATCGGTGAGGGGGTGCTTGGCCCCGACCACCCCGGACGCGGCCACCTGGCGTAACAATCTCGGCCTCGTGCTGCAGGATCTTGGGGATCTGACTGGCACGCGGGTGCAGTTGGAGCGGGCGGTCAGCGATCGGGGAGGCGGCGCTCGGCCTCGACCACCCGCGCGTGGTCATCTACCGCGGCAACCTGGCTGCGGTAGCCGCGGAGCTTGGCGAGCCGAAGGCGATCGCTAGGGACATTCCTCGGTCTGGCCAACCACGGCGTGCTGTTCCTTGTCGTGGGCTGCGTCGCGCAGTGCCGCCCGGACGCGTCGTTGCCGGCGTCGGCATGCTGGACGCGCTCCGAGGAGTTGGAAGGTGTATAGCGCACATACGAGGGTGTCGGGGTCGCCGGCGGAGCGTCGGATCTGCGTTCGTGCTGGTCGTGACGGGTGCATGACCGTCGTACGCAGCGACGTTGGCCATCCCTGAGCCATGCGAGGGTGGCTTGACAGGTAGTTGGCATGCTGGCTCCAACACGGAGGCGCAAGTGCGCTATACAACTTCCAAATCGGGGGGATGCATCGCAGGGGAGCGGCCTTGCGCGATGTAACCGGCCGATCCAGCGACGTAAGACTCGCCCACGCGAGTCTCCGCGAACCACCCTGGACGGCGCAGATGCGCCGTAAAGCGTTAAATGGCTACCGGCGATTCTCCAGTTCGGCCACCAGCGCCGAAGATCCCGGCTGCCTCCCACGGTGGCAAGATGGTCGGCGCCCAGGCGGGTCTCACGGATGATCAGGCGCGCTGCAATGGGGCGCGGGCGCCGAGGAGGCCGCCCTTGTCAGCCACAACAAGCTCATCCGGTCTGGGCTGAGGGTGGCGCAGGCGGGAGGGGTGGTTGCGAGCTTGGCGTCTTGGGTGCCAGGAACTTCGCGATGTCCAGGTGCGACTTAACCATCTGCTTGAGCATGAAGTCGTGGTTGAGGTCAAGGATGGCTCGCGTCTCGGCGGCGACCACGGCGTTGCGGCTCAAGGTCAGCTCGTTGTCTTGCTGCTGCTCACCCGACAGCGACCAGTTGGTCGAGCCCTTCACGGCGTAGACCCCGTCCACGATCACGATCTTCAGATGCGAGATCGCGTTGTGCACTGAACTGGTGCCGATCGCGATGCTGTTGCCGAAGGCATCATTGCGCCAACGCCGCAAGATCTCCTGCTCGTGCTTGCCGCTGGCCTGGCGGCGGTCAAGGCTCATCTGGACGTACACGCGGGCGTCCTGGAGCTTGCTCTGGATAATCTGGTTCAGCTCATCGTCGTCGTAGCCGAACATGTTCACGACGATCGAGTGCTGCGCGCCGAGGCGACCAAGAGGTCGTGCACCTTGTCTCGGGGCGAGAAGAAGGTTCGCTCGTCCGGTGGGTAGCCCTCCAAGAAGCGGCCCTCGGCCTTGTACTTTGCCAGGTCGTCCCAGACAAACTGCGCGTCGCTCACCGCACCCTCCTCATGACGATCGATACCTCGATCCACTTCCCCACGCTCGGTCTGCCTGGCTGTCGCTATGAAGAAGTCGCGCGTCGTGCCTCGTTCGTCCATTCGGCTGACCCGTGCCATGCGATCCTACCTGGCTAGCTTGCCCCATCACGTTCCAGGCGGCAGGAGCGAGCCACTCCCAGGCCGGGTGACCAGCGACCTTCAGGGCTCCAGGGAGGTGAGCGCTTTACACGCGAGGGTTCGCGAATGTCTCTCGAAGGGCGCGTTACCGCCGTATGGTGTAAAGCGTTGCTACCCGGTGATTGTGCGGCGACGGGCGGCTGGCTGGCAAGCCTCGGGGGCCATGGGAGGAATGGCAGGGTGTGGGAGTTGCGCACGCCTTCCGAGGGCTGCGCACAATACGCCATTGATACGGGCAGAGCGGGCAGCATCGAGCAGGGGATGGGGGCGGTGGGCGTGCGGTTGCGGGTGGTCGACTACCAGGACCCCGACCACTGGCGCTGGCTGCTCCAGGACCCCGACGGCAACTTCGTCGCCGACCACCAGGTCGTGCTGGACCGGGCTGCCCCCGAATACCAGGGCTTTGTGGACCTTGCCCGGTTCCTGCGCGGCCGCTGGCGGCAGGCGCTTGCCCTCGAGCGCGCCAAGCCGGCCTCCGGCCCCCTGGCCCAGCTGTCTAGTAGTCCGTCCCTGACGTGGCTTGACGCTTGGCACAACCTGAGCACCGGCCGTGATTAATGGCTGGTCCTTCGTGACCGGATCGAGTTCGATAGGCGTTGGAGCGATGCTGGTCGTTGCTGACGCGTGATCAGCACTGACTATGCTTGGGAGCGTGCGTACCGCCGCCCCGCTTGCTAGTGGTCGGTCTTCAAGGTGTCTTGACGCGTGCCACAGCTGGGGCCGAACGCTGCGGCTGCGCAGAAGCCGTGTTCGTTCCGATTGACGATCGCGACCGGCCCGAGGCCCATTCGCGCCGGCCGTGACGCTCGTCCGACGCCCTGCCGTGACCGGTCCGGGCGATGCTGATGTCCTAGACCCACAGGGTCGCGCTTCAGCAGAGAGAGGTCGCCATGCGACCAGCCCGCATCATCGCCGCCGTCACCCTCGTCGCCGCCGCCGCCGTTGCCGGCTCCTACATCGCCGTCTCCACCGCCCACCGGTCCGCCGCGGCACCCACCGCTCCGGTGAGCGCCCCACCCCTCCAGTCCACACCCACGCACCCCGTGGACCTTCCCCAGCCGCCGGGCCCCACTTCCCCTGGTCCCATCGACCGGGTGCCGGCCCCGCGGCCGGTCCTGGCCGATGGCCGCTACGACAGCTACATCCGCACGGTCGACAGCGGCCGCAACCGGCTGGTGGTGGACCTGGTCCAGGTCTTCGAGGGCCAAGCGGCCGTGGACGCGGCCATCACCGACGGCATGGCTCGCGACCAGGCGCAGTACCTGGGCGTCTACGTCCGCAACCAGAACCCGCGGCTGCGGACCCTGCCGCTGGCCCGCGACCTGCGCCTGGACCTGCGTGGCGGTGACTGCGAGGCGCCTCTCAACCATCAGCTCGCCAAGCTGGCCAGCGACGCCCGCCTGATGAGCGGCTCCACCCACACGTACTACTTCACCCTGACCGTGGCCGGCGGCGCTGTGCACCAAGTCCAGGAGATCCTGGCCATCAACGCCTGCTGAGCAGCCTGGGGGTAGCTCGCCCACCAACGGTGGAGCCGGCGATGCCCGGCTCCACCGGTTGGCTGGACCTGGCCATGGTTGAGGCCGGGTGACGATCGGTCCTCACGCAGCTCCCCGGCAACACCTTGTCAGGCGCCAAACACACCCGGAGACGGGACACTAGAAAGGCAGGTCGCCATGCGACCAGTCCGGATCATCCTCGCCCTGTTGGCCTTGGCCGCGCTGGCTCTGGTCGGCTGCACGAGCCGTTCCAGCACCCACCCGGCGCCGGTAAGCACCCCGGCAGCCTCCCCGACCACTCGCCCGCTGACGGCAGCGACCACGCCGCCATCGTCGTCTCGCTCGCCCGACCCGACGGCACGATCAACCCCGCCGCAGGTTCCCGCCACGCCGTTCCCGGGAATCTGGGATATCCGCACCTGGCAGCAGGCTCGCCAGCTCCAAGACGCGGTCGACAACGGACACCAGCCCTGGCGTTGCGGTCCGGACACGCTAGTGACCCTGTACGCCCAGCAGGTCCTGCACGTGGCGCAGCCGGTCGTGCGTCGGGTCGACGCGGTCACCTTCAGCGTGACCAGTCCGGGTCAAGGACTGATCGCGACCGTCACGGTCACCCAGCCCATCAGGCACGGCACCTGCGGCATCTGGGTGATTACCAAGGTCATCCCGAGCGCCACGGCCACCTGCGCCGTCTCGCCAACAGCTGGACCAGCGGGCTCCACAACCACCCTGAGCTGCCGCGCCTTCGCCGCCTCCGAAGCAGTCACCATCACCTTCGGAGCCGAAACGCTGGCAGTGGCGAGGGCCACCGCCAGCGGTGGCGTCGCGGCCTCGTTTGCGGTGCCGGACGGCTTTGCTGGCTCGCACTACCCGGGAAGGCGGGATACCTTCCGCGCCAAGGGGGAGCGCAGCGGCAAGGTCGCCTCCGCGACGTTCACGGTGACTGGCTGAGCGGCGTGCTGGCCGCCAGGCGCCACCAGCTCGCTGTATCAGCCAAGCAGCATGTCTTCGCAGCGGGCCCGGGCAAAGCTGGACCCTGGGGCGCCGTAGGTGCCGCGGCTGCGCTGGTGCAACTGGCCGATGAGCTCGGTGAGTTGCTGGTCGGGTTTGGCCTCGAGCCGGTTCAGGGCCTCAGTGGCCTCGGGGTCGGCGCGGAACTTCGCGCGGATCGTCTCGGCGATGCGGCCGAGGGTGGCCCAGGCGCCCTCGCCGGCCTTGCCGCCGGCGGCCTCGAGGGCCTTCTTGGCCAGCAGCCCGGCCGCCGTGAGCGCGAGTGTCGCCGGGTCCATGGATATGGATCCCTCCAAGGGTGCACGCGCTATGACCGGATTGTCCTACCACACCCACACCGCACAGGGAACCGCCATCCAGGCCCGGATCGCTCTGGTGAGTAAACGCTTTCGCACGCCAGACTCCACGAATCACCCTGGACGCGCATCTACGCCGTAAACCGTTAAACGGCTACTCGCGATTCTCCAGCGCCGCCACGACCGCCGCAAGCCGCTCGCGGCTACGCACGGTATCGGGGTGGTCGGCGCCCAGGCGGGCCTCGCGGATCGCCAAGGCGCGTTCGTAGAGGGTGCGGGCCTGGTGGAGGTCGCCTTGATCTTGGAGGAGGCTGCCAAGGCTGGTCAGGGTCCATGCGAGGTCGGGGTGGTCGGCGCCCAGGCGGGCCTCGCGGATCGCCAGGGCACGCCCATAGCACTCCTGGGCCGCACTTAAATCACCGACGTCGTGCAGAACCAGTGCGAGGCTGTCAAGGCTGTCTGCGGTCTCAGGATGGTCGTGTCCTAAGCAGACCTGGCGGATGGTTAGGGCTCGTTCGAGGAAGGCGCGAGCTTGACTCAAGTCGCCCTGGTCATGCAGCACAAGGGCTAGATTATTGAGGCTGACGGCAGTGTCGGGATGGTCTGGGCCGAGGTGATTCTCGCGGATGGTCAGGGCGCGTTCGAGGAGAGTACGAGCCTGCCGATACATGGCCCACTGCCGCGAGTACGCGCCGGTTTCGTTTAGCAACCAAGCGGTTGTCTCGGGGTCGATGCTGAGCGCATACGCATGATCGGTAACCGCCAAGGCGTGAGAAACGAGCCGAGCGTACCTGGGCCAGGTGGAAGGGTCTGTCGGTTGAGTGGGGAACGCCGCTCGGACTAGGCGTAGCGAGCGACCTCATACCGCCGAGCAAACCATCCGACGCTGAGGGGGTCCCGTAGGACCCCCTCGTTGCGTTCGGCATAGCCTCCGGGTTGCTGACCAAGGAGGCGCGATGGCCGACTACGCCACCCTACTACGCGATGGCCGAGGTCCACCAGTGGGCGAAGGTCAACGACATCCCCATCCACTACTTCGCCAAGGGCGAGAACAAGGAGCAGTTGGCCCGCCCGCTGCTGGAGGCCGCCGCCCGGCAGGGTGGGGATGGGCGGGTGGTGCTGGTGGGGATCGCGCAGGAGCGGGCGTCGGTGTGGCGCTCGTGGAAGGCCAAGGGCCACGAGCATGCGGCGCATCCGCACATGGAGTGGGGCCGGCAGATGGCGTTCGTGAACCACTTCTACTTCTGCCAGTGGGATCCCGAGTGGGGTGGGGCGTTTTGGAAGACCAACGCCTATGCGCCCTATCCGATCTGGCTGTGGCTCAACGGGCACGAGTGGGCCAAACGCCAGCTCGACAAGGCGGGCATCGGCTACCAGGCGTTGGACAACGGCTTTGCCGCTTGCGATGACCCGGCCGCGTTGCAGCGCATCTGCGACCGGCTCGGGCCTGGGGCGGTCAAGCAGTTCTTCTGGCGCTTCAAGCGGCGGCTGCCGTCGCCGTTCACGACCGCCGACCTTCGGGCCGGGTACGTCTATGAGCTGGCGGTGCGCCAGTTCGAGGTCTCCGACACCCGCGTGTTTCGCCGTCCCGCCGCGGGCCGGGCGTTCTTTGAGGGCGTGATCCGCGACCACCTCGACATCGGCCGGCCCTCCCAGGTCGCGCTCATTTTCGACCGCCGCATCAGCAAACAGACCCCGGGGACGTTTCGGGCCAAGGTCATCACCAAGGGCGTCGACCCGCAGCTGGTCTGCTACTACAAGGCCTCACGGATCAAGCAGTACTTCAAGGAGCACCGGGCGTTGCGCACCGAGACGGTGGTCGGCGACACCCGCGATTTCGGGATCGGGCGGCGCGTCACCAGCGACAACTGGCGAGCCCTCCGGGCCGTTGGCGAACAGGCCAACCGGCGTCTGTGCGACGCCCAAGCGATCGACGCACGCCCCGCTCCCGACGTGGTCACCCTCGCTGCGGTGACCCGGCCATCGGTCACCCCCGACGGCCTGCATGCCCCCGGCATGCGCTTTGGCGACCCACGGGTGATGGCCGTGCTGGCCGCCCTGGTTGGGTTCTGCCATCTGCTGGTGGGCTTCACCAACCACCGGCTCACCGAGTTGGTCGGCGCGCTGCTGGACACCCCCTACAGCTCCCGGCAGGCCACCTATGACCTGCGTCGGCTCCTGCGCAAGGGCCTGATCCAACGCATCCCCGGCACCCAGCGCTACCTGCTCACCCCACTGGGCCGCCGCGTTGCGGTGCTGTTCACCAAGGCCTACGGCCGGGTCCTGGCCCCAGGCCTTGCCGTGTTGGATCCCGCCCTGCCACCCGAGCTGGCCGGGCGAACCCCACTGGCGTTGGCATGGCGTGGCCTCAACCAGGCCCTGGACGCCTTCATCGATCGGCAGGTGCTTGCTGCCTGAAACTTGATCTGGTCGTGAACATCATCCCGAGCAAGGCGGCCTAGGGCGGCAGTAGCCCACTGCCGTACCAGTTCTGGGTCGAGTTGATCACGGACAACCGCCTGGACGAGCCGATGCACGCTCAGCATGTCCTCGCGGGTCTTGACCAATGCGTAACAGCGCAACATTCCGATGATGTGCTGGTAGGCGAGTGGTCTTCGGACTGTCGCGGCCAGTCGATCGGTGTCCTGTCTCAGCGAAGGCTATCCGCCTGCGGAACTCTGACCTGCGCGGGCCTGATTGAACGAGACGAGACGCGCCCAGCATTTCTCATCCAAACCGGCCCGAAATCGCGGTCTCAGGGGGCCACGCTCTCCAGGCGTCGGCGGACGATGTGGCCGCGGACCGTGGAGTAGGAGATGTCAGCGTCGTGCTCGTCGGTTAGGCGTTCCCAGATCCGCCAGGGTGCCAGGTCGGGTTTGGCGGCGAGCATGGCGTCGATCAGGTCCCGCACGGGCTCGAGCGCAGGTGCGTGTCGTGGAGGGAGTGGCTTGCGTGGTGGTGGGTCCGGCGTGGTGAGCGCTTGGCGGACGGTGCGGCGGTGGACCCGGTAGCGGTCCGCCAGCGTGCGGATCGACAGCCCGTGGGCTGTGAAGTCCCGCCGGATGGCGGCGAAGAGCTCGGGCTTGTCGGTGGCGGGCCGCTGCTGCCGGGTCGGCGTGCGGGGCTGGGACCGGGGTGGGGGTGCAAGGTCGGTGAGGGCGTGCTCGAGTGCCCAGACGGGGCGGCCGGCCAGGGCCGCCAGCCGCTCGGGACGGATCGCTCCGTAGTATTGCGGCGGTCCGCACAGGAAAGCGCGTAGGTAGCTGGGCCGCAGGTGGTTGGCGCGGGCCAGCCGCCGGACATAGGAGTTCACGGTCTCGGCCTGGCGGGGCCGCACCTGGATCGGGAGCGGGCGAAGCGGGCTGGGTGCGCACCGATCGTCATGGGTGGCGCGGGCGTCGCCGCGGGTGGGGGGTGGGGTTGCCGTTTTGGGCGGCGTGGTCGACCTCGACGCTGTCCAGGGTGTGCTTGGTGATCTGTTCGCTGCCGTCCAGGATGGCCTCGATCGCGGCGCCGCGGATGAGGTGGGACAGGCTGCCGATCATCCCGCCGGTGCGCTGGTGCAGGTAGCGGTCGAGCCCGGCCAGGGTGGCGGGCCGGTGGTGGTGGAGCCGGAGGGCGTCTTCCAGGGTGACGACCAGCCCCTTCCACTCGTCGGCATAGGGGAACGCGACGGTGGGGATCAGGCCGAAGCGGCCGGCGATCTGCTGGCCGCGGGTGCCGGCAAACAGCCCTTCACGTTCGACGTTGACGCCGGCGTAGACGAACGTGGCCGGGATCCGCTCGGAGAAGTACTTCAGCGTGTCGGAGACCTCGGCGCCGGTGCGGGTCGACAGCTGCAGGTTGTGGATCTCGTCGACCAGGACGAGCCCGGCCCGGGCATCGCACAGCACCCCGCAGACGGCCTCGATGATGTCGGTGATGTTGGCCCGGGTGGTGAGGGGGAGCCCGAGGAACCGGGCGAACTCCACGGCCAGCATGCGCGGGGTCGCCGCCGGCGGGACGGTGACGTAGACCACCGGGATCCGCTCGATGCCCGGGTGGCGCTGCCGGTCGATCACCTCGTGGGTCTTGCCGAACTGGATGATCGCGGTGGTCTTGCCGGGTGCCGGCCGGCCCGGACAGGATCAGCCCACGACGGGCGCTGAGGGCGTGCCGGTTGAGCAGGGTCAGCCGGCGGCCGGTATGCACGACCTGCCGCAGCGCCGAGGTCGCGACCACCCGCAGCCGGGTGTGGTAGTCCAGGCGGGCCTCGTCGTAGCCGATCCGGTCGGCCTCGGGCAGACCCATCCACTGTCTTGTGGGCAGCAGCGCCGGCGGGGCCGGCGCATCGGCGATGAACTGCCGCCAGCTCTCCAGGGTGGTCAGGTGCTGGTGCAGATCCTCCTCGTCGAGCGCGTGGCGCCATGCGGTGTGGTCGATGGGGGACGGGTCGCCGCTGGTGCCGGTCACCACCGTTTGTGTGCCTCCTGGAACGGGTCGAACACACCGAGCGGAATGACCTTGGCGACCGGCGACTCGCCCTCGTCCTGGTCGTCCTCGTCGTGGTCCTGGCTGCTGGGTTGGTCCACCTCGTCGCCGAGCTCTGCCTCCGGTGGGCCTGGAGCTGCCGATCGGCGGCTGGCGTTCGCCCGCGTGCGGGCAGCGACCTTGCGATTCTCGCCGGTGACCGAGGTGTTGGGCAGCCCACCGCGGAGCGGCCCGTGGCTGACGGTGTCCAGCAGCGCGGCGACGGCCGCAGCGACCTCGTCCTCACCTGGAGTGCCGCCGTGGTCGGCGAGTTGCCGGCGAGCGTGGTTCCAGGCCCGCTCCCCGAACGGGACCGGGGCGGTGCCAAGATGGCGCCAGGGGACCGTGATCCAGCCGCCCTGCCAGTGGTTGCGGACCCAGATGCGGGTGACGTCGTAGGGGTCGTGGTGGACCTCCCACAGTTGCTTGCGGGTGGCGACCCCGGAGTCCTGGCGGCGCAAGGGGTTCAGCTCGGCGCTGTCGTAGGTGCGGTGGTTGAGCTTGATCCCGTAGGCGTTGATCGCCCGCCAGGTCGCGGGCAGCAGCTCGATGTAATCGGTCCCTTGGAGCGCGACGGGCACGTAGCCGGCGACCTCGACCAGCGCCGCGTAGCGTTCGTTGGGGGTGAACGCCCGCCCTGGCGCGGCAGGGTCGCGCAGCCCATCATGCGGGCGGTTCTGCCAGGCAGCGATGATCCACTCATCCAGCAGGTCCTGCAGCTCCAGCAGCGACCACAACGGCTGGCCGTCCACCCTGCGCCCGCGCCGCTCCACCGACGAGCCGAGATAGCCGGACACGAACTGGCAAAACAGCGTGCCGACCGACTCGATCGTCCGCTCGATGTGCGGCTTGTCGGTCGGCGTTTGCGGATGGGCCGGCTGGAGGCTGATGCCCAGCGACCGGCAGGCGGAGCGGAAGTTGTGGGAGACGAACACCCTGCCGCGGTCACAGACGATCGTCTCGGGCACGATCACCGGCCGGGCAGCGGCGTGCTCCAGGCGCTGGTCGACCTCGAGCAGGTGCTGGTAGGGCAGGACCGAGCGGGCCATGGCCAGCGCCTGCGGCCAGCCTGGCCGCATCGGCTCCGGGGTCAGGGTGCGGGCCAGCAGCAGCGCGGCGTCCACCGACTTGGTTGTCGGCTGCAGCACCGCAGCCGTTACCGTGCGGGTGGCCAGGTCGACCATGCCGGTCAGCTCCACCCGGCCGGGCACCCCGTCGTCCAACAGCACCAGCACATCCAGTGGGGTGGAGTCGATCTGCACCAGCTCCCCGGGACGCGCCGCGGTGACCTGCCCGAACGGGCCGTCGGGGCGGCCTGCCAGCGAGCGGCGGGTGCGGGCCGACCCGGTGGTGTGCCGCCCCCTGGCCAGCTTGGCGAACAGCCGGTAAAACGCCGACCGCGACGGCATCGGCACCACGCCTTGGCCGTGCTGCTGCGTCAGGAGCTGCTGGGTCCGCCAGCGGTAGTAGCCGACGGTGCGGGAGGAGGCGTCGGTAGCCTCGGCGATGGCCTGCTGGAGTGCGGAGACCACGCGCGGGTCCGCCCGGCCCAGCGGCGACTCGCGGCGGTCGGCACGCCCGTCCAACAGCCCGGCGAGCCCGGCAGCCTGGTAGCGCAGCCGCTTGCGCCGCACCGTGCCGGCGCTAACCCGCTGCTGCCCAGCACCAGCGAGCTCGGCGGCCTTGGCCTGCTCCCGCTCGGCCAGCGACCGCCCGGCCGGCTCGTACTCGGGCTTGGGCCGCGTGCCTGCTGGGACGTCAGGTGCACGCCCGGTCAGCACCTCGACGATGTGGCCCTCCCACCACACCGCCCGCTCCACGACAGCTGCTGGCAGCCCCTCCAGCCTCCCGACAGGCGGCAACGGCGCCGCTGGTCTGCCGCCCGTGACCTCGAAGCCGTCGCTGGTCAGCAGGAACGGCAGGTGCAGCGCGCAGGTGGCGCCGTGCTCGTCGGCCAACCGCACCAAGGTTCCCGACAGCCCGACGGTCTGCACCCGCCCCTCGAACCGGACCCGATCGCCGATCCGCAGGCCAACCGGACG
>WNGG01006022.1_pt1 | contig 14874 bp, 17 predicted proteins | sample 5400661 | NCBI WGS metagenome assembly WNGG01 (sample SAMN13153372, study PRJNA577476) | soil metagenome | isolation source: 100 cm soil or saprolite under Garry oak tree replicate 1 | place: USA:California | collected 2016-06-15
TGCTGATCAGCGATCACACCAGCCAGGCCATGACGGGACCGGCCCGCGCCCACATGAGACCGGGGTTCATCGCACTACGGCGTAAGCAAAGCAAGCCGCCCGACGTGCGCAGATTATCTGTTATGGGTGCTCCCCAGAGAGCCACGCCCGAAGACCGAAGCGCGCCATAACGGCGGCTCGGCGCGCGGTTATTTGGCCGACCTATCACGTTGTCAGCATTCCGGCCGTCATGGTCGCGCCCGGCGCGATAGCGATCGTGCCCCGGATATTTATGCAAGCCACCGTGTCCGGGAACGCGCGCACATGCCGCTGATCGGGATGCTGGGTGTTGCGGTTATTGGTTACGCAGGGAGATCTTGTCAGACTCTGCGATGTTTTCGGCCTCGACGGCTCTCAGTCCCTGGCCTAGGCGCTCGCGGGCCTGCCGCAGGAGCTTGAGCGAGTTGGTGGAGCGATTCTGGGCAGCGCTGCGATCCGGATCAGCCCCATGCTCCTCGATGAGGTGAGCCTGAAGTGCCGCAGCGACCTCGTCGGCTGCCTTCAGCGCGTGGTAGATGGCCCGGTCCCGTGCGGTGTCGTCAACCATGCGGCCAGTATCCCCCGCAGCCCTTGATATGAGCCGGTGGAAAGCGCCACCCCTCGTGCGAGGCCGTGACCGGGCCGTATCAAGCGTGCCTCTGCCGCCGATCGAGGTGTGGAGAGGATTCCAGAGCAGTTCGTCCGACGTGGCCGGGTACTGGTGATCACGTCTCAACGTCATCACCGATCGGACATCCGTCGGCGGTCTGACCTAGGCACACGTCGTTGGGTGCCTGGTCATTCACGTCGCGTGTTAAGCTGGCAATGCATGACGGAACGGGCCGAACGGCCAGCGCGGCCAGCAGCCCGGCAGTCCATAGGGCGTAAGTCCCAAATTGCAGCGAATGCGCGCCCGCCCGCTCCGTTGTGCGCAGACCTCGCCCACAGGTAACAAGGCCTTCGCAGGACAGCCAAATTCGACTCAGGAAACGTGCCGATCACCGCCGGATGCGGTCTGCGGCAATCCTAATCGTCCATCAGCGCACTGTCTGATCGTCCAGCCTGGGCATCGACCGCTCATGCCGCGAGTCGTGCGTTCGGGTGAGCATGCAGTCACGGTCACTCTGGCAGGGCTGGCAAGATGGAAGGCGATGAGTACGCCACGTTCTCGCCGCTTCCCGGTGACCGTCACCCACCTGCCGGTCACCCGCTGCCAGCTCTGTGACCGCACCCTCGCCCACCGGCCCGGCAACATCAGCGAGGTGCTGACCGAGCATTACCGCCGGGCCCACCCCGAAGCGCTCGGCACCCCCGCCCAATAACGGAGTCAGCGCCCACGCGGCCGGCGACTCCACCGCAGACGTCCGCCACCCCAGAGCGCACTTGCGCCGGCCTCGGGCCACAGGCGTGCCAGCAATCACGGAGCGTGGTCACTGTCGTGGATGGCGAACGCGCAAGTAGCCGCCGATCTGCGCGCCAGCGGCTGTCCGGGGCCAGGTCAGCGATGCGTGCAGATAAGGTCGTTCTGCGGCACCGCCCGGAGGTCGCCTGCCCATCTCTGGTGGTAGAGCTCCACCGGCTGCCACTGGTCCACCAGCCCTTCCGCCAGCTGCGGGGCTCGGCGGGTTGTGCTTTCGGCGTTCGCTCGAGCAGGAAGCTGAAGTAGGGCGCGACGAACGGGTCCGGCGCCGTGACGGTGTAGGTGTGGTAGACGGTCCCGTTCTCGCGCGCGAAGGCGATCCAGCCCGGGTTTTCGCGCAGCCCGTCCTTGAGCTCGGCCCCGATCTGGCCTGACCACTCCTGGAGCCAGCCGGGCGGGTCGTCGATCAGCTCTTTGAGTTCGGAAGCCTGCTCCGCCTGCTCCTCGGTCAGCGCGAGCCCGTGTTAGCGGCCACGCTGTTTGCACATGATCCGGCAACGCTCGGCGTGGATGTTCTGGCAGGTTTTGGTGATGACGGCGTGGCTGGCCGATCGTTGGGGGCATGCCTGAGCGGGACGGTCAGGCTGGGTGGGTGCCGGTTCGGCCTGGTTCGCTGAACAGGCTGGCAAGCGCGGCGATGGCTTCGAGCAGCAGCGCGTCGGCGCGGGCTTGCTGGTCGGCGGCGCGGCGGGCGTGGAACTCGGCGATGGCGCGGCGGTGCTCGGCCTGGGCGGTGAGCTGGCGTATCCGGGCGGCGACTGCGGGGCTGGTGAGGGCGGCCGGCCGCCCGGCGCTGGCCGGTCTGTGGCCGTCGGCGGGCGCTGGGCGGCCGGGCCGGGGCAATGGTCAGTCCCGGGTGAGTTCGGCGACGGCTTTTTTGGCGCAGGCGTCGTCGACGAGGTCTTTGCTGGCGGCCGCGGCGGCGATGAGCGCGGCGGTGGCGGCGTTGTTGAGGGCGCGGGGCAGGCCGGAGGCGACCCGGTGGAGCCGGGCGATGGCGTCGTCGGCGAACAGCGGCTCCTCGCGCCCCGCGAGCTGCAGGTGGTGGCGGAGGTAGGCGGCGGATTCGGCGAGGTCCATCGGCTTGATCGAGAACCGGGTGGCGATCCGCTGGTCGAGGGCGGCGAACATGCCCATGCGCAGCTGCCGGTTGAGGGTGGGCTGGCCGGCCAGGATGCCGGCGAACGGGCTGGCGGAATCCATCTCCGAGTTCGTCAGCAGCCGCAGCTCTTCAAGCTGGTCGGGCTGGAGGAGATGAGCCTCGTCACAGATCACTACGACCTGGCGGTGGCGTTCTGCGGTCTCGGCGGCGAGCAGGTCGGATGCCTGGGCCATCAGCTCGGCTTTGAGGTAGCGGGGCTGGGCGCCGAGCGCCCGGACGATCGTGACGTAGAGGCCGCGGGTGCCGAAGGCGGGGTTGGCGATGTAGATGACCTGGTGGCGGGTGGGGTCCAGGCCGGCGACGGCGGCGCGCAGCGCCACGGTCTTGCCCGCGCCGACGTCCCCGGTAATTACTCCAAGCGCGGCTTCGGCGACGCAGAAGCTGATCCGGGCGACCGCCTCGGCGTGGGCTTGGCGGGCGAACAGGTCCTTGGCGGCGATCCGCTTGCCGAACGGGGTGCGGGACAGCCCGAAGTGGGCGGCCCAGGGCGCCCTGGTCATGGCTGGCCCTCGTCGCTGCCGGGGGTGAACAGGCCCAGCTGCGCGAAGTCGATCTTCGCGCCGGTCCCCGCCTCATCGTCGTGGGCGGCGGCGACCAGGCCCAGGTAGTCGATCCCGGTGGGAGCCGCCGCCGGCCGGGTGGCCTGCGGGACGGCGCGGTGCACGTGGCGGCGGGTGACGAACGGCACCGCCGCCCCGGCGGGCCTGCCGTCGTAGAACACCTCGAGGCGGGAGAGGTCTTCGGGGTCGTAGCGCAGCTCGACCCGCCGCCCGGTCAGCGCCGGGTCGACGGCGTAAGAGTTGCCTTCCAGCGGCACGGTCGCGGTGCGGGTGACCTTGCGCATCACCGACCAGCGGAATGCCTCGCGCAGCAAGCCAGGGTCGGCCCGGCGGGGCGGCCCGCCGGCCTCGAACCGCCCGATCGGCGCCTGGCCGGTCTCGGCGTGCACCCGCCGGTTGGCCACCTGGGCGGCCCAGGCGGCGAACAGGTCATTGAGCTGATCCAGGGACTCGATGCCGTGGTGAGTGGCCTCGGCCAGGAACGCCTCGCGAATATAGCGGTTGAGCCTTTCCTGCTTTCCCCGCCCTTCCGGTTAACCGGCCAATCGAAGATCATCTTGTGGATAACCGGGCCGGGAATGGACCAGGCGGATGCCCAGCACCGCGCATGTCCTGGCCAGCCACGCATTGGAAAAAGGCGCGCCGTTGTCGACGTTGTGCCGACGTCGGCACAATGTGGATTGTGCCGAGCGGTGGATTATGCCGAGCCTGGCGAGGATGGCCTGCTCACCGGGGGTGAGCGACCGGAAAGTATCGGCATAATCAGAGGGCTTCGAGGAAGGCGAGCAGGTGGTCGGGGGCGCGGTAACGGCCCGGGCTCGCGCTGAGTGGCTGGGTGCGGGCGATCGCGCGTTCTTTCTGGCTCATGTCGGCGTGCAGGTAAATGGATGTGGTGGATACCTGCTCGTGGCCTAGCCACAGCGCGATGACGGCGATGTCGTTGCCGGCCTGCAGCAGGTTCATGGCGCAGCTATGCCGAAGCGTGTGGGCCGTCACGTGCTTGGCCCGCAGCGATGGGCAGGCCTGGGCGGCTTTGCCGGCGTGCAGGGCGATCCGGCGCTCGATCGCGTCGCGGCTGAGCGGCCGGCCGGTGCTGGTGGGGAACAGCGGGTCGCCGGGCGCGCCGCGGCGTTCGGCGATCCAGGCCTTCAGCACGGCCACGGTGGCGGGCAGCAGCGGGGTGCGCCGTTCTTTGCGTCCTTTCCCGATGGTGTGCACGTGCGCTCCGGTGCCGAGGGTGATGTCGCCGGTGGTGAGGGCGGCCAGTTCGGAGATCCGCAGCCCGGCCTGGGCGGCGAGCACGATCAGGGCGTGGTCGCGGCGGCCGGTCCAGGTCTTCTTGTCGCATGCCGCCGCCAGCGCGCCGGTTTCGGCGCGGGTGAGGTAGGTGACCAGGTTGCGCTGGTAGCGCTTGGGCGTGATCGCCAGCACACGCTGGATGGTGGCGGCGTGCTCAGGGTGGCGCAGCGCCGCCCAGGCGAACACCGACCGGATGGCCGCCAGCCGGTTGTTGCGGGTGCGGGGGCTGTTGCCGCGGCCGTGTTCGAGGTGGTCGAGGAACGCGGCGACCAGCGGGGCGCCGAGGTCGGCGATGTCGAGCTGGCAGGGGTTGGTGCCGGTGTGCTGGGCGGCGAAGGCCAGCAGCAGCCGCCAGGTGTCGCGGTAGCCGGCGATGGTGTGCGGGCTGGCGCCGCGCTGGCCGATGAGCCGGTCGGTGAAGAACGCCTGCAGGGTCGGTGCGAGCGCGGTCACCGGCGTGGCCCTTGGGCGAGGCGGGCGGCGGCCAGTTCCATCAGTTCGGGGACGGCGGTCAGGTACCAGTAGGTGCCGGCCGGGCTGACGTGGCCGAGGTAGGCCGACAGCACCGGCATCCGGCCGCGCGGGTCATCACCGCTGCGGTGCCAGTCGATCAGCTGGCGGACCGCGAACGAATGTCTCAGATCATGAACCCGGGGACGGCACGCCGCGGTGCGCAGGCCCAGGGCGGTGGTGAGCTGGGCGAAGGCACGGTCGGTCAGGCTGGTGCGCAGCGGCGTCCCGGCGGTGGAGACGAAGAACCGGGCTGTTGCCGGGCTGGGGCATAGCCGGTCCCGGCGGGCCGCATACGTTCGCAGCTGGCCGGTGACGCTCGGGTGCACGGGCACCAGGCGGGACAGGCCGAACTTGCCGTCGCGGATGGTGAGTACCCCGCCGTCCAGGTCCGCGTCGGCCCGCTCCAGGGCTATGGCCTCGCCCAGGCGCATGCCCGTGGCTGCGATCAGCCCGAACAGGGCCTCATAGGTGGCGGCCCGCAGCGGCGGGCGCAGCGTCCGCGCGGCGGCGAGCAGGCGGCCGATGTCGGCTTCTGCCCAGATGTAAGGCCGGGGGCGGGGGCTGACCGAGGGCCAGATTCCCGCGGGCGGGATCTCGGTGGCCGGGTCGATGGTCTTCAGGTAACGGGCGAACCCGCGGGCGGCCCCCAGCCGGTGCGCCCACATGATGGGCTGGACGCCGCGGGGCAGCCCGGCCCAGGCGACCGCCAGCTCGGCGGTGATCGTGGCGGCGCCGGCCGCCTCCAGGTAGCCGATCAGGCCGGGCAGCACGCACCCGGGGAACTTGAGCTTGAAGCCCAGCGACCGGCGCAGCCGCAGGTAGTCCTCCAGGTGCCGGCGCAGCCCGCTCATGCCGCACCTCCCGGCCAGGGCCGGGCCAGTGTGCGCAGCTCGGCGACGCTGACCCGGGCGTAATTCGCCGTCGATGCCAGGCTCTTGTGCCGCAGCACCTGGCCGATCTCGGTCAGCGGCGCGCCCGCCCCGGCCATCTGGCAGGCGGCGGTATGCCGCAGCCGGTGCGCCCCGACCTCCGCGATCCCGGCCCGCCGGCAGGCCCGGCGGACGATGAACGAGATCCCGCCGCGGGTCAGCGGCCCGGCCGGCGCCACCGCGCGCACGAACACCTCGCGGCACCCGGTGGCCGGCCGCCCGCGGGTCAGATAGGCGGCGATCGCCTGGCCCACATCAGCGGGCAGCGGCAGCCGCTCGTCTCGGCGGCCCTTGCCGTGCACGGTGAGCTCGGCGGCCCGCCAGTCGATGTCATCGAGGGTCAGGGCTGCGGCCTCGCTGGCCCGCAGGCCCAGCCGCAGCAGCATCACCAGCACGGCGTAGTCACGGCGGCCTATCGCACGGCGCCGGTCGCAGGCGGCCAGCAGCGCCCGCGCGCTGGCCGCGCTGATTCCCTTCGGCAGCGGCGAGCGGCGGCGCACCGTCACCGCCAGCGCGGCCCCGGCCAGATCGGCGGGCAGCAGCCCCCCGAGGAAGCAGAACCGCAAGAACGCGCGCAACGCCACCACGAAATACTGCGCCGAGGCCGCCGACACCGCCTGAGCCTCAGCGGCCACCGCACGGGTGACGTCCGCAGCTGCCAGCCCAACCAGCCCCGCGCCGGCCACACCGGCCAGAAACCGGCGAGCATACGCGACATACGCGGCCGCCGTCGACGCCGCCAGCGCCCGCTCGCCCAGCAGATGCCGCCGGAAGTCCGACAGCAGCGCCTCCTGCCCGGTGGCCGGCACGGCCGCGGTCTGCGGGACCGGCGCTCCCGCGCCGGCCAGCATCGCCAGGACCGAGTCCAGGCTGCACGCCGACAGCGCCGAGGTGCGGCCCCCGGCACGCCGCGCCGCGATATACCGCTCGACCTGGCCACCGGTCAGATCGGCCACGCCAAGCGCATTCGCATCCAGCCACCGGCTCAGATGCGCCACCAGCCGCATCACGATCACCGTGCTCAGCGGCGTGTAACCGCGCTCTCCCAGCCTTGCCTTTAACATCGGCGCGAACGGGGTCAGCGGGCCCGTCACCCGCACTCTGGCCACCCTGCTTGCCGGTCTGCTCATCGGTTCCTCCTTCTGAGATCGGAGGAACCAGGATGATCACAAGGCTCAGGATTATGCCGACACTTTCCGCCCGCTCACCCCCGGTGAGCAGGCCATCCTCGCCAGGCTCGGCATAATCCACCGCTCGGCACAATCACAGTAGAACACTTGTGGCAGGCCGCGGCGGGTGATCGCCCGGCGCAGCAGGTCCTGGCAGGCACGGGCGTTCTCCCGGTCGAAGAACCGCCCGTCTGCCAGCAGCCGGGAATGGTCATCGACGATCAAAAACAGCCGGGCCCGGACCGAGCCCTCCCGGCGGGGCCAGGGCACCCACGGCCCGATCAGCACGTCGCTGATCCACCGCTCGTTCGGCCGGGCCGCCTCATACCGGCCGTAGGCCTTCGGCTCGGCGGCCAGTGCTTCGCGGTGCAGCCCGGCGCGGCGCAGCTGGCCGCGGATGGTCCGCTCATGCACCCGTATCCCGTGCCGGTGATACAAGATCGAGGCGATCTGCGCGGCGGAGCGGCCGGGCAGCTCCAGCCGCAGCGCCGCAGCCTCGGCGAACAGCTCCGGGTGGGCGCGGACCGTGCCGGTATCGGCCCGCGGCGAGGGCTTGAGCGCCGCCAGCCCGCCGGCCCGCCAGGCCCGCAGCCACCGGTCGATGGTGCCCCGCGAATACCGGCGGGCCGACCCGTCCGGGTGAGTGTGGGCACGGGCGGCGATCTGCCGGGCCAGCGCCCCCCGCTCGGCTGCGGTCAGCCGGTCATTGGCCGCCTCGGCGATCACCGCCCAGCGGTGCAACGCGATCGCTTCCTGCCCCTTGTGATCCATGCGCTCCTCCACTCATGCCGGTTATGGCGGGACAGGAGGCATGAAACGCCGTGTGCCGGCGACCAGGAAGGGCGAGCCTGTGTTGGCAGCGATCAGCCTCCCGCCGCTCACCGACGACGCGAACCGCCACACCCCCACCGCCAGCCATCCCGGCAAGCCCGCGGCCACGCCAAACGCTGCCTTGATCCCGGCCAGCGCGAACCGGGCCGCCTCAGCCGGCGGGCGGACCGCATCCCCGCCCAGCTCCACCGCCAGCGCCGCAAACGCGGTCCCAAGCTCGCCACCGCGAGCGGAGAACCGCCGGACCCAGCCCCGGGCCGTGGTATGCGGGACCCCGGCACGCGCGGCCGCCGGCCGGACCCCGCACCCCCCGCCAGCCACCTCCGCGATCACCGCACCGACCGTTTCCACCACATCCAGCCGCCAGGCCAGCACAAACGCCGGCAGCAGCGCGTGGCTCACCCCGCACCGCCCACACCGCAACCTCGGCACGAAGATCTTCCGGCAGCGGCCCGCCGCCCGCACATGACGCCAATACCCGGCCCACAACACCAGCGGCCCGGCGCACAACGGGCACCCCGGGCGCGGGACCTCCACCCGCCTGCCAGCAGCTATGTAGGCATCGACCGGCAGCGGGCACGGCCATACGATGGCCACGGCGACACCGCCTCGGATCCCTCCCCGCGACGTGGCCAAACGACGGCGGGGAGGGATCCCTCACGTTCAACAAGGACGGCAAAATCCTCGCCCGCCCAGACAGGCCCAGGCAGCAACATCGCCAAAGAGCACGGCCGGAGACCCGGCCGAGACGCTCAGATAGTCAGGCCGTTAACAGACGGCCGAACTCACCCGGCTGGACGCGGAACTGACGACCGTCCGCCTCGACCGGGCGAACCTCGCCGCAGCAGGCCGGGCCACCCTCGCCGCCTACCGTCTTGGCGAGCCCGACCCCTCTCGTACTTACGCGACGAACTCGACGCGCAGGGCTTCAGCGCCGGGCAGCGGGGGCGGCCATGACCAGGGGCCACCAGATGCGCCGGCACGCCCGCCGGATGCGCCGCTACGGCTTCCAGCCGATGATCTTCATGAACCCCGGCGACCAGCTCCCGGAGATCGCCGCCGTGGTGCTCGCCCGCTGGGCCTGGCGGTACCGCTCCGAACTCGCCCCCCTCACCACAGCCATCATGATGACGCTGGCCGCATGGGTGCTCCATATGGCACGCCCGCACTGGTGGCTGACCATCGCCTTACTCACCGCCGTCGCTGCCGCGTGCCTTGGCGCACTTGGCCGGCATATCGGCCTGCCCACCCGGGCCGAACGCCTATACGCGGCCATCACCACAGCCGCCATCGGCGGGTGGCTGGCGGCCGGCACCGCGGCCGGCCCGTGGCGCTCGCCGCTGCCCTTAGTCCTGCTGATCGCTGGTGTGGTGCTCGGCGTGCCGTGGTGGGCGCACCGGCGACGGCGAGCCCGGGTTCGGGTCGAGCGCATCCTCGCAGTGTGGCCCGAGATCGCACAGGCCGTGGGCCTGGCGGGCTCACGAGTCCTGTCAGCGGTGGTCGACGTGTGGGGCTGGCGTGCCAGGCTCGCCCTGGCACGCGGCCAGACCATCACCGATGTGATCGGCAAGCTGCCCGCCATCGAGTCCGCGCTGGGCACGTTCCGGGGAGCTGTCCGAGCCGTGCCCACTCCGGATGACCTGGCGAATCGTTTCGAGTTGCGGGTCTTGGACCGTGATCCGCACGCCGATGCGATCACCTGGCCCGGTGCCTCGGTCTCCTCGATCACTGAGCCGGTCGACCTTGGCCCGTTCGAGGACGCCGCGCCGGGCACCTGGCCGCGTCCGGGCAGCGGATTTGGCAGCCATCTCCAGAGCGGCCCGCGCTGGTGGTCATCGTGGATGAGTATGCCGAGCTGGCCGACCACGCACCGGACGCCATCCCCGATGCCGACTCCATCGGCCGACGCGGCCGGGCCGTCGCGGTGACCCTCATCGCGGCGACCCAGCGGCCGACACAGAAGGCGATGGGCCAGGGTGCCCTGCGCGCACAGATGGACGTGCGTATCTGCTTCCGGGTCCGGGAGCGCCGCGACGTCGACCTGATCCTGGGACAAGGGATGCTCACGGCCGGGTGGCAGGCGCACACGCTCAACGCACCCGGCAAGTTCCTCATCTCCGCACCCGAACACGACACGCCCCGCCGGGCGCGCGCCTATCTGGTCACCGATCAAGCCGTGACCGAGACAGCCGCCCGGCACGCCCTGCTGCGGCCGGGGCTGGACGAGGTATCGCGGCGTGCCCTGGCGCAGCGCCCGCACCTCCCTTCAGCCGGGCGCCCGGACAGCCAGCCGGACGCTCCCGCAGACGAGCCGGGCCAGCAGGACAGGGAAGACGCCGGGAGCATCCCGGATGCGTTGCTGTGGGCGGCGCTGTGCCAGGCACCCGAGGAAGGCCTCCCGGTAGCCGATCTCATCGCGGCGACCGGGATGAGCCAGCGGTGGGTCTTCGACCGGCTTCGCACCCTCGCCCGCGCCGGCCGGGCCTACCGGATCAGGCGCGGCTACTGGCGGGCCGCCCGCCCCGGAAGTGACGCTCAGTGAACACCGGACTGCAACTGCAAGCGCACGCCTCACGCGCGTCTGCACCCATAGGCAGCCATTTGCGGTCTGCACTTGCACTAGCACCAACCACGGACCGTGGCCAACGAGAGGAGCCGCCCCACGATCAGCCCACGACAGAAGGAGGTGACCACATGCAGGCATACACCGTCGAGCAAGTCGCGGAAATGCTGCACGTCGGCCGGGACAAGATCTACTACCTGCTCCGCACCCGCCAGTTGCGCAGCATCAAGATCGGCAAACTGCGCCGGATCACCAACCAGCACCTGGCCGAGTTCATCGCCTCGCTGGAAGATGGCCCATGAGCGTATTGCAGTGCAATGCACTGTACTGCATCCTGGCCATGAGGCACCGACACGCGGCCCAGGATGGAGCCCATGCCAGCAACGCAGACCTACAGCCTGCGCCTCGACGCAGACCGCCGAACCAAGCTCGAAGAGATCGCACGGCGGAAGGACCGTGACCTGTCCTACGTGATCAGAAAGGCCATCGATGAGTACATCGAACGCCACGAGCACGACCCCGCCGAGGAGTAGCGGAGGAGCCCTGGCCACCACGAACCACGGTGGTACGCCTCGAATGCAGGCCAGGGCACGCGCCAGGGTTCAGCCGTCCACCTGGCAGGAAGGAGGGAGCCGATGTCAAAGATCATGATCGGGAAGTACGAAGGCACGATCTACACCGAGGGCTACGGGTACACCGGGGCCATCGATGTCGGGTACGACGCCGCGGGTCGACGCCGACGGATCAAGCGCAAGGGCAAGACCAAGGAGGCAGTTAAGGACAAGCTCATCCGAGCGGTAAACGACCTGGAAACGGGCATCGAGACCAGCGACGACTACACCGTCGCGGAGGCCGTCCGTGACTGGTTCAAGCGCGGAACCAGGGGCCGCGCTCCGAGTACCGTCACCGTAAACCGCAACCTGGCCGAGAAGAACCTGATCCCGCTGATCGGCGGGGTCAAGCTCAAGAGGCTGAACGCCGACGATGTCGACGACTGGCTGGATGGCCTCACCGGCAGCCTGTCCACCGCGAGCCTGTTAAAGCTGCACTCGGTCTTGAAGCGTGCCATCCGGCAGGCTCAGGCTCGTGACAAGGTGGGCCGCAACGTGGCCGAACTGGTCAAGACGCCGAAAGGCCGGGCCGGTAGGCCGAGCAAGGCACTCACCCTCAATCAGGCCATGACCGTGCTGGACAAGGCCAAGGCATCGCCGCTGTACGCATACGTGGCGATCAGTCTGCTGACCGGCATCCGTACCGAGGAGGCTCGCGCGTTGCGCTGGTCATATGTCGTGGCCTGGGCAGAGGACGCAGGGGACTGGCGGCCCGTGACCGAGGCTGGATTCGGTCACAAGCGGTTCGCGGTCTACGTCTGGCGCTCGGTCCGGGCAACCGGCGACACCAAGACCGAGTTGTCACGGCGCACGCTGGAAGTACCCGACGAAGCAGCCGACGCGCTCAGGGATCACCACAAGCGCCAGGTGGCAAGGAGGCTCAGGACCGGCGAGGACTGGCAGGACAACGATCTCGTGTTCTGCACCCGCACCGGCACTCCGCTCGCGGCCGGGAACGTCCGCCGGTCGTTCCGGGCCATCACCAGGGCGGCCGGCATCGGAGAGGACTGGACTCCCCGCGAACTGCGTCACTCGTTCGTCTCGATACTCAGCGCCAACGGCGTCTCGATCGAGGAGATCGCCGATCTCGTCGGGCACAAGACGACGGTCGTGACGCAGAAGGTCTACCGGCACCAGTTGAAGCCCGTGATCACGACGGGCGCGACGATGATGAATTCCATCCTCGACCGGCAGAACGGAGCCAAGTCCGCATGACCCGCTGGCTCCCCGTTTGGCTCCCGCGACTAGACAGACTTTCGAAAAACTGGTGGGGCTACGTGGACTTGAACCACGGACCTCTTCCTTATCAGGGTGCTGATGCCGATCTTCTGGCAGCGCTGCCAGGGCAGTGACCTGGATCGTAGATGGCGATGGCCCTACTGATTTCCCCCGGATTCCCCCGAGTGTCCTAGGGCCACTGTAGGGCAACTTCTAGGGCCAGCGATGCGCCGCGGAGGGCCCGTTTTGAGCTCAAGGCGGGGGCTACTATTGCCCGTAGACGTCCTGGTGATCATCCCGTCTGCCGTCGACTCGCCCGCCGGGGAGCGGGCTAGGCATCAGTGGCCAAGGTGGAGCGCCCTCCCGGACGAACGACCTTGGCCACTGGCGCCTGGTCTGCTCGGGTTGTCCCGGTCGATGGCGGTCGGGATGATCAGCACTACCCCAACCATCTGCCGACGCTGGGGCTACCGTGACGATCATCCCGGAACCGGAGCCCCGCCGGATGCATCCTGCCCTCGGCTGCCAGTCGGTCTTCTGACCATAGATCAACACGGCACGTCCGGCCAGTGCGTCGGAGTCTGTCCTCGCAGGTCAGGGTCCACCGGGTGTCCGACGCGGACGCCCGAGTTCGGTGCCATCTGCACAGCCTGTGAGACGGCAGTGGGCCGTCCTGGCAAGATCCCAGACTTTGGATCCCGCCATGCTAGCGACTCGGTTACGGACTGTCCTGGCCCGGTCCCACTGGAGGATCTCCGTCCTCGATCTCCGCCATCAGATCCCTGGGCAGCCCACCGCGAACGAGTCGACCGCTAGAGTGTCAGAGCCAACTGCCAGGCTGGTAGCTGATGCGCTGCGCCTGCTACGTCTGCCTTTAGCCACCATATGTGAGGAGAAGGCTAATGCTGAATGATGCCAGTCACAGCGCATCTCCTCAGCCCGAAGAAACCGAGCGCGTCTTTCGCCAACTCTGCCACCTGCTCTCTCTCGATCGCAACGGCAAGGTCCAGGGTGCCGTCGAATCCCTGATTATGACAATTCTATATATCGACCCCCGAGTAGGCGCAAGCGCAGATCCAGGCGAGCTGGCCCTTGCCATAGCTACCTACTTCGGAGTCGAGATTGACGTAGCTGCGGTTAAGGCGGCGGTTGAGCGCCATATTCAAAACGGACAGCTGCTAATCGACAGATCCACAACGCCTCATCAGGTGACGCTAGCACCGGACATACGAGCCGATGTTGCTAGGCGCATTGAAGAGGCGGCGCAGCTCGAGGCTACAGTGCGCGCTGACTGGCTCAGACAGATTGACAGCACCGCCGGGGATATTGATCCTAATGCCCTGTGGCAAGCACTACAGCATTACCTTGGGCTAGTATTTCGTCAGCACGGCGTCGAGGCAGTTCAACTATTGGATGCCTCCGCTAGTGGTTCTCCCAATGAAGCGGCTCTTGCCTCAATGCTTGAGCAAGTTATACAAAAAGCTGATCTCGTCGATCATCAGTCCGCAGTCAAGCAGGGGATAGCTGCCTTCTTTCGCGACACTGGGCCAGCGCGCCTGCGTTATATGTCCGAGCTACTCGACGGGGCTTTCACGTTCTTTGCCCTGACTGTTGGTGACGCAACCGCCGAATATCTCAAAAGTCAGCTACCCCCGCTGAGACTCTTCCTGGATACTAATGTCGTCCTTGGTGTGCTCGGTCTACACGATAACCCCTTGCAAGCCACGTGCGATGAACTCCTAGCGACAATTGAGAATGGGCATTATCCTTTTCAGCTTTATTGTCATGAGCGGACTCTGCGTGAGCTCAGCGAGATCAGTGATGCTGACAAGGCCCGCTTGAGCACGAAACGTTACTCGCCTCAGCTTAGCAAAGCTTATGTCCAGTGGGGGGAAACGCATAACGAATTCGGCGTCGAAATGCGCTTTCACCGACTAAATGCAGCTGGCGAGATTGACGTTGCCGCCTTTTTGGCTCGTTTTGATCATATCGAAGAACTCTTGGCGGCAAAGAAAATTAAGATCTACAGGCAGGCCGGGCCTGATCTGGACACCATGACCAAGGGAGCCTATATTGCTGAATTCGAGCACTTCTTGCAACAGCGTCGGCCCGGCAGACCGCGCCGATATGAGGCTCTCGACCACGACGTTACGCTTTGGATGTATCTCCAGCGACTTCGGTCATCTTCCAAGAGCGCCCTGCGAGCAGGAGCCCTTGTGCTCTCTCACGACCTGGCACTGCACTCCTTCGACAAGAACTTCCTCATGAATCAATCGGATGCCAAAGGAGCAGCCACGGTAGTTCTGCCACAGCATTTGCTGCAAGTGCTCAGACCACTGAACCCGAGCAAAGCAGATTATGATGAGCAATTCCTCGCGATATTTGCCGTGCCCGAATTCCGTAGCGCACAGTCTGGCTATGACGCTACTGCAGCCAATGTCATGAAGTACCTTGCAAGCTTCGACGACGTACCGAAAGAGACGGCTGTCCTAATTCTCAATGACGACTTGCTCATGGGGCGGCTCGGCGATATAGATACACAGGACGCGGAGTTTGCTCGCCTTATAGAGGATGCGGTCCT
>WNGG01011341.1_pt1 | contig 14873 bp, 15 predicted proteins | sample 5400661 | NCBI WGS metagenome assembly WNGG01 (sample SAMN13153372, study PRJNA577476) | soil metagenome | isolation source: 100 cm soil or saprolite under Garry oak tree replicate 1 | place: USA:California | collected 2016-06-15
TGTGGACGGAGTGACAGATGTCAGAGATCAGAGATCAGAGATCAGAGGTCAGAGATCAGACGGTGAAACGCGTCATCTGACATCTGACCTCTGACCTCTGATCTCTGACATCTGTCATCTGACCTCTGTCGGCCCGAACACCGCCTCAAACTCCCGGCGCAGCGCCATGTCGACCTCCGCCATGGTCACCGGCAGGCCGAGGTCGGCGAGGCTGGTGACGCCGTAGCTTGGGCCGGTCACGCCGCACGGCACGATGCCGGCGAAATGGCCGAGGTCGGGATCGACGTTGAGGCTGATGCCGTGCAGGGTCACGAAATGCCGCACGCGGATGCCGATGGCGGCGATCTTGTCCTCGCGACCCGCCGCCCGATCGGGCCGTCGCACCCATACGCCGATGCGGTCCTCGCGCCGCTCGCCGCGCACATGGAAGCGTCGGAGCGTGCGGATGATCCATTCCTCGAGGCTCGCCACGTAGCGGCGGATGTCCGGCGTGCGACGCTTGAGGTCGAGCATCAGGTAGGCCACGCGCTGGCCGGGCCCGTGATAGGTGAATTGCCCGCCGCGGCCGCTGCGATGGACCGGGAAGCGCGGGTCGAGCAGGTCGGCCGCGTCCGCGCTGGTTCCGGCGGTGTAGAGCGGCGGATGCTCGAGCAGCCACGCCAGCTCGGGCGCTTCGCCGCGGACGATCGTCTCGACCCGTGCGTCCATGACGGCGAGCGCCTGCTCGTAGGGCACGAGCCCGTTGCTCAGGCGCCACTCGACCGGCGGAGTGCCGTGGGCGGCGGGCAGGCCGCAAGCCAAATCGTCGCGCGCCTTAACCATCCCGTAACCATACCGTGGTGAGCTGGAGCGGGATGACTTTTCTTCGAGCCGTCATCCTGCTCCAGCTTATTGTTGGAGCATGATCTTTTCCGAAAACCGGTATCCACTTTTCGGGATCATGCTCCGGGACCATTCTACGCGCCGAGGTTCTCCGTGCCGACACTGGACAAGGTTGCGCTCGACATCGCCGTGGTGCTCGGCTCGACGTCGATGCCGGTCCACCAGGTGCTGCGGCTCGGCCGCGGCGCCATCATCGAGCTCGACGCCTCCGAGGACGACGAGGTGCGCATCCTCGCCAACAGCCTGCCGGTGGCGCGCGGCAACGTGGTCGTCAACGGCAACCGCATCGCCGTCGAGGTCACTGCCATGCTGCCGCGGGCGCCCGATCAGCGCTGAGCGGCCGTTTCGCGGCGCGTCCGCCGCCCTTGTCCCCCTCCAACCGATTTGTTACATGAGCGCCGCGTTTCGCGCCGGGCCGATTGGCCGGCGTACCAGCCCATATGCGGTCGTGGCGGAATTGGTAGACGCGCTAGCTTGAGGTGCTAGTGGGGCGACCCGTGGAGGTTCGAGTCCTCTCGACCGCACCAGCTCACGCTGGTTTTTCCCGAAGGGCCGGCAGATCCCAAAATACCGGCGCGCCGGGCCCAAGCCGAGTTGGGAGCGGTTTCCCTTGCCGGCTGGCTTGTGCCAGATTCACGATAAGACCAGGGGGAGAGGATGGCCGCCTTCGCCGAGCGTTCGATCGATGCTGGCGCGCGCCCGGAAGATCGGCGCAGCGGCGGCAAATCGCAATCCGCTGCAGCGACTTACGAAAAATCATTGCCGCCCGAGTTGAGCGTCGTCGTTCCGACCTTCAACGAAGCGGAAAATATTCCGGTCCTGGTCGAAAGCCTGGCCAATGCCCTCGCCGGCGTCGCCTGGGAGGTGATCTTCGTCGATGACGACTCTCCGGACGGCACGTGGCGCGTCGCCAAGGGCATCGGCGAGGGAGACGCGAGGGTCAGATGCGTGCGCCGCATCGGCCGGCGCGGACTGTCCGGGGCCTGTCTCGAAGGCGTGCTGGCCAGCCAGGCCCCGCTCGTCTGCATCATGGACGCCGACCTCCAGCACGACGAGGCATTGCTTCCGTCGATGCTCGAGATCCTGCGCCGTGGCGAGTCCGACCTGGTCGTGGCGACGCGTTACGGCCACGGCGGGTCCGCTGACAATCTTTCCTCGGACCGCGCGCTCAAAAGCCGGATCGCCACGGCGCTCGCCGGCTGGCTGCTGAAGCGGCGGTTGAGCGATCCGATGAGCGGATTTTTCATGGTCCGCCGCGAGATCGTCGAGCGAGTTGCCCCGAGACTGTCCACCCAGGGCTTCAAGATCCTGTTCGATATCGTGATGACGGCCGGCGATGCCCTGCGCGTGCGCGAGCTGCCGTACCGGTTCGGGGCGCGGCGGCACGGCGAAAGCAAGTTCGACGGCCGGGCGGCGCTGGAGTTCCTCGGCCTCCTGCTGGCGAAGCTGACCGCCGACACGGTGCCGCTGCGCTTCATCTTCTTCTGCGTGGTCGGCGCGATCGGTATCGGCGTGCATCTGGCGGCGCTCACCGCGGGCCTCGATCTGCTGCAATTGAACTTCGCCTGGGCGCAGACCATGGCGACGGCCGTGGCCATCGCGTCCAACTTCGCGCTCAACAACGCCTTCACCTATCGCGATCAGCGGCGCACGGGCTGGCGATTTGTCACCGGGCTGATGAGCTTCTACGTGGTCTCCGCCGTCGGCGCGATGTCGAACGTCGGGGTCGGCAACTGGATCTTCAGCACGCAGCACGTCTGGTGGGTCGCCGGACTTGGAGGCGCCATCATGGGCGTTGTTTGGAATTACGTGGTCGCTTCGCAGTTCATCTGGCGCCAGCGTTGAAAGAGCGAGTGGCGAATAGCGAATAGCAACAGCGGCCATTCCTTTCTATTCGCCATTCGCTATTCGCTATTCGCTATTCGCCCGGCTCATCAGTGACCCGCCCCATGCTTTCACCCCCGTCCTCGGCGCAGGGCCTTCAGCCGGTCGGACACTCCACGTCCCGCGCCTTCACCCTCGCCCTGGTCCTGCTCGCGGCCCTTGCCGTCGTGTACGCCGGCTGGCCGCTGTGGCGCGCGCTCTTTCCGCTGGAGATCGATGTCGACGACGTCTGGAACGCGTTCAACGCCGACGCCGCGTTCAGGCCGCGCGCGTTGTATCCCAACGCCGACGAGCTGATCGCCAACAACTATCCGCCGCTTTCGTTCCTGCTCATCGGCTTTCTCTCCAAGCTGACCGTCGATGCGACCTATGTCGGGCGCGCGCTGTCCCTCGTGGCCGTGGCTGTGACGTCGCTGTCGGTGGCGCTGTGCATTCGCCAGTTGGGCGGCAACACGAAATCGGCCGCTCTGGGCGCGCTGTGGTTCCTGGCGACCATGGTGCGATTTTACGAGAACTATGTCGGCAAGAACGACCCGCATCTGCCGGCGGTCGCCATCGCGGCAGCAGGGCTCGCCTGGTTCCTGATGCGGCATAAGCGCGGCCGCCCGGTCGAGCCGGCGATCTTGCTGATGGCCGTGGCGGGGTTTTACAAGCACACCGTCATCGCGACTCCGGCCGCGGCGCTGCTCTGGCTCGCGACCATCAACGTGAGGCTGGCGCTACGCGCCGCGCTTGTCGGGGTCATCGCCGCGGCCGCGGGCCTCGCGCTCTGTGTCGCGGCATACGGGCCGGCGTTCATCGATCAGCTGTTGTTCCCGCGCTACTACTCATTGACGCGGGTCGTGGCGTGCCTGGGGCGAACCCAGTGGATCGTGCCGGCCCTGATCATCTGGGCGATTTGGGCTTGGTTCGCTCAAAGGAGCGCGGCTAAACGGTTCACGGTTTTTTATGCGGGGCTGGGCTTGCTGATTTTTGCGGTCACGTCGTCGGGAGAAGGCGTGGGAGACAATTCTCAGTTCGAGCTCGTCGTCGCCACCGCCATCGGGCTCGGCCTCGCGTTCGACGAGGCCGGCCGCATCCTGATGCAGCGCTGCGGGATGGCGCGCATTCATCCGGTCTTTCTTGCAGCCTTGATCCTGCGTTTGCTGGTCTCTTCGCGGGCGGAAGCCTACCTCGTGCTGACGAGCTCCGAGTATCGCGGCCTCTTTCCGGCGGCAGTGGCGGTCATGGAACGGGAAGTCGTCCGGATCAGCGCGGTTCCCGGACCCGTCGCATGCACCGTCATGACGGTGTGCCGCCGCGCCGGAAAGGCCTTCGTGTGGGACCACTTCGCGACGGCAAATCGAATCAGGACGGGCCGAGTGACGGAGGCGGAATTTGCGGCGAAATTCCGCGCGCAGAATATTCGAGCCGAGTCCATCGACCCGAGGGCCGCCATCGAGCCGTTGCTGCGCAGATTTTGAGTTCGGAGTTCCTGCCGCTACCGCAGCGACGGAATGTGCCCGACGAGCTTCGGCGTTGCGGGCGCCGGCGGCTTGACCGGCGGCGCGGCTGCGGCCGAGCGCGGCTTGTGCCTTGCGGCCGCAGCGGGCCGGGAATGGATCGCCGGCCTTACCTTCGCGGTCGCCGCCCTGCGCACGCTCGGCCAGGCGATGCGGCCGGCGGACCAGGCGACGCCGGCGTCGGTTGCGGCGAGCGCTTCGGCGCTGCCGGCGTTCGCTACCGGGGCCGTTCGCTCGTCCTCGGCCGGCGCGAACGCGAGCATGATCGGCGGCCACGCGCGCGCCCGGCGCAGCGCTGGCTGCAGCAGCGGCACGGCGATCTCGCCGGGCGGCTGCGAGGCCGACGCCAGGGTGATCGGCAGCTCGACTGTCTCGGGGTAGCTCGCCGGCGCCTGGCCCGCGCCGGGCTCGAGGATGCGCGGCCAGCTGGGCGGAGCGGGGTGCATGACCCAGGTCTCGGGCGGCGCCACGGTCTTCGGGCGATCGGGGCCGGCCGGCACCACGTGGACGATGCGATAGCCGCGCGCCTTGAGTTCCCTGAGCAAGGTCGGGAGCATGATCACGGTCGCCGGCTGGATGTCGTGCAGCAGCAGCACCCCCTTGCCCTTGCGGTGAAGCCGGTCGAGCGCGCGGGCGAGCACCTTCTGCGCGCTGATGTGGGTCCAGTCGTCGGCCGGGAAATCGGCGCTCCACGTCATGGTCTGGCGCTCGGCCAGATAGGCCTCGATGGCGTCGGAACGCCCGAGTCCCGGGAAACGGAAGAACGGCGCGAGCGCGCGCGGATCGCCGAGCGCGGCTGCGATGGCGGCCTGCCCCTGCGCGATCTCATTCTCGGCCGCGGCCATGGGCAGGCGCGTGAAGATGCGCGGGTGATTCTGGCTGTGCGAGGCGACCGTGTGGCCTTCGTTGTAGACGCGGCGCACCATGTCCGGATAGGCGCGCGCCTGGCGGCCGACCATGAAGAAGGTCGCCTTGACGCATTGGGCAGCAAGCGTCTCCAGCACCCGGGTGGTGTAGGGGGGCAGCGGACCGTCGTCGAAGGTCAGCACCACTTCCTTCGCGGCGAGCGGCAGGGTCTCGCGGTACTGCATGGTGCCGATGCGGGCATGCTCGGTCGGATCGACGGCGATGACGCGGGAGGTGCCGAGGGCGTCGGGCTTGTCGGGGCACGGGTCCGCGCGCCCGGGTGCCGTTCCGGCAGCCAGGACGCACAGGCACACGACGGCCGGCAAGGCACGCATCAGCTGATCCCCAGCGCCGCGCTGTTGCGGCGCCCCCCTTTTTGGCGGGCCGCCGCACTCTAGGCCGCGACCCTATCCGACCGCAATTAAACGCGGGCTTAATCGGCGGGTCGTCCCCGGTTTTCGGGGTGCATGGGACATGTGGGCCGCCAGTCGGGGCGTTCCATGTCGATCCGGTGGCGAGAAGGTGGCGGGAATTCCGCTCTGCGGCCGGAATTCAGGGATTTTGGCCCGCCGGCACCACGTGGACGACCCGATATCCCCGGGTCTTCAGCTCGCGCAGGAAGGCCGGCAGCATGGCGGCCGTGGCCGCCTTGGTGTCGTGGAACAGGATGATCCCGCGCCCGGCCGCATCGAGGCGGGAGACCACCAACCGCAGCTCCTGGCCGGGCGTCATCGGATTCCAGTCGCTCGCCCACAGGTCGGCCCCGAACACGACGATTCGCCGCTGGGCGAGGCGGTCGAGGAGCGCGGGCGTCGAGGCGAAGCCGGGAAAGCGGAAGAACGGCGCCGCGCGGCCGGCAGGCGCATCGACCGCCGCCGCGACCGCGGCGATGCCGCGATCGATCTCGCTCTCGGCGGCCGCGAGGGAACGCCGGTTGAGCAGCGCGTGCGTGAAGGTGTGGCTCGCGACCGTGTGGCCCTCGGTGCGTTCGCGCCGCACGAGCGCCGGCGCGGCCGCAACGTTCCGGCCGAGGAGGAAGAAGGTCGCCTGCACGCATTCGCGCTTGAGCGCATCGAGCACCCGATTCGTGGTGCCGGGCCACGGGCCGTCGTCGAAGGTGAGCACGACCTCTTTGGGCGCGAGCGGCAGCGTGGCGGCAAACTGCTTGCGTCCGACCCGCGGCGTTGTCGCGGCGTCGACCGAGAGCACGCGGCTGGTGCCGAGCGCGCCGGGATTGCCCGGGCAGTCCGCCGCGAACGCGTGCGGCGAGACCAGCGCGATCAGCACGAGGACGATCGGGCCGGACAGCGGCCGGCCGTGCTCATGTTGTGCTTTATTTGTGTGCCGTGAACGCCGATTTCGGAGCATAAGGCATATTCGCGCATTGAGTCCTGGTTGAGCCAGCCCCGCGAGGTGCCACATGCTGGATGAAAAGCAGGAGGCTGCCGCTGCGGCCAATCCCGAGGTCTCGGACCTGCGCGACGCAGACGGCGCGTTGCGCCCCGATCTCGTCGAACGGGCCGCCGAGGCGATCGAAGCGGGCGACGGCGCCGCGCTCCAGGACCTCGTCGGCGAGTGGCACGAATCCGATATGGGCGACCTGATCGGCGCGCTCGATCCGCCGCTGCGGCCGAAGCTCGTCGAGCTGCTCGGCGAAAAATTCGATTTCAAGGCGCTCACCGAGGTCGACCACGCCGTGTGCCTGGAAGTCCTCGATGCGCTCGATCCGCGGTCGGTGGCGGGCCGGCTGCGCGAGCTGGAGAGCGACGATGCGGTCAGCATTCTCGAGGGCCTGCCGGACGAGAAGCAGCGGGACATCCTCGAGCGGCTGCCACATGCCGAGCGGGTGACGCTCGCGCGCAGCCTGCAATATCCGGAGGACTCCGCCGGCCGGCGGATGCAGACGGAATATATCGACGTGCGGCCGGACGCGACCGTCGGCCAGACCATCGATTATCTGCGCGAGACGCCGGACCTGCCCGAGCGGTTCTACCAGATCTTCGTCACCGATCCGCAGCACCGCCTGCTCGGCGCCGTTCCGCTCGACCGGCTGCTCCGCGCCAAGCGGCCGGTGCCGATGTCCGAGCTGATGGAGGAGGAGCTGCACCGCGTGCGCGCCGCCGACGACCAGGAGGAGGTGGCGCGCATGTTCGAGCGCTACGACCTGATCGCCGCGCCGGTGGTCGACGAGGCCGAACGGCTGGTCGGCGTCATCACGGTGGACGACGTGGTCGACGTGATCGAGCAGGAGGCGGAGGAGGACATCAAGGCGCTGGGCGGCGTGCACAATGAGGAGCTGTCCGACCCGGTCTGGACCGTGGCGCGGCGCCGGTTCAATTGGCTCCTGGTCAACCTCGCGACGGCGTTTCTCGCCTCCTCGGTGCTCGGCCTGTTCGAAGGCGAGCTGCAGAAGATGGTGGCGCTCGCGGTGCTGGCGCCGATCGTGGCGAGCCAGGGCGGCAATGCGGCAACCCAGACCATGACGGTGGCGGTGCGCGCGCTGGCGGTGCGCGAGTTGTCGCGCGCCAATGCGTGGCGGATCATCCTGCGCGAGGTGCTGGTCGGCATCGTCAACGGCCTCGCCTTCGCGGTGATCACCGGGCTCGCGGCCTTCGCCTGGTTCAAGGTCCCCCAGCTCGGCGTGGTGATCGGCCTCGCCATGATCTGCAACCTGATCGCGGCCGCGCTCGGCGGCATCCTCATTCCCCTGGTGCTCGATCGCTACGGGGCGGACCCGGCCGTCTCGTCCGGCACGTTCGTCACCACCGTGACCGACGTGGTCGGCTTCTTCTCGTTCCTCGGCATCGCCACCCTGTGGTTCGGGCTGCGCTGACGGCGGCGTTTCTTGGTGCGGCGCACAGCGTATCCGCGGCCGGGGCACCGCGCGGCCGCTGACAGCGCGCCCCTGCGCTACTAAGTTCCCCTTGGAGGAACGGTCTGATGATCCCCAATGCCTGGCGGGCGTTCGATTTCGGCCTCGGTGCCGATGTCGACACCCTGCGCGACACGATCAACAGCTTCGCCCAGGACCGCATCGCGCCGCGCGCCGACGAGATCGACCGAACCAATACCTTCCCGCGCGACCTGTGGCCGGAGCTCGGCGAGATCGGCCTGCTCGGCATCACCGTCGAGGAGGAGTTCGGCGGCGCTGGGTTCGGCTATCTCGAGCATTGCGTCGCCATGGAGGAGGTGTCGCGCGCGTCCGGCTCGGTCGGGCTGTCCTACGGCGCCCATTCCAACCTCTGCGTCAACCAGATCCGCCGCAACGGCAACCGGACGCAGAAGGAGCGCTACCTGCCGAAGCTCGTGTCGGGGGCGCATGTGGGGGCGCTCGCCATGTCGGAGCCGGGCGCCGGCTCGGACGTGGTGTCGATGCGCACGCGCGCCGAGAAGCGCGGCGACCGCTACGTGCTCAACGGCACCAAAATGTGGATCACCAACGGGCCGGTCGCCGAAACGGTCGTGGTCTATGCCAAGACCGATCCCAAGGCCGGGCCGCGCGGCATCACCGCGTTCATCGTCGAGAACGGCTTTTCCGGCTACGCGACCGCGCAAAAGCTCGACAAGCTCGGCATGCGCGGCTCCGACACCGGCGAGCTGGTGCTGCAGGATTGCGAGGTGCCCGAGGAGAACGTGCTCGGCGAGGTCGACGAGGGCGTGAAGGTGCTGATGTCGGGCCTCGACTACGAGCGCGTCGTGCTCTCGGCGGGCGCGCTCGGCCTGATGCAGGCCTCGATGGACACGGTGATCCCCTATGTCCACGAGCGCAAGCAGTTCGGCGCGCCGATCGGCAGCTTCCAGATCATGCAGGCGAAGCTCGCCGACATGTACGTGACCATGAATGCTGCGAAGGCTTACGTCTATGCGGTCGCGCGCGCTTGCGATCGCGGCGAGACCACGCGCGAGGACGCGGCGGGGGCTATCCTGTTCGCGTCCGAGAAGGCGACCTGGATGGCGCTCGAGGCGATCCAGTGCCTGGGCGGCAACGGCTATATCAACGACTTCCCAACCGGGCGCATCCTGCGCGACGCAAAACTCTACGAAATCGGTGCCGGCACCAGCGAAATCCGCCGCATGTTGATCGGGCGGGAGCTGTTCGAGAAGACGAAATAAGAGGTTATGGGGAGTACTATCGCGGTATTGACAGTATCTACATATTTATGGCATCAACTCTCGAAACGTTTTGTTAGGAGGCTTACATGGCCGCTTCCGACCTGCGGGACTCTGTGGGACACCTGCCCACGACGTCTGCCAAGATCCGTGCTCTCGCCGCCCAGGGTGTCGAGCGAGCCGATATCGCGCGATTGCTCGGCATCCGCTATCAACACGTGCGCAATGTTCTCGAACTCGACAAAGCGCGGGCAGCCAAGTCAGCTGGAATGTCCGAACCGCCGCAACGGGCGATGCTCGACGACACGATGCCTTCGGTGAAGGTCCGCCTCGGCCCGGACGGCGACGTGCTGTTCGCGCGGCTGGAAGGGGGCGAAATCAAGCTCCTGACCCCCAAAGCGGCCATGCTGCGCGCCCAGGCCATCGTTCGCCAGTTCGTGCCCGAGGGCGTAAGCCTCGTCGATGAGTTGATCGCCGACCGGCGCCGTGAGGCCGAGCGCGAGGCCAAGGAATGAGGGGCGTCGTGCTCGACAGCTCGGCGCTGCTCGCCTTTATTCACGGCGAACCGGGCGGCGAGGCCGTTGCCGGCGTGATCGGAGACGCGCTTGTGTCGAGCGTGAACCACGCAGAAGTCGTGACCAAGCTCGTCGAGCGCACCGGCTCGCTCGAGGCGGCCCGTACCGCGCTGGGAATTGCCAACGTCGATGTGGTCGATTTCGACAGACCGCTGGCCGAGCAGGCCGGCGCCCTGAGATCGCGCGGCCTGTCGCTCGGCGACCGGGCGTGCCTGGCGCTCGCCGCGCGGGAAGCCGCGCCGGCGCTGACGGCCGACCGGATTTGGGCCACGCTCGAGCTCGATGTCGAGGTTCGTCTCATCCGCTGAGCTTATCTGTCTGCCCTTCGTTCCCTCTCACTGCCGAGGACCATCATGCAAACCGTCGAAGCCAATGGTGCACGCATTCCCGCGATCGGTCTCGGGACCATGACCTTGCGCGAGAACGTCTGCGTCGAGACCGTCGCGGCGGCGCTGCGCGCCGGCTACTGCCATCTCGACACGGCGCAGATGTACGGCAACGAGCGCGAGGTGGGGGAGGGGCTTCGCGCCTCCGGCGTCAAGCGGGAGGAGGTCTTTCTCACCACGAAAGTCTGGCACGACCGGCTGCGCGCGGGCGATTTCGAGCGCGCGGTCGACGAGAGTCTCGCGCGGCTCCAGCTGCCGCAGGTCGACCTGCTGCTCATCCACTGGCCCAATCCGGCGGTGCCCCTCAAGGAGACGATCGGCGCGCTCGTCAAGGTGAAACGGGCCGGCCTCGCCCGTCACATCGGCCTTGCCAATTTCACCATCGCGATGATCGAGGAGGCGGTGAGGATCAGCGACGAGCCGCTGGTGAGCAACCAGATCGAGGTCCATCCGTTCATCGACCAGTCCAAGGTCATCGCCGCGTGCCGCCGGCATGGCCTTTCGGTCACCGCCTATTGTCCGCTCGCGCGCGGCAAGGTGCCGGGCAACGAAACGATCGGGCGCATCGCCGCGGCGCACGGCAAATCGGCCGGCCAGGTGGCGTTGCGCTGGCTGGTGCAACAGGGCGTGATCCCGATCCCGCGCACCTCCAAGCCCGAGCGGCTCAAGGAGAACCTCGCGGTGTTCGACTTTGCCCTGGACGATCGGGAGATGGCGGAGATCGGCCGGCTGCCGCGCCCGGACGGGCGGGTCGTCAATCCGCCGCACGCACCCAAGTGGGACGCCTGATCGACCGGCGGATTGGCTGCGGCCGCGTCCGGCATTAGAATCATTGATTGGCGCATGTTCTTATCGGCGAACCGGTACCCACTTCGCCGGAACATGCGCTAGCTAAGCTGAGCCATCGAAGGACAAGCCATGCAGCACGTGGAAGCGCACGGCGCGCGCATTCCTCTCATCGGGCTCGGCACCTGGGAGCTGCGCGGCCGCACCTGCGCGCGCGTGGTCGAGCAGGCGCTCCGCCTCGGCTATCGCCACGTCGACACGGCGGAGATGTACGACAACGAGCGCGAGGTGGGGGAGGGGTTGCGTGCCTCCGGGGTGCGGCGCGACGAGGTGTTCGTCACCACGAAAGTCTGGCCCTCGCACTTCGCGCCGCGCGAGCTCGAGCGCGCGGCCAAGGAAAGCCTCGCCCGGCTGCGGCTCTCCCATGTGGACCTGCTGCTGCTGCATTGGCCGAGCACGCAGGTGCCGCTGTCGGAGACGATGCCGGCGCTGTGCAAGATGAAGACGATGGGGCTCGCGCGCCACATCGGCATCTCGAACTTCACAGTGGTGCTGGTCGAGGAGGCGGTGCAGCTCGCGAGCGAGCCGCTCGTGACCAATCAGATCGAGTGTCATCCCTATCTCGACCAGTCGAAAGTGATCGCCGCGTGCCGGCGGCACGGCATCTCCATCACCGCCTACAGCCCGATCGCGCGCGGGCGCGTGAGCAACGACGAGACGATGAAACGGATCGGACGGGCGCACGGCAAGAGCGCGACCCAGGTCGCGCTGCGCTGGCTTGCGCAGCAGAATATCGTCGCCATTCCGCGCACCTCGAAAATCGAGCGGCTGTCGGAGAACCTCGGCGTTTTCGACTTCGCGCTGACGCCCGCCGAGATGGACGAGATTTCCGCCCTCGCGCATCCGCGCGGGCGGGTCGTCGACTGGTCCGGCGGGCCGCGGTGGGATTGAAGCGGCGCAAATCCCTCCGATGACTCCCTCAAGCCCCGACGCCGCCCTGGTGCTGTTCTCCGGCGGGCAGGACTCGACCGTCTGCCTCGCCTGGGCGCTCGAGCGCTTCGCGCGCGTCGAGACCATCGGCTTCGACTACGGGCAGCGCCATGCGGTCGAGCTCGCCGTGCGGCTGCGCGTGCGCCGGTGCGTCGCCGGCCTCGATGCGGCGTGGGCCGGGCGGCTGGCCGAGGATCACGTGGTCAAGCTCGACGCGCTGGCGGCGATCTCCGACACCGCGCTCACCCGCGACGTTGCAATCGAGATCGCCGCCACCGGGCTGCCCACCACCTTCGTGCCTGGCCGCAACCTCATCTTCTTTTCCTTCGCCGGCGCGGTGGCCTATCGGCGCGGCCTGAAGCATCTCGTCGCCGGCATGTGCGAGACCGACTATTCCGGCTACCCCGACTGCCGCGACGACACCGTCAAGGCGATGCAGCTCGCGCTCGGGCTCGGCATGGACCGGCGCTTCGTCGTGCACACGCCGCTGATGTGGATCGACAAGGCCGGCACCTTCGCGCTTGCGCATGCGATCGGCGGGCAGGCGCTCATCGACATTGTGGTCGAGGAGACCCACAGCTGTTATCTCGGCGACCGTGCGCACCGGCACCCGTGGGGCTACGGCTGCGGCGAGTGTCCCGCCTGCCGGCTGCGCGCGAACGGCTTTGCCAAGTGGACGCGCGAGCATCCTCGTCGTTAAGGTGAGTGCGCCCTCCGCTCAAACCTTTCAAGAGACGCCCATGCTCTCGTCCGATCTGGTCGCCACGTTGCGCGCCGTCTCCACCGGCACGATCACCACGATCCTGCTCAAGATGGGCCTGCGGCGCACCTGGATGCATGGGCCGAAGCCGATCCGCGAGGGCTATCCGCGCCTGGTCGGACCGGCCTTCACCATGCGCTTCGTGCCGGCGCGCGAGGACCTCGCCACCCCCGAAAGCTGGGCGAGCCCGCGCTCGACCCGCGGCGCTATCGAGGACATGCCGCACGGCGCCTTCGCGGTCGCCGACGCCATGGGAACGACCATCGCCGGCATTTTCGGCGATATCCTGTGCGCCCGCATGGTCAAGCGCGGCGTCGTCGGCCTCGTCACCGACGGCGTGGTGCGCGACATCGCCGGGGTGCTCGCCACCAACCTGCCGGTGTGGTGCGCGGGCGCCGCGGCGCCGCCCTCGGTCGCCGGCCTCACCTTCGTCGGCTGGCAGGAGCCGATCGGCTGCGGCGGCGTCGCCGTGTTCCCGGGCGATGTCATCGTCGCCGACACCGACGGCGCCGTGGTGATCCCCAAGGCCATGGTCGAGGAGGTCGCCACGCTCGGCCCCGAGCAGGAGCGCCTCGAGGCCTGGATCGTGTCGGAGGTCGAGAAGGGCGAGAAGTTGCCCGGCCTCTATCCGCCCAACGACGCCGCCAAGGCGCGATATGAGGCGAGCAGGAAGAAGTGAGCCCGCCATGCCGCCGCGGACGGGCGAGGAAATGAGAGGCCGAGGATGTTCTTCATTCTCTCAAAGGCGATTATCCCGGACTTGACGAGTGGGGATTTATATGCCATGGTGACCTCCATAGACAGGGAGGCCCCCATGGCCCACAAAAAGCAGCCTAAACCCGTCCCGCAGCTTACCGCCGCCCAATTCGAGGATCTTTTCCCCGACGAAGACGCTTGCCGGGCCTACCTTGTCGCCCGGCGCTGGCCCCAAGGCGTCCGGTGCCCTCGCTGTGGGAGCGGGCACGTCTATGAACTCAAAGCCATAGCCTTCAAGTGGGAGTGCATGGAATGCGCCCCCGGCATTTCCTATCGGTTCTCCCACATCGCCGGCACGATCTTTGAGAACACAAACAAGCCGCTTCGCGATTGGTACCGCGTGACACACCTCATGCTCGCCAGCAAAAAGGGCATGAGTGCCTTGCAAATCATGCGCTTTATGGGTTTCGGTTCTTATAAGACCGCATGGATGATGTGCCACAAAATCCGGGCTGCCTTGATTGAGGATGTCGAAAAGCTTGGCGGCATTGTGGAAGTTGACGAGACCTACGTCGGCGGCAAGGATAAGAACCGCCATTGGGACAAGCGCAGCCATATCACCGGGCGTGGCGATCCGAGCAAAACGCCGGTCGTCGGTGCCGTGAAGCGCAAGGGCAACGTCATTGCGCGTGTTGTTGAGAACGTGCGCCGCGACACTATTGAAGGCTTTGTCAACGAAATGGTCTCGGAAAAAGTCAGCTTGCTTTGCACTGACAATTACAAGAGCTATCAGCGGCTTCACTACCGCTTCCCGCATGGGATTGTTGACCACAGCGCGGGCCAGCACGTCGTCGGCGCCATTCATACCAACACTATCGAAGGCTTCTGGTCCCTGATTAAGCGCGGTGTCATGGGAACCTTCCACAAGGTCAGCCGCAAATACCTTCCGCTCTATGTTGCGGAGTTCCAATTCCGCTATAACAATAGAGAAAATGCTGATATCTTTGGAGCGGCTATTTCTGGATGCTAATGATGCCATCTAGAAACCTCCAAAGGCCAGTAAAAGTCATAGGAGAAAAATCGATCTTGTTAGAAATCTCTCGCGTAATTTGGGATACCGTATATTTGCCTTCGATCTTTAACCACCGAGGCGCTCGACGAGGTCCATACACATTTCCGTCTCGGTGACCCAACCAATACCTGAAGCCATCGCTTGTTGTTATCGTGAGGATATTTTCTTTGATTTTAACTTGCTCTTCAAAAGGAAGGTGCGATGAGTCTGGATGCGGGGCTGGCTTTATATCCGTAAGAGCCACAACCAAGCGAAACGTTGTTTCAGCCGATAGACGTGGACAACGCATTATATACCCAGTCTCTGTTGCAAGTAGCATAATAG
>WNGG01006265.1_pt1 | contig 14864 bp, 17 predicted proteins | sample 5400661 | NCBI WGS metagenome assembly WNGG01 (sample SAMN13153372, study PRJNA577476) | soil metagenome | isolation source: 100 cm soil or saprolite under Garry oak tree replicate 1 | place: USA:California | collected 2016-06-15
ACGATGAACTTCTTCGCGATGAACAAGGAGAGCTGATCGGTGTCCAGCTCCTCGGCCCACACGATCGTCCGGGCGACGACGAACACGACGTCGTCGTAGACGTCCACCCTGGGCGGCAGGTCCTGGTTCTGGGCGTCTTCCAAGGCGAGCGGATGCAGCCCGAGCAGCGTCTCTAGCTCCTCGACCGTTCGGCCGTCCGGGTCGACGACGTTGACCCACGTCACCTTGTAGGTCTCGGCGAGTTCGCGGCAGCGGCCGATCGTGACGTCCGTTTCCTCGAGAAATTCGGTCGGCGTGTAGGCGATGACCTCGACGCGGACCATCGCGCCGCGAACCTCAGGGAGCGCATTAAACCCTTGTGCGCGCGGCCGATGCGGAAACTCCAAATCCCCTCCGTTCCTTGCGGACGCCGGTGGACGGATGAAGGTCGTGCACCGCAAAGACGCCAAGGCGTTGAAGGGCGACAAGAGTCTCTCGTATCAGGTCATCACCCCGGACAACGTCGGATCGCGGAAGTTCCTCGTCACCGTCGTGGACATCCGCCCGGGAGGGAGCACGCCCGTCCACGAACACCGCACGGTCGAGTCGATGTATTACATCCTCGAAGGCCGCGGCGAGGTGACGTCGGGCCGTGAACGGAAGGTCCTCGGGTCGGACACGGTGGTGTATTTCCCGGCCGGCTCGACGCACGGAATCCGGAACGTCGGCAAGGCGCGCCTCCGGTATCTGTCCTGCCATGCGCCGCCATACGAGATCGAGGATCTGTATCGGAGTTGGCAAGCGCACGAAGCGCTCGTGACGACGGGCGGATGACGACTCGACGCGCAGGGCGGTGGCGTATCCTCGTGCGTTGGGACGACATAAGGCCAAATCTTATACGGCCCCCGCGGGTGAGCTCTCCGTGCGAATCCTCCTTGTCGTACTCGGAGTCCTTGTCTCCCTGGCGGGCGCGGTCTGGGCTCTCCAGGGTGCGGGTTTCCTCCTCGGCTCATTCATGTCGAACGACCCGACGTGGCTGTGGATCGGCGTGGTTACGGCCCTCATCGGCGTAGGCATTCTCGGACTCGGCATTTGGTCCGGCCGTACCGCGAAGCACGCTTGATTCGCTCACTGCGAACCGAGGAGCGTAATCGAGTCGTACCCGGACGCCCCGTTCGGGAACGGCGGAAAAGGTGTAGAGTTCTGCATTACCCCCGCAGCGTCGTACGCCCGGGCTACAATCCGGAATGAGCCGCCATGCGGTGAGATCCAGTTGAAGGTCCACAACACCCAAGTGAGGCTGCGCCCCGGACGGGGATAAAGGGTCGCATCGGTCCATGTCGAACCTCCATCTGTGCTCACTTCGACTCGTGAGATGCCACGGTCCCCCGCGAATGCGACGCCGCCGATTTCGACCATCCCGCCGACGACCGCATTGTCCACAGGCGTTGCGATAATCGCAACGGTGTTCACCAGGCCATGCGAGTCGTCTGAGTTCGTCCAGCCTTTCTGTTGCCAATAGCCGCGAAACTCTCCCTGAACGACGTCGATTCTCGTGACCCACTTTGCGTGGAACATCCCGTACAAGCCGGGTACAATAATCCGAGCTGGATACCCATGAGCCGTCGCGAGAGGGCCGCCGTTCATGTAAATGGCCACAAGCGTGTTGGGGTCCATCGCCTTCGCGATCGGGATCGCCGCCGTGTAACCATCCGCACAGGTGAACACGACCCAATTATTCGGGTTCGGATCCGCGCCCGCCGTTTGCAAGATAGTGGCGAGTCGCACGCCTGTCCACTCCGCCGTACTGATCAGGTTCCCACCGACCTCGTTGCTCACGCATTCCAACGTCACGACCTCGTCGATCGTCGCCAACCCTTGGAGGTCCGCGTACGAGTACGGCGGCGGCGAGTTCGAGACCAATCCGCCGATTGAGAGGAGCCATGTGCCGGCATCCACCGTCGGGTCGATCACGTTCTTCGTCACCACGTAGAACTCCGACGTCGGAGTCTGCTCCTTCAAGAACATTTCCGCAATCGATGCGAAAACGAGCCGCCCCTTCTTCGAAATGAGGCTCCCCAGTCCATAGATCGTCAGGGCGGCGACCGCGATCGCGCCGATTGTCCCGGCGATGAATTGCCGCCGACTCAAGCTAAATCCTTCCGGATATTCAGCGGAGACGTCGACCAGGACGTGGTCTTGGATGGCCGCGTAGAGCCAATATCCGATGAGCTGGCTGAACACCGCGAAGCCGGCGCCCGCCGAGGTGTTCGCCCCGAGGAATCCTGCGTCGAGAAGAGGGAGGATCACGACCAGCACGATTCCGGCGGAGCTGAACGTGTAAAAGGCGATGACGAGCCAACGGTTCTTCAACCATCGCTGCACGCGTCGGAAGAGGGTCGCATAGATTCCCGGGAGGACGAGGAAGACGGCGAGGGCGGTAAGTAGCGCGAGAAGCTTGGCGCCTTCCCCGAGTGTCCGGATGAAGAACGATTCGATCCCGCCAGGGATCCGGCCGACGACGAAATCCACCGCAATCTCCGGGAGGAAGACGCCGAGGCCGAAGGCCCGCATCAGGAACGTGACGAGCAGGCCCGCGCCACCCGCGAGCACCCCGGCAGCGAACCGATACCAGGGGAGCCGTCCAACGAATGACCAGAGACGCTTCCATCCCTCGGCCACGCGCGGGCTACGCCGGGGCGCTCGCTTGAACCTATGCCCCAAGCCGCACTCCGCGACCAATCCTTTATTTAGGCCGAGGCGCGTCGGCGAATTGCATGGCTGCGCCGCTCAGCACGCAAGCCCGAGTAGGCCGGCGGATCATCCTCACGGTTCTGTGGACGATGCTCCTGATCGTCGGCGTGACGATCGGGCTCCTCGTGCTCGTCCCCGGAATTCAGGACTCGATCCAACGGGCCTCCGGCGCCGTGGCGGGCGGGGCGTTCGCCCTGTCGATCGCGGTGGCCCTCATCATGCTGGGTCTCTGGGGGATCTCCGCGAACAACCGCAACCTCAAGCACGCGGTTGACTTGATCGCGCAGGTGGACCGGGCCCGCAAAGAGACGATTCAACTCGAGAGCACCCGCTACATGCAGAAGTGAGCTTCTTCGTTTCGCCCTCAGTCGGCGAAGCACCGAGTTGACAGATTTTGGCGTGCTCCGATTCGCGCGACCGACCGTCGGGAATATCTCTTCCGATGCAATGTCGTCAGGGAAGGGATCCACATGAAGGCTGAACGTCTGAAGCTCCGAGCCGCGGAGTGGCTGTACCGATGGAATCTGAGCATGAGCGTCCTCGGGATCGTCTTCACGATTCTCACGTTCGTCGGCGTGTTCGCGTTGGTCTTGCGTCAATACTTTGCGAACATCGGACTCAATGAACTTGTGGTCTTGCTCGTTCTCCTCGCCATCACGATGACGATCATCATCGGTTTCGGTCTGTTCTTGGACAAGTTCCTGCGCTTTTGGTCGGCCCAAACGACGGTGGCCACGGTGAGGAACCAGTTCCTCACATCCGCTCTCTATCAGAAGGAGCTGCTGATCATGAAATACAGTCAGGTTCCTCAGATGGAAGGTCTCCTCCGTCTGGTCGAGGAGCTGCCCGACAGCCCCGGAAAACTGCGGCTCGTCGAGCATTTCCGCGAATCGCTGCAGAAACTCCAGAAGACCATCGAGACGAAAGAGTGGGAAGTCGCGCCCGACGAACGGACCTACTGATTCGAAGTGATGTCTGGCGAGCTACGCGGCCGCGGTCTCGCCCATGATCTTGCCGTCCTGAATCTCGAGGACGCGATGGGCGATGTGGGACACGCGGGCGTCATGCGTCACGACCACGATCGTCTTCTTGAATTCCTGGTTGAGGCGACGAAACAGGTCGAGGACTTCTTGACCGGTCTTCGTGTCGAGTTCCCCGGTCGGCTCGTCTGCCAGGAGGAGCGGCGGATCGTTCGCGAGCGCGACCCCGATGGCGATCCGCTGCTGTTCCCCACCGCTGAGCTCGTCGGGACGATGGCTCGCGCGTTGCGTCATGCCCACGAGCTCGAGCAGCTCCTTCCGCCGCTTCGCACGAATCGAGGGACCTTTCCCAGCCAATCGCAATGGAAGCTCGACGTTCTCCTCCGCGGTGAGCGTGGGGACGAGGTTGAAGAACTGAAAGATGAAACCGACGCGGGCCAGCCGATACTTGACGAGGTCTCCATCGCCTAGGTCGACGAGGTTGGAACCGTCCACCTCGATCCGGCCTGCGGTGGGCCGATCGATCCCGCCGAGGAGATTTAGTAGGGTCGTCTTCCCGCATCCCGAGGGCCCTTGGACCGCTACGAGCTCGCCGTCCGCGACCTCCATGTCGAGGCCGCGAAGGGCGATCACTTCGGACTTCCCGGTCCGATATACCTTGATCAGATCCTTCGTTCGAATGCTCGGCACATCAACCACCTCGGAGTTTCAGGACGCGCCCGATGTCCATGCGTACGATGCGGAACGTGACGGCGAACGACGTGAGGAGCATCGCGGCCGGCGCGAGCACCAGGAGGAGCAGCGCCTCTGGCGGGAAGATGAAGAGGACAGGGACTAGGGATTCGCCGGCCGTTCCCGGGCCGGCCGAAATGAAAGCGGTCGACAGGAACGCCGCGAGGCTGCCGATTCCCGCACCGACGATGAGGCCGATCAGCATGATCGAAGCCGCCTCTCCGATCAGGAGGCCCGCCGTCTGCCAACCGCTCGCCCCTCGGGCCCGGATCGCGGCCAGCTCGACATCCCTCTCAAGCGTTGCGGCGTACAGGATCACCCCGAGGCCCGCGGTCAGGATGACGATCATGAACGCCATCTCCAACTCGATGAAACCGAAGAACGCGCGGAACACGGGGTTCGAGCGGAGCTGCTCGATCTGCTCGGCGGCAACCGACACCTCGGAAGCCCCGAGCGCGGTGATGTCTGCCTTCGCGGTTCGCCAATCCGCCCCCGGACGGAGGGCCACCAGAAAGCGTTGGGCACTATACCCCGGGAGGGGCGGTCCGGGCGGGGAAGGCTGCGCCGAAAGGAACGGTCCGAACGTCTGCGCGCTGCCGTAGATCGTGCTGGGCATGCCATACCCGTAGTACGGGGTCCCCGGGAGGCCTCGCACGGTCCCGCCGATCGTCGTGTTCACGACGGCCGTTCCGGTGTAGTTTGTCCCGTTGTACACCGGCGCCTCGAAGCGTAGACGGTCCCCGACGGCCAGGAATGCGTTCTGCAGGTAGGTCTCCGTGACGAGAACCTGACCGGGGGTTGCAAGGACCTGACGGGCCGCGTCGGATCCGATTCCACGGAAGTACCATGGCTCGGGATTCGTCACCACGAAGAACGTGGCTGGATCGAGGGCGTAGACGTTGGCGTAATAGTACGGAGGAGAGACAGGGACGTTCAGCACTCGGGTCACGCCGGCGACCTCAGGGAGCGCTGTGACGTTCGCGGCGAACCCCGAATCGAGCGGCGGAGAGTCGATGGCGACATCTGCGCCGACCGAAGCTCGGACCTGACGTTCTTGGTATGCGAGCTGCGACGAGAACGTGACGAGGATGAACATCCCGAATGCGATTCCGAGAGCGATGATGACGGCGACGTTCGCGGATCGGCGGGGATTTCGGCGCAGGTTCCGGCTGATGACGTAGTACAGGTTCTTGGCCAACGGCTTGCACACGCGGGCCGTCCATTCGTACACGCGACCCGTGGAGCGCGTGAGCAGCCGGGTCGTCCCGACGATCAGAAAGATCGGCGTGAAGGGTAGGATGATGAAGAAGAGCGCGCCGATCAGGAACGTGAAAAAGTCCTCGGGGTTCGCCCGGGTGTAGAGGACCATCCCGTACGTGACGACGGCCAAGGTGACAAGGAGGATGTCGACCCATGGCCGGTATTGAATCCGGGTCTCCCCCGGTGCGTAATACCGGAGGGTCTCCACAATCGGCACGCGCGCCGTGCGCCGCGCGGACCGGATGCTCGTGAGCGCCATGAAAATCACGGACAGGATCGTCACGATGACAATCGTGGATGGCGTGAGCACGATGACCTCGTAGCGCGGCGCGGTCGGTGTGCTGAACGGACTCACGAAGCTGAGCAGGAGACGACTCAGGCCCACCCCCGCGACGAGGCCCACGATTGCGGCAATCGCTCCCCCGAGCGTCGCTTCAACGAGAAGAAGACCGACGAGCTGTCGGGGAGTCGCGCCGCGGGTCTTGAGGACCGCGAGCTCCCGCCGCCGTTCGGCGTGGCCCAAGTCAACCCCGATTGCTCCGAGGTAGATGCCGAGCAGCAAGACCGGCGTCGACAGCGCGAGGTAGATGATTCGCTGAATCGTGATCACGGCGGCGAAGCTGCTGATGGCACTCGAGACGTAGTCGAACGTCACTTGGCCCTGGAACGGCAAGAGGACCTCGTTGACCTGGCGATCGAGCCGTGCGAGGTTCCGCTGAGACGCCGCGAGGTCGTACGGGTCGAGAAAGCGGTCCCGATCGATTCGGATTTCTCCTTCGACGGAGTTCCCACCGTATGAGACGCCCAACTGCCGCTCATACCAGTCGACATCCTGGATTTGGATGAGGGACGTCGCGGGTGAATAGAAAACGCCCCCGGTAGGGGCCGGAATCCGGAAGAGCGCTCCAATCGTAACGTCGAGCCTCGTCACGGTCTCGTTTCCAGTTCCGTTGTACGAGCGGACCACGAACCTGGCCGTCCCGCCCACCGTGACGTTCAGCTGCCGTGCCACATCCTCGATCACCGCGACTGTGCCTTGCGGGAGCGAGAGCGATCCAGCGGTGATCGTCATCCCGGTGAGAAACGATGGGAGACGTGCGGGCTCCACCCCCACGGGCTGAGCATACGTCGATTGCGCGCCGGAGGCCGATTCCATTTCCGAGAATTGGGCGTAGCGCCACGCCGCGGCGCGGCTCACTCCGGGGATCGCCTCGACGGCTTCTCGCATCTGGGTGGTGGCGTTGCCAGGCGATGCCTGGAACGAGATGTCAGCCGGGTTGTTCGAAAGGATCCCATCCAACGTCGCCCGCGTCGACGAATCGATGGCGATGAACGTTCCGGCGATGAATGTGACCGCGAGGAGGACCCCCAGGATTGCGGTCAAGGTCCGCCGGCGGCTGCGAAGGACATCTGCCACCGCGTAGCGTAGCAAGGCCACGGGATCCCTCCAGCCTCAAGACATGACATTGGCAGACGCCGTATAAGCCCATTCGGACCGTTAGGCGTTTTCCGCGTCTCAGGACGCATCGGCTCGCGGCGGGCGGACCGATTCGGCCTCCCGCGGGCTCGACAATCTGATCGGCCGACGAATTGGCTGCACGAGTCGGCAACGGCCATCGCGGAATAGGGATATTTCTAGTGGAATATTCCTTTTGAAATCAAACGTCGAACAGAATATTATTACCCTGTGGGCTTTGGATCGTGGCGATGGTGCGACCCAAGCTGCTTCCTGTTCAACGGGTGGACGATGAAACGTGGCGGAGGGAACTCTGCCCGGATTGCGCAACTCGGCTCCTCGGCCTTCGCGCATGGCAGGAACACGGACCGCGTCACGGGTGGGGGGCCGAATGGTTCGCGGCCCGCGTGCGCGCAGGCCGACCGGGCGAGATTATCCGCGTGAATCCAGAAGAACTCGGGGGCGAGACGGATTCTCTGCCAGTCGAGACGGTTGAGGACGCGACGTGGAAATCCGGCGTCCCGGCGTAACGTGAGGGAACGTTGATCGAGGGCGCGAACGCGCAAGCGCCGCCGAGTCTCCTCCGTCACGGACCGATTCGACGTGAGCATGCTCTTGCGGTTGGACTGAAACGGACATTCCAACGGGCGGGATATACTCCCTTTCCCTGGCGCATTCAAATAGTATACTAAGTATGGGCACCCCGGGATGCCGTCTGCGTCCCGGAGGAAAACGAATGGTATACGTACGCGACGACGGCGTGTTCGACGCCTCGATTGAGAAGATTTGGAAGTATATCCAGGATCCCGAGAGCCACCAGCACGAGTCGATCCTGAGCCAGAAGGTCCTGGAGCAGAAAGGCAACACGATGAAGATCCGTGCCGAGATCGCCGGCCCGAAGGGCAAGGCCGAAGAGATCTGGCAGATGCGGATGGACCCGCCCTTCGGGTTCGAGCTCCAGGTCTTGGAGGGGCCGACGAAGGGCACGAAGCAGAGCCATACTTACGTGCCGATGGGCAACAAGACGAAGGTCATCGTCGCCGGGGACTTCCATCTCCAAGGCGCGAGCGACGAGGACACCCGGAAGGGCGCCCTCGCGTATTTCGAGCAGGTCTTCAACGAGGATAGCGCGGCCCTGAAGGACTTCTAGGACGAACCGCGCCCCTGCGCACCGCCCATGGCCGGCTCGAGGATGGCCACCATGTCTCCGTGGTCCCCCTCCACCGCGAAGTCCATGGGCGACTTTCCGCTTTCGGGATGGAAAATGGGTGCAAGAAGCGGTTAGTCGAGATGACGATCCGCCTCCTGGCGCTGAACTCTCTTCGTCACGTCAGCGCGAATTCCGCCTGGTGGGTTTCTTCTTGTGAGTCGCGATCGAGCTTCCACCGGTCCAAGTCACGATCGACGACCTCTTCGCGTGTTTCTCTCATCGGCGCGGGGAGGGACAGGGTCTCGAATGAACCTGACCGACGAGGTCTCGGGTGGCGTCCGGGGTCATATGGAGTCGCGGCGTGGACGACTCACTTGGGGTTTCGCTTCGCCCGGTCGGCCGCTCGTTCCCGCGGGAGCCAATCTCCCGTGACCATGTAGACGACGCGCATGCCGATGTTCACCGCATGATCCGCGATCCGTTCGAGGTACCGGTTCACCAGGATGTACCTCGCGCCCGTTTCGATCTTCAAGCTTCCCTCCGTCATGCGACGAACAAGCTCGTTGAAGTTTTCGTCGTGCATCCGGTCCACGGCGTCGTCGACGTGCATGATGTCGCGGACCGATTCCGCGTCGTGTTTCACGAAGGCGTCGATCGCGGTGTCGACCATCTGGATCGTCCGGTCCGCCATCTCGCGGATCCGCGTGAGCTCCGGTTCCGTCCCGCGCGTGGAAGGACTGAATTGGAGTGTGAGCTCCCCGAGATCTTTTGCATATCGTCCGATCCGGTCCAGGTCCGTCGTGATCTTCAGAGACGTCGTGATGGTCCGGAGGTCCCGTGCGACCGGCGCGTGGAGGGCGATGAGGTCGACGCAATTGTGCTCGATCTCGAGCTGGAGCCCGTAGACCTCCTGGTCGATCGTGAAGACTTCTCGGGCGACTTCGCCGTCCAAACGGGTCAGCGAGTCGATGGCCTTGCGGATCGCGAGTTCGCTGAGCTCCGCGAGCGTCACCATGTTCTCGTTCAGCTTCTGGAGCCCTTTCTGCAACGCCTTTCGTTCTGCGGCCTGCGGCACTATCCGAACCTCCCGGTGATGTAACTTTCCGTCAATGTCTCTTTGGGTCGCTCGAAGAGCTCGCGCGTCGCGCCGACCTCGATGACATGACCCAAGTACATGAAGGCGGTCGTCTCCGCGACACGGGCGGCCTGTTGCATGTTGTGCGTCACGATGACCACGGTATAGTCCTTTTTCAGGTCAAAGATGAGGTCCTCGATCTTCGCGGTTGCGATCGGATCGAGGGCGGAGCACGGCTCGTCCATGAGGACGACCTCCGGCTTGACCGCGAGGGCGCGCGCAATGCAGAGGCGTTGCTGCTGGCCGCCCGAGAGACTCGCGCCGCTCTTGTCGAGCGAGTCCTTGACCTCGTCCCAGAGGGCGGCCTGCTTGAGGCTCGCCAGTACAGCGGCGTCCAGCTTGTCCCGGTCTCTTTCCCCGTTCAGTCGCAGCCCGGCCGCCACGTTGTCGTAGATGGACATCGTCGGAAAGGGGTTCGGTTTCTGGAACACCATTCCGATCCGCCGGCGCACGCTCACCGCGGGGAGTTCGTAAATGTCGTCTTGGTCCAGGTGGACCTTTCCTTCGACTCTCGCTTTGGGAATCGTCTCGTGCATTCGATTCAGGCAGCGAATCAGGGTGGACTTGCCACAGCCGGACGGCCCGATGATCCCGCTGACCGTGTGTTCCTCGAGTTCCAGGTTGATATCTTCGATGGCGAGCTTTGTTCCGTACCACGCGGACAACTTCTCGACACGGATCTTAGCGGCCAGGATCGTCACCTTTTGACCGAACGGAGACGGATGACCGCGCGGGAGGCGATGCTGATTCCGAGCATCATGACGACGAGGATGAGGGAGGCGCCCCACGCGGCTCGGTTGTCGGCAAGGGACGGCGAAATGGCGAACCGGAAAACGCGGAGCGGCAGGGCGTCGATGGGCTGGTCCAAACCCGTGAAGAAGTCGGGCGAGGCGAACGCGGTCATGATAAGCGGTGCGGTCTCGCCTCCGACCCGCGCGATTCCAAGGAGACCTCCCGTGACCAACGCGCTGGCGCAGGACGGTAGCACGACCCGGAGGATGACCTTGTAACGAGGGATCCCCAGGGCCAGGGCCGCTTCACGGGTGGACGTTGTCACGAGTCGCAAGGCCTCCTCGGACGTCCGGGCGACGAACGGGATCATGATGGTCGACAAGGCGATGACGGCCGTGATCGTGCTGAAGACGAGACGCCTCGATACAATGCCCGCGACTCCGAGTTCCAGTACGAAAGAATACGCGAAGATTCCGACGACGATGGACGGAATCTGGGTCATGACGTCGACGAAGAATCGGACCGCCCCGCCGATTCGGTTCCGCCCGAACTCGGCTAGGTAGATTCCCGTGAGGATGCCGACCGGGAGGGCGACCAAGCCGGTGAGCCCGATCAGCACCAGCGTTCCTTGGATCGAATTTGCGATGCCTCCGCTGCCGGCGGGGAGCGTCAGGAAACTCGGCGTGATGGCCGCCGCTCCTCGGACCGAGGCCTCGAAGAGGATGCTCCCTAAGGGAAGGATGGCGATTCCGACGCAAGCCAACGCCGCGGCACTCATGGCGACGTCGAACCACCGTCGCCGGGTGTCTCGATCGAATCGAAACGTCACTCGGCGCCCTCCCCGACATGCAAGACACGTCCGACCATGAAGCGTGCGAACGCGTTGATCAGAAGGGACACGAGCATCAGGACGAGTCCCAACTCGATCAGCGCGCTCAGCTCCAACGAGCCGGCCTCGAGCCAGTTATTGGCAATCAAGCTGGAGATCGTTTGTCCGGGATCGAACAACGAGGTGAAGATCGCGTTCCGGTTCCCGATCGTCATCGTGACGGCCATCGTCTCGCCGACCGCCCGCCCGAGTCCCAGGACGACGGCGCCAAAGATTCCCGCGCGGGCGTATCGGAGGACCGCGAGACGCGTCGTCTCCCATCGGGTCGCCCCGAGGCTCAGGGCCGCCTCCCTCTGGGTGTCCGGCACGGCGAGAAGTGCTTCCCGTGACACGGAGGAGATCGTCGGGATGATCATGACCGCGAGAATGACGCCGGCCGTGAACACGTCCGAGCCGATCGGATTTCCTCGAAACAACGGCAAGAAACCAAGGATTGCTTGGACGGATGGCTCGATGTAGACCCGCATGACCGGCGCTAGCACGAAAATCCCCCAGAGGCCGTAGACGACGGACGGCACGGCCGCAAGGAGCTCGACGACGTACGTGAGCGGGGTCCGCAACCAACCCGGCGCGAGCTCCGAAAGGAAGATGGCGATTCCGATGCTGATCGGGACGCCGAGGACCAGTGCGAGGGCCGATGTGACGAGCATCCCGTAGATAAACGGCGCAGCTCCGAAGACCTGCGACACGGGGTCCCAAACGGTGCCGCCAAGGAATCCGAACCCGAACGTTCGGACCGACTCTTCGGCGGCGACGAACAGGATGGCCGCAATCAAAGCGAGCAGGCCGAGGACGGAGAAGGCGACAATCGTGGAAAGGGATTGAAAGATGAGATCTCCCGAGGTGGCGACGAGGCGTCTTTGCGTACCGCCTCGGGAAGTCCGAAATGGGTGCATGGGCGGTTCAATGGGCGAATCGTCCTCAGCTATGTAGCGTTTGCCCATTGAACGTGATGCTTCGTATCGCGCCCTCGTCCAAGGTCACGAGTCCGGCCGGCAACGTGGGATAGACGAGCGCTGCACTGCGGCTCTGTCCGTCGTGGACGGCCCACCACAGGAAGTCGACCAGCCCCTGCGCCTTCTGCGCCGTCATCGACGTACCGATCGTGTTCAACTCTTGGTAGACGAGGAGGTACGTGAGGCTCGCGATCGGATAACTGGTCGCGCCCGCGCTGTTGAGAATCGAGACGTTGCCCCAATCGCCGGACGGAGTTGGCGGATTCGTGAACGACGCGGCCGCGGCTTCGGTGCTGGCTAGGCTCGGGAGGATCCAGTTCCCCGCCGGGTTCTGAATCTTCGCGACCTTCATCGAGTTTTGGACCGTGTACGCGAGCTCAACGTAGCCGATGGAATCCGGCGTCGTGAGGATCTTGCCGGCCACACCGGAATTTCCCGACGCCCCGACCCCGACGGGCCAGTTGATTGACTTGCCGACGAGGCTCGAGTCCCACCCTGGGTTCTCCAAGTGCAGGTAGCTCGTCCACACGAACGAGGTCCCGCTGCTGTCGGACCTATGAACGACCGTGATCGGAGAACTCGGGAGTGTGACCCCCGAGTTCAGGGCGCTGATGTTCGCCGAGTTCCAGGTCGTGATCTTCCCGAGGAAAATCTCACCCAGTACGTTCCCGGTCAGATTGAGGCCGCTCGAGAGGCTGGCCACGTTGTATGCCGCCATCACCGCGCCAATCGTCTCCGGGATGTGGAGGAGCCCCGGCGCCCCCGCCCGTTCGCTCGGCTTCAACGGCGCGTCCGATCCCGCGAAGTCCACGGTCTTCTGGGTGATCTGGGTAATCCCGGCGCCGCTCCCGGCGCAATTGTAGTTCACCTGGACCTGCGTGGGCTTGCCTCCGTACTTGAGGCTCACATTCGCATAGTCATTCGACCACTTCGTGATCAGCGGACATGGGAAGGTCGCTCCTGCGCCTAGGATCGTGATTTTCTGTGTGGTTGGCGGGTTAATCAAGCCGGACAGCACCACGACCGCAATCAGGACCAACACCACGGCGATGACGACGACGATGACCCCGATACCGCGCCGCGAACCCTTCTGCAGGCGCTGCTTTTCCTCTGGTGTTATTGCCATTCGTTTCACCGACTCCTCTTCTTACCCCGTTTTCTTTGCTTCCTTGAGTTCAGTCGGAGACGACCGGGCTCTATGAGGGTTATCCATTCCTCGAGACGGAGCCGGAGGGGTCGGTGTCGATCCGACCGCGGCCTGCGGAGAAACCGCAACTGCGCCGACGCATCTTCGAGGAAAAAGGCGAGGAACGTCGGGATCATCTGCTCCGCAAGTTGATCGGCGCATACATCGGTGGCTTCAACTACGTCGAGATTCGGTTCCGCCCGGAGATGGGCCCCTTCGTGCGACGCGTCGCGAGGGACTTCAGCCGCATGGTCATCGGGCCGGAGGTCATCGAGGAGACCCGGAATTCGGTCGTGATCCAAGACCTGTCGGATACCGCGGAGCTCAGCGCCGAGAAATGCCTGCGTCGGATGCACCTCATCGTTCGGGCCATGCATGAGGACGCGATCGAGGCGTTGCGGACCCAAGATGAGGCCCTCGCACGGGACGTGGCCCAGCGGGACCAGGACGTCGATCGCCTCTACTGGATGGTCGCGAAACAGTACAACGTTGCGCACACGACCGGTGGAACCGCGAACGGCGCGAAGAGCGAGCTGCATAACTATCGGCTCATCGCGAAGCTGCTCGAGCGGATCGGAGACCACGCGGAGCGTTCACCGCCTTGCTCACCGCGGACATCGACGCCGCGAACGAGGCCGTAGACGATCTCGCGAGGCACCAGAAGCTCATCGATGGCCTCTCCCACCATGTCGCGACGCGCAAAGGGGAGGAACTCCTCGCTCTCGCGGCCATCGTGGACAGCCTCGCTCGGAGCGCGAATTATGCCACAGACATCGCCGAAATCGCGATCGACCGCGCCGTCTTCCAGGGTACGTAATCTCCATAGGCCTACGGAGAATACGAACCAAGGGTTTGTCCCCCACGGATGACGTGGCTTGCTCAATGGGTTCCTCAGGGGGGTCCGACCCACTCCGGGCGGAAGAAGTGGTACGTCGATTCTACGATTTCCTGGCGCGAGGCCGCCTCGTCGATGCGCTCAACTTGTTCACCACGGATGCGAGGCTCCGCGACGCCTCCGGGCGGGAGTCGGCCGGAATCCGAGCGATTACCTCCTCCCTATTGACGTATCGAGTGCCGCAAGACATCGCGGTCGAACAAATGGAGCCAGAGGACGGGGAGATCCGCGCGACCGTCCGATCGCCGAGCGGACGGTCCGTCGGCCGGTTCTCCGTCGCACGAGGCCGGATCAAATCGCTTCGCATGGAACGCGCGTAGGACCCGTCCGGCCAGCCGGACGCAGCCTCAGGCCTTGAGCACCTTTTCAAAACACTCGTCGATGCCCGCGAACTCCGCGACGTCCCCGCTCCATGTAGGCAGGATCCCCGCGTACCGGTCCTCGAAGTCCTGCAGGGCGTCGCTCACGGCGTATTTCACGTGCTCGGCGTCCATATCCTTCGCGACCGCAGCCGCAATCGTGTGGAGCCCCCGGACGAAGTGGACGGTGTAGGTTCCGTACCGAAGCTCGTCGAGATTTCCCGCCTTCGACGAGAGGGTTTGTTTCACGAACTCTTGCACTGCGACGAGCATCCCGCTCAGGATGTCCCGATCGAGATCGGTTCGGAGCGTGTCGGAGTAGTGGCGGATTAGGATCCCGCCCTTCGTGATGATGAAGAGTTCCGAGATTCCCGTTGAAGTGCCGAACGCGATGCCCAAGG
>WNGG01005798.1_pt1 | contig 14861 bp, 9 predicted proteins | sample 5400661 | NCBI WGS metagenome assembly WNGG01 (sample SAMN13153372, study PRJNA577476) | soil metagenome | isolation source: 100 cm soil or saprolite under Garry oak tree replicate 1 | place: USA:California | collected 2016-06-15
GCCGTCAGGTTCCACAGCCGCACCCGGCCGTCGGATCCGCCGCTGGCCAGCCGGGACCTGTCCGCGGAGAACGCCACCGCAAGCACAGCGCCGCTGTGGCCGGACAGCGCTGCGATCTGGCTTCTGGCCGCCAGGTCCCACAACCGCACGGTCCCGTCGCGGCGGCCGCTGGCCATCCGCTTCCCGTCCGGCGAGAACGCCATCGCGTACACCTGGCCACGGTGGCCGGCCAGGGCCGTCGGCTCGCTCCCGCGCGCAAAGTCCCACAACCGCACCCGCCCGTCGGCCCAGCCGCAGGCCAGCCTGGTCCCATCCGGCGAGAAGGCCAAGGCCACCGCAGACATAATGCTGCTACGGCGGTCTGATACGGCCACTGAGTTCGCCGTCGCTAGGTCCCACAGCCGCACCGCCCCGTCGGACCCGCCGCTGGCCAGCCTGGTCCCATCCGGCGAGAACGCCACCGCGGACACCACCCACGCTTCGCTGGACAGGACCGCCGCCGCCGTCCTGGCGGCCGGATCCCACAACCGCACCGCCCCGTCGGACCCGCCGCCGGCCAGCCTGGCCCCATCCGGCGAGAACGCCACCGCGGACACCACCCACGCTTCGCTGGACAGGACCACCCTGCTCCCGGCCACCGCATCCCACAACCACACCAGCCCGTCGGACCCACCGCCGGCCAGCCTGGTCCCATCCGGCGAGAATGCCATCGCGTATGTCGCGCCGCAGCCGGCCCGGACCGTCACCGCGCTCCCGGTCGCCAGATCCCACAACCGCACCCGCCCGTCGGACCCGCCGCTGGCCAGCCCGGTCCCATCCGGCGAAAACGCCACTGCCCGCACTTCGCCGTGCTGGGCGGACAGGACCGCCGCCTCGCTCCCGGCCGCCATCTCCCAAAGCCGCACCGTGCTGTAGGACCCGCCGCTGGCCAGCCGGGACCCATCCGGTGAAAACGCCACCGCGTACACCGCGCCGCGGTGGCCGGACAAGACCCCCACCGCGGTCCCCGCGGCCGGATCCCACAGCCGTACCACCCCGTCGGACCCGCCGCTGGCCAGCAGAGTCCCGTCCGGCGAGAACGCCACCGCCTGCACCTGGTCGCCGTGGCCGGACAAGACCGCCACCGCGCTCCCGGTCGCCAGATCCCACAACCGCACCCGCGCGTCGGACCCGCCGCTGGCCAGCCCGGTCCCATCCGGCGAAAACGCCACTGCCCGCACTTCGCCGTGCTGGGGCCCGGCGAAACCCGTGCCCCGGTGAGGCGGGCACGGCGCCAGCTGGTCCCGCCCAGCCGGGCGCCGGTCAGGTCGGCGCCGATCAGCGAGGCGCCGTCCAGGCGCGCGCCGGTGAGGTCGGCGCCGGTGAGGTCGGCGCCGTCCAGGCGGGCCCCGGTGAACCGGGCGCGGGAGAAGTCCGCCCCGGCCAGGCGGGCGCCGGGCAGCCCGGCGTCGGACAGGTCGGCATCGCGGAAGTCGGCCCCGGTCAGGTCGTCGTCCGGGGTGAAGACCTGGCCGCGCAGGTCCTCGCCGACGAAGTCGGTCAGCCGCACGTGCGTGGCCAGGCCATGCGGCTGAAACTCGCGCAGCAGCGCCCGCGCGTTCCGCTTGCGCCAGTCGCTCACGGCTTGCGCCAGTCGCTCACGGGCTGACACCGCCGACCCGGGCAGCCCAGGCGGCGGCCTCCTCGGGCGCCAGGTCCCGCAGGAACCGGATGGTTAGCTCGGTGAGCTGCGCCTCGCCGAGCAGATCGTCCCCGCGCCCGGCGCGCAGCAGCGCGGCGAGACGGCTGGCCAGCAGAAACTCCCATACCGACTGATGGGCGAACCGCCATCGCTGGCCGTCCACCCGGAGCAGGGTCCGCCCGCCGATCTCCTGAGCTGCCTGGTCGAGCGTCAGTTCCAGCCGGGGCAGGTCCAGCGTTTCCCTGGCCGTCTGCTGCAGCGCGTCCTCGGTGACGTCGCGCTCCCCTACCCGCCACAGCCGCAGCGCAAGCTCCTCGAGCAGTTCCTGGCGCTTCTCCGGCGCGATCGTGCCAGGAGCATTCGGGTCGATCTTGCTGGTCTCCTCCGCCATCCACCGGCTGACCAGCTGCTGGTACAGCTGCGCGGCCGTAACCATGCCTGGCCCGGCGGCCTCATCAAGCTCGTCGAGCGACAGGTCCTCCACGATGAACGAGAGCATCCGCGGCGTTCTGGCCAGCTCTGGCAGGTTGCCCACGCCGGCCAGCGCCTGCATCCACTGATCGGCGAGCGCGGCCGGGTCGGCCCGGCCGTCCAGCTCGAACCACCGGGCCAGGAAGGCCCGCTGCTGGCCGGTGTCGAAGGTTTCCAGCTGATAGACCCGGCCCTGGTGGACGGTGCGGAGGCTGTCGAACAGCTTGCTGGTCACTTCGTCGGTGCTGCGGAAATGGCTTGGCCGGGTGGTGAGCAGCACCTTCGCCCGGCCGCGCAGCGCATCGGTGAACGTGCGCAGCTGCGCGGCGGCGTTGGCATAGCCGACCCGGACAGCGAACTCGTCGTATCCGTCGACGAGCAGCGCCAGCGCGCCGGCCTCCAGGCTGTGCTGGAACCGGTCGGCCTGAAAGACCGCGCGGCTGGGCAGCAGCGCGGCTGACACCATCTCGTCCAGGCCCTGCCGCTTGTCCCGTTCGCGCAGGTAGATCACGACCGGGGTGAGGGAGCCTTGCTCGTTGCCGAGCAGCTGGTAGGCCAGGCAGCGGACCAGGAACGACTTACCGAAGCCGGCCTCGCCCAGGACCAGCACGAACCGACTGTCCTCGTCCAGCATCGCGTCATAGACCTCGCCGAGCAGGTCCGCGCGCACCTCACGGCCGGCCGCGCCGAACCGGTCGATATCGCGGAACCGCTGCGGCTGGTAGAGCTGCTGCGGGTACTGCCGGTCCGCGTCGAGCTCGGCGCGAAGCCAGGCCCGGTAGGCGCCCGGTTCCAGCAGGTCGTTGTACTCCGTCCAGGTCTTGACCCACACGCGCCGCTGGCGCGCCCGGTCGCGGAATCCCGGATCGTCCGGTCCGTGGTGCACCAGGAAGAACTCGACCGCGCCCCGTTCGCGCAGCGGCGAGAAGACCAGCTCGTCGAGCTCGTCGAGGATCGCGGCGTCGGGCGGCCCGTCGATGACCCCGATGCAGCGCAGCGGCGCCCCGCGCCGGAACGCGAGCAGGTAGTCCAGCCGCCGCCCGGCATGCCCGTCCTTGACCCGCCGTTCGACCGTGGCCTGCTCGCCCAGGTCGAAGCGGGTGACCCGCTCGACGTCCGCGGCGAAGTCTCCCGGCGCCAGGCCGGCGCCGGGCAGACCGGGACCCGGTACCTCACCCGGGATGTCAGGGCCCTGCTTCCGGTCCCAGCCGGGCACCGGAAGCGCGAGCCGCACCTGGACCTCATTGCCGCTGCGGCTGGCCCGCGGGTCGGCGATCCAGCCTTTCCTTTCGTTGTCCCACTGCCGCGCCCACCGGGTCAGCTCCCCTGGCTTTCCCGGCTCTCCGGGCCGCACCTGGATCACCTGGTACTGGTTCGGCACCTCGGCTGGCCGCCAGTCGGCGCTGACCGCTGCCGATCCGGTAGCGAGGATCAGCGTGCCGTCGGCCAGCCGGTCCTCCTTGCCGGCATGAGTGTGCCCGTGCAGCAGCAGGTCCAGGTGGCCGCCCAGGATCGTGGTGAGGTCGTCCTCGTCCCGCAGGTTCTCGTTGTCCGCCTGCGCCTTGCGCCGCGCGTTGTGGTGCAGCACGCCGATCCGCAGCATGCCCTCGGTCGCGGCGAGCTGGCCAGCGAACCAGCGGAGCTGGTCGGTGCCGCACCAGCCGTAGTGGTCCTGCTTGCGGTGGCTTTCCCTGATGGACGAGTTGATCGCGGCCACTGCCACTCGCAGTTCGGCGAACTCGTGCATCCGGTACGGCTGTTCCTCGGTAAACGCGGCCGGGCCGTGCAGCGCGGTGACGAAATCCCGGTAATGCCGCCACTTCTTGAAGTACGGCGGTGGCGGCTCGGTGTCCTCGTGCTCGTCTTGCCAGTCGGAGAAGTAGGAGCTGCTGAGGTCCCAGCTCAGGTCGTGGTTGCCCGGCACCACCACGACCCGGTCCCGGCCGAGGCGCAGCACCTCGCAGAGCTGGTCGGTGAAGGCCGTCGCCTGCGCGTACTCCTGGCGCTTGCCTCGCTCGGCGATGTCGCCCGACAAGATCACCAGGTCGACGGCCGGGACGCCGATGCCGGCCAGCCCGACCACGTCACGGATCAGGTGGCCGGCCAGCGAGTCGGACGCGTCGAAACGGTGGTAACGCCCGAATTGGGTATCCGAGACATGCAGGATAGTGACCGCTAACCCGCCATTGTCCGGTTGCACGGTGATTATCTTATTGCGGTCATATCTCATGACGCGCGTGATCCGGCCGGGCTATGCTCCGCCAGGCCAGCACAGACGAGAGGGGAACGGCATGCCCGCCAGCTCGGTGGATAAGAGCCGGAGGCGGCGCTGGGCGGCGCGCGGTGACATCATGCCCGTCTCCCGGCCCGGCGGCTCGCCGCAGCAATGGCGCGATCAGGCCGAGGCGCTGGACCAGCTTCGCTCCTGGGCCGAAGCCCGGACGGTCGAGACGATCACCTGGTATCTGCGGGACAAGCGCGGCAAGAGATGGGGATCGCGCCTGCTTCGCGCGGCCGCCGTGGTGTTTGCCGTGGCCGGCGGGGTGCTGCCGCTGATCTCCGGCAGCACGGAGGGCATCAACCCGAATCTCGGGTACGTGCTCCTCGCGGTCGCCGCGGGATGCGTGGCCTTCGATCACTACTTCGGGCTGTCCTCGGGCTGGATGCGCGATGTCGCCGCGCTGGAGGCGCTGCAAGGCCGGCTGGCCCGCTTCCACATGCACTGGGCCAAGTGGCAGGCGGAACAGGCAGGCGTCCTCGGCCGCAGCGCGGCGGATCCGGCCGCCGCGGATGCCGCCGCAGCCGATGATTCCGCCGTCGGCGCCGGTGATGCCGTCGCCGCAGATGCCGCCTCGGCCAGCGCCATGGGCACGGCCGGCGCCGCGCTCGACCTGATCGAAGGCCTGATCATCGACGTGACCCAGGTCACCGAGGCCGAGACGACCCAGTGGATCGCGGAATTCACCAGTTCCATGACCGCCCTGCGGCAGCAGGCCGTCCCCAGCGTCACCTCGCCGCAGGACCTGATCACCTGGAGCAGCCGGGGCGACCTGTCCTCCGGCTAGCCCGGTCGCCGGGCGGCCGGCCCGTGGCAGCGCAGCGCGGGGCTAGCGGCGCGCCGGGACGGGCCCGCCCGCTGCCCCCGCGGCCACGCTGCCCTCGATCTGGAGGTGCGGAACTACCGGCTCCAGCCAGCGCGGCATCCACCAGGCGCGCTCGCCGAGCAGCGCCATGAGCGAGGGCACCAGGATCATCCTGACCAAAGACGCGTCGATCAGGACCGCGAACGCCATCCCGATCGCGAGCATCTTTACCGTCGGGTCGCTGTCGAGCACGAAGCTGGCGAAGACGACCACCATGATGGCCGCCGCAGTGGTGATCACGCGGGCGGTGCCGCCGATGCCGATCGCGACGCTTCGGTGCGGATCGCGGGTCGTGACCCAGGCCTCGTGTACCCGGGACAGCAGGAAGACCTCGTAATCCATGGAAAGGCCGAACACGATCGCGAACACCAGCATTGGCACGTAGGCCGGGATCGGCAACGCGGCGTGCACGCCGATCAGGCTCGCTCCCCAGCCCCACTGGAAGATGGCGACGATCACGCCGTAGGACGCGCCGATCGACAGCAGGTTCAAGATGGCCGCCTTGGTCGCGATGACCACGGACCGGAACGCGGTGGTCAGCAGGATGAACGCGATCGCCACGACGGCGAGGATCAGCCACACGATCCGGCTGGTGATCCGCGCGGTGAAATCGACCGTTGCCGCGGTGGTGCCGCTGACGAAGGTGGTGGCCTTCTCCCTGGGCAGCACGTTGTCACGGAGCCGGTCGACCAGGTTCGCGGTGGCGGCGGCCTGCGGGCGGGTCGTCGGGATCACGCTGAGCACCGCGGTGGTTCCGGCCGCGTTCGTCACCGGGGGCGTGACCGAGGCAACGCCTGCGGTGCCGGCGATGTCCTTCTGCAGGGAGCTCAGCAGCGACTGGTTCGCCTGGCCGGATTGCTTCGGCAGCTTCACGATGACAGCGAGCGGCCCGTTGATGCCCGCGCCGAAGCCCTGCGAGAGGAGGTCGTAGGCCTGGCGGCTGCTGTCCGACGTGGGGTTCGTGCCGTTGTCGGGCTGGCCGAGCGTCATCGAGAACAGCGGGATCGAGAGCACCACCAGAACCGCGACGCTGGCCACGGCCCACGGCCACGGCTGCCGGCTCACCTTCCGGCCCCAGCGGGCGAACGAGCTGTGCTCGTGCCGCTCGCTGGTGGCCGCGGCAGTCTGCGCGGCGTGCTCCCGCGCCGAGATGCCGGACCGCCAGGCCTGGATACGCGCGCCGAGCGAGCGGATGCTTTCGCTGGCCACCGCCATGAAGGCGGGCGCGAGGGTGAGCACGGCCAGCATCGTCACGGCGACGACAACAGCGGCGGCCAGGCCGAGCGAGCCGACGAAGGTGACCCCGGCGAGATACAGGCCGAGGATGGACACCACCACCGTGCTGCCGGCCACGACGATGGCCGCGCCGGAGGTGCCCTCGGCGTGCGCCGCGGACGTGACGACGTCCATGCCGGTGTCCATCTGCTCGCGGTGCCTGGCCGCCAGGAACAGGCCGTAGTCCACCGCGACGCCGAGGCCGAGCAGGGTGGCGATGGTGGGCGCGGTGGTCGGGAACGTGATCACCGAGGCGAGCACGCCGAGCAGGGACAGTCCGGCTCCGACGCTGAAGATCGCCGACAGCAGCGGGATCGCCGCGGCGACCAGCGAGCCGAACATGAAGACCAGCAGCACCAGCGCGCAGGACAGGCCGATGACCTCGGACTTCAGGTCGTGGGTGACCTGTCCGATCTGCCCCGCCCCGCCGCCGTACTCGACCTGCAAGCCGGCCTGCCGGGCCGGCGCCACCGCCTTGTCCAGCCTGTCCAGGTACGCGGTGTCCAGCGAATTGGGGTTCACGCCCCACGAGACGCTGGCATAGGCGATCGCGGCGTTCTTCGACACAGCGCCCGATGCTCCCGACGCGAACGGGCTGATGGCCTTGATGACGTGCGGCAGCTTGGCCACGTTGGCCGCGGCCTTGTTCACCGCCGTTTTCTGCGCCGTGACCGTGCCGGTGCGGGCGTGGAAGACGATCTGTCCTGCGTACCCGCCCTGCTGCGGGAATGTGCTGCTCAGCACGCTGAGCCCGGCGGCGGAATTGCTGCCGGACACCGAGTAGTTGTTGATGTAATCCCCGCCGAACGCGTGCCGCGCGCCGAGGATTCCCCCCAGGATAATCAGCCATCCGACGATTACGATCCAGTGCCGCCTGGCAGCGAAGCTGCCAAGTCGCTCAAGCAGGCTATTCATTTAACACCCCCGCTCCCGGGCGCATCATAGCTCTTTCTGCCGGCCGCCTGCTAGTGCAGGCATCTTGCCGCTGACCTGAACATTCCGGGCAGCCGAAATTACCGGATTGCCGGTGAAACAGAGCCCGCCGGGCTGCCGCGATTCGATGATGCGGCCAGGAATTGAGGCCGACGCAAAAGGGAATTTTCCACGATTATTAACGGAATGGTCCGGGGCCGGGCTCCCGCAACCAGCGCAACGCAAACTCCGGCTGGACACCGACTCCCGGGTATTCCCGCCGGTGTCGCACACGTCACGCGGCCGCGCGTCCCGGCCGGCCCGGCCGGGACCGTCACGCCCTGTCGTACTGGGATGCCTGAAGCTGATACAGCTCGGCGTACTGGCCGCCGAGCGCCATCAGCTCGGCGTGCCTGCCCCGCTCGATGACTCGGCCGCGGCGCAGGACGTAGATCCGGTCCGCGCGCCGGACGCTGGCCAGCCGGTGCGTGATGATCAGGATGCTGCGGCCCTCGGCGTGCCTGCGGACGGAGGCGAACAGGGCGTACTCGGCGCGCGCGTCCAGGGCGGCGGTCGGCTCGTCCATGATCAGCAACGGCGCCGATCGGTAGAAGCCGCGGGCCACGGCGATCCGCTGCCACTGGCCCCCGGACAGCTCGGTGCCGTCCTTGAACTGGCGGGCCAGCAGCGTGTCATAGCCGCGGGGCAGGCCGGCGATCACCGTGTCGGCCCCGGACGCCGCCGCGGCCGCGGCAAGCATGCCGGGATCGGCGGCCCGGCCCATGGTGATGTTGTGGCGGGCGGTCAGCGGCCAGTTGGCATGGTCCTGGGCAATCACCGCGATCTGTTCCCGCAGCTGCTCGGGATCGACGTCGGCGATCGCGGTCTGGTCCCAGCGCACGGTGCCGGAATCGGGCTGGTACAGGCCGGCGATGATCTTGGCGAGGGTGGTCTTGCCCGAGCCGTTCTCACCTACCAGGGCGACCACCTCACCACAGCCGATCTGGATGCTCACCTCGCGCAAGGCAGGCTGGCCGGCGCCGGGGTAGCTGAAGGTGACGCCGGCCGCGGTGATCCGGTCGAAGCGGCGGGGCGCGGGCCTGGTTGCCGCGGGCCGGATGCGGCCGGCGCAGTCCGCGCAGAACTCCAGGTAGTCGGAGAAGTACAGCCCCTCCTCGTAGCACTGGTTCACCGCGTAAAGCAGCGTGGCCAGCGACGCCTGGGCCGAGCGGATCGCCAGCACGGCCGTGCCGGCCACTGCCAGCGGGACGGCGCCGGTGGCCAGCAGGATGCCCAGGGCCAGGTACACCCCGGCGGTGGCGACGCCGCCCGCCGCGTTGGCCGTCACCTGGGTCACCGCCCGCCGCCGCGCGGCGGTGAGCTGAGCGTCGCGCTCGTACCCGGCCAGGCGGGCAACGCGGGAGAGCAGGAAGCCGCGTAACGTGAACGAGCGCAGCTCGGCCGCCGTGTGCCGCTCGGCCATCAGGTCCGCCAGCATCCACTTCCTGCGGCGGCTGTCGGCCAGCGCGAAGCTCGTCGTGTAGTCGATCCTGGCCGAGCGGACCGCCGCCCAGCCGCCGGGCAGCTCAGCGACCACCAGCAGGCCGAGCAGGACCGGCTGCAGCACGGTGATCACCACTGCCGCCGAGGCGATCCCGACCGCCCCGGTCAGGCAGTTGATGACGTAGGCGACGACCTGCGGCGCCGAGTACAGGCCCCGGTCCCGCGCCCGGAGCATCGCGTCGTGGAACGCCGCGTCGTCGAAGGCGGCCAGCTCCACCCGGGTGGTCAGGTCGAACAGCCGGATCTCCACGGCCCGGTCGACGTGCGGCTGCAGCCGCGCCTGCGCCCATCCCGCCGCGACCTGCAGGCCGGAGCGCGCCGCGACCGCCGCGGCGACCAGGGCCAGCGACGGGATCGCGGCCCGGACCCGGTCCGGGGTGGGGCCCGCCGCGAACAGCGCCTGCAGCACGCCCGTCGTCGCCAGCAGCGCGTATCCGGCGAACACGCCGGAAGCCAGGTTCAGCGCGATCGTCGCGACCAGGTCCCGGCGGCTCGCCTCGTTGCCCAGCCGCACGGCCCGGGCGACGATGCCGGGGAACTTCCGCGCCATCGCCAGGAAGCCGGTCGAGGCCATCCGCTCGTCATAGGCCCGCCAGTACGAGGCCGCCAGCTCCGCGGTCGACTCGTCGGCATCCGCTGGCGCCGTCTCGGCCGAGCCGGGCCGGCCGGAGTTGATCCGCGCCATCGTCCGCTCCCGTCCGCCACAAGCGGCGGCCACCCGGGCCGGCCGCGCAGCCCTGCAGCTCCAGTATCTGGACCGGGTGCGACTGGTGGCCAGCCAGTTTCCGGCGGCGGCGGCGCGGGGCGCAGCGGTGCCCAGGCTCCCGGCTAGGCTCCTGGCATGGCGTTCACCGGGTGGCCGGCCGAGGCGGTGGAGTTCTACGAAGGCCTCGAGGCCGACAACACCAAGGCGTACTGGACGGCGCACAAGCCGGTCTTCGAGGCCATGGTGCACGCGCCGATGGCCGCGCTGCTGGCCGATCTTGAGCCGGAATTCGGCGCGGGCCGGATCGCCCGACCGTACCGGGACGTACGCTTCAGCGCGGACAAGTCGCCCTACAAGGCGGCCATCTACGCGACCTTCGAGACCGGCGGCTACGTCAGGTTCAGCGCCGCGGGGCTGACCGCCGCCCTGGGCTACTACATGATGGCCCCGGATCAGCTTGACCGTTACCGGCGCGCGGCGGCCGGCGACGCGCCCGGCACGGCCCTGGCCGGAATCGTCGCCGGGCTGACCGCCGGGGACATCCGGGTTGACGGGACGCAGAACCTGAAGAGCGCGCCCCGGGGATACCCGGCTGACCATCCCAGGATCGATTTGCTCCGGCACAAGGGGCTTATCGCCTGGCGGGACTGGCCGGCCGGGGCCTGGCTCGGCACGGCGCGGGCCAGGACCCGGGTGGTGGATTTCCTGCGCACGGCCGCGCCGCTGCAGGACTGGCTGGACGAGCACGTCGGGCCGCCCGCCCCGCCTTGACCCGCCCTGAGATCACGGAGACTTTGCGGTGCTCTGGCCCCCGGAAGTCTCCGCAGTAGTGGAGCTGGCGAGCCGGGGGCTGGGATCATCGCCGGTCAGATCAGGCCAGGGCAGCATGGTCAGGGACGGCCGCTGCTGCCGCCATCGGGTGGCCTTGGCCTGGTAGACGTGGCGCGACGCGAGGCCAGGATTGGGCCGCACCACCAGGTTGAACACGTCGCTGAGCCCGCGTGGTGCGTAGACGCGCCAGTGTCCGCCGGGCTGCAGCCGCACGCCGAGGCAGGCTGCCGTCGCCTCGAAGGTGTCGATCGCCGCCTCGGCTGATTCATGTGGCGGGCATGGCACCTGGAATTTCTGCTCGTACCACAGGTGCACGCGCGCCTGGTTGCGGATCTGGACCGGGGCGGGCAGGTCGCCGAAGACCCCGTGCCCGGCCTGGATGACCGCGTCCTCGGCTTCCCAGGACAGGTCGGAGCCGTCAAAGTAGGCCAGGTCGTAGTCGAGAATGCCCGTCTGCGGCGGCTGCCCGGTTACCACGTTCCATACCGTCTGGCACAGGCACCCGGCGGTCAGGTACCACTGCGGCAAGTCAAGAGCGGCCGCCCGGGCGAGCACCTCCGCCAGCGTCGGGTTGCGCATCACCGCGGCCCGCAAGTGCGTCACCTGCTCGTCGACGGGCAGCCTGCCGATGCGCATGGTACCGGTCCTATCAGCGCCGCCCGGGGGCGTCCAGCAGCCGCGGAAGCTGCCGGGCGGCCGCTCTCAGCGACCGCGGGAAACGGCTGGATCCGGCTGCCGGTCCACAGCTGGACCGTGACACTGGCAACTGCTGACGCAGCGACGAAGAGCGTGACTACGGCGGGGCGTCGATCCATGCGGTCGGGGTCGGCTGCCTGCCGGGACGCTGGCCGCCGCTGGTCTGGCCGCCGCAGCCGAACCCGAGCGAGCGCAGCGTGTCGGCTGCCTCGGGGCTGCCGACGGCCGGGTCGGCCGCGTAGTCGCTGACCAGGAGCCGTCCGGTGGCTGGCCGGCCGGAAGGGCCGGGCCGCCGGGCCGTTCGATGAGTACGCACCGGCCATCCGGCAGGAACGGCACGAACGTCACCCGCCGGACCTGGTCTGCGGGCGGATCAGCCCGGATCAGCCTGAACACCGCTCGCAGCGTACTGCGCGGCGACCGCGCCGCCCCGGCCAACCTAGGCGGCGGCACCGGAGCCAGGGCGCGATTTCAGGGCCATTACGTTGACGGATTTCAGCCGGACCTGGTTCACCCGCTGCACGCATTTCTATAAATCTGCCCCGAAGTATCAGTAAGCCTTCGGTTCATGAGGTACCGCAGAAGCCAGCCGGATAGCTCGGATTACGCTTTCGGACAGAACCGCCGCGGAGATTTCCGTAATGGCATCGATGCAGGTCAGGCATGGCCCTGAGAGCACCAAGGCGGCACGTGCGTGAATCGCCGGCATATGTCACGCGCTGCGGGGTAGGGCAGGCCCAACGTGATGGCGAACGCCATGAACCTGATGGCGAACGCCATGAACGACAAGTCGAGGAGGCAACTATGTCTGGGCCTTCGCCCGCGACGCGCGTGGCATCGCCCGACGCGGCACCGCAAACTCAGCGCACCAGCCGGATGGCGGTCTGGTCGCTCGTGCTCTCGATCATCACCCTCGGCGGGCTTGGCTCCCTGGCCGGGATCTGGCTTGGGTTCACCGCCCGCCGCAGGATTGCTGAGACCGGTGAGCACGGCTCCGGCGTGGCCGTCGCCGGCATCGTCGTCGGCGTCGTGACGCTGATCCTGGCGATCGCCTACTGGGCCTACATCGTCATGCACACCGGCACCGCCGGAAGCGGCGGCGGAGGTGGCGGCGGCGGCGGTTACTGATCTGGCCGCGATGCCTGTCCGCGCCGGCACGAGTGGCTGGCAGTACCGCGACTGGCGGGAGGCGCTGTATCCGCCCGGGCTCGCGCAGCGCCGCTGGCTGGAGTACTACGCCGGGCGCTACGGCACGGTCGAGAACAACGGCACCTTCTACCGGCTTCCCCGGCCGGAAACCTTCGCGGCCTGGCAGGCCAGGACGCCAGATGGCTTCCTGATGGCGGTCAAGGCGAGCCGCTACCTGACCCACGTCAGGCGGCTGCGTAACCCGGCAGAGCCGGTCACCCGGCTGATGCAGGCAGCCGCCGGGCTTGGCGACCGGCTCGGCCCGGTACTGCTCCAGCTACCGCCGGACCTGCCCGCTGATCCCGATGCGCTGGACGGGTGCCTGGCCGAGTTCGGCCGGTTCCCCGCAGGCGCAGATCCCGGGCCCGGGCAGGCCCGGCGGCCCGGGGCTGCCGGGCAGCCAGGCGGCCACGTCCGGGTGGCGGTGGAGTTCCGGCACCCGTCCTGGCAGACGGACGAGGTCAGGCAGGTACTTCAGCGGCACCGGGCAGCGCTGTGCTGGGCCGACCGGCGCGGCCGTGCCGTCACCCCGCTGTGGCGGACGGCCGACTGGGGCTACCTGCGGTTTCACGAGGGCATGGCACGGCCGTGGCCGCGGTATGGCCAGCAGGCGCTGCGCAGCTGGGCCCGGCGCGCCGCCGAAACCTGGCCCGGCGACGCGGACATCTTCGTGTACTTCAACAACGATCAGGGCGGTGCGGCGCCGCGCGATGCGGCCGCCTTCGCGTCCATCGCGCGGCAGGCCGGGCTCCCGGCCGCCCCGGCCGATTTCCCTGGCGCGGAGACTTCCCGGCGGTAAGACTTCCCCCGCTGGGGGATCTGCCGGCCCGGCGGTATGGGCGGCCTGGCCCGGACTCGTCCCGATGGGTAGTCCGGACCGTACGTCAGCTGCATGTGCTCACCGGCCATTCCCGCCCCCGCCCCCCGCGGGCAGGCGGAGCATGGACATTATGGAAGGCGCGCCGCGCACGCCGTGACCGCAGCGTCGGCCAGAGCCGGCCAGCCGGCGGCAGGCCGACAGAGGGAGCGGGCAATGCCGCCAGCCGACCAGGCCACCGCACCGGCGGGACGGCTGGCCTGGTGGATGGGCGCGGTGAACGGGCTGATGGCCCCGGTCATCAGGTCGGGGCTGCGGCCCGGGTCGTCGTTCGGCGCGCTGGAGGCGCGGGCGGCGCGGCGGGCCGGCTTAGCCGGGCGGGCGGATCCGGAGTTCCTCACCGACCTGCGGGTGCTGCACGAGTCGCTCCTTGGCGTGCCGGAGATGTCGTTCACCGGCCTGGCCGGCCTGCGCGCTGAGCTGATCCGCCACTTAGCCAACCGGATGCGGGTGCGCCAGTTCCTGGACGCGCACCCGCAGGCCGCGGCGGCGCCGGTGCGGCAGCCGGTGTTCGTGGTAGGGCTGCCCCGCACCGGCACGACGCTGCTGCATGCCCTGCTGGCCGGGCTGCCCGGGCATCGCGCGCCGCTGCTATGGGAGTTGCTCGCGCCCTGCCCGCCGGACGCAGGACAGGCGCGGCCCGGCAGGCGGGAGCGCAGCGCCCGGCGCTTTGCCGCGCTCGCGCACCGGGCGGCCCCGCCGATGCGGGTCATCCATCCCCTCGACGCCTGCGCGCCGGAGGAATGCGTGTTCGCGCTGCCGCACAGCATGTCCTGGTGCACCCGGGCGCGGCTGCCCGGGTACCCGGAGTGGTACGCAGGCCGCGACGCCACGCCCGACTACGCGTACCTGCGGGAGCAGCTGCAGGTCCTGCAGTGGCAGCAGCCGCCTCGGCGCTGGGTCCTGAAATCGCCGTTTCACCTGTGGAACCTGGACATCCTGGTACGGGTGTTCCCCGGCGCCACGATCGTGTGGACCCATCGCGACCCGTGCGTCGCGCTCGCCTCGTGGTGCAGCCTGACCGAGGTCACCATGCGCCTGCACAACCGGCGGGTGGACCTGTCCCTGATCGGCCAGGACTGGCTGCAGCTCTGGGCGCAGGCCATCAGGCGGGCTAGGCGGGCACGCGCCGGGCCCGCCGGCGCGGCCGCGTCCTTCCTTGACGTCTCCTACACCCGGCTGGCGGCCCGGCCGCTGCCCGTCCTGGCCGAGATCTCCGGCCGCCTGGGCGCCGGGCTGACCTCGGCGGCTCGCCGGACCGCCGCGGACCTGGTCATCCGGCCCGGCCCGGCAGAGCGGCGGCCGCACCGCTACAGCCTGGCCCGTTACGGCCTTACCGATGAGGCCGTCCACGCGGCTTTCCGCGGTTATCCCGCTGACCGAGGCTGATCGTCATCGCCGTCAGAGCCGACGCGAGTACTGCCCGGCCGGGCGCACGGCGCGGGGCGCCTTACTTGCTCATGCCCCCGCACTGGCTGGTGCCCCCGGCACTTGACCGCGACGCAGCCCGCGGGCTGG
>WNGG01004960.1_pt1 | contig 14860 bp, 16 predicted proteins | sample 5400661 | NCBI WGS metagenome assembly WNGG01 (sample SAMN13153372, study PRJNA577476) | soil metagenome | isolation source: 100 cm soil or saprolite under Garry oak tree replicate 1 | place: USA:California | collected 2016-06-15
GAGTTCCTGCATCTGCTGTTCAATAAACTGCTCTTCAGAGATCTGGTCAAGTTGTGTACCCAGGTCGCGATTATGCAATTCCGCCAGTGCGCGAGCGCGAGCTTCTGCCTCCAGTACTGCATCTTGAGCGCGAGATGCGCGCTCTTTTTCTTTTGGCCCGCCCGTCTTATTCAGCACGTCGAAGACGCGCTGTTGAAGCAAAGCGTTGCGCTTGCGCGTGACAAGTAGATCAATAGTTGTTTCGACCTCGGAGATTTTCGCTTCAAGCTGGCGCAGCGCACCGCGCATGGTTATTACCAGCTGTTCCTGTTCCTTCTGCAGTTGTTCATAGCGCCTGGCCTGCTTGAGGATCTCGTTGTAGTGGCTAAGCGCCTTGCGTGCTGTATCGTCGTTGTTTTGTTGGATCGCCTGCTCTGCTTTTTTCAACCACGTATCAGCCTCAACCATCCTTTCCTTGCTGCGTTTTTGCAGTTTATGGCTCTCAGCGATAGCTGTGGCAACCTGTGTCTTGACCTGTACCAGCTGGTTCCGCATATCAAGCTGTAGCTGCCGCAGGACTTTCTCCGGGTCATCTGCTTTCTCAATCATCGAATTGAGATTGGCCCCGAGCAAGGTGAGCACTCGTTCCAACAAATTCATGTACACTTCCCCCGACAGTATAGAAGAGTGTATGCTGAAGATCTTCAGCATACACTTTTTACACGCGAACTACTTTTCGTCCGATGCAGCATCAACAGGTGAGCCGGAGCCGGTACCATTAACCCTGGTGGTTGTCTCCTTGGCGTTGCCCGGGTTTCCGTCTTGATTGGCCAATGCTGGCACACGGCTCATCAGGTCACCGATGCGTGTGCCGCTGAGCAGTTCAAAGAGGGCAGGCACCTGGGCCACCATGCTCATGACATCACCGGTGATGCGGCTGGCTCCAAGTCCATGGCTGTTATCGCCACCGGTGGAGACAATGGTTACTTTGTCAACCTTGCTCAGTGGCTCAGCGATAGCGCGGACCATTTCGGGCATACCTGTGAGGAGCTTATCCAGAACAGCGGCCTGGTTGTATTCATGGAAGGCGGCAGCTTTGACTTTCATGGCATCAGCTTCCGCTTCACCTTTGGCGCGGATAACCTCGGCTTCCGCTAAACCTTTGGCGCGGATAACCTCGGCTTCGGACAGACCACGGGCACGGTTGGCATCGGCGTCACCGACACCACGGGTTTTGGCGGCATCCGCCTGGCCTTGCGCTTCAAGGATGAGGCGCTGGCGTTCGGCTTCAGCGACCGTCTCAATACGTCGCCGATCGGCCTCAGCAGCTTTCTGGACAGTTGCTTGCAATTCCAGTTCACGGCGCTTAATTTCAGCCTCTTGCACTCGAATCTGCGCGTTTTTCTCTACCTCTGTGACTTTGACGGCCTCAGCGATGACCTGCTGCTGTGTCACGTTAGCCTGGATATCATAGGCTTTGTCGGCAGTGGCTTGCTGCTTCTTTACTTCGCCGTCAAAGGCGGCTTTTTTCAGCGCCAGGTTACGCTGCGATTCGGCCTGGAAGCCAAGAGACTCAGCTTCAGCCTTGACTCGCTCCTGATCGGCGGCGGACTTGGCGACGGCGGCTTCACGAGAAGCATTAGCTTGCTGAATCTGGGTATCCCGTTGTGCCAGAGCGGCGGCGATATCAGCCTGTTTGCGGATCTGGGCGATCTGTGGTCGTCCCATATTAGAGATGTAATCGTTGTTATCTCGCACGTCTTTAATGGTGAAAGAGATGACTTCCAGGCCCATCTTATCCATATCCGGAGTGACGGTCTTGAGCATCTTGGAACCAACGTTCTCGGGGTCTTTCACCAGTTCTTCAACAGTGAGCTGACCAACGATACCACGCAGGTGGCCTTCCATGACGAGGCGGATGAGATTCTCTCGGTCTTGCTGGGTCTTACTGAGGAACTGCTCGGCGGCAGTTGTGATACTCGCGTCGTCAGAGCGCACTTTAATCTGTGTGACGGCCTCAACATTGACAGCAACACCTTGTGATGTATACAGGTCTTGCCTCGGTGCGACATCAAAAGACATCAGTTCGAGTGGAAAAACATCGGCCCGCTGGGTCAGAGGGATGACAAGTTTGGAGCCCCCCGTGATAATCTTCGTCCCCCCTGCTCCATAAACAATGAGCGCCTGGTTTGGCCCAACCTTACGCAGTAGTCTTCCATAGGTTTGTATGAGAATAAAGACTACGACGACTGCTACAACGACAACACCAATAATAGTGAGTAGAAAGGAATCCATGGCACGTTACTCCTTTTGTAAGTCTTTTCGCATGACTAGTTCTGTGTTTAGCGGATCTGATTCTTCAAGTAATGCACGCAGTTTCGCCAGGTCATCTTCATTGGAAACAGGCGTTTCACTTTGAGTTTGTGGTGTATCCTCCTCATTGATAAACCGTTCCCAGGTATCAACCTCTGCAACTCCGTGCTGATAGTTTATCACAACCACTTCCTGGCCGCGTTCAAGACGGCGTCCATCAGCACTTCGTGCAGCGATACTCTTACGCAGCCCCCCAGGGGAGATGTAGATGATTTCACCCAGGCTATTCTCGGGGATAGTGATACTGACTTTTCCCAGAAGCCCCGTTCGGTCCACGACATCCTGTACTGTGTTCGCTTCGCTGTCACCGAATATACGGCTAAGCATTACCAGCAGCAGTACCGCAATAATGACCCCGCTCGCACCTGCGAATAGTAGTGTAAACGGAAGTACTAAATGGGCTGTATTATGAAAGACGTAACCGAAAAAGCCAAATCCAAGCAGGAAGAGGACGATTGAGGTAGGGTTGAGGTAAGACAGTAATGATGCGTTTCCCTGTGTGCTGGTTGTTTGGCCTGTGCTGTGCGCAGGCCCATGAGTGGCTACATGCGTACCATGACCAACTGCATGTGGGCCTCCGACATGAGGCGCGTGAGCATGTCCTGCTATGTGTATTCCAGCGTGATGCGCGACACTATGTATACCTGCATGTCCTAAGTTTCCTAGCAGCGCTGTTCCAAGTAAGAAGAGCAGGCCAAAGAGAAAACAGGCAATGAAAACCAGGGAAAGCGCGTCTGTTGCGATAAGCATTGCTAAGCTCCCTTCTGTTGCGGGAACGTTGTCGTCCGTAAACGATGACGATCAATACCCTCTATAATAGTGATGATGCTGGCTAATACGCCAGACACACCTAAGACAAATGCGACTGAGAGGCATACAAGCGCTCCCGGCGCACCAATCAATGCCAGTACAGGAAATAGGGTGTCTGCAGAAAAGCTGGCGATGCATAGCACGACCGAGCCAATTATAAGCACGACGGGTATCAGCACGGGATGTCGCTGCAGCAGGAGGCTTCTACCTGGTACCAGGATATACTGCTGCTGGCCAGACGGTTCAAACTGGCCTGAAATCATGGATTGCTCCTTATATTTATTGCACAGCTATACATGGCAGGCATCTAAAAGAACAGTGCCTCATTACATAGACGCAAAACTCGTGCGTAAATACAATATTAGTCTACACCACTTTCAATGGTCGCCAAGTTAGCATGAACGAGAGTCTCAAGTTCCTCTGTTGGCAGCTCCATCAGTTGTTCAAAGAGGGCGAAATAGCGCCGTGGGTCTTCGACGTTGGCGAGATGCTGGAAGAAACTTTGGATCACCGGCTCAGCGTGCCATTCAGCGGCTCTGGCGCTCAACCACGTTGCCAGGCGATCTGTCCCTGTCTCCATATCCGTCACGAGGTCAGTACTATAATCAGGAGGATCACTGACCAGGTATCCTGGAAGGACCTTAAAAAATTTGGCTAATAAGTCACGACTGGAAGCTGTTAAGTGAACTCGTTTACCGCCCTCCAGTTGTGATAAATATGCCTGGCTGATGCTTTCATGGAGTTCTTCTTGCATGGCTTTTACGACTTCCATTTGCGTCATAGGGCGATTAAGTCCCCGCAATTCACCCTCGACCAGACGTAAATGCTTAATTTTTTCTGATAAATGCATGAGAATTACTCCATAGCTATTTGTTATATTAGCAATATAGCATATTGTTATCGAGTTGTCAAGAGGTGGCTGGCTTTGCACAAAAAGTGACCCCTGCACAAAAAGTCAGGAGTCTGCACAAAATGTAAAGTATATCTTGAATTGGTAAAATTTCGCAATCTACGATTTTGAACGCTTCAAAAGAACCTTGTAGTCATTTACACCGCCCCCAAAGGCACCATCCCCCGATCGAGGATTGAAAGCGAATTCACCTCTATAGAAGGCTGGAAATGCACTGACTAATTCCCACCCTTGCGCGCCAAAGAAGTCTAAAATCTTTTCCTCCCCGAATACTCTTCCACCAGCAGACTTGATGTCAAGATAAAACTCATTTCGTCCTCGATCCCATGTTAAATAGAGCACATAATACTCCCACTTTTGCATTGTAAGCTCCTTTCGCGTGCTCTAAGCACTATCGGGCTAACTTTGATCTAGTACATCTTCAATGAGTTCAGACGTAGGCACCTCCAACGCCCTCGCTATGCGTTCAAGCGTGGTAGTGGTTACCTCTTTGTAGGGGTCACGAAAGATACGCTTGATCGTGTTGAAACTCACATCCGAGGCACGCGACAGCGACGACATATTAAAGCCCTTTGACTCTGCAATTTCCTTGACACGCAAACGTACCATATGCCATTCCCTGATATCTTTTCGCCCGATTGTACCAGAAGTTCTACCTTGCAGGGATTACCCCTCTAGTGCTAGAATTAGGAGGTTACCAATACAAGAGTAACCACTAAAAAGATTATCGACAAGCGAGCGGAATTATGCAGATCACACAAGAAGCAACCATGCCAGGGGTTATTATCACTTACAGACTAAGGCCAGATCAGAGGCCGCGTCATCCAGAGAAAGTATGGCGTGGGAAAGTTCTATCCTATAACAGAGATTTCCGTAGAGCAATGGTTGTGTCACTTGAGGAAGGGTATGAAGGATATGAGGAAGATGTATGTCTTGAGCAGATAATTGGCATTGAAACGCCGTTGACAGAGTATCCACTTTAGTAGAATAGTACCCGTGGTTTATAGGACTTGACTTTTTAATTTCACCTGCTATAATATGACCAACCTAATTAATTCGTAGTTTGGAAGTAGGTGAAGAAGTTCATGGATACCATTGTATCACGGATTACTGATTTTGAACAATTGCGTTCTTTGAGTGAGTTATTTCTTGACAGTGTGGAAATGGCAATCAATTTAACAATTGAACATTTTCAGGTGAGTAAGCATCCTTTCAACCCACAATTCTTTGCGAGTCATGTACGTTCAAAGTTACGAGAATGTCTTGAACTCGAAGCCACGAACTTTGACTTCTCAATCCTTGATCTAGGGAGTAATAGTTTCTACGTCGTTTACAAAGGTTTTACCATCCGCTTCTACAAATCTCAAGATGGCTTTATTCCCCCTCCTGGAACTTCAAGGGCAAGACTCGCCTTCTATAATGCTAATCACCTTCCTTTTCAGATTGTCCTTCCAGGAATTGAAGCAGTTTGTAATCCTCCATTAACAAATCAAATTCATTTGATTGCATATTATACCCTGGATGCATCAAATAAACTCGTATCTTTGAAAATTGCTCAACCCCTATATGCAACTTCTACCAATGTTGATTGTCTTTGGGATGAAGAGGTAGAGAATCCCTTCAAAAGCAGAGGGAATCACCTCGATCAGCCCCAATTGAAGCCTAGAGATGATATAATGTATACCTTCCATGAAGACGAAGATGAAAATGAAGATGACTTAACAGAGTTGGCAGAATGATTAACGGATTAAGGCTAAAACAGGCGAGGGAAATTTTAGGACGTACCCAGGATGATTTAGCTAAAGAGCTAAATGTAAGTCAGTCCACTATCGCATACATTGAAGGGGGCTACTTACAACCAACAGAAGACTTGGTACAAAAGATTTGTGAAGTTACGCTCTTTCCTCAATCCTTCTTTGAACGAATGGAAGTGAGCGAATTTCCTTATGGTTCTTTGTTGTATCGTTCGCGTACATCGCTTGATGCTTCAGAAAAAGCACAGGCCAATCGGTATGGACAACTTATGTTTGAAGTAGCAGAAACATTGTCCAAGAGGCTGCCCAGGAAACCGAAATATCAGCCATTGAGCCTTCCCAAAGGAAGGGTTGATGCTATTATATGTGCACATATTGTACGCTCAAATTTAGGGTATGTTCCAGATAAACCAATTGACGACCTGATTTACGACCTTGAGCAGCACGGTGTCTTAATTTTCAATTCACCTATCCCTCCTTTCTCAAAGATCGATGCATTTTCGACATGGGCAGGATATGAAAACAAAAAACCCGTGATTGTTCTTATTGATGCAGAGCATCAAACTACCTATCGAACACGCTGGACTGTGGCACACGAATTTGCTCATCTCGTGTTACATGCCACGTTGTTTGGAGATATTCGGGAGTTTGAGCGTGAAGCCAATACTTTTGCTGCTGAACTTTTACTCCCTGAAGCAACAATGGAACGCCTTGTAGTAGGGCCATTATCGCTCTTAAGAGCATTAAAAATAATGGAAGAGTGGAAAGTATCAATTCAAGCTGTCGTTAAGCGGGCACATGAACTACAACTAATCACAGACAACAATTACAAAAGTTTATATGTTCAAATATCACAACAAAAAAAGAGAATCCAAGAGATAGAGGATAAGGCTCTTAAGGAAAAACCTAGAAGCTTACGGAGTATGGCAGAAGAAATATATAAGAAAATTGACTACCAGCAGTTTGCAAGAGATACAGATTTGCCTACATCCGTTTTAAAAGAAATTATTGAATCCCAAGCCAGCAAAGAGGAATACACACGTAGCAATGCAAGTGAAGGAAAAGTCATAAGGTTTCCTGAGAAGAAAGCCATGAACTATCATTTACTAGAAGAAGATGTAAGCAAATGAAAGGGTAAGCCATGTCACCATAAAAACGAATTCCAGGGTATCCCGTCTGGTAAACTGTCTACCCTGGAACTTTCACCACTTGCGTCCCCGTAGTTCAGTGGATAGAACGTCTCCCCCGTAAGGATTTCGTCGCTGGTTCGAGTCCAGCCGGGGACACTTTAATCGTACGCATTCAGGTAAACATGGGGCAGTAGTGTTAATGGTAGCACACCCGCCTGTCAAGCCCGTGGTGTGGGTTCGATTCCCACCTGCTCCACATCCTACTTTGTCTTATGCGTACACATAAGTATACAACAATTAACATCCCTTGACAAGTTGTCAACAGATGTTGACAGGGCCATTTAAAAGTCGCTTAAGCGCGGTTGCAAGGGGCGGCAAGCCCCTTGCCGGAGCGCGAGGGACCCAGTCTGGGGGACTGGTAATCCTCGCAAAAACTCTTTTTTCCTGTTTTTCGCGTGTCGCCTGCGGCGACACGCGAAAAACACGGCGTGGGAGACAGAAGGTCTCGACTTTTAAATAGCCCTGAGATGTTGATAACTATGTGCCTATTGCGTTTGCGGGCGCGATGTCTTTCGTGGCGTGTTCCAATACGGACTTTTGCATTTTGGACACACGCGGGGGTCTGGTTGCTCCTTTCCAGCTTCCTGCTTTCTAGGCAACCATTCGTGTCCACACCGTTCACATCGATAACCTGATAATTGTACCTTTGCCATACTTACAAGTATATGAGTAATAGGTACATATGTCAAGGGACATGGCAAACTCATGCCTAAAAACTCCCTATTAGTATATTACTAATAGGGAGGTGTGATACCATGAATATGCGAGAACAAAAAGGCAAAGAGATAGCTGCACGGTTAAAGATCGTTCGTAAAGAGAACAAGTGGATTGTCCCTTCACAGACTGGCAATGGCAAGTATGAGGTAGACCTTGACGGGAAAGAGCCTCATTGCATGTGTCCAGACTTTGAACTCCGTGGCTTGAAGTGCAAGCACATCTATGCAGTCGAGTACACGATTAAGAGCGAAACCGACCAGAAGAACGGCACAACTACCGTCACTACCACGGTCACGAAAACCACACGTGTCACGTACAAGCAGAATTGGCCTGCATATAATGAGGCACAAACGAACGAGAAAGCGCATTTCCAGGCACTTTTGCATGATCTCTGTCACGGCATTCCTGAACCTCCTCAAAACTTTGGGCGTCCCCGCTTACCTTTGCCTGATATGGTCTTTAGTGCGGCATTCAAGGTCTATTCTACCGTCTCCACGAGACGTTTTATGACTGATCTCTCCGAAGCGCAGATGAAGGGCTATATCTCTACTGTCCCTCACTTTAATTCTATCCTGAACTACTTTGATACTGCTGATCTCATTCCTATCTTGCGCAACCTTATACAAACCAGTAGTCTCCCTCTCAAGTCGGTTGAAGTGGACTTTGCCGTGGACTCCTCTGGTTTTAGCACCTCCCGCTACGTGTGTTGGTACAGTGCCCGTTATGGACACGAGCAGGATAATCATGATTGGATGAAAGTGCATCTAATGTGTGGTGTCAAGACAAACATCGTCACGAGTGTCGAAATCACGGGACGCTATGCCCATGACTCTCCACAATTTAAGCCACTGGTGAAGACAACCGCTCGTAACTTCTCTATGAGAGAAGTGGATGCTGACAAGGCATATTCCAGCAAAGAGAACCTGGAACTGGCGGTCAAGCATAATGCCATACCCTATTCCCCTTCAAGGCCGTACAACAGGTGAACCTGATGGGTCGCTTTTATGGGAAAAGTTGTGGCACTTCTACCAGTACAACCGCGAAACCTTCTTGACGCATTATCACAAATGATCAAATGCTGAGTCTACCATGTGGATGATTAAATCGAAATTCAGTGAGCATATCAGAAGCAAAACTGATACAGCTATTGTCAATGAACTGCTGTGTAAGGTGTTATGCCATAATATTTGCGTGGTCATCCAATCGATGTATGAGCTAGACATTGAACCCATATTTTGGGCAAAAGAAGATAACGTTCGACAATCCTATCCAGATGATCACAGACAATCAGTCGAGGTACGCACAACCCAAAGATGAGGATGTTTACCTAGCGGGGGAGTTTCAAACCCGCTTGCATCGGTACTTTTGGTTTCACGAATTCAGCTATAGGATTAGGTAAGGCTACCCGCATATGAAAGTAACCAAACGCTTGTGCTAAGTGCTCTTTATATGGAGAGAGAAGACGTACCTTTTCTCTGGTTGACTGTGCCATTCGCTTCATAACCTCGAAAGGAATAAAATAATCGATCCCGAAATCAACTATCTGTATTTCACGAGAGAAATTAGTTAAGCGGCACTGCTCCAACATACAATACCTATTAACTCTGCCTAGCCTAATTGCGTTTAAATTAGAGAATATTGTTGAATCAGTGTGCCCTAAATTTCTAGCGATAGCTACAAATTGACTGTAAGATAGCCTGGGACATAGGTGAACGAAATCTATCTTTCCATTTTCAAGAACACATGATTGACTGACAATAACTAAATCACGTATCTCCTCTACACCCTTTACATGAAAGCCCGCCTGTTTATCAGACGTGTTATCTTCAATTTCTATGGGGCTATATGTCGGAAGAAGTACTGGGCACTCGTCTATGAAATCCCCTTGTTCAAGCTCTTCATGCGCCTCTGCAATCCTATACCAAGGAAATTTGTCCTCCAATGTGCTACTCCTCACCTACTACAGCATTTTATAGAGTGTCATCAAGATAAATGGTAGGTTCGACTTTCCCTTTTCTAGTTACATCAAAGGTGACTTCCTTTGACGATATAGGCGGAAAGGAGAAGTTAAGTTCTGGAATTTCCTCTTTGAAAGGATCAAGAATAGACATGATACGATAAACAGCCGCTCTATCGTATATCTCCAATACGCTAAACGTTTGGGCTAGCCCTATTGCAAGGTGTTCAGCAATAAAAGTTAGTGCTTGCACTTGCGTAGGATACGTGTCGGTCGGTTGTACATCGACTCCCGTTGTAATTGACCAATTTATCGGCACGTTAGCTTGGGGAGTGATAACAACATCGGTAGAAGGGCTAAACTTGGCTTGAAGTTGTGGATAAGTTTGCACTGGCTTGAGGGCTAGGGGTTGCATTTTCTTGTCCTTTCGTCTCTTGAATCATCATGTTAAATCTATTTACGCTCTCTATGAAGTTATTTACGGCCAGCATCGTATTTTCGACGCCCATGACAATTTTAGCAACACATTTTGCCTCCAATTCCGGCAGATTTTGATACGCAGCGATTTGCTCTTCCGGTGTGCCAGTGAAAAGAATTGTCTTTGTCTCAAAAAAGAAGAGCAAAAATTCAGAACCTTGTTGCTGGACAATGAGGTGGGTTGCATGGTCAGTTCTGATTGTATCAGGAATGACCCATTTAATGGGCTTAGATATGTTCGCTACGAAAGTGCTTCCTTCGGCTTGTTGCATATACCACTCCAATGATATTGTAGTTGTATCCTCTTTGTTTATCGTAATATCTTAGCATGATTTTTCACAGAAGGCAAATAGAAGAGTTAGCTCTTCCAGCAATCTGCTCTGCAACCATGTTCTCCAGAACCAGTTTGTGTCTTGAGGAGGTGTTCAAGAAGATACATATACCTTGACTCACTCCATTGGCTCAGCTATTTATTGAACCGACTTTTTGTGCAGAAATGCCTCTTGCACAAAAACAGGGCGTTTAGGGGCACTTTTTGTGCAAAGCCTGGTAGCCTTTTGACTTACTGACCGGCAGTAATTGCTCCGGTTGTGTTATTTATGTGAATAGGTACATCTGTTAAGGGGGTTGCGGCTGGACCCTGGACGACGGCAGCGGATTTTGCAGGATCAAACGCGGCCCCGTGACAGGGACAGACCAGAAGCTGGCTGCTTGGATCGTAATCGACAGGGCATCCCGCGTGGGTGCAAACTGCATCATAAGCTACAAACTGTCCATTATTGAGGCGCACCAATATGCCGGGGTCGCCATTTGAGGCAAGGGTAAAGGTGACTGCACTATTGTTCTGGACCGCATTGACCCTGGCAATCGCTGGTGAGCTTGATGTCCCTGTTGCTGTCGCTGTCCCGGCCGATGGAGCGGAGGGAGTAGATGATTGCGTGCCGGAACTGCCGCCTACAGTATCGCTGCCTGGAAAAAGATGCAGGTTACTCCCAAGCCAGGCCAGGACTGCGATACCTGCGCCGCCTGTCAGCATGCCCCATAAGAAGTTGCGCCTGCTCTGCTGCTTAGCACGCTGTACCTGCGCATATCTGTTCTGCTGGGCGGGACGTTTATTGCCAGTCGCTTGCCGGCTCTGTCCTTGATTTGCCGTGGCAGGAACAGGAAGGGGCGCTGACAATGAACGTATCCCCAGAAAAAAGGCGATCATGGCAGCGTGGTGTGTACGCTGCTCGCCTGACAGGACGCGTTGGACGAGCCATTGATCTAACGAAGGCAGACCCGTATTGACCGGGCCTGAGATGAGCAGGGTGAGCCAGCAGAAAATGAAGACGATATCTGAACCGTAGAAGTATGGATAGACGTGCCACGTGGCAGAAAGGAAAAACGCCAGGTTGATCAGGATGCCGAAGAAGGCTGCTGGACGGAAAAGCAACCCAAGTAGCGTTCCCAGACCTATAGCGATCTCTCCATAGGCAACTAATGCCCCGAAGAAGGCAGCATGGGGCACTAACCGGATGAGAATGTCGTGCAGAGGTGAGCCTGTCGCAAACGCCATGATTTGTTTCCCGATGTAGCCCCGTGCCGACGGGTTAAAAAACTGCGGATCAGCCAATTTTTGCAGGCCGGCATAGATGAAAGTGATCCCGAGAAAGAGGCGCATTGGCAGGAGCACCCATTTCGCCATGTGCATGGTCTCTGGCTGTTCGCGCTGGTTGACCTGGCCAGATCGATTCGATGGATTTGGTTGATTCGTCGGATATCCATGTCCGGGCTGGTCAGGCCGGTTAGGTGTTGTTTTCATAAATTCTACGCGCAGACCCTCTCAAGTTGTATTGGAGAAAAGGGACTTTTTTCTTCTCCATCATAAAGCTTAGCTTAGCGCTCTACTAAAACCTTTCGAGCTAAATGTACTATATCGTATTTTCTTAGGGAAAGCATCAAGAATTTGTAAAAAATCTGTGAGAGATCCGATCATGGGCTTCAGGTGCCATCTTCAGAATACCTTCTGCATTGGCCTCGATAGCGCTGCGTTCAAAAAGCATGGGATGGTGTTTGACCTTGCGCCAGGGTTTGATAAAATCGGCGTAATGTTTGCTGGCAGGATGGCCGGATTGTCCTGGTGAGTGGCCAGAGAGGGAGGCTTTCATATCTGCCAGGTTGACAATCTGACGGAACGAGGGTACCGTGATAACGGTTTCTGGCTGGTGCGGAAGCGAGGCTCCCATATTCACCGTGTCGATGTCGCCGCCCAGTGGGAACGGGCCGCGGTTGAAAATCTTGTCGAGGGGTTTGATCATTCCCAGTACATGGTTATAGGTCATCTGATGGATTTTGCCATACTGCCATTGTGAAATGTCATTGCCCAGTTTTTCTCGTAGTTCCTCAACGGCAGCAGTGAAGGCGCTACTGCGGGCCGCATCCCATGGCCTGGGACCATTAGGAATAGCCGAATCTGCGAACCAGCTATCATCGTGGTCGTTGAGCAAGCGAATCAGGAGAGGTTTGCCACGGCTGGCGTAGCCATTTACCGGTGCGAGAATGCTGGAGCCTCTACCCAGGTAGCTGTGTATGAGGGTTTCATCGTCACCGAACATGGCACCGAAGACGATAACCTCCAATTTATTTAAAAATGTAGCGTAGACCGCCGCGCCCGCACTTTCGGGCGCAAGGATATAGTTCCAGGTACGTAAAACATCCAGGGCCGCTTTTTCCAGGGGTACGTTGGTCTGTAGGGATAGGATATGCGGTACAATCTCAACGGCAGGAAGGGCATATTGATCGGCTTGAATCATCGCCATATCCTCCGGGGCTAGTTTGCCTTTGCTGGTGAGGAGGTCACGAATGCGCTGTGCCCGGTAGCCGTTCAACCATTCATTGGTAATGTAGTAGGGATAGTCATCGTCCACGACGCGATTATTCGCGGTGACAATGAAATGCCGCTCCGGGTTGTAGGTTTGAGGTAGTTCATCGAAGGGAATAAAGCCTGTCCATTCATACTCGCCTGACCATCCTGGAGAGGGAAGCAGCGCCTGTCCCCTGGCACGAATGGGAATTGCGCCAGCCATCACATAGCCAATATTGCCCTTTTTATCACCATAGATCAAATTCTGTGGTGGCACGTCCCAGTCGCGCAGGGCATCGCGGAACTCTTCCCAGTTGGTGGCCTGGTTCATCTTTTGTACCGCCGAGATGACATTACATTGCTCCAGGCCTGTCCAACGCAACGCTAGCGGAAGTTCCGCAGAAGCGGCGTCTGTGCCATTCTTGCCTGCCTGGTTATCTTTGTTGGAAGAGGGCAGGCTCGTCAAGATCGGGCCATGCCGTGTAATACATACTTCCTCGATAAGCGGTGTTTTCGCCCCTCTGACTTTGATCTCTTCACGGATCACCTGCGCCTCTTCCCACTTGCCTTGATATTCGTACTGGCGGGGGTTCTGGGGGTTGAATTTCTCGATGTACAGGTCTTGAGCATCGGAGACTGCATTGGTGATACCCCAGGCGATGTGCTGGTTGTGTCCTATGACCACACCGGGAGTGCCCGGGAAACTTGCTCCGATGACATCAGTATCTCCTGCTACCAGGTGGCACTCGTACCAGATCGATGGAGCGGCCTGGCCAAGGTGTGGATCGTTGCAGAGGATAGGTGCGCCTGTGGTGGTCATGGTGCCATCGACAACCCAATTGTTGCTGGCCCCCATTATACCGAACCCGCTAAGCTGTTTGAGTTGTTCGTACTGCTCCAACATGCCGAGGTTGACTCCTCGATACTCGACGCCAGGGGGAATAATCAGTGGATGCTTAGGGTCATAGCCGGCTTCTAATTTGGCGGCACGTTTTGCGCCCAGCATGGCCACAATGCGAGCGCGGATGATCTCGGTCTCCCAGTTGCCGCATAGGTTCCAGCCCATCATCTTTGCCCACAGAATGCTGTCCATGATTTGCCAGGGAGTGGGTTTGAAACGCAGCAAGCTAAATTCGATGGGCAACTTGTTTTTATTATGCTCGATGTAGGCATTGACGCCATGTGCATAGGCATCCAGGATGCGCTTGCTATGCTCAGACAGGCGCGGAACTTCGGCTGCCGCTGCCCGGTGCATGCCCAGGCGACGACTAAAGCGATCAGTTTCAATAGCGATCTTACCAAAAATCTCGGAGAGGCGGCCAGACGCCGTGCGGCGATTGAGCTCCATCTGCCAGAGTCGTTCCTGGGCATGGATGTAGCCCTGGGCAAAATAGAGGTCATCTTCATTCTGGGCATAAATATGGGGCACGCCATAGCGGTCAGTAAGAACTTCAACACCTTCGTGCAGTCCTTGCAGTGTCAATTTGCCGCTCTTCTTTGGCAGAGGACGGCGCATAAACATGTAATATGCTCCCCCTGCTAATCCGGCTAGTCCGGCCAGTCCGGCTGCCATTGTCACTGTTTTTCGCCGCCATGACGCCATCATACCCCTCCTCTGAATAGCTATTTTTCTAATGGGCTGTCCAGCCGCAGTCAATTGATTGTGCGCTGCCGGTAATGCCGCTGGCAGCATCGGTACAGAGGTAGGCGACTAATTGCGCAACCTCTTCGGGCTCCAGGAGACGGTGAATGGGTGCTTCGGCCACCATGATCTTTTCCACCACTTCGGATTCGGGGATGCCGTGGACCCTCGCCTGGTCGGCTATCTGTTTCTCAACGAGTGGAGTT
>WNGG01007645.1_pt1 | contig 14856 bp, 10 predicted proteins | sample 5400661 | NCBI WGS metagenome assembly WNGG01 (sample SAMN13153372, study PRJNA577476) | soil metagenome | isolation source: 100 cm soil or saprolite under Garry oak tree replicate 1 | place: USA:California | collected 2016-06-15
CGCCGTATCGAATCCGTAGGGCCGAAGGTCGGCGAAGAATTGCGCCAAAAGGGAACTTGGGCGGTCGTCGCGGCCACGGTTATGATGGGCGTTTACATCTGGATTCGTTTTGATCTTCGCTTCGGGCTTGGGGCGGTCGTTGCCTTGATTCACGATGTGCTGGTCACAATCGGCGCGCTTTTGCTGGGGCGCTATGAATTCGATCTCACCATTGTGGCGGCTCTGCTCACCGTCGTTGGGTTCTCCGTTAACGATACGGTCATCGTCTGCGACCGTGTCCGGGAAAACATGCGCAAGATTAGGCAGGAAAACCTCGAGAGCGTCATCAACACCAGTATTAATGAAACGCTTAGTCGAACGATTATTACAACGGGCACGGCGATTCTGGTATTGCTGGCGCTGTTTGTGCTTGGCGGTGGGGTGATTCGACCGTTCGCGTTCGCTTTGCTCGTCGGCTTTTTTTCCGGCGTCTACTCTACCATTTTTATTGCCAGTCCCGTGGTTCTTTTCTGGGAAAAAAGGTGGAGGAAGTGAGAACGGCAATTTCAGATCCGATTATAAACTATACACCTCCGAACCCAAGTCTTTTCTAGCCTAGATGCCGGGTGATGTGACGAAACGCTGGGTGCTCAAAGTAGCCGATGACGGAATCGTCGCCCGTCAATCGGAACAATTGAAGGTCTCTCTTCTCTTGGCGCGCTTGCTTGTGTTGCGCGGCCTGGCGGACTTGGACTCGGCCAAGCGCTATCTCTCTTCGAGTCTCCGCTCGGATCTGCCGTCGCCGTTTACGATGGCCGATATGGAGCCGGCGGTTGAGCGCATCATTCACGCCATCAAAAACCAGGAGCTCATCGGTGTCTGGGGGGACTACGATGTCGACGGCACCACCGGCGCCTCGGTTCTGGTCTCCTTTTTGAGAGAGATCGGGGCAGAGCCCGTCTACCACGTTCCCCATCGGGTCGACGAAGGCTACGGCTTAAATACCGAAGGGCTAAAGCGCCTGAGAGAGCGCGGAGTCGGTTTGGTCGTGACGGTTGATTGCGGCATTTCGAACGCCCGTGAAATCGATGCGGCGCGAGACTTCGGGCTGGATGTCGTAGTGGTCGATCACCACCAGCCGCCGGATGAGCTTCCGCCTGCAGTGGCTGTCATCGATCCGCATCGGCGCGATTGTCTGTTTCCGGACAAGGGACTTTGCGCGGCGGGATTGGCTTTCTATCTGGTTATCGGGCTGCGCGCCAGGTTGCGCGAGGCGGGTTGGTTCGCGCAGTCCGGCGACCCCGACATTCGCCGTTACCTCGATATCGTTACGCTGGGCACGATCGCCGATATGGTGCCGCTAAAGGGGGTCAATCGAACCCTGATCCGGCGGGGACTTTCGGAATTGTGCGGCTCCACTCGTCCTGGGATTGTGGCGCTCAAACAGGTGGCCAACATTGCCGCGGGCGAAGTCAGTGCGGGACAGGTCGGGTTTCAGTTGGGCCCGCGCATCAACGCCGCGGGGCGGGTCGATTACGGGATCAAGGTAGTGGAATTATTGACCACAAATTCCAGCGAGGTCGCCTTGCGTATCGCCCAAGAGTTGGAAGCCCATAATCGCGAGCGGCGCGCCATCGAAGCCGAAGTGTTGAGTCAGGTCTTAACCCAGGCCCAAGCCCGTTTTGACGGCGCGGCGCCTCACTCGCTGGTATTAGGCGGAGAGAGCTGGCACCCCGGCGTGCTAGGCATCGTCGCGTCTCGGATCGTCGAGAAATTTTATCGGCCCACCGTGGTCATCGGCTTCGTGAGCGGTCAGGGGAAAGGTTCCGCGCGCAGCATTCGCGGTTTCCATATGGTGGAGGGATTTCGCCGCTGCGCCGAGCATTTGGAAAAATTCGGCGGCCACGAGTACGCCGGCGGGTTGTCGATTAAAGAAGAAAAACTCGGTTTGTTTGCCGGAGCCTTCGAGAATGTTGCCCGTGAAATTTTGGCCTCCGGTGATCTGCTGCCGTGTCTCGAGGTCGATGCGGAATTGAACTTCGCCGAAATCGGCTTTCCGTTGGTTCGCGAGCTGGAATCTCTGAAACCCTTCGGGGTCGGCAATCCCGAGCCTTTGTTCATCACGAGAGAGGTGGAGGTTTGTGAACGCAAGCTCTTTTCCGGCGGCGCGCGGTTTCGCTTTCGGCAGGGAGGGCGCGTCATCGGCGGCGTGGCGTTCGGAGCCGGGGACGATTTTGCGGCGGTCGCGGGGACAAAGATCGATCTCGCTTACCGGCTCAGCGAGAATGAATGGAACGGGACTTTTTCCGTCGAACTGAAGATCGCCGATGCGCGACTCGCAGCCGGCGATTGAGAGTTTGTTTCGATCATGCTCGGGATGCAACGGCAGAGGAGAGACATCATGAAACAAGAAAAGCGGACCAAAAAAAGGCAATGGTCAATTTGGCTTGCCGGCCTGATGGGTTTGACGACCACGTATGCGTTGGCCGCGGAAGTCGGTGGCAAACCGGAGAAGACCGATGTGGTCGTGACCTACGCTCAGGCGAGCGGCGCTTTCACGCCGATTTGGGTGGCCAATGACGCCGGACTGTTTAAGAAATATGGTCTCAACGCCAAGCTCCAGCTGCTCAATCCGCAGGTTTCCGCTCAGGCGGTCATCTCTGAAGAGGCGGATTTTTATACCGACGGACCGGATCTCATCAATGCCCGTCTGCACGGTGGGCAGGTCAAATATTTCGGCGGCACCATGCAGCAGCTCGTTTTTCAGATTTGGGGCGCCAAAGCAATCGCGACGGTTCAGGATCTCAAGGGCAAAGCGATGGCTGCAAGCACGCCGCGAGCGGCGCTCGACACGGCGACGCGCGAGGCACTGAAGAGAAACGGCCTCATCCCTGATCGAGATGTGCAGATACTCTACGTGCAGACGGTTCCGGCGATTCTGAGCGCGATTATCGGCGGCAAGACGGCAGCGGGCACGCTCTCCGCTCCCAACACTCTAAAGGCGAAAGAAGCGGGTTTGAACCTGTTGGTTGACATCGGCAAGCTCAATATTCCCGCACTTCAGGTCGCCTACGGAACGACAGAGAACCGGAAGCCATCCGAGGACAGTTTGACTATCTCGATGAAAAGGAGTTTCCCAACGCAAAAAACGCCGACCCCAAGGAATTCTTCGACAATTCTTTTGTCAACGCGTTGGAGAAAACCGGCTTTTTTCAGAAAATCGGTTTTAAATAGCTGGCGGGAAGCGCAATTGTGATTACGACTATGTAGGGACGACCGGCCGGTTGCCCCTACTGAGTCTTCGCGAGTCAGTTGCAGATCACCAGGTGGCAATCCCTCGGCAGACGCTTCATGAGGCCCTTCAGCACGTGACCCCGCAGCATGTGATAAAAAGCTGAGCGGCGGCTGGCGCCGATGAGCACGGCATCGACGTCGAGCCGCTTCGCCGCATGGGCGATGGCTTCCGCTGCGTTGTGCGATACCGTCCAGATCGGGATCATCTCGATCTGTTTTCCCTGGACAGCATGGAGAGCGGCTTTTAACGTCTCGACTCCTTGTTCGTTTGGCGCATGAGGAGTCGTGCCGGCGAACAGTCCGGGCCATTCCTCGACGTAAATGCAATACACTGCTGACTCGCCTTTGCCTTTGGCCCGGGTAATCCCTTCCTGAATCAGGTGCGGGCTGTTATCCCGGAGCGCCAACAAAGTCGAAGAGGAATAAAGCGGCTTGACTTCGACGGCCTCGGCGAGGGTGATCAATCCCTTCAGCTCATCTTCCACCAGGTTTTCGGAAGCGCGATAGGCGCGCGCCTGGAGCCGCTCTATGAAAGGAATGCGCGTGAGAGCCTCGATGAACCATGCTCGCCGCACGCCGATTGCCACCAGCATGCCGATGATCGTTACGGTTCCCCCAAAATAAGTGGCGACCTGTTTTTCGACCAGATTGATGCCCCAGGCGACGACGACCATGAGGGTCGTCAGAACTCCGATCCAAAACCCGACATCCCGCCGTCCGAGTCTCCAACGAATGGCATCCAAGCTGAACGAGGAAAAAACGAAGGCCCCGAGAAGACCGAAGGCATACATGTCGCCGAGAATGATCATCTGGCCCCGGGTTAACAGGATAAGGATGACCGGAATCGAAGTCGTTATTAACACCGCGATGTGAGGCGTATTGAACGCCCGATTGCGCAGCTCCAAAACCTTTGGCAAGAACCCTTCTCGAGCCAATGCCAGAAAAACGTGATACGCGCCGATGATCGCCGTGTTGGAAGCAAAAAGCAGGAGAGTTGAAGCCGTCATCACAACGGCGAGTTTGACGCCGAAGCCGCCGACAACGAGTCCCAGCTCTGAGATAAAGCGTTCGCTTTCCGTCGCTTTGATTTGATCGGGCAATAGTCCTATTGCCAAAGCCGTCAGGACCGGCGAAGTGACAATCATGGTGACGATGACCGCGGCCATGGCCCACCGCGTGGTTCGTCGGAGCGGCAAGCGCATGGCAGGGCTGAGCTGGCTGATACTTTCTAGGCCGGAAAAAGCCAGCCAAGCGGCGGCGAATCCCACCAGAAGTTCATAGGACGATAGTTCTTTGCCGGTGCCGAGATGGGTCAGGATGGTCCGCCATTGCGACGCGTCAAGGGAAACAAGCGCGGCACCGATGACGATGATATCGATGACAAAGGCGGCGCACGCCATGACCAGAGACGCCGTGGCGCTCTCCCGGATGCCGATGATATTCAATGCGGCCAAGATGCCGACGCCCGTACACGAGAGAAGCACAACGTGGTTGTCGAGAAAAGGGAAAACGCTGCCGACGTACTGAAAGCCTGAAACCGCCGAAATCGCCGTGGTCAAAAAGTAATCGACGATGATGAGCATGCCGCCGAGGCAGCCCCACATAGGGCCGAAGGCCTTGGTGGTAATCGTGACGACGCCGCCGCCTTCGGGGTTGCGCCACGAGATCTCGATATATTTGAGCGCCAGGAGAACGAAACCACCGGTGGTTAACAGGACAAAAAACGGCGTGGCGTTTTTGACGTGTCCATAAAGGATTCCGGGGACGTAGTAGATCGACGTGCCGATGTCACAAAAAACCACCGCCCACGCCAAAAACCAGTTGAGCTGCCTCGTGTCTCTCGTCGGGTGCATCGGCGGTGCAAGCTTTGGAATTCTCTGAATGTCCGGCGTGGTCAGCTAGAGGTTGATGTTGGCTCTTGCAATCTTATAAGCGAAGGATTTATCATTATGGAAGCGCGCTTAGTCTTTATGCCCCTACCTGTACAATACTTTCAGAAGCTCGTCGAGAGTTGTCCGGACATTATTATTGCGGTGGATAGAGAAGGCATCATTACCTTCTATAACGACGGTGCCCGGCAGAATCTCGGTTTTATGCCGGAAGAAGTCCTGGGAAAAAATGTCTTGGAAGTCTATCCCAGCATCGAGGAAGCTCGCAGAGTCATGGCCGCCATGCGCGCCGATGATGACGCAAAAAAGGGGCGGGTCGGTAACTTCGAGACGGTTTTCAAAACCAAAAAGGGCGAAAAGATTCCGGTCGCGATTTCGGCCTCCATTATCTATGACGAGCAAGGGCAAGAGACTGGTTCCATCGGGTTTGCAAAAGATATTCGCGAAATCAGACGGCGAGACCAGCTGGTGACGCTGGGCGAAATTGCCATCGGATTGTCTCACGAAGTCAACAACTCCCTGGAGGTGTTGGTCAATCAGGTGGAGATGCTGCAGAGATATATCGGTCGCGTGGCGACGGACGAAGACTACATCGTGGAGTCGGAGCGGCTCGAATCCGTGGCGTCACAGATCAGAAAAATCCAGGACATTACGGGACGCATCGGGGGGATGGCTGAGGAAGGAGAATACGGTACTAAGGAATACCTCCACGGAAAAATGATGGCCGATCTCCACGTGGACGCCGGCAAGAAATGCCCGGAACGCGCAAAGGCGGAAGCGCGCTATCCGCTCAGTGGATTGCGCGTCTTGGTCGTGGATGATGACGCGGGTATATGTGACTCGCTCACGGACATGCTGGAAGAAGAGCGCTGTAGCATTGAAACCGCAGCGTCAGGCGTCCAGGCCGTGGAGTGCTTGGGCCGGCAACAATTCGATCTGGTGCTGACGGATGTGGTCATGCCGGACATGGACGGGCATCAGCTTTACCAGATCATCAAGGAAACTGTTCCTTCTCTTCCCGTCGTGCTAATGACTGCTTTCAATTACGACAAGGACCACATCATTAAACGGAGTTGCCTGGAGGGTTTGCAGGGCGTCATCTTCAAGAAACCAATCAATCCGGTTCTTCTCAAGACACTTCTGCTGCAAAAATGTCGCCCGGAAGCCGCTTCCGCTATGACCTCTTCCTCCCCCACCCAGCCCGCCAGCCCGGCACCGTCAAACGAAAAACTTTATCAGCATTAGCCGTGAGCAAACAAGATCATTATAACGAAGGCATGGAGCTTTTCTCTCAGGATCGCCTCGAAGAGGCGATTGCGGCGTATCAGCGGGCCCTGGAAGACGACCCCGGCTATTCGGACGCTCTCCACGCTTTAGCCATGACCTATGCGCACCAGGAAAAACTTGACGAAGCGATTGAAATCGGCAAAAGGCTCATCGAAGTGGCACCTGATGACGAGCTGGCCTACACCAGCCTGTCGATCTTCTATCAGCAAAAGGGGATGATTGCCGAAGCTGAGCATATCGCAGCTCAGGCAAGAACGCTGAGCTGGAAACGGCAACTATCTGATAAGAAGAATTCTGGAGACAGCTAGACGTGGCTCGAATCCTGTCCCCGATCATTTAATACACGCAGTCATTAGTCATCCTCCGAGCGTGGTGAACCACACGTCGCTCCGACGATAAAGACATCAGGGCTCCAAATAGTATCGCCTCTGAATTGAACACGTACCGGATCATCAGGAGGGGATGATGATCGTCTGCCCAACGTAACTATAATCCGGATTCTCCGTTCTCTCCTTATTCGCCTCGTAGATCTTTTCTCATTTAAGTGCATCTCCATAATGTCGAAGCGCCGAGTAGCTTAGCATATCTCCGGCCTCAACAAAAATGGCGCCACCCTCTCGCATGTAAAAAGCACTTGCAGTTTGGGTTCGGACTGGATACAAAAAACTTATCTATTTCTAGGAGCGTTCACGCGATGGAGCCGAGTGATGATCGAGAGGACGCAATGATGCCTGTACCCACGGCGATTCAAAAACTGGCAAAATTGCTGGCAGATGAAGCAAGGATTGAGGAAAAAATCCGCGATACAAAGTCGGCATTGTCGATTGTCCAAAAAAGAGTGTCAGAGTCACTCGCTCAAAATTATATGGCGATGAAAGAGCCAAGAATACAAATACCGGAGGATCTCATGAGAGAGGAAGAATCATTTGAGCGTCTACTGCTAGCGCTTCAAGACATGAAAAACGAAATTGCCAAGCAGATACGGCCCGTGGAGGAACAAATTATTCAGGCCAACGTAGACCACCTGCGGCAGTCGTTTAGCCAAGAGAGTCGAAAACTCAGCAAGTGCCTTGAGGAGATCGACGACAATATTCTGGCTTGCCGGCAATACCTCCAAGATTACGAGCGCATCCGATCCGGCCTTCACGGGCTCAACGAAAGACTATCGCAGCTTGGCGCCGAAGCACTTCAAGTTCCCGACAATCTCCCTAGCTCGGATGTTGGGGAAATTGTCAGACAGAGAATCGAATATCTGAGATCCCAGGGAAAGGTCTAGTGTGATGTCTCGAAATTCGCAACAAGATTTCGGCGTCAACCCAACCGAGCGGGCGGGTGCACGCGAGAGCCGGCTATCTCCCGCGTTGTGCTATTCGCTTCCTCCTACCGCTCGCGGTATTCTGCCCCATCGATCGGCAATTGAGTGCCTAGGCCCCGCTCCAGAGCGCGACGGTATAGCAACGCGCCGATGACCTGATCGCCCACGCCCCAGAAAGCATTGTTCTTGAAAAAACTGATCTGTTGATCGCTGGTTCTGCCGGCAACTTTTCCCGAGAGCAGTTCTTGAAAGTCCCACACTTTGTCCCACGAGATGACGCCCCGCTGAATCGGTTCCCACAAAACGGCGGGCTCGTCCAACTTTTCCTGGTCCTTGGAATTGCAGACAATGATATCAGCGCGCCTGAGTGTCGTGTCGTCCACTTCGCGGCGCATCTGCTTGACAAACCCGCCGCGCTTGAGGCCGATGTTGCTCGAGACGATCGAACAGAGATGGACGCCCGGCGCCAACCAGTTTCCGTCAAACGTGGGAACGTTGGAGTTGGTCACGGAAATAAGAACATCCGCGTTCTTGACCGCTTCCCGCGCGCTCGTCACGGGCCGGACTTCCATATCGAGGAGTTCCGTCATTTCCGCAGCGAACCTCGTGCGATTTTCCGGAGTCGGGCTATAAACCCTTGCCTCCTCCAGAGTCGGAAGAATGGCTTTGCAAGCGGCCAGCTGACACTTCGCCTGTCCGCGCGAACCGAGAATCCCAATCCGGCGGGAATTTTTCCGGGCCAACCATTTCACTCCCACCGCCGTGGCGCAGGCAGTCGGCACCACTGCGACATTATTGACTTCGGGAAGCTCCTGCACTCTGACCTCTCCGATGGTGATCGCAAGCAACTCCGAATTGTTCGCATTGTAGATGACCCGCACGGGTCGGCCTCGCACGGAATAGGTTTGATAACCTTCAGGATGGATCACGACCTGCTCGCAATGGGTTAGCAAACCGGTAACGCCGGCCGATGCGGGAGCACCTTGATGGACGGTCACGCGCGCGCCCGATGGCGCGTGCACGCGGCGGCGCAACGCGGCCAACTCAGGGTTGTTGGCCCAATCCTTTAATCCTTGCTCCATCGCGTCCACGGCTTCCTTGATCGTCACAAGACCATTCATATCTTCCGGACCGAGCAGCAGGATCATAAAATTTCTCCTTTCACTTTGAAGCGCCCGGACCTCAGGTTGTGGAAGTAGACCGAGGTATCGAGAATCGCAAGATTAGTGCGATCAACAGTTACCGGGCCTCCAATAGACAGTAGGTCCTTGTCTCCGTAGATGGTTACCCTTCCGGCGAGAGCGCATTCAAGAAACTTGTTGTCAATATGCCGAGAGAAAGCAGCACCGCGATGGCGCTTCTTTGCCAAAGTGAAACAAGCTCGGAGGAGGTACCCGTGAAGAGGAGAGCCGGTCTTCTTCAAATTAGGATGTGAAAAACGCGAAAGCTCGTACCTCGATGCTCTGCCGTGGTGGCGCGTTGGGCGGGGACGCGGGGTCCTCGAACGATGTATGAGGCGTGAACCGGGCTCGGCCGTCCTTTTCCGAATCGTACACCTTGAACACCAGGGCCTCGTCGCGTCGCATCTCGGGAAAGTAAAACCAACGGTGATTGGAATTGTACTTCAACCGATAGGTCTGCCCCACCCGGTGCGGGTAGCGGCGCTCCGCCACGAGAAAATCGTCCATCGCGACGCTCTTGGCGTCGGCAACCGCCAGGGGATTGGATTGGATCGGCTGATTGATTGCCCGCCACACCTGAACGATCGCGAAGCGGCGCGCGAGCAACGCCTCGGCCTCATCGGGGAGAATCTCGCGCACCCGGTGTGGTCCAGACCATTCCGTATAATCGTTGTGCGCCGAGAGCACCGGCTCGCGGATGAGCTTCGCTTCCCGCTCCGCCTCGTTGCCCGAGCGCAGCGTGTGATCGAAGATCACCACGCGAGAAGCCCCCGACATGCCCTTGATCAACTCCTCGACCTCCGGATAGTACACCGACTCCAACTGTAGGGCGTCGAAGAAGTCCACGACCTTCGTCTCGTGCTCGACGAAAACAAAACCCTGCTCGTCCAGTGAAAGCCGATCGGCGAGCAGCCGACCGTTACGGACCGTCATCTGCTTCAACTCGTGTGCTCCCGACCTACGCCGGCGAATATTGTTCGGGCCAAACGTCTCGTTCACGAGCTGTTCGCCCGTCTCCACAGTGTAGGGAATATCAACAGTCACGTCTTGAATCATAACCGCAGCTCCTCGTCATTTATTCGGTGACCGCTGCACCGTCTTCATCTAGGCTGGTTAAAAACCATAGCGATTAACATAGCTATAATAGTCCACATGATCGGCTAACCTCAAGCCGAAGCCGGCACGGAATATTGCCAAAATAGCGGGGAATTCCCGCGGCCGCGCAAGGCCGCGGGGATTGGTCATAGGTGTCATCCGTGATTGCGGCGGTCGCAGACGGCGTCGATGAGAGCGGGTTTACCTTGTTCGACTTGCTCGATGGCGCGTTTGAGCGCTGGCTTGAGGTCGTCGGCGTTCTCGAACGGTCCTTCGCCGTACCAGCCCATCGAGCGGGCGAGTCCAGCGAAATCGGGATCGGGGCCGAAGAGGTCCATGCCGATGTGCGCGCGGCCCGGATCGGTGCCGCGGGTTCTGGCGAGGACGAGCTGATGATTCCAGTCGTTGTAATAGGCGCGATTGTTGAACATGACAACGAGCATTGGGATTTTGTACTTCGCCGCGACCCAGAGCGAGCCGGCGTCGAACATCAGATCGCCGTCCGGTTGAAGGTCGACGACGAGGCGACCGGTGTCTTTATTCGCTAAAGCGACGCCCAAGGACAAGCCGATCTGGGTGCCGGTGCCGAGCTCGCGTCCAGCGTGGCAATAGGGCCGGTCGAAGTTCCAAAGCTTCTTTCCCCAGCTGCCCAGGTCCCCCGTGGTGAGGACCCAGTTTTTTCCTTTGATCGCGTCCCATACTTCGAGTGCCAGGCGCGGTACGGTCATCGGTTTGGCATCCCAGCGCTCCTCGGCCTGCTTGCGCCATTTGGCACGGTTTTCCGTATGGCGTTTGCCGATCTCCTCTTTGCGCTCGGCGATCTTCTCGGCGAGCCCTGGGGTCTTGGCGATTCGCTCCTTCAGGAGTTTGGTTAGTTGCGGCGCCGTTGTGACCACGTCCGCGGTCATGCGCTGTTGCGCGTAGAACGGCCGGGCGTAGTCCATCGACCATTTGCTGATCTCGATGTCGGTGAAGCCGATATCGATCCAGGTTGCATTCGCCTGGACCTTGCTGACGACGGTGCGCGTGGCAATGTCGCGCACGTGAGTCGGTTTTTCGAAGTCGGCAATGTCGAGGGTGAGCACGACGTCGACGTCTTTATAGCAGCCGTCAGGGTCCATGGTGAGGTTGAGCGGATGATCACTGGGGAAATTGAGCCGGGAGCCCACATTCCACACCGAGGCGCCTAGCGTTTCCGCCAGCTCGACGATGTGATTCCAGCCATGCGGCGGGCGGGCGGCAAAATCGGCGATAATCGCTACCCGATTGGCGGCGCCTAAAGTGTCGGCGGCCTTCTCCAACGACGCAGGGTCCGGGCTCATCGGCGCCGGAGCGGTAACGGCATCAGCCGGCGGCATCTCCACGTCGTGATCGAGCTGCGCTTCCTGGAGACCGGCGTCGTAGCACATATAGATCGGGCCTTGGCGCGCGCTCATCATGACCGAGTAGGCACGAGCGAAGGCGCCCGGCACGCCGTCAACACTGGTCGGCTGGTAATCCCATTTGACAAAATTGCGGATCGCTTCGCCTTGGCCATTTGCAGTGTGAATCCAGTCGATGAATGGGCGGCGCTTGGGCTCGGCCATCGGCCCGGTGGCGCCGATGATAAAAACCGGCGCGCGATCGAGATAGGCGTAGTAAATGCCCATCGGCGCATGCAGCAGTCCGACGAGGTCGTGCACGATGGCGATCATCGGCTTGCCGGTGGCGCGCGCGTAGCCGTGGGCGATCTGTACGGCGATTTTTTCGTGCTGGCATAGCAGCATCGGTGGATCGTTCTCGCCGTAGTTCACCAGCGAATCATGCAGCCCTCGATAGCTGGCGCCAGGATTGAGCGCGATGTATTCGAACCCGTAGCGTTTGATCATGTCGACGATGATGTCCGATTGCCATCGCCGATCGGATTTTTTGATGGTTTCTACTTTTGAAGCTGGCTTTGCCATGTAACTTTCCTCCTGATTTATTTAACCACAAAGAACATAAATATCACAAAGAAGTTCCCCCTCCTTCATCCTCTCCCGCGCTGCGCGGGGGAGGAAAGAGGTGGGGGGGTGCGACAATTTGTGTCCTTTGCGTCCCGCTGCGGTCATGTTTTCTTGTCTTGAGTCGCTATGCGTTTTCGCCGCGCCGCCAAACGACTGCGTCCACCAGCGCAGGCTTGCCGGCCTTGACCTGCTCTACCGAGCGGCGTAGCGCTGGGCCGACCTCGGCAGGGTTGTCGATGGGCCCTTCGGCGTACCAGCCGATCCCCTTGGCGATATGGGCGAAATCGGGCGAAGGGGCTTCGAGGTCCATACCGATATGGGCGCGGGCCGGATCGGTGCCGCGCTGGTGCGCCATGTGTATCTGATGGGCCCAGTCGTTGTAGTAGGCGCGGTTGTTGTACATCACGACCAGCATAGGGATGTCATACTTGACCGGCATCCAGAGCGCGCCGAGGTCGAACATCAGATCGCCGTCCGGCTGGAGATCGACCACCAGCCGGCCATTTCCTTTATGGGCCAGAGCGACGCCGATGGACATGCCGATCTGCGTGCCGGTGCCGAGCTCGCGTCCCGCGTGGCGGTAGGGCTTGTCGAAATCCCATACCTTGTGGACCCATTCTTTCAGTGTGTTGGCGGTGAGCACCCAATCCTCGTCCTTTATGACTTGCCATACCTCGTGGGCGAGGCGGGATTCGGTCATTGGCCGCTCGTTCCATTGCTCCTTCACCTGATCCTGCCATTTTTGCCACTGGTGCGCGTGTCTTTCGCCGATCGCCTTTTTACGTTCCTCGATGCGTGACGCCAGGGTCTTATTGCCGTCGACACGCTTGCGGCAAGCCGCAATCAGCGCCGGGACCGTGAGCGCGCTGTCGCCCAGCACCCGGAGATTCCAATTGTGGTGCTTGTTGTAATCGGTCGCCCACTTGCTGATCTCGATATCGGCGAAGCCGACATCGATCCATTTGCAGTCCGGTGTCGTCACCACCGTGATCTCCCGCGTCTGGGTGTTGAGTTTGTGTGAACTGCGGGTCCAGTCGACAACGTCAAGGGCAACCACCACATCGACGCCTTTGAAGGCGGCGGCATGAAAGCTCACGCTCAACGGGTGTCGATTGGGAAAGCCAAGCCGCTTGTTGATATCGAAGACCGCGGCGCCGACAGTCTCCGCAAGCTCCACCGTGGACTCGAAGCCGATGGGCATGCGCGCCGCGTATTCGGTGAGCAGCAGGGGATTGCTCGCTTCAGTCAGCATATCCGCCGCTTGTTCGATTGCCGCCGCCTCGGGAGCGATCCGGGACGGAACCTTGACCGCGGAATCCGGCGGCAGCGGCACGTCTTCTTTCAACGGGCCTTCCTGCATTGCCGAGTCGTAACACATGTAGATGGGGCCCTGCGGTTCGCTCATCATGATCGAATAGGCGCGGGCAAATGAATCCGGCACGCCGTGAATGCTGCCCGGCTGGTAATCCCATTTGGTGAAATTGCGCACCACGTCGCCCTGGGCGAAGGCGGTATGAATCCAGTCAATGAACGGGCGGCGGTATTTTTCATCCATCGGGCCGGTCGCACCGATGATAAACACAGGGCAACGGTCGATATAGGCGTAATAAATCCCCATCGGCGCATGTAAAAGTCCAACCACGTCATGCACGATGGCCATCATCGGCCTGCCGCTTGCTTTTGCATAGCCATGGGCGATCTGTACCGCAATCTTTTCGTGATTGCAGAGGAGCATCGGCGGCTGGTTCTCGCCGTAATTCACCAGTGAATCATGCAGCCCGCGAAAGCTGGCGCCGGGATTGAGCGAGATATAGGGGAACCCATACTGCTTGATCAAATCGACGATAACATCCGATTGCCACCGTTGATTGGATTTCTTGATGTTGGGATTGCCTTGCTTCGTATCGCTCATTCAGGTTGCCTCCTTAGGTTAAATACCTGCCTTTCACGCGTGAGAGACCGTGTGAAGGCTCAGTTCATGGCTCGACCGGCTCACCACGAACGGGATCAGCAGCATGAGAACTCAACGACTTAACCGTCATCCTGTGCTTCGTCGAAGGACTAAATTCTTAGTTATCCGGAAAATAATGAACCCGTCAAGGCCGGTTACCGGGAGATGTGCTAGTCCTTCAATGGCAAACTTTCTCGGTCGATTGAGAATTTCTGCAACATCAATTAGGCGGCTGGATTGACGTTCCGGCGCCCGTTGGCCGGAGTCGCCAGGTTTACTTTGGCCAAGCTTTTGACACGGAGGCGATATGCCGCGGTCCAAAGCATCGACGAAAGACAAGCTGTGATTCCCATTGATGATGCCAAGCCGTTGGACATGAGAAATCTATGCCGCACGGAAAAGTGTCCGCTGCAGATTCCGCTCCACCCGGGCGCGCTCAAGTATTATCGCGCTCAAGTATTATAAGAAGAAGGGCTATATGTAGAGTTTTAAATTTCTGGTTTCTAGCTGGGCAGGAACAACAAACGAGGAATGGGAAACTTTGGCAGGAAATTCACCGAGTCTGCTAAAAAGGATAAGCCGATCCAACTGGTCAAATTGTGAGTCACTGTCTTTAATCTGCTGTTCGTCAAGTGACGAAAAGGATTTCCCCAAATCGATTTCTTCGGCCAAAGGCTCTTAGTCGCGTCATACACGTCGCGAGATCGAGAATTTGACTCCTTCCGTCCGCGTCGTAAAGTTTCGAGTAAACTAGGCAATGCCGGTTGCTTAGGCGTCTTTGATGTCGTGCTTCACATTTACTTTGCCAGGAATCCATGACTAGTAGAATTACTGTCCAAATACCGCCCAACGATCTCTCCTCGATCATTGATGCCGCTAA
>WNGG01022038.1_pt1 | contig 14852 bp, 13 predicted proteins | sample 5400661 | NCBI WGS metagenome assembly WNGG01 (sample SAMN13153372, study PRJNA577476) | soil metagenome | isolation source: 100 cm soil or saprolite under Garry oak tree replicate 1 | place: USA:California | collected 2016-06-15
TGGCGGCAAGGGCGGTGCCGGGCGCATCGGCATGTTCCCGCTTGGGCTGGTGGTGCTGCCAGGCGCGCTGCTCTTCCGAGCGGGCCGTTGGGTGGTCCGCACCGGGGACGTCGCCAGGCTGCGGCATGTCGGATATGCGGCGGTGGCGCTGGCCGTTCCGTACGCGCTGCTGGCCGGCGCACTCGCGGTCATTGGCCGAACATCGCTGGCGGTCCCGTCAATCTGGCAGGCGGTCCCCGCCGCGTTTCTGCTGGCATTCGTGGCCGGCGCCATCGGCGGCGCCCGAGCGCTTGCGCCCTGGCGGCGGCTGCTCGGTCTGTTCACTGAACGGCCGCGCTCACTTGTGTCCGGCACGTTGGGCACCTTCGCGGTCCTGGCCGCCGCAGGTGCCGTGCTGGCCGGCGGCTCGCTCGCGGCGCACATCGGTACATTCCGTGCCGTGACGGGCGAGCTTGCCCCGGGTGTTGTGGGCGGCATGCTGTTGCTCTTGCTCCAGCTTGCCTTCGTGCCCAACGCGATCGTCTGGGCGATTGCCTACCTGCTCGGACCCGGTTTCGCCTTCGGCGCTGGCACCGTGGTGGCCCCAACGGGCAGTGCACTTGGCGCCGTGCCGATGTTCCCGATGCTCGCCGCGGTGGCGTCCAGGCCTTCGCCTGGCCATCCGGCCGGCGTGCCGGCCTGGGTATCGCTCGGGGTGCTCGTCACGCCCTACCTGGCTGGCGCCTTCGGCGGGCTTCTGATCATCCGGGTCGCGCCAACACCGCGAGTGGAGGCGGCACCGCTGTGGGGATTCGCCTGCGGCATTGCAACGGGCCTGGTCACGGGTGTGCTCGCCGGTTTCGCTGGCGGGCCGCTCGGCGGCGCGCGGCTCTCCATCATCGGGCCGTCGTGGTGGCAGGTGGCTCTGGTGACCACGCTGGAGGTCGGTGTGGCAGCCGCGGTGTCCGCCGGGTTGGCCAACTGGTTTGCCGCGGGGCGCGGCGCGATCGAAGACGTGCTGCCCGCCTGCGGCGCCGAATCGGATGACACGACGCGTGACTGTCCGGATGACGGTCACCGCATCTTCATGGATCCGTGGGCTGAAGACGAGCCGCAGGCGTAGCTCATGGGGGAACGCCGGTTGAGGTTATCGTGACCGCATGCCAGCTCGCCTGGTCGTACTCGTGTCCGGTGCCGGGACCAATCTCCAGGCGCTCATCGACGCGTCCGCTGACAGCTCCTACGGTGCCGAGGTGGTCGGCGTGGGCGCGGACCGGCCGGGTGCGGCGGGCCTCGCCCGCGCCGAGCGAGCGGGGATTCCCGTGTTTGTCCACTCCGTCAGTGACTACCCGGACAGGGCGGAATGGGACCGCGCCGTGGCCGGGTCGTGTTCGGCGTTCGAGCCAGACCTCGTCGTTTCTGCGGGCTTCATGAGGCTGGTCGGCGTCCCATTCCTGGATCGTTTCTGCGGCCGGTTCATCAACACCCATCCGTCGTTGCTGCCTGCGTTCCCCGGAATGCACGGGCCACGTGATGCCCTGGCTTACGGTGTCAAGGTCACCGGCTGCACGATCTTCATCGTGGATCCGGGGGTCGACGCTGGGCCGGTGGTGGCGCAGGCGCCCGTGCCCGTTTTCGACACCGACGACGAGGCCACGCTGCATGAGCGGATCAAGACGGTGGAGCGGGGTCTGCTGGTCGATACGGTTGGCCGCATGGCGCGTGACGGATGGTCGGTGCATGGCAGGAAGGTGAGGATCGGCCGTTGAGCAAGCTAGCGATCAGGCGGGCGCTTGTCAGCGTCTATGACAAGACCGGGCTGGAAGATCTCGCCCGTGGCCTGCACGAGACGGGCGTTGAGCTCGTGTCCACCGGCTCGACGGCGGCGCGGATCACCGCGATAGGTATCCCCGTGACAAAGGTTGAGCAGCTCACTGGCTTCCCCGAGTGCCTGGATGGCCGGGTGAAGACCCTGCACCCGCACGTGCATGCTGGGCTGCTAGCCGATACTTCCCGTGCCGAGCACCGGGCGCAGCTTGCCGAACTCAGCGTTCAGCCGTTCGGGCTCCTGGTTTGCAACCTGTACCCGTTCGAAGCCGCGGTCAGCTCGGGCGCCGCGCCGGATGAGTGCGTGGAGCAAATCGATATCGGCGGGCCCGCCATGGTCAGGGCCGCGGCCAAGAACCATGCGAGCGTGGCTGTCGTGACCGATCCTGCGGCCTATCCACGACTGCTCTCCGCCGTCCGCGGCGGCGGTTTCACGCTGGAGGAACGCCGCCTCCTTGCCGCGAGCGCGTTCGCACATACGGCCGAGTACGACACCGCCGTGGCCGCCTGGTTCGCAGGCGTCTACGCACCCGATGAGACCGCACGTCAGGTCGGCTGGCCTCAAGTGACAGGCGCGCAGTGGCGGCGGCGTGAGGTGCTGCGGTATGGCGAAAACCCGCACCAGCGGGCGGCGCTGTATGTGCGGGCGAATCATTCAGGCATCGCGTGCGCCGCGCAGTTGCACGGCAAACAGATGTCATACAACAACTACGTCGATGCCGACGCCGCTTGGCGGGCGGCGTGGGACTTCAGCGAGCCCTGTGTTGCCATCATCAAGCACACAAATCCGTGCGGCATCGCGGTCGGCGCCGATGCGGCGCAGGCGCACCTTAAGGCACATGCCTGTGACCCGCTTTCCGCGTTTGGCGGGGTGATCGCGGTGAACCGGCCGGTCACCGTGGCCCTGGCGGCGCAGGTAGCTGAGGTGTTCACCGAGGTTCTCGTCGCCCCCGCCTTCGACGACGACGCCCTCGATGTGCTCCGCGCCAAGAAGAACCTGCGGCTGCTGCGCTGCGCTGTGCCTGACCGCGGGCCGCGACTGGAATGGCGGCCCGTCAGCGGCGGCGTGCTGCTCCAGTCGGCGGACCGGCTTGACGCGCCCTGCCGTGCGGTGAAATCAAACGCGATCTTGCTCGCGTCCGGTGGTGCCACCGTTGGTGTCGGTATGGGCCAGGTCAACCGGGTGGACTCGGCTCGGCTTGCGGTGTCACGAGCGGGCGAGCGGGCGCGGGGGGCGGTGGCGGCCAGTGATGCGTTCTTCCCGTTTCCTGACGGTCTGCAGGTGCTGGCCGACGCCGGAGTCCAGGCCGTGGTGGAGCCGGGCGGATCAGTGCGCGACGCAGAAGTGGTCGCCTGCGCTGAGCGCGCGGGGATCACGCTGTACTTCACCGGAGCCCGCCATTTCTTCCACTGAGATGACCGCTCGACCCACCCAGGACGCGCCATGACATGCGGCGTCGGCCGGGGGTCGCTGCGCCGATGCCCGGCTGAATGACCCGAGCGCCACGAGTGCACGGGGCGCTCGTTGGCTCTGCCAAAATGGCTGCCTAGACGCTCACAGATTGGGGTCCGTGATGACTGCGCGCATTCTCGACGGCAAGGCGACCGCTGCGGAGATCCGCGCGTCAATCGCGGGCCGGGTAGCGGCGCTTGCGGAGCGCGGCGTTGTTCCCGGCCTCGGCACGATCCTGGTCGGGGACGATCCAGGCAGCCGCGTGTACGTCAACGGCAAGCACAGAGATTCCGCGGAAGTGGGCATCGCAAGCATCCGCCTGGAACTTCCGGTCACCGCCTCACAGCAGGAGGTAGAGGCGGCGGTTGACGAGCTCAACGCCGATCCCGCCTGCACCGGCTACCTCGTGCAGTTGCCGCTGCCCGCTGGGCTGGACGCGCGATCAGTACTGGAGCGGATGGACCCGGTAAAGGACGTGGATGGCCTCCACCCGCTGAATCTCGGCAGGCTCGTGCTTGGTGAGCCTGGGCCGCTGCCGTGCACGCCGCGTGCCATCGTGGAGTTGCTCCGCCGTTACGACGTGCCGATCGCGGGCGCGGATGTGACCATCATCGGCCGGGGTATCACGGTTGGCCGACCGCTCGGCCTGCTGCTGACCCGCCGCACCGAGAACGCCACTGTGACGCTTTGCCACACCGGGACCAAGGAGTTGGCGGCACACACCCGGAACGCGGACATCGTGGTGGTAGCGGCAGGCCGGCCTGGCCTGATCACACCCGAGATGATCAGGCCCGGCGCGGCCGTGCTTGATGTCGGCATCACACGGACGAGCGGCGGCCTGGTCGGCGACGTGGATCGGCGAATCACCGACGTGGCGGGTTACCTTGCTCCCATGCCAGGTGGTGTCGGCCCGATGACGCGCGCGATGCTTCTGGCAAACGTGGTGGAAGCGGCTGAGCACGCGTGAACGCGCTCCCAGGGCGTGGCTGTCATCGGTCGTGCCTGTACGCGGCGGTTTCCTGACCCCGTGACCTAGCTGGCGCGTCGGCGGGCTACCTGGCGGGATCTGCCCGTCGCCCTAGCGGCGCGCGGCGACGAACCGGTAGCACGGACTGACACTGGGTCGCCGTTACTTCCTGGACCGGCTCGAGGCATGCCTGCAACTCCCTGGTCACCGGTCGGCCCGTTTTCGCGCAGGCTTTCACTCCCAGCCGAACCGGCGCCGCGCGGCCTATCTCCCCGTGATCTGGTGCCACGTGATCCGCTGCCGAGTGACCTGGTGTCCGCGGATGCGGTGCCGCGCGACCCACCACCCGGTGATCCTGCGCCGCGTGATCCACTGCCCTGCGAGCTGGTGCCCTGTGCGCCGGCGGCTGGTGGTCCAGAGGGGCCGGATCCGGGCCCCGCAGCGCCGGACCCATCGGTGCCTGGCCTCGCCGGTTCCGGCCTGCCACCAGCTGGCGGCAGCGGTCGAACCAGGCCCAGCGCGACAACCTCGTTGGCCAGTCGCGTGCGCCGGTTCGGGCCCTCTGGGATCCGGAACTTCTGGTACAGCCGCAAGAGATGCTGCTTGACCGCCGCCTCCGTTACGACCAGGTCGGCAGCGATCTCCCTGGCGGTCGCGGGCGCGACGAACGCCTCATCAGACAGGGCTGGGCGGCACAGCGAGGTGAGAACATCGAGTTCACGGCGTGTCAGCTCCGGAGTGGCGGACCTCCGCAGTTCCACCTCGGGGGCCATGTCCTCGTACGCGACGCCACCGACCCTGCAGCGGGCGACCCCAAAACTTACGACATCACCATCCTCCAAGACGCGGCGCGCAACGGGCCGGCCGTTCACCCGCGTGCCATTTCTTGATAATCCGAGATCGACCACGTACACGTAGGGCCCACGCCGCACTATCTCAGCGTGGAGCCTCGAGACGCTCGGATCGGCGAGCCTGACATCCACCGCGTTGCCCCTGCCTACAGTGGTGACATCGGGCCGAAGGGGGAAAACCTCTCCACTGTCCTCGACCCTTATGAATGGCCCCTCCACACATCCTCCCCGCTCCGCCGGTCCCGTCACTCATGTCTAACGTTGCAGTTACCCTCCGGAGGCCCCGTCATACCGCATTTCTGCCGAGCTATTGATGGGAGGTGCCCGACAGTGAAAATGGAGAGGCGGAGGGGAAGAAGGATGGGATTGGTGGTGAAGTGAACGGTCGTAGCCCGGCGGAATGGGCGCCCTGAACATGATGTACCCGAGCATCGGGGCCCTGAACAGGGGCGCCCGAGCATGGGTGCCCGAGCATGGGGAGGCCCCGCTTGCTCACCCGCCCGCCCGCTCGCTTGCTCCCCCGCCCGCTCGCTCACCCGCTCACCAGCTCGCCCACCCGCTCGGCCTCCAATCGATTCGGCTGGCCCTCAGCCCCGGCCATGCACGGACCGGCAGGCTGGCGGGCCAGCGGCAGTAACGAGCAGACGATGCGTACACTTGGCTAGGCCAGCAAGGACGCGGACGGCGATGCCGCAACCGATGCGGCAGACCAGGGGCCGGCAATGGAGAACGTGGTGTTCGCGGACAAGGGCTGCTACCCGCGGTGACACCCCATGAGATTCCGGATGACGCCGGGCGCGTGTCCGGTGTCGCGAAGCATGACGCGGTGCCAAGCACCGGCGTCGTCGGCCATCAGGAGGGACCAACTGCTCCTGAATATTCAGCGGCTCATCAACCTGGTCGGCACGCCACCCGGCGCCACCCGAACCTGCTTTACGCGCTCGTGCTCACCTGTCTTGCCGCTGGCCTGTTGTGGGTGTGGCTGAGCAAGACCCACGTGAAGGGCGGGACGGTCATGGTTTCGGCGGCGCTCCTGATTGCCGCCGTGGCGCGATTCATGCTGCCGGCCGACCGGGCCGGCCTGCTGGCCAGCCGTCGCCGTGGCATAGACGTGGCTGTCTTTGCCACGTTGGGTGTTGCGCTGCTCGCGCTCGCGCTGGTGATCCCCAGCCCGTCGTGACAGGCATCATGACCGTGATCGTGACAGGCATCGTGACCGTGATCGTCACCGTGATCGTCACAGTCATCATGACCGTCGCCGTGGGGTCGCCCGCCCGGACCTAGGTGGGGGAACCAGCCGAAGAGAACGGCTGGCGGTGGAAGAAGGGAAGAATTCGGCATGTCCAAGATTAAGGTGGCTAATCCCGTCGTAGAACTGGACGGCGACGAGATGACCCGGATCATCTGGCAGTACATCAAGGAACGGCTGATCCTGCCCTACCTCGATATCGACCTGAAGTACTACGACCTTTCGATCCAAAACCGCGACGCCACCGATGACCAGATCACGATTGACGCCGCGAACGCGATCAAGCAGATCGGCGTGGGTGTCAAATGCGCGACGATCACGCCGGACGAGGCGCGCGTGGCCGAATTCGGCCTCAAAAGGATGTGGCGGTCGCCGAATGGCACCATCCGCAACATCCTCGGCGGCGTGGTATTCCGTGAGCCGATCGTCGTATCGAACATCCCCAGGCTGGTGCCTAGCTGGTCAAAGCCGATCGTCATCGGCCGCCATGCCCACGGCGACCAGTACCGGGCGACCGACTTCGTCGTGCCAGGCCCGGGAACCGTGACGATCACGTACACACCGGCCGACGGCGCGCAGCCGATCGAGATCGAGGTGGCCAGGTTCGCAGGCGGCGGTGTCGCGATGGGGATGTACAACTTCGACGACTCGATCCGTGATTTCGCGCGCGCGACGATGCGCTACGCGCTCGACCGCCGCTTCCCGCTGTACCTATCCACGAAGAACACGATCCTCAAGGCCTACGACGGCCGGTTCAAGGACTTGTTCGCCGAAGTATTCGAGTCGGAGTTCAAGGCCGAATTCGAGGCCGCCGGGCTGAGCTACGAGCACCGGCTGATCGACGACATGGTCGCCCAGGTGCTCAAGTGGGAAGGCGGCATCGTCTGGGCGTTGAAGAACTACGACGGAGACGTGGAATCCGACGTGGTGGCACAGGGATTCGGCTCGCTCGGCCTGATGACCAGCGTGCTGATGACACCGGACGGCCGCACCGTTGAGGCCGAAGCCGCGCACGGTACGGTCACCCGGCACTACCGCCTGCACCAGCAGGGCAAGCCAACATCAACCAACCCTATCGCGTCGATCTTCGCCTGGACCCGAGGGCTCGCGCACCGCGGGAAGCTGGACGGTAACCAAGGGCTAACCACGTTCGCCCGCACTCTCGAGGAAGCCTGTGTGGAGATCGTCGAGGACGGCAAGATGACAAAGGATCTGGCGATCCTCGTCGGCGCCGGCGCGCCATACCTGACGACGCAGGAGTTCCTCGCGGCGCTTGACGACGAGCTGAAGAAGAAGATGGAGGGCTAGATGACCCGCAGCGGAAAGGCAGCCGTCGTCGGCGCCGGGTTTTACGGTTCCACGACCGCCCAGCGGCTCGCCGAGTATGACATGTTCGAAGAGGTGGTCCTCACCGACATCATCGAGGGCAGGCCCGAAGGGCTGGCGCTGGACATGAACCAGTCGCGCCCGATTGAGGGGTTCGAGACCAAGGTGACCGGCGTGACTACCCGGGATGACGGCTCCGGCTACGAAGCGCTGGCCGGCGCGAGCATCGTGATCATCACCGCAGGACTGCCGCGCAAGCCAGGCATGAGCCGGATGGATCTGATCGAAGTGAACGCCAAGATCGTGCGTGGCGTCACGGAAAACGTCGCCACCCACGCACCGGATGCGGTGCTGATCGTCGTGTCCAACCCGCTCGACGAGATGACCGCACTGGCAGCCAAGGTGTCCGGCTTCCCGCCGCACCGGGTGATCGGCCAGGCCGGAATGCTGGACACCGCACGGTTTACCCATTTTGCTTCTGAACGGCTGCGCGTTCCTGTCGCTTCGGTCGCAGCGCTCACTCTAGGCTCGCACGGCGACACCATGGTCCCCGTCCCCTCTGCGTGCACCGTGGACGGCAAGCCGCTGACCGAATTGCTGCCTGCGGCAGACATCGACGCCCTCGTTGAGCGCACCCGGGCCGGCGGTGCGGAGATCGTCGGTCTGCTGAAGACCGGCTCAGCGTTCTACTCACCGTCGGCAGCGGCGGCCCGGATGGCGCGCGAACTGCGGCGAGCAGCCGAGGCGGTGCGGGCCAAGCAGGCAGACGTGGCCAACCTGTGACGCGTGTGGTTAGGCTGTCGGAGTCTGGCATGATTTGCCCGCCGGGGGGATGAAGGAGGCGCGCGGTGGAGGAGGACTGGTTCCGTTCTGTCCCTGCGAACGGGTCGGGTCGCGAGGCGGTTCCGCTGGACACCAGCGTCGCTCATCCGGCCCGGGTCTACGACTACTGGCTGGGTGGCAAGGACAACTTCGCGGCGGACAGGGAAGCGGCCGAGCAGGTGATCGCCGCCAACCCGTATGTCCTGCCCGGGGTGCGGGCCAACCGGGCCTTTCTTGGCCGAGCGGTGCGGTTTTTGGCGGGTGAGGCGGGTGTCAGGCAGTTTCTCGACATTGGCACCGGGCTGCCGACGGTGGAGAACACCCACGAGGTGGCGCAGGACGTGGCGGCGGACAGCCGGATCGTGTATGTGGACAATGATCCGATCGTGTTAGCGCACGCCCGCGCGCTGCTGGCGAGCACCTCGCAAGGTGTGACCGCTTATGTTCAGGCGGATGTGCGCGATATCGGTACCGTGCTGCGTGGAGCGGCGGCGACGCTGGACCTCGGTAAACCGGTGGCGGTGATGCTGCTGATGATTTTGCAGTACATCCCGGATTCGGATGATCCGTGGGGTCTGGTGGCCGGGCTGCTGGAGGCGGTGCCGTCTGGAAGTTATCTGGTGGTGTCGGACACGGCCGCGGACATCGACGCGCAAGTCGTGGCCGAGTCGGCGCGGCGGTACAACGAGCGCTTGGGGTCGGTGCGGCAGACCCGTCGCACGCACGCGGAATTCTCCCGTTTTTTCGAAGGGCTTGAGCTTGTCGAGCCTGGTGTAGTGCCGCTGACGCAATGGCGGGCCGAATCTGGCGCGCACACCATTCCTGCCTACGCGGGGGTCGGCAGAAAGCCATAACCCTAGCGGTCTGACCGCTAGCATCCGCTGCGGCTAGCCGCCGGCTAGCCGGCGCAGCGCGAGTTCCGCGTAGAGAGCAGCGCCATCGGGGAGCACGGCGTCGTCGAACACGGCCTGCGGCGAATGGTTGTAGGCTGCGGCGCCCGGATCGGTGCCGGGCGGGCACGCGCCGATGAGGACGAACGCGCCTGGCACCTCGTTCAGTACGAACGAGAAGTCCTCCGAGCCGGTGATCGGATTGCGCGCCGTGTGCATTCGGTCCGGCCCGTACATCCCAGCGATCACCTCGCTTGCGAACGCCGCCTCGCCGGGGTCATTTACCGTGACCGGGCACTGCTCCAGGTATTTCACATCGGCGGTGACTCCGTGCGCCGCGGCGACGGAATGCAGCACGCGCACCGCGCCGTCCTTGACGCGGGCACGGGCGTCCGCCGAGAACGATCGGACAGTGGCACGGAACCTGGCCTCGGCAGGTATCACGTTCCCCGCCGTGCCCGCGTGGAAGACGCCGACTGTGATCACGACCGGATCAAACACGTCAAAGGACCGGGTGACGAAGGTCTGCAGCGCCGTCACCATCTCACAAGCCGGCGGAATGGGATCACGCGCATGAGACGGCTGCGATCCGTGCCCGCCCACGCCCGCGACCCTGACATCGATTTCGTCCGACGCCGCGAGCATCGGGCCGGGGCGGGTCGAGCACACGCCGATTGCCAAGTCTGATACCACATGCAGCGCATAGGCGGCCACCGGCCGGGAGCCCGCGGCATCGAGCACGCCTTCGTCGATCATGTGTGCGGCACCGTCGGCGCACTCCTCACCAGGCTGAAACATGAAGATCACGCTGCCGGGCAGCTCGGCACGCCGTGCGGTGAGCAGCTCGGCGGCACCCGCCAGCATCGCGGTATGGGTGTCGTGACCGCAGGCGTGCATCGCCCCGTCGGTGCGGGACGCGTAAGCTACGCCAGTGCACTCCGTGACAGGCAGCGCATCCATGTCGGCACGTAACAGTACGACCGGACCGGGTTGCCCGCCGCGGAGCACCGCCGTCACCGAGTTCAGCCGATCACCTTTCGTGATCTCCAGTGGCAGCCGTTCCAGCGCAGCGAGCAGCTTTGCCTGGGTGCGGGGGAGTTCGAGCCCGATCTCTGGTTCGCGATGGATCGCGTGGCGCAACGCGGTCATCTCACCCGCCAGCGCGGTGGCGTCAGCATGTACAGACATGGGTTTCCCCCCTGGGATGTTACCTATGGGCCATCGATACCCCTGGGATGTTACCTATGGGCCATCGATGCCCCTGGAGTGTGCTCGCTGAAGCATTCAGCACCCTCCTTGGTTTCTTAGAGTCTGCTTGAAACCCCGGTTCGATCACGGAGCCGGTCATCTGGGCGAGCATGGCAAGGCCGCAGCCCGAAGGCGTGCCTGGAAGGCACGTCGAGGGCGAGAACGCAGCCAGGCTGGGTGGGCGGGGGGAAGCGGAGCCCGGCGAGCCGGATCGGGGTTGTCAAGCCGGCTCTTACAGCCGCAACAGCGCAACCACGACCACGATCCCGACCAGGCTCCATCGCACGGCGGTGCCGAAGTGCGAGCGGAACCTGTTGCGTGCTCTCGGGACTCTGCCACGGACGTCCTGGTAGTCGGACCACGCCCCGTGTACGCGCTGCAATGACCACCCGATGACCGCACCAACGGCCAGGATCGCGAGGAGAAGCGTACTCCTGGGTGTCATGGGAACACATTGCTGTGATTCGAGTCCGGTGTCTAGCACTTTCCCTGGTTTGTGGCTATCGGGTGCAGTGTGGCCAACGGAGACAAAGTGACTCATCTCTCACCAAAACTGAATCGCCGTGACCGCGAACGCTCGGACGGGTTCAGAACAGGCCTTACCGCATGCGGTAGGCGCCGGATTCTGGCGACGCCGGGATCACCTTCGGCGCCGCCCAACGGCGCCGTGCGAATTCCGCCGTTATCGCGTCTTCGACCTCGTGCGCTCGGTCCGCGGGCACAAGGGCGATCGCCGACCCGCCGAACCCACCACCGATCATCCGGGCACCGAGCGCGCCGCCCGCGATGGCGGCTGCGACCGCCACGTCTGCCTGCGGCCAGGAGACCTCGAAGTCGTCACGAAGAGATTCATGAGACGCGGTGAGCAAGCCGCCAACCTCGCTAATCGCGCCCGCGTACAGACGGTCCGCCACGGCCTGCACGCGGTGGTTGTCGGTGATAACGTGCCTGGCCCGGCGGCGCAGCACGGGATCGTCCAGCCGCGCGAGCGCGCCGTCCGCGTCGGTCACGTCGCGAAGTGACGGCACCCCAAGCACCCGGGCAGCCTGCTCACATTCCCGCTGCCGCTCGGCGTAGGCGCTGTTGCCCAGCTCATGGCGCACCCGTGTGTCGACGACCGCGATCACAAGCCCGGCGCTCGCAGGATCGAAGGGAACATGGCGCGTCGCGAGCGTGCGGCAGTCCAGCAACAGCGCGTGCCCACGTCGGCAGAGCAGCGCGGCGGACTGGTCCATGATCCCGGAGGGCACCCCGACAAATTCGTTCTCCGCCCGCCGCGCGAGCTGAGCCAGCGCGGGCCTTGGCACCTCCATCCGGTACAGCCCGGTGAGCGCCATAGCGACCGCGCACTCGAGCGCGGCAGAAGAGGACAGACCCGCGCCCTGTGGCAGGTCGGAATCGATGGCGAGCCGCGCGCCGCCGACCAGGTGGCCTGCCTCGCGCAATGACCATGCCACGCCCGCCGCGTAACCCGCCCAGCCGGGGACCGAGCCTGGAGCGAGCGACTCAAGCCGCACCGTCACCTGGGCGGGAACAGAAGAATTACCCGCCGCGTCCCGGCCGGACCTCGCCTGCCGTGAGCACAACTCGAGCGTGTCGGCGCCGTCGCCGCTATGGCGGGTGGCGGCAACCCGAACCCCGAGCCCGAGCGCGAACGGAAACACCAAGCCGTCGTTGTAGTCGGTGTGCTCGCCGATCAGGTTGACCCGGCCGGGAGCATGCCACACGCCCGCAGGGTCGTCCCCATAGCAGTAGCGGAACCATTGCGCGGCTCCGGTCACGGCAGCCGCGCCCGGGTAGCGCGCGATGTCCGTCATCGCCCCGCCACCGGTGTGCTCTTCATAAACGCCCATGCGTCCTCGACCATGGCGCGCAGATCCCTGGTAGCCGTCCAGCCAAGCTCGGCCCGGATCCGGGCGGAGGACGCAACAAGCACAGCCGGGTCACCTGCCCGCCTCGCCGCCACCTGCGCCGGGATGTCCGCGCCCGTGACCTGGCGGCAGACCTCGACCACCTCACGCACCGAGGATCCTGTGCCGTTGCCGAGGTTGTACACCCGGTGCCTGCCCGGGTCACATGCCTCGAGCGCGCTCAGGTGCGCACGTGCAAGATCGGTCACGTGAATATAGTCGCGGATGGGTGTACCGTCGGGGGTCGGGTAGTCGTCGCCGAAGATCTGCACACGCTCACCAGGGCCACCCGTGCCTAGCCGCGGTGCTGCGGCGAGGACGTTCGGGATCAGGTGGGTCTCGCCGTCGTGCCGCTCACCGAACCAGGCGCCGTCGCGACCCTGGTAGGCGCCCGCGACATTGAAGTAGCGAAGGCTCACGGCACCGATCCCGTGCAACCGTGCGTACTCTGCGAGCGCGGTGTCGACGGCGAGCTTGGACGCCCCGTATGGGCTAGTGGGCCGGGTAGGGCAGGTCTCCTCGATCGGTGTGCGCTCCGGATCGCCGTATACGGCGGCGGTCGAGGAGAAGACGATCCTGCGCACGCCGGTCACGCGCATCGCTTCAAGCAAGGCAAGCGTGCCGCCGAGGTTGTGCTCCCAGTACAGCGACGGGCGGGCGACCGACTCGCCGACCAGGGACTTGGCGGCGAAGTGCAGTACCGCGTGGATGCTGGGCGACAGCACCCCGCGAGCGCCGTCGCGGATGGTCGCCTGGCTGAACCTTGCTCCAGCCGGCACGGCGTCGCGGTGACCGGTGGAAAGATCGTCGAGCACGGTGACCTCATGGCCCTCCTCGAGCAGGAGCGCCGCTACTACACTGCCGATGTACCCGGCGCCGCCCGTGACGAGTAGCTTCACATGACCTCCCATAGCCGTCGGTCCGCGCTGATGCAGGGTAGACGCTGACGCAGGTAGGGCGCTGACGCATGTAGACGCTGATGCAGGTAGCCGTGGCGTCCGCACGCTGGAAGCGGGCGGACGTCAGGCGCGGTCCAGCATTGCGCGCGTCACCTCCTAGACTGTGCGGACATCATGCATCCAGGTGCCGAGGTTCAGGAATCGAGCCGTGGGTAACATCGGCCGCGACATTGCCATCGTGCTTGCATTTGTGCTCATCGGCGGGTTCTTCGCGGGGGCGGAGATGGCGCTCGTCTCGCTGCGCGAGGGCCAGGTCCGCCGGGTCGCTCAGCGGGGCAAGCGCGGCCAGCGCGCCGCGAAGCTGTCGCAGGACCCGAACCGCTTCCTTGCCGCGGTGCAGATCGGTCTTACGTTTGCGACGCTGATGTCGGGTGCGTTCGGGGCCGCGACCATCGCCACCGAGGTACGGTCGGTGCTGCGCCGCCATCACGTTCCCTCCGGCCTCGCTACCACCCTGTCGCTGGTCGGCGTGACCATGGTCATCTCCTACTTCTCACTGGTGCTTGGCGAGCTTGCTCCCAAACGGCTCGCGTTGCAGCGGCCAGAGCCGATTGCGCTGGCGGCCGCACCGGTGATTGACCGGATAGCGGTGCTCGCCCGCCCGTTGGTCTGGCTGTTGTCCAAATCGGTGAACCTCGTGGTGCGGGTGCTCGGCGGCAATCCGCGCGAAGCGCGCGAGTTGATGAGCTCAGAGGAGCTTGTCGACCTGGTGACGGCACGGCCCGATCTGGGCGCGGATGAGCGGCAAATCATCGCCGAGGTGTTCGAGGCGGGCAAGCGTCGGTTGCGTGAGGTGCTTGTGCCAAGGACCGAGGTTGAGTTTCTGAGCGAAGACATGTCGATGTTCGAGGCGGCCAAGATCGCTGCTGGCGCCACGCACTCGCGTTTTCCCGTGTACCGGGGCTCGTATGACGACGTGGTCGGGTTCGTGCATCTGCGCGATCTGCTCAATCCCGAGCTGGTGAACCGCCACATGCCAGTGGGTGACGTATGCCGGCCGGTAAAGCAGCTCCCGGTGAGCAAGACCGTGCTCGCCGCGCTGACCGAGATGCGCAAGGACCGCGCTCATCTGGCCATCGTGATCGACGAGTACGGCGGCACAGCGGGCATCGTCACCCTGGAGGATCTGGTCGAGGAGCTGATCGGCGACATCCAGGACGAGTACGACATGGAGGCGGAGCAGGCCAGGCGGCTGATTGGCGGCCAGGTCGACGTGGATGGACTGCTCAATCTGGACGACTTCGCCAAGGAGACCGGCGTGACGCTGCCAGAGGGGCCGTACGAGACCGTCGCTGGCTACGTGATCGCCGCGCTTGGCAAGCTGCCTGGACCCGGCGCGTCGGTTGAGGTGTCCGGCTACAAGCTCACCGT
>WNGG01007023.1_pt1 | contig 14851 bp, 9 predicted proteins | sample 5400661 | NCBI WGS metagenome assembly WNGG01 (sample SAMN13153372, study PRJNA577476) | soil metagenome | isolation source: 100 cm soil or saprolite under Garry oak tree replicate 1 | place: USA:California | collected 2016-06-15
GAGTTCGGTGGCGTCCTCGCCACCAAACAGACCGCCTCCTGCGGGAGCTGTCACCTCGGCGAGGCGGCGTCGAAGTCCGGCACGCTCTTCAACTTCGCCGTCGGGGGCGAGGGGCGGGCCTACACGGACGCCGGGGGGAACTTCATTCCGCGCCGCCGGCCACGGACGGACATCCTCCCAATCTTGCGGCAAGACCCTCTTTTCCCCGGTGACGCGCTGGTGGACGAGCTTCCCACGCTCACGGACATCTACGAGTTCGCGGTGGGCAGTCCAGCCCGGGGTCGCAAGCTACCGGACCCTGGTCCGCTGCTGCGAACCGGTCGACTCGACGCCTTGGACAGCGTCGCGCGAAATGCGCCAGGCGCGATCGGAGCCGCCTTCAACAACCGCCTCTTGATGGGGGGGTTCGCAGGCGAGCCCGACTCGTCGCCCGGCGGCCTCAACCCGTTCGGGCATCCAGCGCAGGAAAACGTGGCTCTCTTGCTGCTCGACGCTCACCGGATGCTGGAGTTCCAGTCCGCCGAGCTGCAGAAGTTCCCGACCTACCAGAAACTCTTCCGGGACGCGTTTCCCGAGGAGGCCGCCCAGGCCGACGCGGCGGGGGGCGACTTGAACCTGCTGATCAACGATCTCACCGTCCTGCGGGCGACCGCGACCTTCCTGCGAACGACGGTCACTCGGAACACGCCCTGGGACCGGTTCCTAGCCGGTGAGAACGGTGCCCTGACGGTCGCACAGCGGCAGGGAGCCAGGCTCTTCTTTACGCAAGCGACAGCAGGTGGGGCGGGTTGTTTTTCCTGCCACAGCGGTCCGATGCTCAACAAGCAGGTGAACGACCCCGACGTGGCCGGGGCCGGTCAGTTCGTGGAAGAGAACTTCTACAACCTCGGGCTCGCCGACCACCCGCTCCAGGCCTTGAATGTCGTGGCGAGAAACGATCCCAACTTCCGCGATGATGGAAGGAGGGAAATAACGGCCCGTGACAGCGACGCCTTCAAGTTCCGCGTGTTGACGCTCCGGCAGCTCAAAGACGCCCGATTCTTCTTCCACAACGGCTCGTTCACGAGCGTGAAGGACGTGGTGCGGTATTTCAACGCCGGTGTGCCACAAGACGCACAGGCCGGCGCCGCACCGACGCTGACGACCCGGTTCACCAACCCTCGCGGACCTGGCTCGCCTCGCGGCATGGGTTTGAGCGACGATCAAGTGAACGATCTCACCGATTTCCTCGAGAACGCCCTCTACGATCCCGCGTTCGTCCGTTTCGATCCCGAGTCACCGACAAGGATGTTCGAGCTGGGCCCGCCGGACTTCCTCTACTCGGTCTACCGTCCGGATCTCGCGGCGCTGGGCGCCATTGACGGCCGGCCAGCCAGCGGCCGGCCGCAGGACAACGACGACGCCCTTTCCCGGCGCGACATGGGTCTCGAGTTCCTGGATGTGAGCCGGCAGATGAACATTGCGCTGACCGCCTCCAACACCGTCAACGGCCAGCGCCAGGAGGACGTCTACAAGATCACGAACAACAGCTCGTCGATCGTGGACACCCACCTCCTCATAGTAGCCCGGGGTCTGTCCAATCAGATCCGCATGGAGAACGCCAGCGGGTTCACAAGCGCCGGCGATCCTTACCTTCGCGTGTTCCTGCCCGACGGTGTCCTGCTGCCCGGCCAGAGCACCGTTCAGACGCTGCGCTTCAAGCGCGTGTCCAACGCTCCGCCGGTTGGCTACACGCTCGTTCTCCTCTCGGGACAGGGCAACCCATGAGGTGAGTCGAGCGAACGATCGTGACGGCCACAAAATATCGTGGGTCAGGGCGCCCCTTGGGACAGTCGCTCGATGCCGAGCTTCTTCATCCGGCTTCGAAGGGTATTGGGATGGAGGCCGAGGATGGTGGCGGCTCCCTTGGGCCCCTCGATGACGCCCGAGGTTCCCTTGAGGGTGCTCACGATATGCTCGCGCTCGATGTCTTCGAGGGTTCGGGCAGCGTCGTGCACGGCCTCGCTCGCGGGAAGCATGTCGTCGGCAATCTCGATCAGAGGGGCCTGGGCGAGTATGGCCGCGCGCTCGATCACGTTTTCCATCTCTCGGACGTTTCCAGGCCAGGAGTAGTTCACCAGGCGCTCCATCGTCCGGCGGCTCACGCCCTCCAGGGGCTTGCCCAGCTTCTTCGCGAGCCGGCTCATGAAGAAGGAGACGAGCAAGGGGATGTCGGACCGGCGCTTGCGCAGGGCGGGCACTTCGAGGGGGAACACGTTCAAGCGATACAGCAGGTCGGCCCGGAAGCGTCCCGCGCGCACCGCGTCCTCGAGTCTTCGGTTGCTGGCGGCGATCACGCGCACGTCGACCCGCAGCGTCCGGCTGCTGCCCACCGGCTCGAACTCCTGCTCCTGGAGGATCCGGAGCAGCTTGACCTGGGTGTCGGCGGGCAGCTCCGAGACCTCGTCCAGGAAGAGGGTGCCCCCGTTGGCGAGCTCGAAGCGCCCAGTGCGGTTCTGTAGGGCGCCCGTGAAGGCGCACTTGACGTGGCCGAACAGCTCGCTCTCGACCAGCCCCGGCGCGATCGCTCCGCAGTTGACCTTGACGAGCGGCCGCTCCCGGCGCGGGCTGCGGCTGTGGATCGCGCGGGCGAACAGCTCCTTGCCCGTCCCCGTCTCACCGAAGATGAGCACGGTCGAATCGGTCGGGGCGACCCGCTCGACCTGGCGCAAGGCTTCGAGAAGGGCGGGACTGTTCCCGACGATCTCCTCGAAGTTGTGCTGGGTCCGGATCTCTTCCTGGAGGTAGACGTTCTCAGCCTGCAGGCGGTTCTTGAGCCCTTCGACCTCGACGAGGGCTTCTCTCAGCGCCTGCTCCGCCGCCGCCCGCCTGTCGACCTCACGACGCGCCTCGTCGTACAGCCGCGCGTTCTCCAGCGCGATCGCCGCCTCGGCCGAGAGGATCTGCATCATCTCGACATGCTTCGACGTGAACGCCTCGGTCGTCAGGCTGTTTTCGAGGTACAGGATCCCATCCAGTCGTCCCTGATGCACGACCGGTGTGCAGAGGATCGACTTGGCCGCTCCCTGCGCGATGTAGGGATCCTCCGCGAACCGTTCGTCCGTCGCGGCATTGCCGATCACGACATCCTGGCTCGTCCGGCGAACGTAACGAACGACACCTTGCGAGAACCCGGTGGCTTCGTCCAGGGGAAGCGACTGCCGGACACGAATCCTCTCTGGATCGGCGGAGGCCTCGGCCTCGACCAGGAGCCGCCCCTCCTTCTCCTGAAGGAAGATGCCCCTTCCCGCCCCCGCGTTCTCCAAAGCGATCTTCATCAAGTCCCGGAGCAGCTCGTCGAGATCGATCTTCACCGCGAGGGCGTGCGCCGCCTTCAAAACGGTCGCGAGGTCCAGCGAGACCGTTTCCCCACCGGTGGCGGCCCGTACCGCGCCCTTTGCGCCGAGCAGCTCGCCGTGCCGGGCCTCGAGGTCCCTCACCTTGGCGGCGGCCCCCCACGCGGAGTAACACCGATGGGCCTCACGCAGGTAGACGGCGGCGATGGCGTCGCGGCCTCGAGCCAACCAGAGCCGGGCGCACCGTTCGTTGGCCAAGGCCTCGTTCTGGAGGCTCTCGATCCGTCGCGCATAGTCGATGGCTGATTCGAAGAGAGACACCGCCTCCCCTGGACGATCCTCGATGCGCTCCATCTCGGCGGCGAGCACCAGCGAGAAGCAGAGGAAGTTCTCCGGGCAGTTTTCGGCCAGGACCCGCAGCGAGTCGCGCGTGCGGACGAGCTCGCTCCAGTAGACCTGCCGGTCCTCTTCGGCGGCGCTGCCGTACAACGAAGCCATGGCCAGGCCGCTCCAGAAGTCGAGGAACACGGGCCAAAGCGTTCCTTTACCCGTCCAGGCCTCCCGCTTGGCCGTCCGCGCCGCCTCGAGGGCTGGACCGGGTTCGTCGAAGATGATGCCCAGATGAAGCTTGGCGGCATAGTAGAACGCCATGCAGAAAACGTCGCCCCCGTAGGCCGCGACATACGCCCGCTCGTCGAAGTTCGCATGGGAAAGAGAAAGCCTGTCGGCGGTCCGGCCCTGAAGCGCTCTCGCCCAGTTGAGGAAGAGCTGCTGGGCCGCCGCGAGGCTGGTTCTGCGAATCCTCTCGAGCAGGGCCACGGTCGGGGTGTAGTCGTGCACGAAAAGATCGAGGTCGCGGCTCGTGAGCAGGGCGGCCCAGGTCTCAGTGAAGGCGCCATAGCCGGCGTAGGTGAAGTCCCCGGTCTCGAGGCCGCTCCGACAGGCTTCGCGCGCGTGCGGTATGCACGTCTGCAACGGCCTCCGCCAGAGGTTGACGTGGGCGTTGAACTGTTGATGGACCCGCGCTCGCCCCTTCTGGTCGCCGAGGCGCTCGTTGACGCGGAGGGCCAGCGCCCCCCACTCGTAGGCGGAACGGTAGTCTCCCCGGACGGGGCCGACCGCGATGGCGTGGGTCGCGTAGCCGTACGCCGAGTCCGCGGTGTTCCCGCGCTCCAGGGAGAGGCGCACCATTTGCGCGGAAAGGAGACAGGCGAGGATCCTGTCCCCGAGGATGTAGGCCGAGGCCCACATCGCCGTCGACAGCGTCACCACCATCTTCGTCTCCGCGTCCCGCATCTCCGGGAGCCCTTCCAGGGACTCGATGGTGCTGTCCCCGAGCGCCACCTGGATCCGGGTCAGCTCACGGTCGAGCGCGCGATCCGTTTCGGATTCGTCCTCGGGGAGCCTCACGTCGAAGAGGGCCAAGCCCTCGCGCCCGGCGCGAACGGCCTCGGCGTAGCGCGCCAGGCTGTCGCACTGCATGATGCGCATCCGGTAGGCTTCCGCCTTCTCGAGGGGCGTACGGGACTCGCGGAGGAGGGTCTCGAAGCTGTGCTCGGCCTCCTCGAAGCGCCCGCACAGGTATTCGCACTCCGCGACCTGCATCGTCAGCGCCAGGGCCAGCTCGTAGTCCGAGGTCCAAGCGTCCGGTGCCAGCAGGCGCAGGCCGCGGTCGAAGAAGTCGAGGGCGGCGCGGAAGGCGGCGGAGTCCTTGGCCTTGTGGCCTGCCCGGAGATTGAGGCGGACGAGCCGAGAGCGCTCGGCGTCGTCGGTGATCAGGTCATGACTGAAGTTCAAGTGGTTGGCGATCTCGAAGACACGGTCCTCCGGCGGATCCTCGTCGCCGCCGGCCAAGAGAAGCCGGCCGACGCGCAGGTGGACCGGTTTCTTCTGATCCTCCGGGATCAGGGCGTAGGCGGCCTGCTGGACCCGGTCGTGGAGGAACTTGTAGCAAGGGGCGGTGCTCTCGAGCACCTCCTCCGGCGCCGCCGTGAGGGGCTCGTAGCGCTCGGTGGTCGGAAGCACGAGGCCCTCCTCGATCGCCGCCCACAGCTCGGAGGCGACCTCCCGCAGAGGTTTCTGCCGTACCATCGCGAGAACCGGCAGCGAGAAGCGGTTGCCGATGCAGGCCGCGAGGGTGATCGCCTCCTGCGTCGCCCCGGCGAGCCGGCGCAACTTCTTCGTCATGAGGTCGACGACGTTGTCGGTGATCTCGGCCTCTTCGATCCGGTCGAGGTCGAAGCTCCAGGACCGCGCCGAGTGGTCGAACTCGAGGAGGCCGTCCTTGTGGAGAGACTTCAGGAACTGGGTGACGAAGAAGGGGTTCCCGTCGGTCTTCCGGAGCACCAGGTCCGCGAGAGGCTTGGCCTCGTGCGCCGGGGCGCGGATGGCGTCCCGGACAAGCTCCTGCAGGTCAGCCGACCGGAGAGGCGGCAGGATGATCTCCTCCACGGCGGCGCCGCCATCGCGGATTTCCGCCATGACTTTCATCAGCGGGTGGTCCGGCGCGACCTCGTTGTCGCGATAGGCCCCGATCACGAACAGGTCATGGACGCTCGGGTTCGTGACGAGCTGGGCCAGAAGCTGGAGGGTCGCGGAGTCCGCCCATTGCAGGTCGTCGAGGAAGATGACGAGCGGGTGCTCCGGCCGCGCGATCACGCCCAGGAAGTTCTCGAACACGTAGTTGAAGCGGTTCTGCGACTCGGCCGGGGAGAGGGCCGGGGGCACCGGCTGGGGACCCATGAGCAGGTCCAACTCCGGGATCACCGCCGACACCACCCCACCGTTGACGCCCAGGGCCTCCTCCAGTCGTCCCCGCACGGACGCGATGCGCTCCTCGCTCTCTGCCAGGAGCTGCCGCACGAGGCCGCGAAACGCCTGAAGGAGTGCTCCGTACGGGGTGTTCCGTTCGAGTTGGTCGAACTTCCCGGAGATGAAGCGGCCTTGCCGCCTCACGATCGGCTTGTGGACCTCGTGGACGAGGGACGTCTTGCCGATGCCGGAGTATCCGGCGACGAGCATCAGGGCGGCCGGCCCTCCGCAGACGTGCTCGAAGGCCTCGAGCAGGGTCTGGATCTCACCGTCGCGTCCGTAGAGGCGCTGGGGGATCGTGAACTGATCGGAGATGTCGCGTTCGGCCAACGCGAACCGGGAGATGGCTCGTCCCGCCGCCCATTGCGCGGCGCAGTTCTCGAGATCCGCCTTCAGGCCCCACGCGCTCTGGTATCTCGCCTCCGCGGTCTTGGAGAGGAGTTTCAGGACGATCTCGGAGAGGGCTTCCGGGATGGCGCGATCGAGCTCGGAGGGGGATTGGGGGGCCTTGGCGATGTGGCCGTGTACCAACTCGAGGGGGTCCTCGGAGTGGAAAGGAGGACGGCCGGTGAGCATCTCGTAGAAGGTCGCTCCCAGGGAGTAGAGGTCGGTCCTGTAGTCGACGACCCGGTTCATGCGGCCGGTCTGCTCCGGCGACATGTACGCGAGCCTCCCGTGGAGCAGTTGGGGCGGGTGCGCCGGCTGGGACTCCTGGGGCAGGCGTGAGGCAAGGCTGAAGTCGAACACCTGCGCCCTTCTTGTCTTCGGGTCGATGAGGACGCTGTAGGGGCTCAGGTTCCGGTGGATGATGTGGCGCCGGTGCAGCTCACCCACCGTGGTGGCCAGCTCCAAGGCGATAGGCAGGAAGTCACCGATCGGCAAAGGCCGGGAGGCGAGCATCGTCTTGAGGAGAACGGCGCCGATGTCCTCGAAGATCAGCGCCGCTTGCTGCGGCTCGAAAGCACGGGCCACGGGGACGCCTTCCAGTTGCAGGGCCGCCATCAGCTCGTGCTCGCGGCGAAGTGAGGCGATCGTGGTTGGGTGCGGAGACAGAGAGAGAGGAAGCTTCAGGAAGACCGCAGCGTCTTTCCCCTCCCCACGCCAAACCACGTGCCGTGCGTCTCGCGCCAGCTCTTCGTGGATGCGGTAGCCGGGGATCTCCATGAAGCTTGTTCTGGGTGGTGCCCTTTGCGAGCTCTGCGTAAGCAGTCCCGTCGTCCGGGAATGTAATCAGGCGGCTCGCATCCTAGCACAGAGGCAGCCGACGGCCGGGGGCGGGAGAAGGGCGATTATTGGACGGCGCGGGTCGTAACGCGGGTGTATGGTGCCGAGGACCAGGTGGATGCCGAGCAGCGCGGCAAGGTCCAAGTGGGTGTCCGCGTCCAACGCGCACTGGGAGGCCTCGACGACGGTCATCCCTTTGGACAGATCGAGGCCTTCGATTGAGCCGGTGTCGCCGCCCACGGGCCGCGCTGCGGTCAGGTTGCCGAAAGCCTCCAGCGTGACGCCGTAGGACGTTGATGCCGTGGTCCGGTGGTGGTTTCCGCACGGCCTGCTTGTTCGCGGGGAGAGGCCCCGATCCGGGACCCCTCTCCCCGCGATGGCTGTCGCTAGGCCTTCTTGGCGACCTTCTTCTTCGGCGAACCCACTTCCTCAACGATGTACCCGCCCTTGGCCTTGCACTCCTCGGCGCTCGTGGGCACCCAGTTGATGATCTTGCTCGAGGCCCCGCACTTCGCGTGTGAGCCGCAGGAGTGCGCCTCCGACTTCCCGAAACGCTCGCTGAACTCCTTTTCGCCGAGCAGGGTCTGAAAAGCCTTGAGGTCCTCGGCGGCGACCGAACACTTCGCGTGCGCACCGCAACCATTGATGCCCCAGCACTTGACGTCGCTCTTCTTCTCGTCGGCAGCGTCGCTGGCGACCGGGCCACTCAAGCCCATGCTGATCCCCGCGACGGCCGCCATCAGGAACTGTTTTTCCCGCTTGTTCATCGTCCTCCCCCTCCTATGAGGTAAGCCGCCCGGGACAACGACAGGGGGACGTTCGGCATTCCCGAGGAATAGGAGCCGCGTCCGCCATCGATGAAGGTGCCAGGACGGATTGGAGGAGAACGCCATGAATGCGTTGAAGAAGGTGCTGATGGCCTTGCTCGTCGTGTCGACTGCGGGTTCTGCCCTCGCTCAGGTGACGACGAAGAAGGTCCTGACTCTCGAGGGCGCCATGAAAGCCATCGGCGCCGCGGTCGCCGAGGCCAGGAAGAACAACGCCGGCGGCGTCATCGCCGTAGTGGATGACGGCGGCAACCTCATGGCTTTGGAGCGGATCGACGGCACGTTCGCCGCGGGCGCCACCATTTCCATCGGCAAGGCCCGCACGGCCGTGCTGTTCAAGAAGCCGACCAAGTTCTTCGAGGACGTCATCGGCAAGGGACGCACGGCGATGGTGGCCGTGGACTTCACCCCGCTGCAAGGGGGCGTGCCGATCCTCATCGACGGCCAGGTCGTGGGCGGCATCGGCGTGAGCGGCGCCTCGAGTGCCCAGCAGGACGAAGAGTTCGCGATCGCCGGCGCCAACGCCCTGACCGGCGGCTCGAACTGAGCGCGCGACGCAGGAGGATGCAAATGAAGAACGTCAGCTTCGCGGCGGCGGGCCTCGTCCTCGTCATCTTGGGCCTGGCCGTCATCGGATCGGGTTCGGATGCCACCACGCGGGCCGTCACCTACCTTCCGGCGGACCGAGTGGGGGCGGCCTTCGCCAAAGGGATGCCCCTGGTGGAGATCGAGAACTACAAGGTGCACGCCAGCCGCCGCGAGGCTCCCGGCCAGGTCGAGGTCCACACGAAGGACACCGACATCATCCACGTCCTGACCGGAACGGCCACATTCATTACCGGCGGCACGATGGTGGGCGGCAAGAGCACGGGGCCCGAGGAGGTGCGGGGCGTCTCCGTGGAGGGAGGCGAGACACGCCAGCTCCAACCCGGCGACGTGATCATCGTGCCCAATGGCACACCCCATTGGTTCAAGGAGGTGCCGGGACCCATGACGTACTACGTCGTGAAGGTGCGGGCGGCGGGAGATCCGCAATGATCTCGCGGCTGAGCGTTGCGCTCCTGGCGGGCCTGACGCTCGCGTCGGGACTTTCGGCCGCGCCGATCGCGCCCGCACCCGTGGATCCTCCGTCCGGCCCTCCCGGCGCCGTCGTCGACCTCGCCACCGGAGACGGAGCCGCCTTGGTGAGGGGTGAGTGGCGGTACAGCGACACGCGGATCGTGGAGGCCGACTTCCGGGCTCCGGGCTCCGACAACCAGCCCACAGGGCGGCCGATCAAGACCCTCGACGTGACCCCGCACGCGGGAAGAGCCGACTTCGACGACTCGGCATGGACCGTCATCGCTCCCGCATCGCTCTCCGACCGGAGGTCCACGGGGCGTCTCTGCTTCAACTGGTACCGCATCGCCCTCACCGTGCCGGAGCACGTCGGTGGCTTCGCGACCACGGGCTCGACGGTCGTGTTCGAGACCTCGCTCGACGACTACGCGGAAGTGTGGGTGGACGGCGAGCTGCCGCGGCGCACGGGACAGAGCGGCGGCTCGGTGGTCGGGGGCTGGAACGTGTCGAACCGACTCGTGATCGCGCGCGATGTCAAGCCCGGCCGCAAGATCCAGCTCGCGGTGTTCGGCATCAACGGGCCCCTGTCCAGCCCGCCGACGAACTTCATCTGGATGCGGCTGGCGAAGCTGGAGTTCTACAAGGACGGCGTCCGCGGTCCGTATCCGGTCGAAGCGCAAGAGGTCAACGTCGACGTGCTCCGGCTCGACCCGCTGATCGATCAGATCGTCCCCCCCAACCCGAAGATCTACAAGCTGGCGGAGAATTTCCAGTTCACCGAAGGCCCCGTCTGGGTCCGGGACGGCGACTACTTGCTGTTCAGCGACCCCAACGCCAACACCATCTACAAGTACGGCTCCGACGGCCGGCTCGCGATCTTCCGGGAGAAGAGCGGGTACGAGGGAGCCGACATTGCGGAGTACGGCCAGCCGGGCTCGAACGGCCTCACCCTCGATCCGCAAGGACGCCTGACCGTCGACCAGCACGGCAATCGACGTGTCGTCCGGGTCGAGAAGGACGGTGCCGTCAACGTCCTGGCCGACCGCTATCAGCGCCAGCGCCTCAACAGCCCGAACGACCTGGTCTACCGCTCGGACGGAACCCTGTTCTTCACGGATCCACCGTTCGGGTTGCCCAGGTTCTTCGAGGACCGGCGCAAGGAGCTGGCCTTCAGCGGCGTCTACTCGGTGATGAACGGCAAGCTGCGGCTGGCCACGAAGGAGCTGAGCGGTCCCAACGGCATCGCCTTCTCGCCGGACGAGAAGTACCTCTACGTGGGGGATTGGGACGACAAGAAGAAGGTCGTGATGAGGTACGAAGTGCAGCCTGACGGCGGGCTCCTGAATGGGCAGGTCTTTTTCGACATGACCAGTACCCCCGGCGAGGACGCCATCGACGGCATCAAGGTGGACGAGAAGGGCGACCTTTACGTGTCGGGCCCCGGCGGCCTCTGGGTCCTTTCGCCCACGGGCAAGCACCTGGGGACCATCCTTGCTCCGAAGCACCCGCACAACTTCGCCTGGGGCGATCGCGACGGCAAGACGCTGTATCTCTGCGCCCGCAGCACGCTCTATCGCATGAGGCTCAACGTCGCCGGCGTGCGGCCATAGGCCGCCGCTTCGGAAGGGAACCCACGATGCCGATCTGTCCGATGTGCGGCCGGGAGTCGCCGACGCTCGCTCATCTCGATGTCGAGAGGATCAACATGGAGCTGATCACCCGCGACCATCCCGAATGGCGGCTCCAGGATGGGACCTGCCCCGCGTGCCTCTCGTACTACGAGGACCTGGGTCCAGACGTCGGGGTCGACGTCAACGACGTCTGAGCCGCCTCTACGCGCGAAGCCAAACGCAGATCCTCTCCACTGGATCGGCACGCCGGCGACCTGGGAATCACTCCGCGGGCGCGTCGTCTTGCTGGACGTCTGGACCTTCGGTTGAATCAACTGCGTCCGAACGATCCCCTGGGTCAGGGGCGTGGCAGGGCGTTATGGAGATCGGGGTCTCTCCATGGTAGGCATCCACACACCGGAGCTCCCCTCGGAGTATGTCCGGTCGGCCGTCGAGGCCGAGGTCCGAAAGCGGCGGCTCGACTTCCCGCACCTGCTCGACAACGACTACGCCTTCTGGAACTCGCTCGGCAACCAGTACTGGCCTGCCATTTATCTGGTCGATCGGTGCGGACGGATCCGGGGACGAGCGATCGGCGAGGTCCATGCCAACGAACCAAGCGGTCGGGGTCTCGATGCTCAGATCGAGACCCTGCTCGCCGAATCGCCCGCAGACTGCGGTCCGGGTTGACGCCGGCTCCGCCCGGCGTTGAGCATGCGGGGACAGACGCCGCCGTGGCCACTGTGATCACCGCGGCGACGGCGCGCGTCGACTGTCGCCCATTTCCCCCCAGGTGCCCGCTCGGAGGAAGCGCGGCCGCTCGGAATGGAACAGGCGCGAGGCGCGATCTTCCCTGGGGTATCGTTAGAGGCACCCCGGGCACGACGAGCCCAAACGTATGGCTCAATCAGGACGGACCCCTCCAAGGGAAGAGATCACACCGGAACCGGTGTACCGGAGGCGCCGCGAGTTCCTGAAGGATTCCCTCCTCTTCACGGCCACGAGCCTTGCCGTCGGCGGCAGCCTTTTGAGCCTGGTGAAGGGACGGCGCAGCGACCAGCCGGCGAGCGAACCCGCCGGCGCCTCTCGCCTCGATTTCGCGACGGGGAGCGCCTACGACACGACGGAGGCGAAGACTCCCTACCGCGACGTGACCTCGTACAACAACTTCTACGAGTTCGGCGTGGAGAAGGACGAGCCCGCGGCCAGGTCCCGGGACTTCCGCAGCCGGCCATGGACCCTCGCCATCGACGGCGAAGTGAGCCAGCCGATGACGGTGGACATCGACCAGCTCACGCGCTGGTTCCCGCTGGAGGAGCGTGTCTATCGCATGCGGTGCGTTGAGGCCTGGTCCATGGTGATCCCCTGGATCGGCTTTCCGCTCGGCGACCTCCTGAAGCGCGTGGCGCCGACCTCGCGCGCCCGTCATGTGGCCTTCACGTCACTCTACGACCCCCAGCAGATGCCGGGACAGGCGGGACACGTGCTGGACTGGCCCTACGTCGAGGGCCTGCGGCTGGACGAGGCGATGCACCCCCTCGCGATCCTGGCCGTGGGCCTGTACGGGAGGCTGCTGCCCAGCCAGAATGGCGCGCCGCTGCGGCTGGTCGTGCCGTGGAAGTATGGGTTCAAGGTGAAGATCCGCCTCACCGCCGAGCAGCCTCCCACCACCTGGAGCGCCGCCGGGCCCAGCGAGTATGGGTTCTATGCGAACGTGAACCCCGCCGTGGACCACCCGCGCTGGAGCCAGGCCACCGAGCGGCGGATCGGGGAGCTCCACCGGCGGCCCACGCTTCCCTTCAACGGTTACGCGGACCAGGTGGCGAGCCTATACGCCGGCATGGACCTTCGCCGGTTTTTCTAGGCAGCGCGATGGGGCGGATGAGGAGGCGCGGCCCGCTGCCCTGGCTCGCGCCGGGCGTGCTGGTCGGCTGCCTCGCGCCGGCGGTAGCGATCCTGGTAAGAGCGCGGTCCGGCGGCCTGGGAGCCAACCCGATCGCGGAGGCCCTCAACGAGCTGGGGCTCGTCGCTCTCGTCCTGCTCATCGCATCCCTCGCCCTTACGCCCCTGCGGACGGTTTTCGGGTGGACGTGGCCCATCCGTATCCGCCGGATGCTCGGGCTCCTCGCGTTCTCTTACGCGGCCCTCCACGTCAGCGTTTACGTCGGGTTGGACCAGGCGTTCGACTGGCGCACCATCGCCGCCGACGTCTCGAAGCGCAAGTTCATCTTCGTCGGCTTCGCGGCCTTCACTCTGCTGATCCCGCTGGCCGTGACGTCTACCAACGCCGCCATCCGGCGGATGGGTTACGTGAGGTGGAACCGCCTGCACACCCTCGTCTACCCGGCGGCGCTCCTCGCGGTCATCCATTTCGTCTGGCGAGTGAAGAAGGATATCCGCGAACCGGTAGTCTACGGCCTCATCCTGGGGACGTTGCTGCTCGTACGCGTCGTGTGGGCCCTGCGCCGCCGCTTCCAGTCACGGAAGCGGTACTGCTGAGGGACCACGGTCCGATCGGTCCGGATCCGGTTTGAGCAGGATGTGGCAGTGCTGGTGGTCCTTGTCGTGGTGCCGGACGACGACGTACTGGCACAAGTCAGCGTCGTAGCCACGACGCCTGACGTACTCGTCGGCGAGCCTAGCTCGTGCGTCCGGCCATGTTGCCGCCCATGATCTCGGGTTGGTGATCGTGGTCGACGGCGGCGACTTGCCCGAGGCGTGGTAGGTCTCGCGGTCGACCTCGGGTGTCGGGAACGACCGCGAGCGTGTTTGAAGACAAGAGCGGGCGGCCCCGCCTCTACTGCGAGATCCGCCTCGACCTCTGAGGTCGACCCATTGTTTGGGCAAAATCTCGCCGCTTCTCAGATGGTGTGGCGGGCAGTCTAGGAGGCGGCCCGAAGGCCGCCATCGACTCCAGGCTTGATTCGGCGCTCGAGTGGTCCTCCTATCAAGCCTCTCCATACTGAGAGGCAGCGCGCGTGCAAACTGGTTTCATCCCGTCAACATCCCGACACGCCCATCACCAAACACCATGAGAATCTTCTTGAAGTCGGTCGCCATGCGCAGCTGCGAATAGATGTAGCGATATGCCTCTAAGCATGAAATTCCTCCCGGCGCTTATCACCACGAGCCATCGATCACCCGCAAGCCTCGGCGCCCGCCGTCCAGCCTCGGCGCTGATTAGCTCAAGCAATTCACGTGTCATGTTCAAAAGTAGAAGTGGGTCTGAATCGGAATTGTGCACGAACCCAATCATTTGTGGCGCCCGCTCAGATTCGTCCCTCAAAAGTCGAATCTGGACGCGATTCCCGTGAATCGTGTCTTTTCTCATCTCGACCCGGCGATCCGCGCCCGAGAAGAGTTTGTATCTTGTCTTCCAGCGAGGCAGTGGTTTTCGATGGCAAACGGATGGGAGCGGTGATGGTCAGCAACACCGTCATGCCGTCCGGCACGGTTTCGACAAGGGTGGCTTGCAGACGTTCAATGACCCTGGTCGCAACCTTATCGAACCTCAAACGAGGCTTGGCGGCGTTACCATGGCCAGCGCCGCGCCGTTTGAGGGTTGCGATGTGAACAGCAACCCGTTTTCCCAGCGACCATGATATAGGCGTCGGGGGGATCAGTACCCTTTTCCCACGTTGCCGAGAACCGTCTGGCGACGGCTTCGATGGCGGTCCGCTCCTGCTTCTTCAAATCCTTCATGCGTCCCGACCTGAGGTCGACCCATTGTTTGGGCACAATCTCGCGTGTCTGAGATGGTGCGGGCAGCCCGAAGGCCGCCCTGCTATGGACGCTGCGAGTGCGCTGGCCAGTTCGTCAGTTGACGGTGATCGCCGCGCTGTACACGTCGAACCGGTCGAGCGCCCCGTCGGGGTTGCCACCGGCGCTGTCGGAGTTGTCCGCCCACGCCGGGTGGATGATCCCGCCGGCGAAGCCCAGGCCCGTATAGTCGCCGTACTGCACGCCATTGTGTGCCGCCTCGGCG